>Ga0310810_10009352_pt1 | contig 11322 bp, 13 predicted proteins | sample NCmetagenome_FD_207641 | JGI IMG/M metagenome (GOLD analysis project Ga0310810, IMG submission 207641) | Soil microbial communities from experimental microcosm in Duke University, North Carolina, United States - NC | ecosystem: Engineered > Artificial ecosystem > Soil microcosm > Unclassified ... | reverse complement strand
CAAATGCCAGTTGGTCGAGGGTGTTGTAGACGGTCCATCAGTTAGTGCTGCAGGCCGCTTAACGAATTCCAGGTAGGAGGAATAAAACGATGCGAGTAGTGTGTCTGACGCTGGTAGTGTATGCCGTTGCCTTTGGGCAGGGACCATCGGTGGCCGTTTCTCCGCCACCAGCAGGGTATAAACCAAAAACAGATGTGCCGCTTTCTGAGACCGCCACGGAGGCGGTGCGTGTCTCCGAGGGTTTCCGGGCGGACTCGAATCCACCGTCACCTGGCGCGGACGGGCGGGTCATATATACCTTTGGCGCCGGGCTCGCCACACTGGTCTGCGCGCCGTTGCGGATCTGCATCCTCGAACTGCAGCCTGGCGAGAAGCTGAACGGGGAACCCCAAATCGGCGATTCTCTCCGCTGGCAGATCACACCTGCGGCCTATGGCACAGGCGTTGATTGCACGCCGGTCATTGTGGTGAAGCCGACCGCGTCTGGCCTCGATACCAACCTGCTCGTAACAACCGACCGCCGGGCCTACTATCTCCGGCTGATCTCGAAGCCTGAGGATTACGTTTCACGCGTGGCCTTCGAATATCCCGCCGAAGACAATAACCGCCGCTGGCAGGAACACATCATCGCCGAGAGGTCCCGGCAGTCGGAGAAGGCTCAGCTCCTTCCTGCGCTTTTGACAGCGGAACGCCTAAACTTCGGCTACGACATCCGGGGCGGCAACGAGCACATCAGGCCATTGCGGGTGTTCGACGACGGAGAGAAGACCTATCTACAGATGCCGTCTGAGATGAAGAACCGGGAAGCGCCGGTGCTTCTGATCGTGGGGAACGATGGCAAAGGGGAGATCACAAACTACCGTGTGCAGCGCCAGACGTACATCGTAGATCGATTGTTCGACCGCGCCAACCTGCTGCTCGGGGCCGGTAAGAAGAGCAAAGGGCTGACAGTCGAAATCAGCCGTTCGCACAAAGGCTAGCAATCATGACACCGACCGCTGACCAATCTGTCAAGCCGATCGAAGGCCCAACTGGGCTTGATCTGCATCCGAAATGGACAGGAATCGTACGGCTGAGCAAGCGTGCCGCCCTGATCGGTGGTGTGCTGGTGCTCATGGTGATCGTGGGCTGTCTGTATGGAGTGGTCCGGCGTTCCGTGGCGAAGATGCAGATCGCATCGCAGGGTGAGCCGAAGCGCATCGCGCCCGCCACGCAAGCCGGGCAGGAGATGGCTTCATTGAAGGGCTCCCGGCCACCAGCGGCGATGGGAAAGCTGGTTGCGCCAGGTTCAACGATGGCGGCGCAGTTTCAGTCCGTTCCTGGTTGCGACATTGACCCGCAGACGGGTGAGCTCGCGCGGTTCAGCAAGGTGACCGGTGCTCCGTGCAACGGTGCTGCGACCCCACTACCGCAAGCGCGGCTCGTTGTCCGGCAGGCTCCGCCACGTCTCATGCAATCGCTGACGCAATCTGGATCTCAGCCGTCCCCGACACCTGAAGAGCAGCAACTCGCCGCCAGTTGGCAGCAGGAACAGGCCGCCATCATGGCTCCAACAAGTATCGGGAGGAGTGACGGTGCAGCACCGCTCGTGCTACCCGCTGTTCAGCAGCCGGGCGCTGGTCCGCTGCCCTCTTTGGTCGCTGCTCAGGCCTTGAACGGCGCGCCACGAAGCCTCGTACCAGGAGCTGATTTATCTTCGCCTGTTTCCAATGACGCCTATGAGGTGCAGAACGGGCAGTCACGCAAGGAGGCGTTTCTCGCAAACGCCCACAAGGGGCAGATTGGGGACTATCTGAAATCGACTCGCGAGGCGCCGCTCAGCCGGTTCGAGATCAAAGCCGGTTGGGAGATTCCGGCGGTGCTCGAACAGGGTCTGAACTCCGATCTGCCAGGTGAGGTCAAGGCGCTTGTCAGGCAGAATGTGTACGACACTGCCACCGGCATGTACCTTCTGATTCCCCAGGGATCGCGCCTTGTCGGCAGGTACGACTCGCACATCTCTTACGGTCAGGACGGCGTGCAGGTCGCCTGGTCGCGGATCATTTACCCGGATGCTTCGTCGGTGGATCTCGACGGCATGGCCGGCCTGGATGCGAACGGCAACGCCGGGCTGCGCTCCGACGTGGATCATCACTACCGGTCGCTGGTCGGCGGCATGGCTCTGACCAGTATGTTCAATGCCGCGTTCGCCATTACTCAGGCGCGAAACCAGAATGTGCTGGTCATCAACCCTGCTTCGGCCGCTGAGGCAGCTGTGGGTGCGGAGGTAAGCGAAACCGGCTCGCAGCTCGCGCGCCGGAATCTGAACCGGCAGGCCACCATCAAAGTGCCGGCTGGATACAAGTTCACGGTGCGCGTGAACCGGGACATTCTTTTTGACGAGCCCTACGTGCCGATCGAAGCGGATCAGCAGGCTCTGCCGCGAACAACCAGAACCACGGCCCAGGCGAGGAAGTAGATGAGCGCGCAACCCGAACTTTATCGCAAACCGTTTAAGCCAGGCTACCTCGGCTCCTACAACTGGCCCGCGATGGCTCTGGGGTGCATTCTGTTTCTGCTCACCAACTGGGCGTCAACCGAGTATATTGCGATGCGCTTTGAGTACCAGCCCGCGCTCGGCGATCCTCTGTTGCAAGTAGGACACACCTTTGTCTATCCGCCCTTTGCCTGGTTCCTCTGGGGACTCCACAACATCACCTCGCACGATCCGGCCGTCCGGCGGCCGCTTGGTGAAGGCATCGTCATCCTGTTCTTTGGTTGTGCCGTTTCGATCTTCCTCTATTTCGGCGCCAACAGTCTGCGATCTCGACGGCTGTCGGCCAATGCCGAGCACCTGCACGGCTCAGCCCGGTGGGCAACCGGCCAGGACATCCGGGAGACCGGCCTCTTGGATGCGAGCGAGGGAGTATACGTCGGGGGCTGGAAGCCGAATCGTTGGTCTCGGTTGCATTACTTGCGGCACGCTGGCCCCGAGCATGTTCTGGTGTTTGCCCCAACACGTTCCGGCAAGGGTGTCAGCCTCGTGATTCCGACGCTGCTCGCATGGAATGAGAGTGCGGTCATCTACGACATCAAGGGGGAGAACTGGGCGAAGACCGCCGGCTTTCGCTCGCAGCAGGGCCACATCTGCTTCCGGTTCTGTCCGGTTGAGCAATCTTACGGCTCCAGGTTCAATCCGCTCGCCGAGGTTCGGCTCTTTACGAGCCGGGACGTTTCCGATGCCCAGAATATTGCAGAGATCCTGGGCCGGACGCACGGAGCCCACACACCGTCCGATCCCCACTGGCAGGACACCGGAGTATCTATCATTTGCGGCATGATCCTCCACGTTTGCTATGAGGCGAAGACAAAGAACCGCACCGCATCCCTGTCAGATCTGACGAACGCGTTCAGCAGGTCAACGGACTTCCGCGACACGCTGACCGAGATGGCGGAGTTCTGCCACGACCCCCAGGGCGAAGCCGGGTGGACGGCGGGAACTCATCCGGTGGTACGCCAGAAAGCCATCGAGTGCCTCACCAAGGAAGAAAGGGAGTTGGCTGGCGTGCTGTCCACGATTACCACAGCGCTGCAGGTCTACTGTGATCCCTTGATCGTCCGGAACACGTCAGCGAGCGATTTTGCGATTCAGGACCTGGTCAACCACGAACGGCCCATCTCGCTTTATCTGGTGGTGCCGAATAGCGATCGCGACCGGCTCACGCCGCTCATGCGGCTGATCTTTACGATCATCATTCATCGGCTGACGGAGACGATGGAGTTCAACAAGGGAGATCAGAAAGAAAATGCTCACAAGCTTCTGTTCCTGATCGATGAGTTTCCCTCGCTGAGCCACATGGGCGTGTTCGCTCATGCTCTTTCCTACATGGCCGGATACGGGCTCAAAGCCTATCTGATCACGCAGGACATCCGGCAGATCGTCGACGCCTACGGGCCGAACGAGAGCATCGTGTCCAACTGCCACGTGCGCGTGGCGTTCACACCGAACCAATACGAAACCGCCGACTTGCTTTCAAAAATGACCGGTACGCAAACCATCCAGAAGGCGACCTACAACTTCAGCGGCAAACGAAATGCGCCGGTCATGAACCACATCAACGCGAGCGTCGAAAACGTCGAGCGGCCGCTGATGACGCCGGACGAGGTGTCTCGCCTCAAGCCTGCCAAGAAGCGCGGCAAGGATGCCGCCGAGCGTATCGTCGCTCCTGGACAGATGCTGATTTTCATTGCAGGCCAGCATCCCATCCTGGGCACGCAGATGCTGTACTTTCTCGATCCGACGCTCAAGGCGTGGTCCGAGATTCCGCCGCCTGCAAAGTTAGTTTCGATCCAAGGGGGGCAAATTGTGCCGCTACTAGAGACTTTGAAAGTAAATCGGTCCATGAAAGGGCCCGGGCAGCCCGAAAACACTGAGGTGCTGACCGAATTGGAGAGAGCGTTCATTGAAGATCGTCGCGAACAAATGGAGGTCTACGACTATGCCGATTGATCAGGCAGAATTCAACGCGCTGCGAGAGATCGTGCGCGAAAACACCGGTGACGAGATGATGTTGCTGAACCGCTTCACGGTTCGTGGCATGCGACACGCGCTCGGGGTGGAACAGGAGTCCGGGATAGAGCCCCTCGTGCGGAACGGAGTGATTGTCGAGAAAGCTGGCCACTACGAATTCGCGCCGGAGATCCAGCGCGCCCTGGCCCGCCAGGAACTAGGAGACTCACTGCGGGTGGCGGAAGCCATTGCCAAGCTGCGGCTGGGGAAGCAAACCTCGGATCTGGCGACACCGGACATGCAGAACGGCCTCTACCGGGGCGAGATTCTTGGCAGTTCAAAATGGCACGTTGTGCAGCGGGTCGGGAACTCGCAAACGGTGATGGCCCATTTGAAGAACCGATTGGAACCACAAGCGGTCTTCGGTACGGTCGAGATCACCTATTCGCAGGGAAAGGGCACAGTCACACAGATCGAGGAACGGCAGCGACGGCACGCGCAGGGCAAAGAGCTGGCGCTCCGGAGGTAGCCAACTATGCTGCAGATGAATCGAGTTGTGATTGCAGGTTATATCTCGAAGGCGGCGGAAGTGCGACATCTCCCTTCCGGCACACTCGTAGCCAATGTCAGGGTGGGCGAGAGCGTCCGATACGCGGTCGGCAGCGGGGAAACACGGGAACACACGAACTGGCACAGCCTCAGCTTTTACGGAAAGCTTGCCGATGTCGCCCAGGCGCTCAAGAAGGGCGACAACGTGTATGTCGATGGCCGAATCGAGCAGCGGCAGTTCATCGCGCGCGATGGCAGCAAGCCGCGGACGGTGCACGAAATCGTAGTGAGCCAATGCCACGTGATCGCGCCCTACCGACGCGGGATCAAAGCCCCGGAATCGGCCGCCGGAAAGAACGCTGCCAATGAATCACTGAGCACAGCCGCAGGGATTGAAAATGACTGGCCAGTGGCAGGCTAACAGCATGCAACAGATCCGGTCCCGAGCGGGCGGGACGATCAGCTCGCTCGTGCTGGCGTTCGGCAGTGGAACGCTGGCTTTGGCGCTCGTCGGGTCGTGGGCCGGTTTGCGGTTGAACGACTCGCCGTCGATGCCGACCGGCTTCTACGTCAGGACCTCCTCAGAGTCCAAAGCGAGCCTGGCCGTATTCTGCCCGCCGGAGTCCTTCGCCAAATTGTCGCGCGGATACAGAAGCCGCGGAAACTGCCCCGATGGTGCCGAGCCACTGGCGAAACCGATAGTGGCTCGTCCAGGTGACATCGTGGAACTGTCAGCCACAGGAATGGCAGTGAATAATCGGCGGCTGCTGAATACTGCGCCTTTAGTGACGGACACTGCCGGCCGGTCGCTACACCATTGGCCTTTCGGAAGGTATGTCGTAGCGCCGGGCGCGGTATGGGTGGCAAGCTCGTACAGCCCCCCGGAGCTTTGATAGTCGCTATTTCGGGCCGGTGAAGGCAAGTCAGGTGCGCGAGCACGTTCGACCGCTGCTGACGGCTCGTTGAATGGGCGTGGGTTTGGATTTCCGAGGTGAAGATGATTACCGGGCGTAGGAACAACGTGAGCTGAAGATGGCCGAGCCTTAAAGGAAGACTTCCATGACTGAGGACGAGCTCACTAGACTTCGGCAAACAATTTGGCAGCGCACTGCGCGTGCGATCTACGAGAGCCTGTGCCTCTCATCTCTGGATCCAGACCGCGCCGCCGCTGTAGCAAAGCTATCCGAGGATGTGAAGACCCTCACCCGAAAGGTGTTTTGCACGGTGCACTTTGTCGAGCCCGGCGACTTGAATCTGGACCGGTACCTGAACGAGCACAAGGTCTTTATCGAAGACCTTGCCTTTTATTCCGTCAAGCTCCTACGAGACAGGGTCCACCGCGAGTACATTCTCGACGAGCAGGATCTTGCCGCCCTGCCAAGACTTCTATGTGACAAGGAGCCGCGGTGAGTTTTGAGTTACGCGGCGCCATGAACTGGTCGGGCCCGGTTGTACGACGCGTCGACCTTTCGTGGCCACGACGAAAACGAAGCTACAAAACGGCTTCTGAAAATGCTCCAGGCGTTTCAGTTGGGAAGTTCTCTTGAGACATATTGGCACGGATTGTATGTCAGAGGGAGGCATATGCAGAGATACGACGATTTAGATCGGCAACCAGACAACGGCCGGGAGGCCGGCTCAAGTGGGGCCAGTAAGGACACATCAGTACATGTGCCTGCGCAACAGTCTCTAGACGACATAGGCGGGGAGCCGCTGGCCGGCTCCGGGTTCGAAAACGAACAATCCGAATCTGAGTTCGCCCCCGCCGGAGAGGAGAGCTGAAGGTCATGGCAGCGTCAGCGAATCCAAACCAGGTGTCGGTCGGCGAGCCAGCCGAGCCGGCCAGACGGGATTTCCGCCAGGAGGTCACCGATCGCATCATCAACATGCTCGAGAACGGCGTGGCCCCGTGGCAGAAGCCCTGGAATCCGGCCGATGCTTCGCTCGACATGCCGATGAATCCAACGACCGGCAAAGCATACCGCGGCGGCAACGCGATGCACCTCATGGCGACGGCCTTCAGTCGCGGCTACCGAGATCCGCGCTGGATGACGTACAGGCAGGCATCTGAAGTGGCGTGGCAGGTGCGCAAGGGAGAGAAGGGGACCCAGATTGAATTCTGGGAGGTGAAAGCCGGACGCGACACGAGGTCTGAACCAATTCGCGCCGATGACGGCGACGGACACCAACCTGCCGACGAGCTTGATGCCGGTCGCGGCAATCGACTCATTCATCGCGTTTACACCGTCTTCAACGGAAAGCAGATCGAAGGCATTCCCGAATGGACCCCGAAACAGAGGACAGTATTCGAAGTGGTCGAGGCGGCTGAGCACATTTTGAGCAACTGCGGCGCGACAATCCTCCACGACCAGGCAGATCGCGCCTTCTACAATCGGTCGTCTGACAGCATTCACCTGCCCCCAAAGCACGCCTTCAAGGACGCTGCAAGCTATTACGGCACTGCGCTGCATGAGGCTGCCCACTCCAGTGGTCATCCCTCACGGTTGAATCGCGCTACCCTCAACGAGTCCTACCGCTTCGGCGATATCAGCTACGCGAAGGAGGAATTGCGGGCTGAACTGGCCAGCGTGTTTCTGGCTGCGGAACGGGGAATTCCGCACGACCCCGAGCAGCACGCCGCGTATGTGAGCTCGTGGATTAGCGTTCTGAAGCAGGACAAGAATGAAATCTTCCGCTTTGCCCATGACGCCTCCCGAGCGGCCGATTTTCTGCTCGCCTTGGAGCGCGACCGATCAATTGCCGGCGAGGTGCTCCCAGCAGCCCCTCTGCTCGATTGCGCCGATCGGAAAGTTGGGCTTGCACCATTTACGAGTTCCGCCGGAAAGGCACGTAACCGAGAGACGTTAGGACGCGCAAGAACCACGGGACGGGGCCGATAATGCTATGCAACCCGAGATGGTACGACAGGGTCTGACACCGGTCGAACTGCGCGATCGCTCATCGGCCATCGAGTTCAAGATGGCTTATCAAGCTCGCGTTGCAATTGATCGAATACGATTCGCGATAAAGCAGACTGAGCAGTCTGGGCTGCACTCGGACGAAATGCAGGAGGCGGGCTTGCAGCTGCTCGATGCATTGGAACGACTCGAGACTATTGACCGGCGGTTCCAGGACCGATCTCGGAACGGATTCCGATCGTCAACCGAGAAGGAGTGCGAGAGCGCTTGCTGATCCCGGCGCTACTCCTCGATTCGGTGAAACTAAACAGTCGTGAGATTGGTACGGTGGGAGATGCCCCCAACCGTTGGCGGAATGAATCAAACGGAGCGTCCTGTACTTGGAACGAAAGAGAGTGGATCCGAGCTCGCGAGGCCAGATCGCCGCACTTGATGTTTCAGTGATCTAGCGACCGGTGACCCACATTGGGAGTGGCTTATGAGTAGTAGAGATGACGTCCTTAGTGGGCTCGTTGAAATGATAGCGGATGCCGTCGCAGCACGGATAATGGAACCACCGCCCAAAACTGCTCTCGTACAGAAACGGCTCGTTACAGTGAAGGAAGCGGCTGCCTATATGGGATGTTCACCCCGCACTATTCGTAGGCTCATCGAAGGCGGCCGGCTTGAACGCGTGGGCACTGACAGGTTCATCCGAATCGACCGGGTGGACCTTGACGAATTGATTGACCATTCCAAAGATCGAGCGCTATAGTCGCCCGTATGGCAAAGCGGCGATCATATCGCACTGGCTCAGTGCAGCAACGTGGTGAAGTGTGGTGGATTCAGTATTACCGAGCCGGTAAACGGTATCGTGAGTCCTCACATTCAACGAACAAGCCGGACGCCGAGAACATCCTGCGTAAGAGGCTGGGGGAAATAGCGTCCGGCCAATTCCGAGGGTTGGCCCCGGAACGGGTGAAACTCTCGGATCTCGTTGGACTGGTTCTTGATGATTACCGCTATCAGGGCCATCGTAGCCTGAAGGAGGTCGAATGGCGCGTCAGAAAGAATATTCTGCCAGCCATTATGACCACCTTGGTGACCCGTTTCGGTAGCGATGAGATTCGGCGGTATGTGGCTATGCGGCGTGGCCAGAAAGCCAGTGACGCCACGATCAATCGGGAATTGTCTGTTATCCGTCGCGGATTTATGCTCGGTGCACAGACAGACCCGCCACTCGTGACTTCGGCCCCGCACATTCCAAAACTTGCGGAGAACAATATTCGACAGGGCTTCGTGGAGCACGCGCAGTACGCGAAACTCCTCGGCAGGCTTCCGGTCCATCTCAAGGCGATGTTGGTGGTCGGATACCATGTTGGATGCCGCGCCGGCGAATTGAGGACGGTCCAATGGCCCCAGGTCGATTTTGCCGCTCGTCAAATTCGATTATGCGGTGGCCAAACGAAAGCGAAAGTGGCGCGCACACTTCCGATCTATGGCGAGATGGAGAAGTGGCTCAGGAATCAATGGGAAGACCACAAGAAGAATTGGCCAGATTGTCCCTGGGTGTTTCACTGGAATGGCAAACCGATCGGCAGTCACATGAAGGGGTGGTCTAAGGCTTGCAAAGCGGCAGGGCTCGACGGCCTGCTCTTCCACGACCTTCGGCGCTCCGCCGTTCGTAATATGGAGCGCGCCGGCATTCCCCGCAATATAGCCATGGCGATCAGCGGCCACAAAACAGAGGCGGTTTATCGCCGGTATGACATCGTGGCGCCCGGAGATCTTGAGGTGGCTGCGGCAAAATTGGAACGCTATTTTCAGAACCAGAAAGGCGCAACCACTAACACGAAGTCCAAAATCCGAGTCAGGCGGGCGGCCCTTGGAACCTCCAAATAGCCACAAAATAGCCACATCCTGGGTTTCGCAAAGCAGAAATGATTGATTTTGTGGGGTGGGTGGAGGGATTCGAACCCTCGGCCACTGGAACCACAATCCAGCGCTCTACCAGCTGAGCTACACCCACCGTGGAGGGAACATCCTCAGTCTAGCAAACCCGGCCGAAAGCGCACCGCGAGCTCATCGGTATCCAGCAGATCCAGCACGGTCATATGCAGGTGACGGAGGAGCAGATCCGCCATCGGCGGCGAAAGCGCGCGTACGCCCTTCAGCATGTTGTGGAGGTGCGGCTGGGAGATGCCGGTGCCGCGCGCGAGGCCCCGTTCCGTCAATTCGCCACGCTGGACACGCTGGTGAACGTTCGCAATCAGCCGGAGCTGCAGCAACTCGAAATATATGGAGCGCGCCAAGGAAATGATTTCGCCTGGAAATAGGGGCGACCGACTTTGATCGTAACAGAAATACAACGCAATTAAAATAAGAATTTATAGCGCCGAGAAACCCTCTCTTCCTATAGTAAACAAGTGGGTTGACTCCTACCTTGAATTGCATCCAAAGAAAAATTAAATAAAATACGAATAAGAAATATGAAGGCAATAATTAACTTGACACACAAAGGAACTTGACGCACAATAGAGGTATGGAAAGCGATCTTGGCAAGTTCCCCCAAACCTTACAAGAAGCCATCACCTATTTCGCCGATCCCGAACGCGCTCATGCTTGGGCCGTACGGCTCCGTTGGCCGGATGGCGTCATTACCTGCCCGCGTTGCGCTCACGATCAGCACTCCTATATCTCCACTCGCCGATTGTGGTTCTGCAAGGGCTGCAAAAAGCAGTTCACTGTCAAGGTCGCTACCATCTTCGAAGATTCACCGCTAGGCATGGACAAGTGGATGATGGGCATCTGGCTCATTACCAATTGCAAAAACGGCATCAGCTCGTACGAACTGGCTGCTGATCTGGGCATCTCGCAAAAGTCCGCGTGGCACCTATTGCACCGTATCCGTGAAGCGATGTCTTCCGGCTCGTTTGAAAAAAAAATGACCGGCGAGGTTGAGGCTGATGAAACCTACATCGGCGGAAAAGTCAGGAATATGCACCAGCTCAAGAAAATCCGCAAATATCTCGCTGGCGATATCGCTCGCGGTGGAACTGTAGGCAAGGCGCTCGTGATGGGCTTGCTTGAGCGAAATACCAAGCAAGTACGCGCGACCGTCCTGCCGGAACTCCGCAAGGCGCGTACCGACGAACATGTTCGCGAGAACGTGGAGCCAGGATCGAAACTCTACACCGATGAAGCGAACCATTACGACAACATGCCGGAATATGCGCGCGAATTCGTAACTCACGCCGAAGCCTACGTTCGCGGCGCTGTCCATACCAACACTTTGGAAAACTTCTGGTCGCTTCTCAAGAGATCGCTGGCCGGAACCTACATCAGCGTGGAACCGTTTCACCTGCAAGCGTACGTGAACGAGCAAGC
>Ga0310810_10009351_pt1 | contig 11323 bp, 9 predicted proteins | sample NCmetagenome_FD_207641 | JGI IMG/M metagenome (GOLD analysis project Ga0310810, IMG submission 207641) | Soil microbial communities from experimental microcosm in Duke University, North Carolina, United States - NC | ecosystem: Engineered > Artificial ecosystem > Soil microcosm > Unclassified ... | reverse complement strand
CTGTGGGCCGATGCCGACGTCGGCGTCGCCGCTACGCAGGCGATCGTCGACGTCGGCTACGGCCCCAAAGCGCTGACGTTGCTCCGTCGGGGCATGGCGCCGGACGCGATCGTGAAGCAGATTCTCGAGGAAGACCGGGATCCGCTTCCCGTCGCGTGGAGCAAGCAGGGCCGGCAGTTCGCCGTCATGAATCTGAAAGGTAAGTACGCCGCGTACACGGGCCCGAAGGCGACCGAATGGGCTGGCAACAGGAGCGGAAAGTTCTGCACCGCACAAGGCAACATCCTCGCCGGGCCCGCGGTCGTGTCGAACATGGTCGACGCGTTCGAGAAAACGCAGGGCCACCTGTCGAAGCGGCTCGTTGCGGCGCTCGAGGGCGGGCAGGCCGGCGGCGGCGACAAGCGCGGCCAGCAGTCCGCTGCGCTCGTGATCGTGAAGAAGAACTGCGGCGTCTGGCTGCACAACGACACCGTGCTGCACCTGCAGGTCGACGACAATCCCGAGCCGATCAAGGAACTGAAGCGTCTCGTGGATTTGTGGAACACGCGCCGGCCAAACCCGGTCACGCCGGAGTGCAAGCAATAGCGGATATCTGAAATGTTACGGCACCAGCGTCTGCTGCGATTCGATGAACGTCTGATGCGCCAGCCGGGCGGCATCGTCGAGGCGGCTGCGATCGAACATCCACGTGATGCGGAACGACGAGGTCGCGATCCCCTCGACCGCGATGCCGGCGTCGGTCAACGCTGAGGAGCCCCGCCGCACGTTCTCGAAGCTCGCGTTGATCCCGGCCCCGACCACGCTCAGCGCGCCGAGGTGATCGCTGATTCGTGCGCCATCGCCGAAGCGCGATGCGACGGCCTGACGCACGCGCGCCTCGCCGTGCAGGTTTTCGCGCGACACGACGAGTGCGAGCCGGCCGCCCGCGACGTGCAGCTGTTTGCCGGCGACCTTGTGCTCGTCGAGGAGCGCGAGCAGATCGTGCACCGGGGCGCCGTCGAGGTGCAGCACCAGTGTCTCTTTCTCGGTGGCGACGCCGACCACGGTTCCGGACTGCCGCGGCGCATGCCGCCGCACGACGGTGCCGTCCGCCGACGGATCCGCGCCCGGCAGCGACGAGCTCGTCGCGCGTGCGTAAATCGCGATGTTGCGCTCTTTTGCGAATTCCACCGCCTGCGCGTTCAGGACCTTCGCGCCCGATTCGGCGAGCTCCTGCGTTTCCTCGTACGACAACGCGCGTATCCGGCGCGCCGCTGGCACGACACGCGGATCGGCGGTGTAGACGCCGTCCACATCCGAGCAAATCTCGCAGTACTCCGCGCCCAGCGCTGCGGCGAGGGCAACGGCCGTCGTGTCGCTACCGCCCCGTCCGAGCGTCGTCACTTCGCGTCGATAGGACACGCCCTGGTAGCCGGCGACGACCACGACCCGGCCGCGCGCGAGCTCGTCCTGGACGCGAAACGGTCGGACCTCGATGATGCGCGCGTCGACATGGCGATCGTTCGTGACGATGCCCGACTGGCTGCCGGTGAAGCTGATGGCATCGCCGCCGCGCTCACGAATCGCCATTGAGAGGAGTGCCATGGCAATTCGCTCGCCGGCCGTGAGCAGCATGTCCAGTTCGCGCCGATCCGGGTTCGGCGAGACCTTCTTGGCCAGGTCGAGCAGCTCATCGGTGGTATCGCCCATGGCAGACACCACCACGACGACGTCGTGACCGGCTTCCCGCGTACGCATGACGCGGTCGGCGACCTGCCGCAGCTTCGTGACATCGGCCACGCTCGAGCCGCCGTATTTCTGGACGACGATCGACATAGAACAAATGCAACCACGAAGACACGAAAACACGAAGAAGAAAATCCAGTTCTCTCTGCGTGCCTTCGTGATTTCGTGGTTGCGTTGTTCTATGTCGCTAGGGAGCGAAGGTTGCCACGACCGGCGCGTGATCGCTCGTGCCGACGTCTTTCAGTACGGGACACGCCGTCGCGCGCGCCGCGAGCGCTTCGCTCGCGAAGACGTGGTCGAGCCGCCACCCGATGTTGCGCTGCCGCATGTTGCGCCACGGCGCCCACCAGGTGAAGAGCATGTCGTTGTCGGGATCGAGCGCGCGGCCGACATCGACGAGGCCGCGGCTCAGCAGCCGTTCGATGATCGCGCGCTCCTCAGGCAGCTGACCGATGGCGCGCGGCTTCCGCTCCTTCGGATGGACATCGCGTTCGGTCCGCGCCACGTTCATGTCGCCGAGCAGCACGAGCTGACGCCCGGCCGCGAGCGTCGACTGCACGTAGGCGTCCATCGCCTCCAGGAATTTCATCTTGGCGGGAAAGTCCTTGCCGCCGTTCGGCACGTAGACGGACGCCACCGTGAGGTCGCCGAGATCGACGCTGACGATGCGGCTCTCGTAATCGAAGGCGGGAATCGAGAAGACCGGTTTCTCCGGCGCGAATGACTTGTCGACGTGGAGGGCGACGCCGGAGTACCCCTTGCCGCCGTGCCAGTAGCACCAGTAGCCCTGCATCTCGCAGAGGGCGGTTGGCACCTGATCCGATGTGGCTTTAATTTCCTGCAGGCAGACGACGTCCGGGCGGTCGCGCTCGATCCATTCGTGGACCTGCGACTGACGCGCCCGAATGCCGTTCACGTTCCAAGTAGCGAGCTTCGTGTCTAGAACCGCGCGTGAGCCGCCTGGCGCTCTGCCGCGGGAACGGCCATGATTTCTCCGTGCGCCGCGATGTGCTGCTGCACGATCGCCTCGGCCTGCGCCATCGTGTCGGGGTCGCCGTTGCGATAGACCGCGTTGGCCTCGACGAGATCCTTTTGATGTGCCGGCGTGGCATCGATGCTCTCGTAGATCGCCGCCACCGGGCAGGCCGGCACGCACGCGCCACAGTCGATGCACTCCTCGGGGTGAATATAGAGCATCGTCGCCTGCGCAAACTCGGCCTCGTCTTTCCTCGGGTGGATGCAGTCCACCGGGCAGACATCTACGCAGGCGGTGTCCTTCGTCTCGATACACGGGTCTGTGATGATGAACGGCATGTGTCTCTCGTCTCCAGCGTCTGAAATGGCCTGTCGAGCCGACAGATCCTATCGCAAACGGCGCAGCAGGATCAAAAACTACCCGAGGCCGAGGAACATCATCGGGCTGGTCGGCAGCTGGTAGCCCATCGACTCGTAGAGCGGGCGGCCGTCGTGGCTGGCGTTCAGCGCGACCGAGCTGACGCCGTTCTCGCGGCACCAGGCATGAATCGCGTCCATGAGACGCCGGGCCAGGCCGTGGCGCCGGTGTGACGGCTCGGTATAGACGTTGTAGACCACGGCGATCCGGTCCCCGGCGTAGTTTGGGCCCGGCGGCCAAGGCAGCACCGACGCGCCGCCGCCGGCAACAATGTTGCCTTCGTACTCCACAACCCACGCCCGGTACGTGCCGGCCGGCATCATCGCGGCGAGCCACTCGCGAAACGTGCGGTCGAGCAGCGGCGCGTCGAACGCGAGTCCCATGTCGGTGAACATCGCGATCCGATGATGTGCGAGCGCGTCGAGGTCTGCGAGCGTCGCCGGCCGCAGATGATAGGAGGACAAGCGCGCATTATACTCAGCGCTATGACGTCACCTGCCGCCGCACGCCGTGGTCCCGAGCCGCCCGACATCAGCGAGAAGGGCGGCGTCAAAAACGGCGAGGCGCAGCGCAGCGATCGACGGCTGTTCATGCAGCTGATGGCGTTCGGCGGCTGCGAGAACACCAACGCGCTAGTGGACGCGATCGCCGCCGCGGGCGTCTCGGGTGCGTTGTACGAGGACGTCAACGATCCGCGCGGCGTTGCGCTTGTGACGCTGAGCGAAGACCCGGCGTTCTTTCTCGATCGCGTGCGGCCTTTCGTCAATGGTCCGGCATTCCACAGCCTGCACCAGAAGCCCGAATACACGATGCTCGGACGCACGTACGCCATCGGCTACGAGCCGGATCTCGAGGAAGTGTTGTTGCATCGTCCGCGCCGCACGGTGCTGAATCCCGAATGGAAGTGGGCCGTCTGGTATCCACTGCGCCGCAGCGGTAAGTTCGCGCAGCTGCCCGTTGAGGAGCAGCGCGTCATCCTCGCCGAGCACGGCACCATCGGCATGTCGTTCGGCGTCGCCGATTACGCGCACGACATCCGCCTCGCCTGCCACGGACTCGACAAAGAGGACAACGATTTCATCGTCGGTCTGCTGGGAAAGGATCTCTACCCGCTGTCCGCGATCGTGCAGACGATGCGGAAGACACAGCAGACGTCGCTGTACCTCGAACGCCTCGGCCCGTTCTTCGTCGGCCGGGCTATCTGGCAGGCCTCAGCGTAACTCCGCTGTTGGCGCGAATGTCGGCGCGCGGCGATGCGTCGTCGCCTGTTCGTACGCGTACGCGAGAGCAATGAGCCGCGGCTCGCTCCATCCGCGGCCGACAAAAGAGATTCCCACCGGCAGTCCTCGCACGTAGCCGGCCGGCACCGTGATATGCGGGTACCCGGCGAGCGCGGCGATCGTCGACGGGCCGGGGTCTGAACCGAAGCTGTCGCCGTTGACGTAGTCGGTCAGCCACGCCGGACCGCCGGTCAGTGTCACCAGGGCATCGAGCTTGTGCGCCGTCATGACGGCATCGATGCCAAGCGCCCGCGAGAGTTGGCGGTTCCTCGCCAACGCTGCTCGGTACTTCGGGCTCGTGAGCGAGCCTTTGCGCTCGGCCTGCAGCATCAGCTCCTGCCCGAAGTACGGCTGCTCGCGATCCTTGTGAGCGTCGTTGAACGCGATGATCTCCTTCAGTGAATGGACGGGCGACGCGGCGCCCAGCCATGTCAGGTATGTGTTGAGGTCGGCCTTGAACTCGTACAGCAGCACGTCGATTTCACCGCTGCCGAACTTGTCGAGCGTCGAGATGTTGATCGGATCGACGATGACGGCGCCGCGCGCCTTCATATCCGCAATCGCCGCCAGCGCGAGTGCTCCAGCCGGCGTGCCGTCGTGCAGCATGCCCTGCCGAATGACGCCGAGCCGCGCGCCCCTCAGCGCATTGGGATCCAGCGCGGACGTGTAATCGCGCCGGCCGCGCGCGGTGCTCGTGAGTGTCGCCGCATCGGCCGCGTCGGTCCCCGTCATCGCGCCGAGGAGCGCCGCGGCGTCGGCGACCGTGCGCGTCATCGGACCGGCCGTGTCCTGACTGTGCGCAATCGGCACGATGCCGGTCCGGCTTACGAGGCCGAGCGTCGGCTTGATGCCGACGATCGAGTTGTTGTTCGACGGCGAGACGATGGAGCCGTCTGTTTCGGTGCCGACGGCGGCTGCCGCGAGATTCGCCGCGACCGCGACGGCGGACCCGGAGCTCGAGCCCGACGGATTGCGATCCAGCGCGTACGGATTCTTCGTCTGACCGCCGCGGCCGCTCCAGCCGCTCGTCGAATGGGTCGACCGGAAGTTCGCCCACTCGCTGAGATTCGTCTTCCCGAGAATCACCGCGCCCGCCTCGCGGAGCCGCTCGACCAGAAAAGCGTCGTGCGGCGGCGTGACGCCGTCGAGCGCCGCCGATCCGGCGGTGGTCATCATGCGGTCGGCGGTTGCGATATTGTCCTTGAGCAGAATCGGAATACCGTGCAACGGTCCACGTACGCGCCCGGACTTGCGTTCGGCGTCGAGACGATCGGCGATCTGGAGCGCGTCGGGATTCACCTCGATGACACTGTGAAGCGCCGGCCCGCTGCGATCGATCTCCTCGATGCGCGCAAGATACTTTTCAGCGATCGATCGCGCGGTCTCGCGGCCCGACGTCATCCGCTGCTGCAAGCCGACGATCGTCAATTCTTCGAGGTCGAACGCCGGACGAGAAGGGGTTTGGAGGGCGGCGATCGCCAGCCCCGTGAGAAGCACCGCACGCCACATGCGTGAGATTCTACCGATGCGCGGCCGTCGTCGCCTGCTGGATCAGCGCTTCGATGTCGGCAGCGGGTCGCACGCCGACGGCGCGGGAGACTTCCTTCCCGCCGGCGAAGACGGCGAGCGTGGGAATGGAGCGGATGCTGAATCGCTCGCCGAGATCGGGGAGTTCGTCGGTATTCACCTTTACGACGACCGCGCGGCCCGCCTGGCGAGTGGCCACCTTTTGCAGCTCCGGTGCGACCATGCGGCACGGACCACACCACGGCGCCCAATAGTCGACGACGACCGGGATGGACGCGTGAGCGACAAGCCGATCGAAGTCCTCGGGGGAGTGTGCCTCGATCGGGACGCCCGGCGGCGGAATCGTCGTCTTACATTTCCCACACCGCACGGGATCGCCGAGCCGCTCGTAGACGATTCGATTCTTCTGCCCGCACGACGGACAAGGAATTACAACGCCGCGATCGTCCAGGGCGCCTGAGGCCATGGCTTTATTATGTCCGCTATCGGGATTCCTGGTGGTCGCCCCTGAACGCCCGGCTAAAGCCTCGCGCTTCGATCTGAATGGAGCTTGCCCCGATCTGGATGGAGCGCGAGGCTTTATCCGAGCGTCCACCGCTGGCATACGCTTCGCTAGGGACCGCGCCATGCTCGTCCAGAACATCCGCTATGCGCTGAGGCTGCTCCGCAAGTCGCCGGGGTTTACGGCGATCGCGGTCGCCACGCTTGCGCTGGGTATCGGCGCCAATACGGCGGTCTTCAGCGTGGTCGACGCGGTGATGTTGAAGCCGCTGGCCTATCCGGATCCCGATCGTCTGGTGGCGCTCTGGGAGGGTCGCGCCGATCGGCCCCAGGATGCGGCGCACGGACCGGCCACCGCGGTGGCGCCGGCGAACCTGGTCGACTACAGCCGCGACAACCGCACCTTCGAGACCCTGGCGAGCTTCGACGCGCGGTCGATGAGCCTCACGCAGTCGGGAGCGCCGGAGCAGCTGCTGGGCGAGGCGGTCTCGTGGAACTACCTGGCGACGCTCGGCGCACAGCCTGCGATTGGCCGCGGGTTCACGCGCGACGACGATCGTCCCGGCGGCGATCATGTGGTCATTCTGACCAATGCGGCCTGGCGTGACCGCTTCGGCGCCGATCCGTCGATTCTCGGACGCTCGATTCGGCTGAACGCGGAGTCCTACACGGTGGTCGGTGTGATGCCCGCCGGCTTTACGCCCGCGATGCAGTTCGAGTCGATTCGTCGAGTCGAGTTCCTCGTGCCGGCCGCCTATCCGGATGATCTGCTCGCGAACCACGGCGATCACGAATGCCGGGTCGTCGGCCGGTTGAAGCCCGGCGTGACGCTGGTGCAGGCGCAAAGCGATATCGACGGCATCGTGGCGACGCTGGCGAAGACCTATCCGTCGGCCGCGTCGGGCCTGCAGACGCGGCTGGCGCCGCTCGCGCGCGACATCACGCGCGGAGTTCGGACGTCACTGCTCGTCCTGCTCGGCGCCGTGGCGCTCGTGCTGCTGATTTCGTGCGTCAACGTCGCGAATCTGCTCATCGTTCGGGCTGTCGGGCATCGCCGCGACGTCGCAGTCCGGCTGGCCCTGGGTGCGGGGCGCGGCCAGATCATGTTCGAAACGATCACGCGGTGTGTCGTGCTGGGCGTGCTGGGCGGCGTCGCCGGGGCCCTCGTCGGCGTCTGGACGCGCGACGGGCTCGTGGCGATCGCCCCGGCCACGCTGCCGCGCATCGGCGAGACCGCGCTGAACCGCGACGTCTTTCTCCTCACGCTGGCGTTGTCGCTCGTCACCGGGATCGTGACCGGGCTGCTGCCTGCGTGGCAGGCGGCGCGCACCGACGCCGGCGGCACGCTGAAAGCGTCGGTTCGCGGAGCCTCTGACAGCCGCGCGCTCGTGCGCTGGCGCGGGGCCTTGATGGCCGGCGAGATCGCGGCGGCGCTCGTGCTCGCCGTGGGTGCGGGGCTGCTCGTGCGGAGTCTCGTCACGCTGACCCGCGTCGATTTGGGCTTTCAGACGACGCAGGTCCTGGCGGCGAACATCGCACTGCCCGAGACGCGCTACGACGATGCGCGGAAGCGGCTGGCGTTCTTCGAATCGTTGACCGAGCGCGTGCGCGGGCTGCCGGGCGTCGAGGCGGCGGGGTTCGCGAACCGGTTCCCGTTGCGCGGCGGATGGAGCAGCAGCGCGAACTTCGAGGGCACCGCACCGATGGATTTCTTCGTCTCCGACTTCCAGGCCGTCAGCGGCGGGTACTTTGCGGCGCTCGGCATTCGGCTGGTGCGTGGACGGCTCGTCACGGAAACGGACCGCATCGACACCATGCGCGCAGCCGTCGTCAACGAGACGTTCGCGCGGAAGGTGTCGCCGGATCGCGATCCGCTCGGCCGCAGATTCCAGCGCAGCGGCAAGAACCAGTCGCCGATCACCATCGTTGGCGTGGTCGGCGATATTCGCCGCGACGGGAAGCAGGCCACGATCCAGCCGGAGGTGTACCTCCCCGCGGCGCAGACGGATCTCTATCCCGTGCGGCTGGCGGATTTTGCGGTGCGGACCGCCGGAGATCCGCGGAGCCTGGTCCATGCGATTCAGGACGCCGTGCTGGCGATCGATCCGGATCAGCCGATCACCGACGTGCGGACGCTCGACGAAGTCGTGTCGGCGTCGATGGCCGAACGCCGATTCGATCTCATCCTGCTGACGGCGTTCGCCGTGCTCGCCGTCGCCCTGGCATTGGTGGGCGTGTACGGCGTTGTCGCTTACGCGGCGAGCGAACGAACGCGCGAGATCGGCATCCGGATGGCGCTTGGCGCGAACCGGCGCGACGTCGTTCGTCTCGTCGTACGTGCGGCGGTGGGGTGGTCGCTCGCGGGGATCGCCGCTGGGGTCGCGGGGGCGGTCGCGGCGAGCCGGCTGCTCGGCAGCCTGCTGTTCAACGTGACACCGACCGATCCGCTGACGTTCACCGCGATGGCGCTGGTGATGATGGCCGTCGCGCTCACGGCGAGCTACATTCCGGCGCGGCGCGCCGCGAGCGTCGATCCGATCGTCGCGCTGCGGACGGAGTAGGGGCCGACCTATGTGTCGGCCCCGGGCGGATACGCACGTCCGCTCCTACGCCTTCCCCTTACGGCGAACCGGCTTTTTCGTGAGTGCCTTCTTCGGCGCGGCTTTCTTGGGTTCCGGCGGTGGCGCGCCTGTGATGCGATCGGCGAGCAGCGCGACGCCGAGCGCATAGGCGTTCGCGCAGTTGTACTCGAGAATCGCGTCGTAGTTGCGGTACACGAGGAAGCGCCGCGTGGAGCCGGACACCAGGGACGCCTCCATGTCGACCGGGGGCAGCGGCTTGCCGCCGCGCAACCGCACGCCCAGCTTCTGCCATTCCGTCAGCGGCTGCGCGACGGTCATGTCGCGCATCGCTTTGCAACTGCCTTCGCGGTGCGCGATGTCGCGTGCGATGCGTGTCGCGGCGTCGGGCGCTGCCGTCACTTCGCGGCCCCACGTTTCGCCGGCGATCCAACCGTGGCCTTTCAGGTAGTTCGCGATCGACGCGAAGACGTCGTCGGGCGTCGACCAGATGTCCTTGCGGCCGTCGCCGTCGAAGTCCTCCGCGAATTTCAGGTAGCTCGAGGGCATGAACTGCGACTGACCCATCGCGCCCGCCCAGGATCCCTTCAGGTGCTCGAGGTCGATGTCGTTGCGATTCAGGATCTCGAGCGCGTCGAACAGCTCGCCGCGGAAGAACGTCGAGCGCCGCGGATCCCACGCGAGCGTGGCGAGCGCCGCAATCGTCGGCCGGATGCCGCTCAACCGTCCATACTCCGACTCGACACCCCAGATGGCGACAACGATGTTGGGCGGCACGCCGTAGCGGTCCGCCACCTTCTTCAGAAGCTCCGCGTGGTGTTCGAGCATCTCGTGCCCGGTGCGGATCCGCTTCACCGTGAGCCGGCGCTCTATGTACTTCTCGAGCGACAGCACTGTCTCCGCCTGCGTCCGATCGCGCTCGAGCACGATCGGCAGCGGCTCGTCGATCGCCAGCGCCGGGTCGAGGATCTCCTGCCGGATCCCGCGCGAGAGCGCCTCGGAACGCACGCCGGCGATGAAGTCAGCGAAGGAGGGACGAGTTGGCTCTGGCGGAGTACTTGTCTGCGCGGTCACAGCGATCGCCGCAGCCAGGAGGGCAGACGCAGCCCGCATGGGGACAGTGTACCAGCAGTCTTCAGTCGGCAGTCGCCGGTCCTAGTCGTCAGTCGCCAGTCACAGTCGATGGTCACTCTGACTGGACACTGACGACTCTGACTGAAGACTGACGACGCCGACCGCCGACTGCCGACCGACGACTGAAGACTGTCAGGGTCCAGCGGGCGCCGGCCGTCCACCGCGCGGGCGTTGCATCAGAAACACCAGCGGCAGCAGCGCGAGGAAGAGGAACCCGAGGAATTGGAAGATCCCGACGAACGCGACCATCGTCGCCTGGCGCTGCACGAGCCCCGACATGGCGGCGTACGATCGCTGAGTCGCGGTCACCCCGTCGGCGCCGGCGGCCATGAACGCCGCCTTCATCTGCGCCAGCATCATCTGGGTGGTCGGATCGTAGGGCGTCACGTTCGCGCCGAAGACGGCCGCGGTCGTGCGGCTGTCGCGTGCAAGCATCGTCCCGGTGATGGCGATGCCGACGCTGCCGCCGATGTTCCGCATCAGGTTGAACAGGCTCGTCGCGTAGCCCATTCGTTCGCGCGGAATCGGATCCATCGACACCGTCGTCAGCGGTACAAAGAGCAGCGACATGCCGGCGCCTTGTATCAGCTGCGGCCAGAAGAAGTCCCAGTACCCCGCGCTGAGATTCAAATACGACAGCCAGACGAGCGTTCCGCCGCCGATCGTGATGCCGATCGTCAGGAGCTTGCGCGCGTCGAATCGGCCTGTCATCAAGCCCGTCAGCGGCATCATGAAAAACGATCCGATGCCGCGCGGCGCCATGGCGATTCCCGCCTGCAATGACGGATAGCCCAGCAGCGTCTGCAGCATGATCGGCAGCAGCACGATGCTGCCGTAGAGGACGAAGCCGAGGATCGTCATCAGGAACACGCCGACCGCATAGCTGCGCGCCTTGAACAGCCGGAGGTCGACCACCGGTTCGTCCGTGCGCAGCTCGTGGACGACGAGGCTGACGAGCGTCACGACCGCGACAATCGCGAGAATCGTGATCGTCCGGGACGCGAACCAGTCGTCTTCCTGTCCCTTGTCGAGCACGTACTGCAGCGCGCCGATGCCGACCGTCAGCATCCCGAGGCCCCAGTAGTCGATGCGCCGCGATGCGCTCCGGAGGTACGGCGGGTCGAAGATGAAGAGCCGCGTCATGATGATCGACGTCACGCCGACCGGGATGTTGATGTAGAAGA
>Ga0310810_10009350_pt1 | contig 11323 bp, 11 predicted proteins | sample NCmetagenome_FD_207641 | JGI IMG/M metagenome (GOLD analysis project Ga0310810, IMG submission 207641) | Soil microbial communities from experimental microcosm in Duke University, North Carolina, United States - NC | ecosystem: Engineered > Artificial ecosystem > Soil microcosm > Unclassified ... | reverse complement strand
CCTGGTGCGGTACCAATGGTCGAACCGGGCGGTTAATGTGGCACCTGCCGCGCGTGGCGGAGTGGCGGCATCATAGGCGAGTGACAGCGAATGGAATAAATCACGAAGCTCGGCGGCGTTGTACTGACTATCGTCGTTATGATCTGCAACCAGCGCAAATTCGTACACGGTCAGGCTCACGGACAACAAGGCTTGTTTCCTGGCGAAATCATCCCGTGCCGCTTCCATACCGCCGGGATACTCACGAGGGCAATCGCGTTCCGGTTCGAGAAGAAACACCGGAACATGCCAGGCAATCCCTTGTACCGCCGATGGAGGCGATTTTTTGGAGCCTTTGTAGAACCATGAGAGGCAGGCGCTCGCTTTTGCGAAGGCTTCCTTGTCGATGCCGACCTGTTTGGCAATATAAGTGGCGAAGGTTGGAAAGACGCCGTTGTCGGCGACGAGTGCAGCCGGGACTTCTGCTTCCGTAAAAGCAGACAAGAACATGGCAAGAGTCGCCGCCGATATGGACGACTGTGGACGCATCATGTCAAGTATACCATGGACATTAATGGGAGCCGATCATCCGTGCAGCTGCCGTATCTGACCGCTGCGGTCCCAGGGATCGATGGACGAATTCGCTCGGAGCCGGAGGATTTCCAAGTCGATGAACGTCCACTGTATCTGCCCTGCGGCAACGGTGAGCACCTCTACATCAGGGTGACGAAGCGACTGCTCTCGACGCCCGATCTGATTCGCCGGATTTCATCGACTGTCGGTGTCAAGGTCCAAGGCATCGGCACGGCGGGTCTCAAGGATGCGAGGGCCGTGACCACGCAGCTCGTCTCTCTTCACGTGGTGCCGGAGGAACGAGTCGCTCGGCTGAAGTGTGACGAGCATATCCTTCGTATCGAGGTACTGGGTCGCCATCGGAATCGCCTGCGTCCCGGACATCATGCCGGGAACCGGTTTCGATTGGTCATTCGCGACGTGAACGCAGGAGCCGGGGAATGCATACCGACGGTTCTCGAGGCGCTCTCGCGTCGGGGAATTCCCAATTATTTCGGCCCACAACGGCAAGGAAAAGCCGGAGACAACTTTCAGGTCGGCGCAGCGCTGCTCAGCGACCCGTCCAAACGTGGGAACATGAGCCGCGCCAAGAGGATGTGGTATCTCAATACCTTCCAGTCGCATCTCTTTAATGAGATTCTGGCACGGCGGGTCGATCGGATTGATCACATGCTCGTCGGCGACTGGGCCATGAAGATGGACAATGGTGCCTGTTTTCCGGTCCTGGATGCCGTCCAGGAGCAGCCTCGGGCCGACCGGTTTGAGATCAGTCCCACCGGCATTCTCTTCGGATCACGGGTGTCCTGGGCTGACGGCGAGCCGGGCGAGATGGAGAAAGCCGTCGCCGTCGAACAGGGCTCGACTCCCGAGCGCCTCATCGAGGCGGCCAAAGCCTGCGGTTTTCGAGGGGAGCGCCGCTCGCTCCGTGTGCCGTTGGTGGGGCCTGAATGGACGCTCGAGGGCTCCGTATTTACGCTGGTTTTCAGCCTCCCCCCTGGTGCTTATGCCACAAGTGTCCTCCGAGAATTGATGAAGACCCCTCAAGCGGGGTGATTCCCGAGCCACAATGGCTCGGTGGCTCCCCATCTGCGTGATAAAATTAACAGAGGGAGACACCGATGGCCGTCGCCCAAGAAACCGTCGTGCTCAGCGGACACATTATCGATTCGCTCATTCTGGCGAAGGTGTTGGATACCATTCTGACGATGGACGGGACCTTCGACCTCGAAGAGGTCTCGATCGGAAAAACTCGCCACGAACGCTCCACTGCGCGAATTGTAGTTCGAGCCGGCTCAGCGAAGCTGCTTTCGGAGATTCTTCGGGCCATTCAGCCGCACGGGGCGTCGGTACAAGGCGAGACCGACTGTCAGCATCGAGCGGCCCCCGCCGACGGGGTATTCCCCGAAGATTTCTACGCGACCACCCACTTACCCACTCAGGTCAGGCTCGCGGGACAGTGGATTGACGTCGAAGGGATGGAAATGGATTTGGGCATCGTCGTGGATCGCGAAACATCGTGCGCACGTGCCGTGCCGATGGCCGGCGTCTCGCGCGGCGATGCCGTGGTGGTCGGACGCAGCGGCATCCGGGTAATTCCCCTCACAAGGCCGCAGGAGCGCGATGTCTTCAGCTTCATGGAGTCGCAGGTGTCGGCCGAGCGTCCTCACGGCCATATTATTGCCGATGTGGCGAGACGCATGCGGCAGCTACGCGAAGGTCATCGAGCCCGCAAGGCCGGCTGCAAGGTGTTGGTAGCCGGCGGGCCGGCGATCATCCATGCGGGAGGACGAGAGGCCTTGACCTGGTTGATTGAGGAGGGGTTCGTACACGTGCTGTTCTGTGGAAACGCGCTGGCCGCTCATGACATGGAAGCCGATCTCTATGGAACTTCCCTAGGCTATGGACTGTCGGCCGGCAGAGTCGTGCCGCATGGCCATGAACATCATCTGCGGACGATCAATCGCATACGCGGAATCGGAAGCATCGAGAAAGCGGTCGAAACCGGAGTCATCAAGCAGGGAATCATGGCGTCTTGCATCAGGCACGGCGTTGAGTTGGTCATGGCAGGGACGATACGAGACGATGGGCCGTTGCCGGGCGTCATCACCGATTCAATTGTGGCGCAGGCCGCAATGCGTGCGGCGATCCCCGGCGTCGGTCTGGCATTGCTGGTCGCCTCCACACTTCATGCCGTCGCCACCGGCAATCTGCTGCCTGCGACGATTCCAACGGTGTGCGTCGACGTCAATCCCGCCGTGCCCACGAAGCTGGCGGACCGCGGGAGTTTTCAAGCCGTAGGGCTCGTGATGGATGCGGCGTCGTTCTTACGCGACGTCGCGCGGGAGCTGGGAGCCCATTCATGAGTCGATTGTTGGTGTGTCCGCCCGACTATTTCAGCATCGACTACGAAATCAATCCATGGATGCGTAAAGTCAACGGCGTAAATCCAGAGGCCGCTGTCGGACAATGGCGTCGGTTGATGGAGGTGCTGGAGCACGAAGTGGGCGCGGTGCTCGAGCGGATGACGCCCGTTCGAGGGTTGCCCGACTTGGTGTTCACGGCGAACGCGGGTGTGGTGGTCGGCCGCAAAGCCGTTCCCAGCCGTTTCCGCTATCCCGAACGGCAACGCGAAGAGGCCCATTTCGAAGGATGGTTTCGAGATCACGGCTATGAAATTCTGATGCTCGAGCCCGACATCTATTTTGAAGGCGCGGGCGATCTTCTCCGCTTCCCCGATGGTTGGTTCGGCGGTTACAGGCAGCGGTCGGACATTCGCGCATTCCCGATCTTGAGCGAGATGTTCGATCGCGAGATACTCCCTCTCGAACTGGTCGACGACCGGTTTTACCATCTGGATACCTGCTTCTGCCCTTTAAGCGGAGGAGAGCTGCTGTATTATCCCGCCGCGTTTGACCAGTATGCTCAATCGGCCATTGCAGAGCGCATCGCGGACACCCGGCGGCTGGCGGTGCCTGAAGAGGAGGCCCTCAAATTCGCGTGCAACGCCGTCTGTGTGGGAAAGCACGTTGTGTTGCCGTCCGGCTGTCCGGAGACCATGAAATGGTTGGACGTCCGCGGCTATCGGCCTTACGAAGTTCCGCTGGAGGAATTCATGAAATCCGGAGGTTCCGCGAAGTGTCTGACGTTGGCGCTCGACTAGAACCGACCGGTCAATGGTCCATCGGCCATGCCCCCCTCGCCCTCACCGCTGTCTGAAGAGAAACGCGCCGTACAGTCCCGCGATCGCAATCGTCACCAACTCGATGGTCATCAGCAGCCGGCTCACCACTGCATCGGGCGTCGGAGGCGTCAAAATAAAATGCAGCCCGAGAAATTCCGGCGCTTGTGTCGGCGGCGTTTCCCACGGAGGGAAGAGAACCGCAAGCACGAGAACGGCCGCCATGCCATAGAGCACCTGAAGATTTAACGCTTCGGAAGAGATGACAAAGTTTGGACGGTGTTGGCCGACGGAGGGGTCAAGCGGACTGCCGCACACCGTGCAGTAGCGATAGATCTCGGGCAGCTCACGCCGGCACTTGGGACAGGGCCTCATACCTTGTCCAGGCTACACGGAACGGAGGGCCTTTGCTAGGGCGCTGAAACACAGGTGTCAGAAGCTGTAGCTCACGCCGAGATCCAACATGAGCACGCTGTATGTGGCGCGGAAACCGAAGGGATCGGCATTCGGGTTGCTGTCGTTGGAGCTGTACGACATTCTTGCCCGATTGTACGTCATTTCTCCGAAGAGAGCCCAATGGCGTGTCAGGAGATAGCGCAGCCCACCCTCCGCATTGAATCCGATCGATGTCCCTGACTGTCCCGGAGGGGCGGTCGGACCTTTCAACTCGCCGAAAAACAGCGCCGGACCCACTCCGATGTACGGCTGGAGGCGATTGCCGGGGTAGCGGATCATCAAGGTCGCCATTTCCCAAACGATCATTCGCTGATGGACCCCTGAAAGCGTCCCGGAATTCAACGAACCGCCGGGGCCGGTAAAGGTAATGGATCCTTCCTTGATGTGTGGCGTGGTGTAGGAAACGCCGGTTTCGATGCCCAGCCACTTGGCACGTGAAAAATAGTGTCCCAGCTTTGCCCCAACGTTCATCGAGTTCTTGAGCGGTTGATCCGACATGTCCAGTCCGCCGATGCCATTCTGCGTCGTGACGCCGCCGCTTAAGCTCTGAGGAAAGGTGACGCCGAATTTGCCTGCCACATAGGTTTCGGCTTGCGCCATGGATTTCCATGGGTGCTGAGCCAATGCGGCCAGCACGCCAATTCCTATGACCGTCACCATCACCCTTCGTAGTCTGTGCATGATTCCACCTCGCTCGGGATGCGCCTCTATGCCATCCTACTCATCGAACGCTGTGCCACGAAGCAATTTGTGAAACTTTGCCTGCGGGTGAGCAAACGATGTGCCAGGAAAATCACGAAAACTTGAGCCTAAACCGCCGATTCTGGGCTGTGACGGCCTGTTCCTGTCGTCTAGATCAGTCGGTGTTGTACCGTCCGCGGACAACGCACTTCGTTGACAGAAGAAAGGAGGCGTTCCTATAATCCGCCCGCTCGATTGGGCGCGCGTAGCGATCGACCTATCCCGTCACGAACTCTTCATCTACACGATGCCACCCATCCAACGAATCGCCGTAATTGGTGCCGGAGCCTGGGGGACCGCTCTCGCAAAGCATGTCGCGGACAAAGGGCTACAAGTCATCTTGTGGGCCTACGAGCGGGAAGTGCTCGACTCGATTGCCGCGAAACACGAAAACCAGCTGTTCTTGCCGGGTGTCACGCTTCCCGCCTCCTTGAAAGTCACGAACGTTTTGGCGGAAGCGGTGGAATGGTGCGACGGCTTACTCTTGGTCGTCCCGTCCCATGTGGCTCGCCTCGTCCTGCAGCAACTCGCTCCCTTGCTTGCTCGGCCGCTTCCCATCGTGAGCGCGACGAAAGGCGTCGAAGAAGATACCTTCAAGCTGATGACGCAGGTCATCACTGATGTGCTGCCTCCGGCGCTGCATGACGGAGTCATGGTGCTGTCCGGACCCAGCTTCGCGATGGAAGTCAGTCGGGGACAGCCCGCGGCATTGTGTCTGGCAGGGACCAATGATGCGTTGGTCGAAACGTTCCAGACCGCTTTCATGACGCCCGCTCTTCGCGTGTATGCCGACGGCGATGTCATCGGCGTACAATTGGGCGGGGCGTTGAAAAATGTGATGGCCCTCGCCGCCGGCGTCATCGATGGATTGGCTTTGGGACACAACACGAGGGCTGCGATGATTACCAGGGGATTGGCGGAGATGGTGCGCCTGGGCATGGCGATGGGAGCCGATGCGAGAACCTTCTATGGCTTATCAGGGGTCGGCGATCTCGTTCTGACCTGCACCGGCGCCCTCAGCCGCAACCATCAGGTCGGCGTTCGCCTTGGTCAAGGCGACAAACTTGAGACGATCTTGGGAAGCATGCAGGCGGTGGCCGAGGGCGTGCGGACGAGTCGAGCCGCTGCCGGTTTGGCGATGCGGCATGGAGTGGAGATGCCGATTGTCCGGGAAGTCAATGCCGTTTTGTTTGAAGGAAAATCCTGCCGCAAAGCCGTCAGCGATTTGATGGAACGGGTCGCCAAACCTGAAAAGGCCCGTCCATGAATCGTGAACGGCTCGAGCAGCTGCTCATCCGTGTGCGAAGCGGGAAAGTCTCGGTGACGGCGGCGATGGAACAGCTTCGCGCACTGCCGTTCGAAGACTTGGGTTTTGCTTCCCTCGATCATCATCGCTCGATTCGTCAGGGCTTCCCCGAAGTGATTTTTTGCGAGGGCAAAACGCCCGCGCAGATACGCGGCATTGCCGCGTCGCTGCTCAAACATCACAGACCTTTTCTCGCCACCCGCGCCAGTCCGCAAGTGGCGGCGCTCATCAAGCGGATCGACCGTCGAGCGGTCTATCATGAGCTGGCTCGCATCGTCGCTGTCCGCGATCCCAAACGACGGCTCGAGGGACACGTGTTGGTCATCACCGCCGGCACCTCCGATGTCCCCGTGGCGGAGGAAGCGCGAATCACGGCCGAAGTCATGGGAAGCCGGGTGGAGACCCTCTATGACGTGGGGGTTGCCGGTATTCACCGGTTGTTGGGACGTCACAGGCAGCTGACGGGTGCCCGCGTCATTGTCGTGGTCGCGGGGATGGACGGCGTGCTGCCGAGCGTGGTGGGAGGCTTAGTGGACTGTCCTGTGGTCGCTGTCCCGACGAGCCGCGGCTACGGTGCAAGCTTCAACGGGTTGGCTGCCCTGCTGACCATGCTCAATTCCTGCGCGGCCGGCGTGGGGGTCATGAACATCGACAATGGCTTCGGCGCCGGCTGCCTCGCACACCGCATCAATGGACTGGGAATAACACGTCAATAGTCAATGGTCATTCGTTGGGCGATGGAAGAACAACGCCGTTCTTGCGATTGACGATTGACCGGTGACCGACTCGTCACTTCACTTCGAGCGTTCCCCGCTTGGGCCATGACACCATCAGCGTGCGCGGGCCTTTGTCACCGTTGGATAGGAGCTTGGCTCGTAGTTCGAAATGGTATGTCCCGGCTTCAGCGGGCGATTTGGTGTGGTCCATGCCGTCCCAGCTCAAGACGACGGGAATTTTCGTCGGCTCCGTACTCACCGGCGTTGCCGCTGACGATTCCAGCGGCTTGCGCAACGAGAGAAAACGGATCGAAGTCTTGGAAGGAGAAGTGACGAGTGAGGACACTTCGAGGATCGTGGCGCCGTCCAGCTCTCTTGGCAGTTGGACCACCGCTGAAAATTCGAGCGAACCCGCCGACACCGTGTAGGGAGTCGGGCTGATCTTCAGCTCGAGGACCTTGAGCTCAGGCTCGGGGCGAGGAGTCTTGGCTGGCTTGGCCTTCGCCGAGGCCGTGCCGACGGACAGCATGCACAGCATCGACCCGGCGATCGTCCACGCCAAAACGACCGAGACGGGACGGAAGTAGGTCGGTTGCGTCGTAGTGCCCAGCATCAGTCGTGTTGTCAAGACCTTCGGTTGCCGGGAGGCGAGGAGGACTCGATGTGCCGCTGTGGGATAACACAGTGTCTGGGACCTGTCAATGCACGTGGCGTGATTGCCGTTTCACGGCGCCGTTGGGTAAGATGGCGCGCGTCAGGATGCTGAAAAAGTCCGCCAGCTGCGTTCTCGCGTCGCTCAGAGGCTCAACGTGATAATGGAGCCTTCGAGGAGGTCGGAGGCAATGAGGATTCATCCGTTCGCCAAGAACCATCGAAAGGGTGAACGGGTCACACGAAGTGCGGTATGTGCCTCCTCACCTCCTCGCTCGCTGCGGCCTTGCTGAACGAACTTTTTGAGCATCCTGCTCGACTATAAGGAGTTAACGTGGGCGCTCATCTACACTTCGATTGCTTCTCCGGCATCAGCGGAGACATGACGCTGGGCGCGTTGGTCGACGCAGGCGCGCCGTTTCGAGAGCTGGTCAAGCAGCTCTCGCGGTTGGGCATACGCGGCTTTCAGCTCCGGAAGCGCCGGGTGAACCGGGGGGAGATTTCGGCCACCAAGATCGATGTGCTCATCAGACCGACTCTCCGGCGACCGTGGCCGCTCTCCCGCATTCGTACGGCGATCACTTCGAGCCGGCTTTCACCAAAAATACGTGAACGAAGCCTCGCGGTATTCGAGCGGTTGGCGGAAGCGGAAGGAAAGGCCCATGGTGTCCCGAAGAACCATGTGCATTTCCATGAGGTGGGTGTGCTGGATTCGTTCGTCGATATCGTCGGCGGGATCATTTGTTGTGAACTGCTCGACGTGAGCCGAGTCACGGCGTCTCCGGTCAATGTGGGGACCGGGACGTTACGATCCGCGCACGGCGTCTTGCCTGCGCCGGGCCCTGCAGTGGCGGTGCTCGCCACGCGGGTGCCGATCTACAGCGCCGGTCCATCCCGTGAATTGACGACTCCAACAGGGCTCGCATTGTTGAGAACGCTCACCTCTGAATTCGGACCCATGCCGCTGATCACTCCGGCGGCCGTCGGCTACGGCGCCGGGGACGCCAATCCAGAGGGATGGCCCAACGTCCTTCGCGTCTTTCTATCACCGGAAGGCACCGCCGATGGACGGCTCCGGGATACGGTCGTCCAAATCGAAACCAACCTCGACGATGTCAACCCGCAAACCTACGAACACATCATGGAGCGCCTCTTTCATGCGGGAGCCTTGGACGTCACGCTCACGCCGGTCATCATGAAGCGTGGGCGGCCGGCCATCGTGCTCAGCTGTCTCGTCCCGCCACGCGGCGTCGATCCTGCGCTCGAGGTGCTGTTCGAAGAAACGACGGCGCTTGGAGTCCGAGTACAGGAAGTCAGTCGGCATATTCTTCCGAGGCGATTCGCCTCCGTGAAGATCCGGGGCGGGACCGTCAGGATCAAGATTGCAGCGGTCGGCTCCGATAAAACCAAAGCCGCGCCGGAGTATCTCGACTGCAAGCGGATCGCCGAGCGGACCGGTCGTCCGGTGAAGGCGGTGCTGGAAGAAGCCGCGCTGGCGTATGCAAAGAGCCGCCGAGCCGCCAAGGGTCGTTCGTGACGCTGCTCACGTACGTCTTCCTGTTTGGTGCGTCAGTCGTCGTCACGCTCGGCGCCTGTGCGTTGTTCACCAACGCGATTGAATGGTTGGGAAAGCGTCTGCACCTTTCCGAGGGGGCGGTGGGCAGTGTCCTGGCCGCGATCGGGACCACCCTTCCCGAAACTTCAATTCCCATCGTGGCCATCTTTTTCGGCGCGACGCGCGAAGAAGCGGAGGTCGGGTTGGGGGCGATTCTCGGCGCGCCCTTTATGCTCAGCACGCTCGTAGTGCCGATGCTCGCCCTGCTGTTGCTGACCTACTCACGGTTGGGTAAACGCGGCCGTTCGTTCCGACTCAGCTACAAAGACGTCACCGTTGATTTGACCTGTTTTGTGTTGGCCTACACGGTCGCCTTGGGCTGCGCCTTTGTCCCGTCTCGACTGCTGCACATCATGGCCGCCGTCGGCCTCCTGACCCTGTACGGCTACTATGTCAAGGTCAAGTTCAGCGACGATGAATCGGGGGAGCCGAGCGAGCTCGGGCCGTTGCTGTTTTCGAAGCATTCGGCAAAACCCTCCTATGCCGTCATCGCGGTTCAGGCGCTGGCTGGGCTGGCCGGCCTCGCGTTGGGCGCGCACTTGTTCGTCAGCGCGGCCGACTCGACGGCGCATCTGTTGGCGATTTCTCCGTTGATCCTGGCCCTCTTGATTGCCCCTCTTGCCACCGAACTGCCGGAGATGTCCAACAGCTTTCTCTGGCTCTATCAAAAGAAGGACCGGCTGGCCGTCGGAAACGTGACGGGCGCCATGGTGTTTCAAGGGACGGTGCCCGTCTCGGTGGGTCTTCTGGGCACCGAATGGACGCTCGCGCCGTCGGCCCTGCTTACGATGGTCTTAGCGGTGATTGCGACGGGGAGTCTGTTGCTGCAGGCCGTCTGGTCTGAGCTGTGGCGCCCCTGGTTGCTCGCGATGGGCGCGGTCCTTTATATAGGCTATGCCTTGTATCTGTACGGGTGGTGAACGGTGATGGCCGAATCCAAGACAGAAAGCAGGCTGCCTTTGCTCGGCATTACGATGGGCGATCCGGCCGGAATCGGACCGGAGGTCATTGCGAAGGCCCTCACGCGGACGGCCCTCCGGCGCCTATGCTCTCCGTTGATCGTCGGCTCCTACGACGTTATGCAGCAGACCGTGAAGAGGCTGAAGCTCCCGCTCACGGTGCGTCTGATCAAAGGACATGAACCTCTCGGAAGGCGGCCGAGGGAAATCCTTGTCTTGGATCCGCTCGAGCGCCCGCTGGGTCCCTATCGATCGGGCGTGGCGGCGCCGGAAACCGGTGCGGCATCGGTGGCCTTTATCAAGGAGGCCGTGCGCATGGCCCAAACAGGCTGCATCGACGGGATGGTCACGGGACCGATCAATAAGGAAGCCATCAACATGGCGGGGTGTCATTACCCCGGTCATACGGAGCTGTTGGCGGACCTCACTCAGACGCAGGAATCGGGCATGATGATTCTCGGAGGTCCCTTGAAAATCATGTTCGTGACGACGCACGTCGCTATCAAAGACCTTCCATCGCTGTTGACGCAGGCAAAAATCGAAAAGGGTATTCGTCTGGCGCATAGGGCGATGACGACGCTGTTCGGCGCCAAGAAACCCCGGATCGGCCTTGCCGCACTGAATCCGCACGCGGGAGAACAGGGGCTGTTCGGCGACGAAGAGGCCCGCCTCATTTTGCCCGCCGCGCGTGCGGCGCAATCCAAGGGGATTCTTGTCAGCGACCCCATGCCGGCCGACACGCTGTTCGGAAAGGCCGCGCGAGGCGACTACGACGCGATCGTCGCGCTGTATCATGATCAAGGCTTAATTCCCCTGAAGATGGTTGCCTTCGGGAGCTGCGTGAACCTCACCGTCGGACTGCCGATCATCCGGACATCGGTCGACCACGGCACCGCCTTCGACATTGTCGGCAAAGGCGTTGCCGATCCCGGCAGCCTCGTGGAGGCCGTCAAACTGGCCGCCAGGCTTGTGAAAGAGCGCGTACCAACAGCCGCCTCACGATAGGAGAAGCACCGCTCATGCCCATCGATCCGAACAAGGCGCTCTTGGCCATCCAGCAGCAACTCAAGGAATTAGATGTGATTTACCGGGACACGATGGAGGGGTCGTTGAACACGGTGTCCGGCACCGAACGGGTCGCCAAATGGC
>Ga0310810_10009349_pt1 | contig 11324 bp, 8 predicted proteins | sample NCmetagenome_FD_207641 | JGI IMG/M metagenome (GOLD analysis project Ga0310810, IMG submission 207641) | Soil microbial communities from experimental microcosm in Duke University, North Carolina, United States - NC | ecosystem: Engineered > Artificial ecosystem > Soil microcosm > Unclassified ... | reverse complement strand
CCAGATCACCGATCTTATATTTCTCATCGATCATTTTCCACGGATCTTCGGCCAGCTGTTTAATCCCGAGACTGATGCGTTGATTGACTTTGTCGATATCGATCACGACAGCTTCCACCTCATCACCTTTCTTAAACATCTCGCTGGGGTGATTGATTTTGCGGGTCCAGCTTAAATCAGAGACGTGGATCATGCCGTCGATGCCTTCCTCCAGTTCCACGAAAGCGCCATAAGCGGTCATGTTCCGAATCGTGCCTTTGACCTGCCTGCCGATAGTGAATTTCTTCTCGATTTCATCCCACGGATTCGGCTCCAGTTGGCGGAGTCCGAGTGAAATTTTTTGTTCCTCTTTGTTCACGCCCAGAACAACGGCTTCGACTTCCTGGTCAACACTGAGGATATCGGAAGGACGCATGATGCGTTTCGTCCACGAAAGTTCTGACACGTGAATAAGGCCTTCTACGCCTTCTTCGATCTCAACAAAAGCGCCGTACGGGACAAGATTCGTGATCTTGCCTTTAATGCGCTGTCCGGCGGGGAAACGCTCCTCGATCTGATCCCATGGGTTCTTCTGCGTTTGCTTCAGTCCGAGCGAAACGCGCTCCTTTTCCTTGTTGATGTCGAGCACAACGACTTCTAACTGCTGCCCGACTTTCAACAGCTCGCTGGGATGTCCGAGACGACCCCACGTGATGTCGGTCACGTGCAGCAAACCATCCATGCCATCGAGATCAATAAACGCGCCGAAGTCGGTGATGTTTTTGACCGTGCCATCCACACGATCACCAACGTTCACGCTCTCCAGGAATTTCTGTCGCTTTTCGCTGCGCTCCTGTTCGATCACTTCGCGCCGGCTGAGCACGACGTTCTTCCGGTCGTCATTGAGTTTGACGATTTTGAAATCATAGCTGTTGCCGACGAATTGCTGTAAATCCTTTGGCGGAACGACATCGATTTGCGATGCCGGCAAAAATGCCTCCACGCCGATGTTGACCATCAGGCCGCCTTTGACCACCGATCTCACTTTACCCTTGATCAGGCCGTCACCCTGAAAAACGGCGACGATCTTATTCCAGTTTTGGCGGTAGGCTGCTTTCTCCTTCGAGAGCACGACCATGCCTTCTTCGTTCTCCAGTCGCTCCAGGAGAACGTCGACTTCGTCGCCAACTTGCAGCGAATCGGGATCTTCAAATTCGCTTAACGGAATGACACCCTCAGACTTGTATCCGACGTCGACGAGCACTTCGCGTGGACGAACTTCCAAAATTTGCCCTTTGATGATGCTTCCTTCGCGGAAGTCCGGCATCGGCTTCGACATCACGTCCTGCATTTGAATCATAAAATAATAAGTAGGCCTCCTCTTCAGTACAGCGGCGCTCTAAATTGAACACCGTTGTCCGCGCATCCGGTTGCTGCCGGAAACGGAAAATGGGGACGCCCATACTAGGCGTTTTTGTGCGTTTGGTCAACTGACATGCTTCGGCAGCACATCGGAGTTCAGCGTTGAGCGTTGGATGTTTCGCCTCTATTCTAGATAGGCGATGTCGTCTGTTCGATTCTTGATATTGATCGTCCTTCTAACGGCTACTTCACTGCGTGCTGAACCTCCGGTAGAACAAGCTGTTCTCACCGCAATCAAATCGCCACAAACCACCGTCGTTCACCTCTGGGCGCCGTGGTGCTCCAACTGCCAGGCCGAGCTCAAGACCGGCGGCTGGACAAAAATGATCAATGAAAATCCACAGGTGAAGTTTTATTTCGTCTCGATCTGGAATGATGGGCAGGACGGGCGCGTGATGCTGAACAAGTTCGGGATCGCCGCGCAAGCGAACGTGACAATTCTTGCTGATCCGGGACCGCGTCGCGGTGAAAACAAGATCAAGCAATTTGCCGGTCTGCCGCTGAGTTGGATTCCGACGACTTGGATTTACAAAGGCGGCGATCTCCGCTACGCATTGAACTACGGCGAGGTTCGCTTTCCTGTGCTCCAACAGTTTCTGGCAGACAGCCAGTCTGAGTGGTCCCACAAAGGCGAGCCGCCGATTGAGTAAGCTTTATGAGTCAGAGTTCCCCAGCCCCCTCCATTGCCCACAACAAACCGCCCGAGATTCTTTCGCTGATCGGCGATACACCGCTGGTGGAAGTGACGCAGTTCGACACCGGGACGTGTCGGCTTTTTCTCAAACTTGAAAATCAAAATCCGGGTGGCTCCATCAAGGACCGAATCGCGCTGTCGATGATCGAAGCTGCGGAAGTAGAGGGAAAATTGGAGCCTGGCGGCACGGTCATTGAGGCAACGGCAGGCAACACCGGTCTGGGGCTTGCGCTTGTCGCGGGTGCCAAGGGCTATCGCGTCGTATTGGTAATTCCCGACAAAATGTCGCAGGAAAAGATATCGCACGTAAGAGCGCTCGGCGCCGAAGTGCGGATCACGCGGTCTGATGTCACGCGCGGGCATCCCGAGTATTACCAGGATGTAGCATTCCGGCTCGCCGAAGAAATTCGGGGTGGCTTTTATGTGAACCAATTTGGTAATCCGGCGAACCCTCTCGCGCACGAGCGCACTACCGGTCCGGAGATTTGGGAGCAAATGCGGCACGACGTGGATGCGGTCGTCGTGGGAGTCGGCTCAGGTGGGACTCTGACAGGGCTCGGCAGATTTTTTAATCGTGTGAAACCGCGGCGCGGCATCGAAATGGTTCTCGCCGACCCGACCGGCTCGATTTTGTACGAGTACGTCAAGACCGGTCAGCTCGTTGAATCGGGCAGCTGGGCAGTGGAAGGCATCGGCGAAGATTTCGTTCCGGAAATCGCGGACATGTCGTTAGTCACCGAAGCATACGAAATCGATGATGAGGACAGTTTTGCGGCAGCACGCGAGCTTTTGCACAAGGAAGGAATTTTCGGCGGTTCGTCCACTGGCACGCTTCTAGCCGGAGCGCTGCGTTATTGCCGGGAACAAACAAAGCCAAAACGCGTGGTCACACTCGTTCCTGACACCGGCAACAAGTATCTCTCCAAAATGTATGACAATTTTTGGATGGCTGAGCAGGGATTCATTCATCGGCCGCCGCACGGCGATCTGAGCGATTTGATCTCGCATCGGTATGAAGCTGGCGAAGTGATCACGGTGGGGCCCGATGATTCGTTGCTCACAGCGTTCAAGCGAATGCGCGACTCAGACGTGTCGCAGCTTCCGGTTGTCGACAAAAGCGGCCGCGCCATCGGGATCATCGATGAATCAGATCTCCTGGTAAAAGTGCACCGCGAGCCGTCGCATTTTAACGACCCTGTGAGCACAGCGATGACAGATCAGTTGGAAACGTTGCCGCCGGACGCCAAAATCACGGACTTGTTAGGCGTATTCGATCGCGGCCGAGTCACCATCGTCATGGATGGCAACAAATTTCTAGGGCTGATTACGCGTACCGATTTGCTTTCCTATCTCCGGCTTCACATGCCGAAATCGTCCGCGCCGCCGGAACGCGAGTTTGTTTAGTGAACCGCGAACACACCGAAAAAGGGGTTGATTCGATGATTTTTATCCTGTCATGTTGAGCGAAGCGAAACATCTCTGGCGATTGTTTTCGCACTGTTTGCACAAACAAAGATCTGAGATTCTTCGCTTCGCTCAGAATGACAAGGCCGAGGATTTTGTGCACGGTCCAGGCATTTCACGGTGGGGCTAAGCTTAAGATGAAAAAAGAACACGGCTTCGCGACGCGCGCCATTCACGCCGGGCAGCAGCCGGATCCCACGACGGGCGCCGTCATAACGCCAATTTACGCCACGTCGACGTATGTGCAGGAAAGCCCGGGAAAACACAAAGGCTACGATTACGCGCGGTCGATCAATCCCACCCGGCTGGCATACGAAAAGTGCATCGCCGATCTGGAAAGCGGATCGCGCGGGTTCGCGTTCGCGTCCGGTCTGTCTGCGATGGCGGCGGTGCTGGAGTTGCTCGAGAGCGGCTCGCATGTTGTTGCGAGCGATGACCTGTACGGCGGCACCTTCCGGCTTTTCGATCGAGTGCGCCGGCGTTCCGCAAACCTCGATTTTACCTATGTCGATTTGACCGACGCGAAAGATCTCGAGCGCGCAATCAAACCAAACACGCGCATGGTTTGGATCGAGACCCCGAGCAATCCGCTGCTCAAACTGATCGATCTTGACGCGATCGCTAAGATCGCACGCAAAAAGAAACTGATTTCCGTTAGCGATAATACGTTCGCTACTCCATGGATCCAGCGACCGATTGAATCGGGGTTCGATATCGTTGTGCATTCCGCGACGAAATATCTGAACGGGCATTCCGATCTGGTGGGCGGTGTTGCCGTTGTTGGGAAAAACAAGGAACTCGCTGATCAAATTGCGTTCCTCCAAAATTCGGTGGGTGCGATCGCCGGGGCGTTCGACAGTTTTCTTGTTCTGCGCAGCTTGAAAACGCTGGCGCTTCGCATGGAGCGGCATTGCTCAAACGCGCTGGAGATTGCGCGTTGGCTCGAAGATCAGCGCGAGATCAAATCGGTTCATTATCCCGGACTAAAATCGCATCCACAGCACGATTTGGCCCGGCAACAAATGCGCGGGTTCGGCGGAATGGTCACCATTGCTTTGAAAACTGACCTTGCAGGAACGCGGCGTTTTCTTGAAAACACGCACCTGTTTGCGTTGGCGGAAAGCCTTGGAGGCGTGGAAAGCCTGATCAATCATCCCGCGCTCATGACGCATGCCTCCGTACCGGAAGAACAACGAAAAAAACTCGGCATCTCCGATTCACTGGTCCGGCTGTCTGTCGGCGTCGAGGACGTCCGCGATTTGATCGATGATCTAAAAAGCGCCCTCGAAGCGATTTGAACGTCCTGTCATTAACACCTGACTTCAGTCAGGTGCGAGCGGATAGGATGTTTTATGAGCCGTTTCAACGGCTTCTTCGCGAATCGCAATGTGAAAAGCTGTTGAAACAGCTTGCCATGTGCATGGTGTAAAAACACCTGGCTAAAGCCAGGTGTTAATGAGATTGCGCGTTGTGATTGGGGGATAGCGATTTATTCTTGCCGCTCATGGGCAATACATTTGGCCAGCTGTTTCGCGTCACCACTTTTGGCGAGTCCCATGGCGGCGGAATCGGCGTGGTGATCGACGGTTGCCCGCCGCGCATAGAAATTTCCGAAGCAGAAATTCAACGAGAGCTGGATCGTCGTCGCCCAGGTCAAAGCAAACTCACGACGCTGCGCAAAGAGGAAGACCGATGCGAGATTTTGTCTGGTGTTTTTGAAGGGAGAACACTCGGCACGCCGATCGCAATTCTTGTTAGGAACAAAGACGCTCGACCCGAAGATTATAGCGAAATCGCAAGCAAATTTCGACCGTCGCATGCCGATTATACATACGAAGCCAAATACGGAATCCGAAACTGGCAGGGCGGCGGTCGCGCGTCTGCGCGCGAAACAATTGGTCGCGTCGCAGCAGGCGCGATTGCAAAAAAAACATTGGGCGTCTTATACGGGGACTTCGATCTCGTGGCTTACGTGACTCAAATCCACGAGGTGACCGCGAAGATTGACCGTTCCACGGTCAAGATGAACGACGTTGAAAAAAATATTGTCCGCTGCCCGGATGCTGCCGCTGCGAAAAAGATGATCTCGCTAATTGAGCAGATTCGGGATGCAGGTGACTCGGTCGGCGGCGTAATAGAGTGTGTGGCGCGCGGCATCCCACCCGGACTCGGCGAGCCCGTGTTCGACAAGCTCGAAGCAGATTTGGCGAAAGCGATGCTGAGCATACCGGCGGCAAAAGGTTTTGAGATCGGCTCTGGGTTTGCAGCGACGCAGATGCGCGGCTCTCAGCACAACGATGCATTCGAAACCCGCGGTGGAAGAATTCGGACAACCACAAACAACTCCGGAGGCGTGCAGGGTGGCATCAGTAATGGCGAAGACATTTATTTTCGCGTTGCGTTTAAGCCGCCTGCAACGATCGCGCTCGAGCAGAAAACTGTCACCACTTCAAACGAGCAGACTGAGCTGGCTGCCCGCGGACGCCATGACCCGTGTGTTCTTCCACGAGCCGTGCCGATTGTCGAAGCAATGGCCGCGCTCGTTTTTGGCGATCACGCGTTGCGGCAACGCGCGATCGGCTTGAGCGCCGATCGCGCGCGTTGAAGCGTTAAAGCGTTGAATGGTTGAAGCGTGGGAATCGCCGTAATTCCGAGCGAAGTCGAGGAATCCCGTGATGTAACTGTTCGGTATCGCCGCGGGATCCTTCGACTTCGCTACGCTCCGCTCAGGATGACGTTATTTGGAGCGCCACCGTTTTAACTCTTTAACAGTTTAACGCTTCAACGAATATTGAACCGCGCATGAACTACATCGCGACCATTGGCCTGGAAGTCCACGTGCAGCTCAAGACGCGATCCAAAATGTTTTGCGCTTCGCCGGTTGAATTCGGCGCCGAACCGAACACGCACACGTGTCCAGTTTGTCTCGGGATGCCCGGCGCGCTGCCGGTGATGAATCACGAAGCGCTGCGCATGACCGTGCTAACGGGACTCATGCTCGGATGCGACATCGCGCCGGTCAGCAAGTTCGATCGCAAAAACTATTTCTATCCGGACATGCCGAAAAATTATCAGATTTCGCAGTACGACATGCCGCTGTGCACGAACGGCAGTGTGCCTTTGCATGATCTCGCTTATCCGAAGGACGCCCAGAAAAATATCGTTACGTACGACAAGGAAGTGCACCTGGTACGGATCCATCTTGAGGAAGACGTAGCAAAGAGTTTCCATTTCGAAAACAGCACCGGCATTGATTTCAATCGCGCCGGCACGCCGTTGATGGAGATCGTGACCCAGCCTGAAATCAATTCGCCCGAGGAAGCGTTCGCCTTCCTTAGTGCGTTGAAACAAATTCTGATCTACGGCGGGGTGAGCGATGCGGATATGGAGAAGGGACAGCTCCGTTGCGACTGCAATGTTTCCGTACGTCCTGAACATCAAACCGAACTCGGAGCAAAAATCGAACTCAAGAATTTGAACTCGATCAGCGGTGTCCGGCGCGCTCTCGCTTACGAGATTCGCCGCCAGACTAGCATCTTGGAACGTGGTGAACAGATGCAGCAGGAGACGCGCGGCTGGGACGATACCGCGGGTGAAACATTTCTCATGCGGACCAAGGAGTTCGCGCACGATTACCGTTATTTTCCTGATCCGGATCTTCTCCCGGTGCAAACGGGTGCGCTGGTGACCGAGGTGCGGGAGCGCGTGCCGGAGTTGCCAAAGGCGAAGCGCGCACGGTTCGTGGAGCAATATCGTGTGAGCCCCTACGATGCCGCCGTGCTGGCGAACGATCTTGAGTTGGCGAGATATTTCGAGGCCGCGGCCAAAGGCGCAAAAAAGCCGAAGAACGTAGCTAACTGGATCCTAAACGATTTGCAGAACGCGCTCAGCGCTGCTGGCAAAGGGATAAGCCAGTGCCCAATTCCGCCGGAGGCGCTTGATGAATTCGTTAACTTGATCGACAGCGGACAAATCAGCGGCAAACAGGGCAAGGACGTCTTCGCTGAAATGTTTGCGACCGGAAAAACCGCAACCGCGATTGTGAAAGAAAAAGGCATCGAGCAACTGAGCGACGTGAGCGCGATTGAAAGGCTCTGCGACGAAGTGATCGCGGCAAACCCGAAACCGGTAGCAGATTTTCGAGCAGAGAACGTTGCATCGCTGAATTTCCTCAAGGGACAGGTGATCAAGCTGTCCAAAGGCAAAGCCAATCCACAGGTTGTCGGAGAAATTTTGGAACGAAAACTGAAAGCCTAGCTGCCTTTGTCATTCCGAGCGAAGTCGAGGAATCCCATGATGTAACCATTTGGTGACGCTACGGGATCCTTCGACCCCGAAAGCTTTCGGGGCCCAGGATGACACACGAAATATGCGGTGTATGAAATTGTAGCTGTGTTGATTCTCGTTGCTCCGGATAAATTCAAAGGCGCGCTGAACGCGCGGGAGGTTGCGCAAAACATTGCGAAAGGGCTGCTCGATGTGGTGCCGGACGCGCAGATTGAAATCGTGCCGATGGCCGACGGCGGAGAGGGGACCGCAGAGGCGATCTGTGATGCGCGCGGCTGTTCCTGGATCAAATGTAAGGCGCACGATCCGCTCGGTCGCGAGATCGACGCGCGTTACGGATGGATCGACCAGGAAAAACTTGCGGTAATGGAGATGAGCGAAGCCGCTGGCATGCGGCGGCTTTCCGGAAGTGAACGCGATCCAATTCGTGCCACTACGTTCGGTATCGGCGAAATGATTTTGGATGCGAGCAAGCACGGGGCGAAACAAATCGTCATCGGCTTGGGTGGCAGCGCGACAAACGATGGCGGTTTCGGCATGGCACGCGCGTTAGGATTTGAATTCGATTATGAGCACGAGCACGAGGATGAGCAGGCATGCGTCACTGATTTGGTTCAGCTTAAGGAAATCAGGCGGCCGACAGATTTGGTTTTGCCCAGGATCATTGCGGCAGTCGATGTGAAGAATCCGTTGCTTGGCAAGAATGGCGCGACACGAGTGTTTGGTCCGCAGAAAGGGGCGAGCAAAAGCGACCTGGACATGTTAGAACGCGCACTGACGAGGCTCGCGGACGTCGTTGCCACAGAATTCGGATTCGACTATCGGAATCAACCGGGTGCGGGCGCCGCAGGCGGCCTCGGATTCGGTCTGCTGAGTTTTTGCGGGGCGACAATCAGGCCGGGATTCGAAGTAGTCGCAGAAGCAGTCGGGCTCGAGTCGAAAATGAAGGACGCGGACCTAGTGATTACAGGTGAGGGGAGTTTGGATCGGCAGACGCTCGAAGGGAAAACGCCAGCCGGCGTGGCGCGGCTGGCACGAAAGCTTGGAAAGCCAGTGTTCGCAATTGTTGGCCGCGCTGCTGAAGATGGAGAACTTCGCGAAATTTTTGACGGCATTTACCAAAACGCCCGCCCGGGAATGAGTCAGCAAGAAAACATGAAACGCGCAGCCGAACTCTTGCGCGAAAACGCGCGCGATCTGGCAGACACGATTGGCGTCGGGCTATGACCGTTCCTCGGCGCGCATCGCGCTGTCAAGAATTGTAGGGCGTCTGTGTCAGACGCCGTCTCAAGGTGATTTCTTTGCGTTTCTCGGATCGTCGGCTGGGTTCACGTAATTGATCTGCCACGGGCCCACGCCGTGAAGTTGAATTACTGTTTCACCTTCAGACCACGCCGCGTGTTTCATGCCGGCAGGCCAGTAACCGAATGAGCCAGCCGGGAGTTTTTTCGCGCTACTGCGATCGAGCGATTCTCCGGTTGCGAGATGAAGAGCACCCGAAATCACAGTGACACGCTCCGTTTTCGGATGCGTATGCGCCGGGATATGATAGCCCTCGGGAAACTGAAAACGCACTACGAACCAGCCTTCTTTTGTTGGGTCGCCTTCAAGCACAGCCATCTTTGCGCCGGGAGGTATAGCCGCTGGCCCCGCTTTCCATTCCATGGATGTCGGAGCATAAAGATGCATGTCTGCGGATTGCGTCTCTTCGGCAGATGACTGCGTCGAACAGAAGACCATGGCTAAGAGCGCAGCTAATGCGGAACTAAAGATAACTTTCATAATACATTATTGTTTCTTCGTTTTGACTGGCGGGTCGTTCAATAAAATTCGCGGTACTGCTTCGCTGTTTCGACGTAGCCCCATGCCCAACGTGCGATGTCTTTTTGTTCGCCCAGCGTGAGTTGCCTGCGGATTTTTGCAGGTGAACCGAGCACGAGTGAACCGGGCGGGATTTTCATTCCCATTGTCACCAGTGCGTTTGCGCCGATGATGGAACGCGCGCCGATTTCAACGTCGTCGAGGATGATGGAGCCCATCCCGACGAGGACTTCATTATCTATTTTGCATGCATGAACGATCGCGGTGTGACCGATAGTGACCAGTTCTCCGACCGTTGTTGGGTAACCAGTATCAACGTGTATTGCAGCATTGTCCTGAACGTTCGAGTGCGGTCCGATGACGATGCGGTTAATATCACCGCGCAAGACCGCCCCGTACCAGACGCTTGATTCCTCTTCGAGAACTACGTCCCCCAGCACAGTTGCGCCGGGAACTACCCACGCACTGGAATGAATAGTGGGGCCTTTTTGCAGCCGCTGGATGATTCCCTCATGTCCGGTCGGGAGTGAATCTGGTTCGATGTGCATTCGCGAAGAGGACCAAGATGGAACGCGCGACGCGCGTTCGCAAGGCGACGGACGCGCTCGCTTCACGGAGCTGGTCAACTGTCTGACACGCATTACAAAATTGTAATAAAAAGGCTTGCTTCCCCTGCAGCGATCGACTTTGATCGCCGGCATGTCTTCAAAAATTACTTTTGCCCTCGGAACTGCGTTAGCAGTGATTGCGCTCTGTTGCTTTGTCGAGTCGAGCTTAGCTCAGGACGCCCTCGTTGCGTCTCTTGACGCGACCGACAAGGACGACAGCGATGCTGATGACAAGGATGATAAGGACGAAAAGTCCGGCACGCGTCGAACAAGTACAACAATAGGCAATCTCCCCAGCCGTTTTCTGACGCCGCCTAATGATAATCTGTCACTGGGCCTAACGAGCGTCGGGGACGCCGTGGAGGCCGACACGGTCGTCGTTACCGGAACGTGGTTTGACGCGTATCCAGTTCCGTATCCCGCGTTGCCGCCAGTGGAAGGGACGAAAATTAATGCCGGCAAGAAAACGTCCTTCGTAAAACCGGCAGAATTTCCCACGTTCGCCGGTAACGACTATCGAGAAGTGATGGCCACGACGCCTGGCATACTCGTTAGCGAAGAGCCGCAATCGCCAATCATCAACTTCGGTTATCGCGGTCTGAATTCGCAGCGAAGCGAGTTCATGCAGGTTCTCGAAGATGGTATCTCCCTCAAGAACGAGCAGTTTGGTTTTCCTGAAACGCATTACACGCCAATCCTGGATGCAGTGGAGCGGATTGAACTCATCCGCGCAGGCGCGGCATTACAGTACGGACCGCAGCCCGGCGGCGCTCTCAATTTCGTCATGAAAATGCCGCGCGCGGATGCACCGTTTCATTTCACCACCAGAAACGTCTTTGGCAGGTATGGGTACTATCGCAATTTCACAGAAGTGGACGGCATGGTCGGCCCCTTCGGCTACTATCTGTATTATGATCACCGGCAGCAGGACGGATTCCGCGAGGCCAATAGCGACTACCATCTTAACAACGGCAGCTCGCGTCTTGTGTTGGATGTAACGAAAGATAGCCAACTCGTCCTCACGCTTAGTTTCTATAACGAGGAACATG
>Ga0310810_10009348_pt1 | contig 11324 bp, 9 predicted proteins | sample NCmetagenome_FD_207641 | JGI IMG/M metagenome (GOLD analysis project Ga0310810, IMG submission 207641) | Soil microbial communities from experimental microcosm in Duke University, North Carolina, United States - NC | ecosystem: Engineered > Artificial ecosystem > Soil microcosm > Unclassified ... | reverse complement strand
CAGGAAGCCGCGAAAGATCTCCCGAGCCTGAAGAGTATCGTCGTCGTCGGGGGAGGCCCGACATCGGTGCCGCGACTGGACATGCTTCTGGCGGCGGAGAACGAAGGCTCGGCACCTGCCCGAACCGACGGTGATGAGGTTGCGTACTGGCTCTATTCGTCCGGGACGACCGGCATGCCGAAAGGCGTGATGCATGTTCACTCCAGTCCCAAAATAATGGCGCAAAACGCCGGCCAGCGCCGCATCGGCTATCGCGAAGACGATGTCGTGTTTTCTGCCGCCAAGCTGTTTTTTTCCTATGGCCTCGGCAATGCAATGGTCTGCCCGATGTGGGTAGGAGCGACCTCGGTCTTTTACCCAGAGCGACCCACTCCGCAAACCGTATTCGAAGTGCTGCGCGGATATCAGCCAACGATGTTCTTTGCGGTGCCGACGCTCTATGCGGCGATTCTTGCCGATCCGGAATGCAAGCCGGAGCATATATCCAGCCGGCTGAGACTTTGTTTCTCGGCCGGCGAACCATTGCCCCCGCACGTCGGCACTACCTGGAAGCAACAATTTGGCCTGAACATTGTGAACGGCGTCGGTTCGACAGAAATGGGTCATCTCTTTCTGACCAACCTTCCGGACGCGGTCGAGTACGGCACATCCGGTGTGCCTGTCGATGGATACGAACTTCGACTGGTCGACGAAAACATGCAGGACGTCGACGGTGATGAAATGGGGGAACTCCTGGTGCGCGGCGAGTCATCCGCGGCCGGTTACTGGAATCAGCGGGAAAAAACACGGCGCACATTCCTGGGCGAATGGACCCGCACCGGCGACAAATACACGCGTCGTAGTGATGGGGTGTACACCTACTGCGGCCGCACAGACGACATGTTCAAGGTCAGCGGCATTTGGGTGTCGCCGTTCGAAGTCGAGGACGCCTTGGTTGGTCACCCAAAGGTGCTCGAGGCGGCCGTTGTGCCGTCCGAAGACGAAAACGGCTTGATCAAACCAAAGGCATTTGTAGTGCTCAGAAATGCTGCTGATAACGACGGCAGCCGGACCTTGTACGAAGAGCTCAAGGTACACGTGAAGCGCGCAATCGGCCCTTGGAAGTATCCGCGCTGGATCGAATTTGTCGATGGATTGCCGAAAACCGCGACCGGAAAAATCCAACGCTTCATGCTCCGAGACAAGGGAATTCGGTCAAATGGTGGGAGCCAATGAGACCGACACTTGCCCACCTCACTTGGCCCTTTTTCGATGAGGCGCACAGAAGATTTGGCGCCGATCTTGCCGGCTGGGCCAAGCAAGACATCGGCAAACACATCGACCATGACGATGTGGATGACTCCTGCCGGTCTCTCGTTCGGGCGTTGGGCGAGGCGGGTTGGCTGAGGGCTGTTGTCCCGGCGGCATACGGAGGACTTTCGGAAAAACTCGACGTGCGAACGCTGTGCCAGGCGCGTGAAATACTGTCATGGCACGATAGCCTCGCGGATTTTGCCTTCGCCATGCAGGGTTTAGGCACAGGTTCCATATCGCTTTTCGGCAGCAACGAAATCAAGGCAAAGTACCTTCCGCCGGTACGCGACGGCCGTCATATTGCGGCATTTGCGCTTTCGGAGCCCGCAGCCGGATCAGATGTCAGCGCGATTGCGGCCACAGCCACAAGAGATGGGCCCGCACATGTTCGCATCAACGGCGTCAAGACATGGATTTCCAACGGAGGAATTGCCGACCACTACGTCGTTTTTGCGCGGAGCGGCGAGGCACCGGGCGCGAAAGGGCTTTCAAGCTTCGTTGTCGATGCAGACACGCCTGGGCTCGAAATCACCGGCCGCATCGATGTCATCGCCCCGCATCCGCTCGCCACGATCCGCCTCAATGACTGCCGTGTTGCGGTAGCGAACCGCCTAGGTGGCGCTGGTGAAGGCTTCAAAGTTGCGATGGCGACACTGGACGTATTTCGGTCCACCGTCGCCGCCGCGGCGTTGGGACTCGCGCGTCGTGGTCTCGACGAAATGGCCGAGCGGGCCGCGACCCGCAGCCTGTTTGGGGCGCCGCTCGCAAATCTGCAACTGACGCAGGCGGCGATAGCCGATAGTGCAATCGATATCGATGCTGCGGCTTTGCTTGTCTACCGCGCAGCCTGGGAAAAGGATCAGGGTGCGCCGCGCATCACACGCGAAGCGTCGACAGCAAAGGCCTTCGCGACCGAAATGGCGCAACGCGTAATCGATCGTGCCGTTCAGATATTTGGCGGAAATGGTGTGCGCGTCGGGGTCAAGGTGGAGGCGCTTTACCGCGAAATTCGAGCGCTGCGAATTTATGAAGGTGCAACCGAAGTTCAGAAACTGATCGTCGCGCGTGAATTGCTGAAATCTCACAAAGCCACACGCAGTCTGGCAGCCGAGTAGAGCAAATGTTGCTGACCGAGGAACAGGAGCAAATTCGGACGACTGCCCGAGCGTTTGCGCAGGATTACCTGGTGCCTAATTCCGCCGAATGGGATCGTCAGGCGATATTTCCGCGCGATGCGCTGCGCAGGTTGGGAAAGCTCGGTTTTCTGGGAATGACGGTTCCTTCTGAATGGGACGGAGCTGGCGCGGACTACGTGGCCTACGCGGTTGCTCTCGAAGAAATTGCGGCCGGCGATGGCGCTATATCGACAATCATGAGCGGTCACAATTCCGTCGGGTGTATGCCGCTCGTTGAGTACGCCACGAAAGCGCAAAAGGAGAGGTTCCTCCGCCCGATGGCGCGCGGTGAGTTGCTGAGTGCTTTTTGCCTCACCGAACCGCAGGGCGGTTCAGATGCTGGCGCGATCCGGACCCGCGCCGAGCGTCGTCACGGGGCGTACATTATCAACGGAACGAAGCAGTTCATTACTTCAGGCAAGAATGCCGACATCGCCCTGGTGTTTGCCGCGACCGATTTCGGGCTGGGGAAGCGTGGCATCAGCTGTTTCATCGTTGAGACGAACCAATCCGGCTACTGCGTTACCCGGGTTGAGAAAAAAATGGGACAGCACGCGTCGGACACCTGTGAAATCAGGTTCGACGAACTCAATGTCCCGGCCGAAAACAGACTTGGTGCAGAGGGGCAGGGTTACCGAATTGCCCTTGCCAATCTTGAGGGTGGTCGCATCGGTATCGCCGCGCAGGCCGTTGGGATGGCCCGCGCCGCTTTTGAAATTGCACTGCGGTACGCACAGGAGCGTGAGACCTTCGGCAAGGTGATCATCGAGCATCAGGCGGTGGCCTTCCGTCTTGCCGAGATGGCGACGCAACTCGAGGCGGCTCGCGAGCTTGTGCACCACGCCGCCGCTTTGCGAACTCAGGGGTTGCCGTGCCTCAAGCAGGCGTCGATGGCGAAGTTGTTCGCCACCGAGGCAGCAGAGCGAATTTGCTCGGATGCAATTCAGACGCTTGGCGGCGCCGGATATATGACAGCGAACGATGTCGAGCGAATATTTCGCGCCGTACGCGCGAGCAAAATCTACGAAGGCACCAACGATATTCAACGACTGGTTATCAGTCGCGCGCTCATCGACGAGACACAGGAAGAACGGGTCTGACGATGTTTGCTGTGGAGACCAACAGCGGTGTGACCACCCTGACGCTAAGTCATTCCCCGGTGAATGCGATCAGCGAGGAATGGATTCGTTCATTCGACGCAAAGCTTGACGTCTTGGCGACCGAGCCTCGTTGCGGGGTACTGCACATTCGTTCCGATCAAAAGGTGTTCTGTGCCGGTGCCGACCTGAAGGAAGTGCGGGCGCGCATGGATACGCCCGATGGTGCCGATCGGATGTATGCCTATGTCGCCGGCATTCAGCGGCTTTACGCACGGATCGAAAGATTACCGCAGGTCACGGTGGCCGAGATCGCAGGCGCGGCGATGGGCGGAGGCTTGGAGCTCGCGCTGGCCTGCGATCTTCGAATCGCTGCGAACGAAGCGAAGCTCGGTCTACCGGAGGTGCGCCTGGGGCTGATTCCCGGCGCCGGCGGCACTCAGCGTCTCTCGCGGGCATGTGATCCATCGATCGCGAAGCGCCTCATTCTGGGAGCCGAAATCATTGATGGTGTCACCGCAGCGAAATTGGGCGTGGTGCACTGGGCGGTACCACGGTCCGAGTTGGCGCAACGCGCTGCCGAGATCGTAGGCGGTATTGCGAGTCTCCCTACCGAAGCACTTGCTGCCAGCAAGGCGTGCATCGCAGCCGCAGGCAACAGCGACCGCAGCGGATACACCTACGAACTGGAATTTACCCGGCTGCTTCTCAATAACGCTGACACGCGCAAGCGCGTGGACGAGTTTCTTGGTGGTGCGGCTGAGCCTTCGATACAGATGAAAAGAGGAGCGTCGCGATGAGATTCGACGAAAAGATTGCTTTGGTTACCGGCGGCGCTTCCGGGATCGGAAAAGCAACGGTGATGGCGTTTGCCCACGCCGGCGCAACCGTTGTCTGCGCGGACATTGATGCCGCCAAAGGCGCCGAGCTCAAGAAGGAGACTGCCGGCACCAATCTCAAAATCGATTTTGCTGCCATCGACATGAGCAACCCGGAAACGATCCGGGTTGCCGCGGCCGAAGTGCTGAAAAGATATCCACGCGTCGACATCCTGGTGAACGGCGCGGGTTGGGGCGATATTCAGCCCTATCTTCAGAACTCTCCGGACTTCATCAATCGCGTGATTGCGATCAACTTGGCCGGTCCGGCACATCTAACGCAGGTCCTGCTCCCGCCGATGATCGCCGCCAACGGCGGCAAGATCATCAATATTGCCAGCGACGCCGGGCGGGTCGGCAGTAGCGGCGAGACGGTTTATGCCGGCGCCAAAGGCGGGCTTATTGCTTTCACCAAGTCGCTCGCGCGCGAGGTCGCCCGCTACTCGATCAACGTCAATTGTGTGTGTCCAGGCCCCACCGATACCCCGATGCTTGCCACCCGCCCGGAGAAGCTGCGCGAGGCTTTCCTCAAGGCAATCCCGTTCCGGCGCTTTGCCAAACCGGAGGAAATCGCCGACGCAGTGCTGTTCTTCGCCAGTCCGCAAGCCAACTACGTCACCGGCCAGGTGATGAGCGTAAGCGGCGGGCTCACTTTCGCAGGTTAGCGCAAGACATATGGAGGTATCGATGACTGCAGTTGCAACGGCTAAAGGTGGAAACGGTGGCAATACCGCGGTGCGTTTCCGCCCCGCTGGACTCGATTTCTCAAATTTCAGGCCGAAGCACTTTCTCTGGAAAGTCGAGGGCAAGGTGGCGACGATCACCTTGAACCGGCCGGAACGGAAAAATCCACTGACGCTGGAATCCTACGCCGAGCTGCGCGACACGTTCTGCAATCTTGCCTATGCGGACGATATCAAGAACGTCGTGATCACCGGTGCCGGTGGTAATTTCTGCTCTGGCGGCGATGTACATGAAATCATCGGGCCATTGGTCGAAATGCAGCGGAAGGACGACATGGCGGGCCTGCTCGCCTTCACCCGTATGACGGGTCAGCTCGTCAAGGAGATGCGGGCCTGTCCGCAGCCGATCATTGCGGCGATTGACGGGATCTGCGCCGGCGCGGGCGCAATCGTCGCAATGGCTTCGGATTTGCGCGTCGGTACGGCACGCAGCAAAGTCGCCTTCCTTTTTGTGCGCGTTGGTCTCGCCGGGGCCGACATGGGCGCCTGTGCAATCCTGCCGCGCATCATCGGCCAAGGCCGCGCGTCCGAACTTCTTTACACCGGTCGTGCCATGGACGGCGCCGAAGCCGAGCGCTGGGGCTTCTATAACAAGCTGAGCGAACCGGAGAATGTTCTCGCCGATGCGCAAGCGCTGGCGAAGACATTGGCGGAGGGGCCGAGTTTTGCCAATTCGATGACAAAGAAGTGTCTGCATCAGGAGTGGAACATGGGCGTCGAGGAGGCGATCGAAGCCGAGGCGCAGGCACAGGCGATTTGCATGCAAACCAAGGATTACGAACGCGCTTACGAGGCCTTTGTCGCGAAGCAGAAACCGGTCTTTCGGGGCAACTGACCGCGATCGAGACCTGGGACGTGCGGATGACCTAACATTGGGTACAATCTCGCAAACTTGATGGCCATGCTGTGGCGCATTTGTGCGTCGATCATGATGAGGAAACGCCGATGCTCTCGCAGTTGAAATTTGCGGTCATTCTGTTTGGCCTCGTGCAACTCCTCAGGTTTGCCGCCTGGCGATATCCGCATTTTAAAGCCCGTCTCAAAGAGCGAAATCTGACGGCGCAGATCAAGGCGCGCGATGAGGGCATCGGTCGTTGGATCGAAATCCGCGACGGAAAGATCAAATCGGCAGCCGGTTTGCATCCGAGTCCGGACGCCACGCTTTTTTTCAAGGACGCTGCGACAGGCGCGTCGTTGCTCACCCCGCCGATCAACTGGCTCGCTCAGATCAATTCGCAGAAGGATTTTACGCTTTCAGTCGATGGCCCCGAGGATCTCACGAATTGGTTCGCACAGACTCTCATGATGAGCCAGACCGCGGGGTGGACGTTCGGAACGCGCATGCCGGACGACTCGGTGCGGTATTGCAACATGACCAACGGCGGTCCGGTTTTTGTTTATGTCAAGGACGACAAGATCGTTCGCATGACTCCGATCGATTTTGACAACACCGATCCGAAGCCATGGACGATTAAGGCCCGGGGCCTGAATTTCACGCCGCCACGTAAGACGACGCTGGCGCCCCATGGCCAAAATGCAAAGTCCATCGTTTATGCGCCCAATCGGCTGCTTTATCCGATGAAACGCGTTGATTTCGACCCAAATGGAAAACGCAATACGCATAATCGAGGCAAGTCGGAGTACGTCCGGATTTCATGGGATGAGGCGATTGACCTGGTGGCCAATGAGATCAAGCGCGTGAAGCGCGATCACGGACCCGGTGCAATCGCGACCTCGCATGGCTCGCATCATACATGGGGCAATATCGGGTACTACCTGTCTGCGCTCTACCGTTTCGCCAATGCTGTCGGCATGACGCGTGTCCATCACAATCCCGACTCTTGGGAGGGCTGGTACTGGGGCGCTGTCCATCATTGGGGCTATACGCTGCGTGTCGGTCAGTCGGAAACCTACGGCACGGTCGAAGATTGTCTGCAGAATTGCGACATGATCGTCTTCTGGGCTGCGGACCCGGAAAGCACATCGGGTTCATACGGCGCGCAGGAAGGCACAGTGCGCCGGCAATGGCTCAAGAACCCCAAGCTAGGCATCAAGGTCGTTCACGTCGATCCGTATTTCAATGCGTCGGCACAGTTCCTGCCGGGCAAATGGTTCGCGCCCAAGCCAACGACGTCGGTCGCGATGGCGATGGCTATCGCGTATGTCTGGATCAAGGAAGGTCTTTACGACAAGAACTACGTCGAGACTCACACCGTGGGGTTCGACACGTGGAAGGCCTATGTTCTCGGCAAAGAAGACAACATCCCCAAGACACCGGAGTGGCAGGAAAAGGAAACCGGCGTCCCGGCCAAGGACGTACGCGCGCTCGCGCGTGAGTGGGGCAAGAAGCGCGTCTATCTGGCACCCGGCGGCTGGGGGAACGGCCATGGCGGTGCCTGCCGCAACCAGACCGGCATCCAATGGGCTCGCGTGATGGTTTGCCTCGCGGCCATGCAGGGCTTGGGCAAGCCCGGCATCAACATGGGCAATCTGCAATGGGGTTGCCCGCTCGACTTCAATTTCTATTTCCCGGGTTACGCTGATGGAGGCATGTCGGGCGATCTCGAAAATACGTCGATGCCGGTCGAGCTCTATCAGCGGATGCCGCAACTGCTGACGATGAACTCGAGTTACCAGCGTATTCCGCGCATCTGGATGCCCGAGGCCCTGGCCGACGGGAAGGCGGAAGGTTGGCCATGGATCGGCAAGTCGATCGAGCACCAGTTCGCCAAATTCAGTTATCCGGCCCCGGGGCACTCGCCGGTGCGCATGCTCTACAAGTACGGCGGGTCGATGCTGGCGACCATGAACAACACCAACCGCCATGTGCGGATGTATCAGTCGGAAAACATTGAATTCGTGGTCAACCAGTCGATCTGGTTTGAGGGTGAAGCGAAATTCGCTGATCTCATTTTGCCGGCCTGCACCAATTTCGAGCGCGTCGATATTTCAGAGTGGGCCGGTCTCGGCGGTTATGGCCATCACGGTCAGCAACAGCTCAATCACCGCGTTATTATTTTTCAGGCGCCTGCGGTTGCGCCGCTCGGCGAGTCGAAATCCGACTATTGGATTTTCAACGAGATCTGCAAGAAACTCGGGCTCTCCAATTACTTTTCCGAGGGCGTCAATGAAATCGATTGGGTAAAGCGGCATTTCGACGCTTCGGACCTGCCAAAAGTGATTTCGTGGAAGAAGTTCATGAAGCGGGGCTACTACGTTGTGCCTGCGGAGAAAGAACACCTGCGAGCGCCCGTTTCGTTCCGTTGGTTCTGGGAGAATCGCAAGAAGGACGTTCCGGAATTCCAACCGCTCCCCTCGGACTACACAGAGGAGTACTTGCGTGGTCTGCAGACTCAGTCAGGTAAACTCGAGTTTGAATGCAACAGTCTGAAGCGATTTGTCGATCCCGAGCGGCCGCCGATTGTCAAATATGTGCCGTCATGGGAAGGGCCGCATTCGGGCGATCTATTCGAGAAATATCCGCTGCAATTGCTCACCCCACACTCGAAATATTCGTTTCACACGCAGGGCGACGGTAAGGACTCATTCCTTCTCAATATCGAGGATCATCGGGTCAACGTCGACGGCTACTACTACTGGATCCTGCGTTTGAATGCGCAGGATGCAGTCGAGCGCGGCATCAAGAAGCACGACCTGATAAAGATATATAACGACAGGGGCGCCGTGATTTGCGCGGCTTTACCAACCCAGCGGCTTCCTCGCGGCGTCTGCCATGGCTACGAATCGTCCGCAGTCTATGAGCCAATGGGCGAGTTGGGAAAATCCGTCGATCGCGGTGGTTGCCTTAATCTGCTGACGCCGGAGCGCACGCAAACGAAAACAACGCATTCTCTTGCTGGCGCGAATGCGCTTGTGCAGGTCGCGTTGTGGGATGGGCGTATAGAACACATTTCGGAAGTCTTCGCCAAAATGGGGACCGACAAAAACGTGCGCGCCAAACGCAAGGCTGCGCAACTCGTGCCCGCGAAATAGGGGAGGCTGCCGCAATGAAAAAATGGAACATGATCATTGACGTCGCCGAGTGCACTAACTGCAACCTGTGCACGCTGGCAGCCATGGACGAGTATGTTGGTAACGAGTTTCCGGGTTATTCAGCCCCGATGCCGAAGCATGGCCACAAGTGGATCAACATTCTTCAGAAAGAGCGGGGCCAGGTGCCGGCGGTCGACATCGCCTATGTGCCGACGATGTGCAATCACTGCGACGACGCGCCCTGTATCGCCAAGGGCGGTGGTGCCGTGAAAAAACGCGACGATGGAATCGTACTGATCGATCCCGTCAAGGCAAAAGGGCGTAAGGACCTCGTTGACTCCTGTCCCTATGGTCAGATCTGGTGGAATGAGGAGCTTCAGGTGCCGCAGGCTTGGACTTTCGACGCTCATCTTATTGACGACGGCTGGCGACAGACACGTGGGCAACAATCGTGCCCGACGGGCGCTATGCGCGCAATCTGCGTGGATGATGGCGAGATGGCAAAGGTTGCACGCGAGCAGGAGCTCGAGGTTCTCAGGCCGGAGCTCGAAACCAAGCCGCGCGTTTACTACAAGAATTTATGGCGCTACTCGACCTGCTTTATTTCAGGCTCGATATCGATAGAAACGAAGGGTGCCGTCGATTGCGTCGAGGGTGCAACCGTTCGTCTGCTGAAGAACGGCGCTGTCGTGGCAGAGGCCACGACCGACAATTACGGTGACTTCAAATTTGACAGGCTGGGCGAGAACTCGGGTGACTACAGCGTTGAGGTCGCCTTTGGTAAGAACAAGCGGTCGGTCAAGGCAAGGCTTGGCGAAAGCATCAATCTCGGCGAGATCAGGCTGTAAGTGGCGGCCATGTCGCCGCAGCTTGCCGAACTCTTCCAGGCGCTTGGCCCGCTAACCGAGGCGTTATTGCGTATCTGTGTCGGGCTGGCGCTTGTTCCGCACGGGTTACGCATGACGTTCGGATTTTTTCCCCACACAGGGCAACCTCTCCAAAGCCTGGAGATGCTTGCCGACTATCTGGACAAACAGGGATATCGACCGGGCAGGATCTGGGCGCCGGCAATATCCGCGACGCAACTCGTTTGCGGACCTCTGGTTGCTCTTGGATTGTTCACGCGGCTTGCTGTTCTGCCGATCGTGCTTTTCTTGCTGGTGACGAATATCGAGCGTTGGCGGGTCGGAAAATATTTCTGGAACCAGCTTGGCCTTGAATACACGTTGATGTGGACGATTGCCGCGCTTTACGTCTTGGCGCACGGCGGCGGCCCTTACTCGCTGGATCGCCTTTTCGGGTTGTGACCGTCTGTTTCGCTTGACTTCGGTCAAAACAAACCGTGTGGGATCGCACTAGGTTGCGATCATGCGAGGATCATCTCGTCGTGCCGGGCCATTTGCGGCGCCACGGCAGGGGCTGCTGCCAAATGTTCCGGGGTTGCTACTGGCGTTCATGCCACTGGCGATTGTTCAGCCAATCCTGGGGCAGATCGCAGCGCATGGACATGGTCGAGGTTGCATCGATCTTTCGTGACACCATTGACGGCCGGATTGATACGAGCGAGGGCGCGGCCCACCTGGAGGCAATCAGCCCTGCCGCGCCGTTCGCTAACGGCTTCTATCACGGCAAACCCGGTTATACCTGGAGCAGCACAAATGTCGTCTGAGCGAAATCCACCCGTCCATCGCCAGGCAGCCGGAGGAGAATAGGTGATGTCGCAAGCGGCGGAGAAGCGCGGGGGGATACCCGCAATGCTCAAGGACACGGCATTCGTTTGGGAAGACCCGCTTGATCTGGAAAGCGAGCTGACCGAAGAGGAGCGCATGGTGCGCAACAGCGCCCGTGGCTTCGCCCAGAGCTACCTGATGCCGCGTGTCGTTGAAGCATTCCGCGACGAAAAATACGATCCCAACCTGTTGCCGGAGATGGGCAAGCTTGGCCTGCTCGGCCCGACCATTCCGGAAGAGTATGGCGGCGCAGGACTTGGTTATGTTTCCTATGGTCTGATCACGCGTGAACTGGAGCGCGTGGATTCCGGCTATCGCTCATCGATGTCGGTGCAGTCGTCGCTGGTGATGTATCCGATCTATGCCTACGGCACCGAAGCGCAGCGCCGCAAATATCTGCCCAAGCTTGCGACCG
>Ga0310810_10009347_pt1 | contig 11324 bp, 8 predicted proteins | sample NCmetagenome_FD_207641 | JGI IMG/M metagenome (GOLD analysis project Ga0310810, IMG submission 207641) | Soil microbial communities from experimental microcosm in Duke University, North Carolina, United States - NC | ecosystem: Engineered > Artificial ecosystem > Soil microcosm > Unclassified ... | reverse complement strand
CGATCGTCAGAGTCGACCGCGCCGCCGCGACGCACCGCCGCCGCGTTCCTGATCTGCGGAGTGCTGGCTGCCCACGGCCTTCTCGCCTGGCAGCTTCGCGCGCGGGGCATCTTCACGTTCGGCGACGACGCGGCGTACATGCTGCTCGCCCGTGCGCTGCGAGCGTTCTCGTATCGGGAGCTGTACTTCGTCGGCGAGCCGATCGCCGCGCGCTTTCCCCCCGGTTACCCGGCGGCGTTGGCGGTGAGCAGTGCGCTGTTCGGCGAACGGCTCTCCGTCATCGGCGTGCTGGGAATCGTGTTCTCCATGTCCGGGATCTGGGCGCTGTACGATGTCGTTCGCCGGCGCTGGAACACGAACGCCGGGCTGGTGGCCGCTACACTCGCGGCGAGCAACCCTGCGGTGCTCGCGTTCGTGGCGATCCCGGCGTCGGAGACGATGTACACCGCATTCACGTTGTGGGCGCTCTGGGCGACGGATCGTCTGGTGAACACGACGCACGAACCGGCCCTGAGCCGATCGACTCGGCGCTACGTTGCGCTCGCCATCACGCTCGCGATCATCGCGGCAATGACACGCAGCGTGGGCGTCACGCTCCTGATCGCGCTGATCGTCCACTGGGCATGGCGGCGCCGATTCCGCGCTGCGCTGGTCGCCTTTGCGACGGCGTCAGTCATCGTTGGTGGCTGGCTCGCGTGGACGACGCTCGCGCCTCGGCGGGAGGTTCGCCTCTCGTACATCGATGACGCCCTCAAACCTGCCGACAGCAACGCGCCGTCGCTTCCGCGTATCTTCGCTCGCCGGTTGGCTGCGAACGTGCCGGTCTACACGACGCAGGCGTCGCTCGCACTGCTTTCCGTACCGGTTACACCGCGCTCCAAACTGGACAACGTCGCGTGGGCCACACTGCTCGGGTCACTGTTGCTCGTCGGGTGGGTGTCCGCATGGAGGCGCTGGAACGCCGCTGCCCTGTACGTCCTCGGCTACGCCGGGTTGCTCGCGATCTGGCCGTACGTCCTGGAGCGGTTCGTGGTGCCCCTCGTGCCACTCGTGTTGGCACTGATCGCGATCGGTGCGGCACGCATCGGTGAGCTCTGGCGGCGGCGTCCCGATGCAGCCCTCGCGCTCGTCACCATCGCGTTATGCATCTTCGCACTGCGCGCCGATGCCACGCTGGCGGGCGCAGCTTCGGACTGCGACCGGTCTCGTGCCGAGTGCGCGCCGGCGATCTCGCTCGATTTCGTGGACGCCGCCCGACTCGCGGCAACGGTGACTCCTGCGACGGCCCGCTTCCTCACGCCGAAGGGCGCCACGCTCTACTATCATGGACGACGACAGGCCGTCTTCTGGGAAGAGGCGGTGGTTCAGGACTCGGCGTCATTCCTTCCGTATCTTCGGCGCAGGGGCGTCACACACATATTGTCGACCCCGGTGTATGGAGATTACGAGACCATCCTGCGCCTCATTCAGCCTCACTGTTCCCGGTTCGCGCTCGTGCATGCGTTCTCACCGCACACGCTGATTCTCGCATTCCTCGATTCGACGGCGAACGTGTCCGACGGCACGCGTGCATGCGCGTACGTGAGGCGGGCATTGGAGTCGACCCAACCCTGGGACTCGGGCATTCCGCGACCGCTGGTGCAGCGTGCGCCGTCGGCGCCTCGTGAGGCCGGCCGAAGGGCGGGCACGCTCGCCGGCGCCTCACCACGCGGGGCACTGGTCCGGCAGCGCCTAACGCGCGCGCGACGGGCGAAGCCCGGTGGTCAGGCGGTCAGCGGCGCAGATGAGCTCTGAGCCACTTGATGGTGTCGACGAGGAATGGGCGCGGGTCGTCGGCGCGAAGCGTCTCGTTGCGGTCGCCGCTTCGCCACGCGAAGAACTGGCGCAGCAGCGCCCCACGGGAGAGCGCGTTCGGCGGCAGGGACAGACGCGCGTCGGAGTGGCGAAGGCGCACGAGCAGATGGTTCACGTCGCCCCACCACCAGCGAAGTCGCACGCCCGGCCGATATACGGGGGGCGTAGGTGCTGCGTGACCGAGAGCGGCATCCACGAGCAACGCCGGGAAGTCGACGCCGGCGTCGATCGCGAGCTGCAGCGAGCCCCAGAGCCGGCCGTTGACCTCCATCACGTATGCCCGTCCAGACGCGGCATCGCGCTTGAGCTCGAGCATCGCCACGCCAGCCCAGTCGAAACGCTCGAGCAACCGCGCCGCACCGGCGACAAGCGCCGGGTCAGCCGTTACGCTCTGCGAGTAAACGCTCGCGCCGCCCGACGGCGGGGTCTCACGGATGCGCTCGTGTGCGAACGTCGCGACGATGCGTCCGTCCCACCGCAGCAGGAAGACGCCCGTTCCCGGACCGACGATGCGCTGCTGCACCAGCAGCGGATACGCGGAGTCGGGCAGCGCTGCGAGTCGCTCGCGGAGCGCGACGGCGTCGGCCGCATAGGAGACGCTCTGGATCGAGCCGCTTCGGACGGAGCGGGTCGGCTTGAGCACGACCGGAAACGTCAGCGCGGCGAGCGCGGCATCGGTCGCATCGTCGCGTCGCGTAAGGCTCAGCTGCGCCGGTATGGCCAGGCCGACCTCGCGCGCGACGTCGAGCATGTGCTCCTTGTCGGAGATCGCCCGGAACGAGTCGAGCGACGGCCCCGCGATGACGGCACCGCTCAGTTGATCGGCCGCACCGAGCAGCGCGAGGGACGACGGCTCCGTCACGGGCACGACGACACGCACTGCATGTTCGCGGACGGCCGCAGCGATAGCCGGCGTGAACTCGGCCGCCCGCGTGAGCGGGTCGGGAACGTGAACCGACGCCGCGGCGTATCGGGAGACGCCAGCGAGCGATCGGGCCTCGCGACTACAGACGATGGGTGCGTATCCTGCCTTGCCGAGCGACCGGACGACCGCGAGCGCGGCACGTTGCTCTCCGTCGGTCACGAGCACCGGGACGCGCGCGGTCACTGCATACTTGTCGCGGGTGTCGGTGTGTCGAGCGATGGCATTCCGTGGCGGTTCGGCGTGAGGCAATCGAGAGGCTGGCTAGTCTAACAATGCACGATACACCACTCAAGTCGAGTGCCGCGGGCGCACCGCGCGCGGGATGGCGCCGGATCGCCACGCGAATACTGCCGCGCGTGGTGATAGACCACGTGCGTGAGCTGCGTACGCTGTCGAGCGCCGAACGTCGCGCGCACGTCTCGGTCACGGTGCGGCGGTTGGTTCCCGGCTCCGGCGGCTTGCCCCGTGGTATGACCTCCGAGAGCGCGGTGCTGTTCGTGTGTTACGGCAATATCATTCGCAGCGCGTTAGCGGAAGCGCTCTACCGCAAACACAGCGCGGAGTTGGGCGCGATGCGCGTCCGGGTACGATCGGCAGGGTTGTCGGCGAAGCCGGGGCGCGAGGCCGACGCACGAGCGGTCGCGGCCGGTCGTGCGCTCGGTGTGAACCTCGAACCGCACCGGGCGCAGTCTCTCACACAGGCTCTGGTCGACGAGGCAGACGTCATCTTCATCATGGACCGACTGAACGAGGCAAAGCTGCTCGCGCGGTTCCCCACGGCGCGCCGCAAGGTGCGCCGCCTTGGTTCGCTGGCGAAGGATGGACATTCGGATCTGATCGAGGATCCGTATGTGCACGACACGACGCACGTCGCCGCGGCGGCCATGCGAATCGACCGTGCGACCGCCGCGCTCGCGGCAATCCTGAACGGCGAGCCGACGACGTGAAGATTCCGTCGGGCATGAGGCGTCGCGTTAGGAAAATCCTGGCGTCGGACGCCGTGTCGTCGCTCTTTCGGCCGTTCGCGCGCGGAGTGGCCTCGATCTTCATGATGCACCGATTCGCCGATCGCGATCGTGGCAACCCAGGGCATGACGTGGACGCGTTGCGGGCGCACCTCGAGTATCTCCGGCGTCGACGATACGATCTGGTGTCGCTCGCGGAGCTCGTTCAGCGCTTGCGCGCGAACGACTCACGCCTGTACAGGACCGTCGCGTTCACGATCGATGATGGGTACGCCGACTACGCGACCGCCGGTGCACCGGTGTTTGCCGCATTCGATTGTCCAGCGACGGTTTTCGTCGTCACCGGAGTGACGGACGGGCGCGGATGGTATTGGTGGGATCGCGTGCGCGCATCATTCGAACAGTCCGGAAAGCGCTCGACGGCTATGCCCATCGGTGCGACGACCCTGCAGCTCGAGTGGACGGACACCGGCGGTGCCGCGCGCGCGGCGCGGCGCGTGGTCGATGCGTTGAAGCGCGTACCTGACGTCGAACGTCGTCGCGTGGTCGACGCGATCCCGGCGTTGCTCGATGTGGAGCTGCCGGCGAGCCCGCCACCACGATACGAGTCGATGACGTGGGATCAGATTCGCGCCTGCGGCGGCGGCGTGACGACCTTCGGGGCGCACACGGTGTCGCATCCAATTCTGGCGCGCACGGATGACGCGAGCGCCCGCTTCGAGATCGAGGAATCGTGGCGCAGGCTTCGCGCGGAGACGGACGCTGCCGTCAGCGTGTTCTGCTATCCGAACGGCTGCCCTGGCGACATGACGAGCCGGGAGGTGGCTCTGCTGCGGGGCGTTGGCATCGACGCTGCGGTCACGTCCACGACGGGCTATGCCTCCAAGGCACGCTGGAGCGCGGGACCCGACGCACCGTACTTCGTTCCGCGGTTTTCTTACGGCGGTTTCCTGTCCGAGCTCGCGCAGATCGTCAGCGGCGTCGAGCGAATGAAGATGGCGATCAGAGGTCGCTCGTGAGCATGTCGGGTACGGCGACCCGTCGCGTCGGCATCATCCTGTCGATCATCACGCTGGTCACAATCCTCGTGATGACGCTGACGCCAGCCGGCGGTCAGGTCACCGCCGGTTTCTGGTGCATGACGTGCGGCGAGTTCGGTGGACTCGACGTCACGAACAACATCGTGATGTTCGCGCCGTTCGGCGCCGCGCTGGCGCTGGCGATGAACCGGCGCTGGCGACCGCTCGCGATCTGCGTGGCGACGACGGTCATGATCGAGGCGCTGCAGATCGGTGTCATCCCCGGCAGAGATGCGTCGTTTCGCGACATCCTGGCGAACTCGCTCGGCGGTCTGCTCGGCGTGGAGCTGGCTCTTCGGCGGAAGCTGCTGCTCTGGCCCGCGCCGCGGACGGCCACGCGCCTCGCGCTCATCTGGTGCTCGCTGTTCACGGGAATCTCCACACTCACGACCTGGGCGCTCCAGCCTGCGTTCGTACCACGCTCCCTGTGGGTGCAGTGGCTGCCGCCGCGCGCGAACTACGAGCCGTTCACGGGCCGGCTCCTCGCGTTCGACATCAACGGCATCAACCTCCCGTTAGGCTTCCCGAAAGCATCGCTTGGCCTCGACCGGCGGCTGATGAGCGACGCGTGGCATGCGACCGCCACCATCGACCGCGACGGACTGGAAGCCCGGCGGTCGGTCATCGTTCGAATTTCCGAGGAGTTCACGCAGCCGTTCGCGCTCGAGCAACGCGGCTGGGACCTGACCTGCCTCCAGAAAACGCGCTCGGCGGAGCTACGATTCCGATCTCCGCGAGTCGCCCTGCCCGACGCCTTGCAACTATCGACGGGCGCGCATCCGGACATCGTCCGTCTCACGTGCGTGCATCGCGATCGCGCGCTCATCGCCGGTGTGCAGGCGGCCTCCGAATCGCGCGAAGAAGTCGTGCCGCTGTCACCCTCGCTGGGATGGACGATGATCTCTCCACTCGACATCGCCCTCGATTCCGGCACGCGATGGATCTCGATGCTGTGGCTCATCGGGCTCCTCCTGCCGGTGGGGTACTGGTGGGCGGCGGCCGTCGAGCTGTCGAGCGGGCAGAAGGCGGGGAGAACGCCATCGTCGCTCATCAGCGGGGCGCTGCTCGCCAGCCTGGCGTTAGGCCTCGTCATCGCGCCGCTGGCCGCCGGCACCGCGTTCGCGTCGTGGTGGGAGTGGGCGGCCGCGCTCGTGGGCGTCGCGAGCGGGTTCCTGGCCAGTCGCGTCCTGCGCCGCGTACTCGTAATCGTCGCCGATCCGGCGACGCCGGCACGGGCGGCCTTCGCGCAGCACTGACGCGAAGCCGCGAGCCTACCCAGCAGCGACGCGCAGCAAGTACTGTCCGTACTGCGTCTGCCGCATCGGTTCCGCGAGGCGGGAGAGCTGATCGACGTCGATGAATCCGCATCGGAACGCGACTTCCTCGACACAGCCGATCTTGAGCCCCTGCCGGTTCTCGATCACCTCGATGAAGTTCGATGCATCGAGCAGCGACTCGTGCGTCCCGGTATCCAGCCACGCCATGCCGCGCCCGAGGAGCTCGACGGAAAGCTGGCCACGCCGGAGGTATTCGCGCTGGACGTCCGTGATCTCGTACTCTCCACGCTCGGAGCGTGTGAGGCCGCCCGCAATCTCGATCACGCTGTTGTCGTAGAAGTAGAGCCCCGTCACGGCGAGGCTCGACCTCGGCCGCACGGGCTTCTCGACGATGCCAATGACCGACCCGTCGGCGGCGAGCTCCACGACGCCGTACCGTTCCGGATCACGGACCGAATAGGCGAAGATCGTCGCGCCTGATGCGTTCTGCGCGACGCGCTTGAGCGTCGCCCGCAGGCCACCGCCATAGAACAGGTTGTCGCCGAGGATGAGGGCGACACGGTCGCCGCCGATGAAGTCGCGTCCGATCACGAACGCCTCGGCGATCCCGTTAGGCGCCGCCTGCTCCGCGTACGACAGCGTCAGTCCCCACTGCGATCCGTCACCCAGCAGCTCGCGAAAGCGCGGCAGGTCTTCGGCCGTCGCGATGACGAGCATCTCACGGATGCCGGCGAGCATGAGCGTCGTGAGCGGATAGTAGATCATTGGCTTGTCGAACACCGGCAGCAGCTGCTTGCTGATGACCTTCGTGGCGGGAAACAGTCGTGACCCGGTCCCTCCCGCGAGGACGATCCCTTTCACGCGCGACCTCCGAGACCGAGACGTTGGCCCGAATAGCCGCGCCCGAGCAGAGGTTCCCACCAGCCGCGATGGTCCAGGTACCAGCGGACCGTAGCGGCTAGCGCCGCGTCGAACGAGTGACGCGGCCTCCAGCCCAACTCCGACGCGATCTTGTTGGTGTCGATCGCATAACGATGGTCATGGCCCGGTCTGTCCTCCACGAACCGGATCGTGTCTCGACGAGCGACGTTTCCGAGGGCCGGCTCCGCAGCATCCAGAAGGTCACAGACGGCGGTCACGACCTCGGTATTCGTCCGCTCATTCCCGCCCCCGATGCCGTACGTCTCGCCGACCGTACCGCGTTCGAGCACGGCGAGCAATGCATCCACGTGGTCGTCCACGTACAGCCAGTCGCGAACGTTCTGCCCGGTCCCGTAGACGTCGAGCGGCTTACCCGCGAGCGCGTTGACGATGGTTCGCGGGATGAGCTTCTCCGGGAATTGCCGCGGGCCGAAGTTGTTCGACGAGCTCGTAATCATTGCAGGCAATCCGTATGTGCGATGCCACGCACGCACCAGATGATCGGCGCCGGCCTTGCTGGCGGAGTAGGGTGACGTGGGATCGTAGGCCGAGCGTTCGGTGAACCGGCCGGTAGGCCCCAGAGAACCGAACACCTCGTCGGTGGAAACGTGGACGAAGCGAAAGCGCTCGGCCAACTCGTCAGGCAGGGACTCCCAGTGGCGCCTGGCTTCGGACAGCAGCGTGAACGTGCCGACGAGGTTCGTTCGAATGAAGTCTGCCGGGGCGTCGATCGAGCGATCGACGTGCGACTCGGCGGCGAGGTGAAGCACGGCCGTCGGGCGGTGTTTCTCGAAGACTGCGCGCAGCACCTGCGCGTCGCAGACGTCGACCTGGGCGAACTGATAGCACGGAGCACCCGAGACATCGGCCAGCGATGCCGGATTCGCCGCATACGTGAGCAGATCCACATTCACGACTGGAGTGGACCGACGCACGAGCGCATGAACGAGCGCCGAGCCGATGAACCCTGCGCCGCCGGTGACGAGATACATGGATGCCTTGCGGGTGAGCGTACTCGGCGCGGCACGCGCTGGGTACGAGATGCGATGTTCGTGTAATGATGTTGGAAAGAGTCGTGCCTTACCACTTGCCGGCTCGCGACCCGCGTCGTCACACTTCGCCGTGTGAACGCCTTTCTCACCTCGCTCGATACAGTGATCGCGGTCGCTCGCGTCGTGCTGCTCGCCGCGGCGGTGGTCGTGACCGCGGTATGCGTCATGGATTGGGCGGTGCGGACGCGCCGGATCAGTCCGTTCTCCGGCGTCGCGCGATTCTTCCGCGGGTCGATCGATCCATTGATGGCGCCGATCGAACAGCGCATCGTGCGCGGAGGTGGGATCCCATCCAACGCGCCGTGGTGGGCACTCGCCGCAGTCGTGGTCGGCGGCATCCTCCTCATCTGGCTGCTCGGTTTCATTCGTGGCCAGGCGGAGTCGATCGCATTCGCGGCGGCGACCGGCCCCCGAGGCTTTCTGCGACTCGTCGTCGGGTGGATCTTCGGGATCCTCCAGATCGCGCTGTTCGCGCGCGTGATCATGTCGTGGTTCCGGTCCTCCCCGTCGAGCTGGTGGGTCCGATGGTCGTACGCGCTCACCGAGCCGTTTCTGCGACCGCTGCGTCAGCTCATTCCACCCGTTGGCGGCATGCTCGACCTGACTCCGCTGGTCGCCTACTTCGTGCTGTCATTGTTGTCAGGCTGGATTGTGGGCGCCCTGTGAGCCCGGTCACGGTGGATACACGGACGTCGGGCGTACGCTTTCGGGTGCGACTCCAACCGCGCGCGTCGCGGAACGAGATCGTGGGGTTGGTGGACGGTGCATTGCGTGTACGGCTCCATGCGCCACCAGTCGATGGCGCGGCGAACGACGCGCTGGTCGCATTTCTCGCCGATCGCCTGTCGGTGCCCCGACGCGGTGTGCGCATCGTGAGCGGAGCGTCGAGCCGGATGAAGACCATCGAGGTCGACGGCGTTGCAGCACGGGACGTCGAGCGACTCGCCGACGAACACGGGGGAGGACGGAACGGATGACCACGTCGCTCGTGATCGGCTCGGATGAGAGCGTGCTCGAGGGCATTGCGCAGGCCCTCGCGGTAGCAGGCCATCGCTCACACGTCGTACGTTCGATCGCGGAGGCGGCGGCGGTCCTGCAGGAGATCCAGCCGCTCGTCGCGCTGGTCGAGCGTCAGTCGGCGGCAGACCCGGAGTTTCTGCGCCTACGTCTGCCGCCCGGGTGTGCAGTGGTGTTGTATCGGCACGACGCACAGGCGACTCCCTCTCTCCCAACCGCCGTCCAGCGCCTGACACTGGCGGACCTCGTGCTTCCCTGGGAGCGGCAACGCTTGATCACCATGGTGCAACGACTTACGGAGCGCGCGGTGGCATCCGGGCGCGCGCGACGCGATACGCCGCCCGAGAATCGCGCGATCTGATCTCGCGAGCCCGACCGCCCGGCATTCGGCTTGCCGTCATAGGAAGTGACGGCTATGTATCCATGAGCGTGTCGTAACAGGCAATACACGACACGACAACTGTGATCGTGGCGATTTCAGGCAAATTGCGGCCACGTAAAACATCCGCTAAAGCGCCGGCCCGGCGCTATGCATCCGGGCCGTTTTCATTGTATAGCACATGACCAACACTGCTGCGACCGCCACACCCGTACTTCCCTACCGAGACACCCGCTACCTCGACGCTCTGAAAGAGCGCGTGCTCGTGTTCGATGGCGCGATGGGCACGAACATCCAGCGCTACAACCTGACCGCCGACGATTTCGGCGGCCGGTCGCTGGAAGGGTGCAATGACCACCTGGTCCTCACACGCCCGGATGTAATCCAGGCGATCCACGAGTCCTTCCTGGCCGTGGGGTGTGACGTCGTCGAGACCTGCACATTCCAGTCGACACCGCGTCGCCTCGAGGAATGGGGCGTGGGCGACAAGGTACAGGCGATCAACGTCGCCGCTGCGCAGCTTGGCCGCGCGGCGTGCGAGAAGTACTCGACGCCGGACAGGCCGCGCTTCGTCGCGGGCTCCATCGGGCCGACGGGCATGTTGCCGTCGAGCAGCGACCCCGTGCTCTCCAACATCCGGTTCGGAGAGTTGAGCGACAACTACTACGCGCAGGCGAAGTATCTCATCGAGGGCGGCGTGGACGTGCTCCTCGTCGAGACGTCGCAGGACATCCTCGAGGTGAAGGCAGCCATCGCGGGGTTCGAGCGTCTCTTCACGGAGCTCGGATTCCGGATTCCGATCCAGGCGCAGATCACGCTCGACACGAGCGGCCGCATGCTGCTCGGCACGGACATCGCCAGCGCGATGACGACGATCGAGTCGCTCGACATCGATGTGCTGGGCCTCAACTGCTCGACGGGTCCGGAGCACATGCGCGAGCCGGTGCGATACCTCGCGCAGAACGCGTCGCATCCGATCTCGGTGATACCTAACGCGGGTCTGCCGATCAACACGGGTGTCGGCGAGGCGGTGTATCCGCTCGAGCCGGAGCCGATGGCTGCGGCGCTCGCGGAGTTCGTCCGGGATTTCGGCGTTCGCATCGTGGGCGGCTGTTGCGGAACGCGACCGGAGCATCTGGAAGCGATCGTGACGGCGGTCCGGAAGGCGGATGACGGACGGCGGACGGCAGCGAGCAACGGCGCTGCCCATGCGGTGCCTCGTGTTTCGTCCGCCATGCGCGCCATCACGCTGCATCAGGATCCGGCACCGCTGCTGGTCGGCGAACGCGTGAACTCGCAGGGATCGCGCAAGGTCAAGCGGCTGCTGCTCGCGGATGACTACGAGGGGATCGTCGACGTCGCTCGCGACCAGGTCGACTCGGGCGCTCACGTGCTGGACGTCTGCGTCGCGCTCACCGAGCGCGCCGATGAAGCCGAGCAGATGTCGAAGGTCGTGAAGCTGCTCTCGATGACCGTCGAGACGCCGCTCATGATCGACTCGACGGAAGCATCGGTCATCGAGCAGGCGCTCGAGCACGTGCCGGGGCGCGCGATCATCAACTCCATCAACATGGAGAACGGTCGCAAGCGCATCGACGCTGTCGTTCCGCTCGCGAAGAAACACGGCGCGGCGCTCGTCGCCCTGACGATCGACGAGATCGGCATGGCGAAGACGCGCGAGCGCAAGCTCGAGGTCGCGCGAAAGATCTACGACATCGTCGTGGGCGAATACGGGCTGTCCGCGTCGGATCTGATCTACGACGCGCTGACGTTCACGCTCGCGACCGGTGACGCCGAGTGGATCGAATCGGCGAAGGAAACGATCGAGGGCATTCGACTCATCAAGCGCGAGCTC
>Ga0310810_10009346_pt1 | contig 11325 bp, 10 predicted proteins | sample NCmetagenome_FD_207641 | JGI IMG/M metagenome (GOLD analysis project Ga0310810, IMG submission 207641) | Soil microbial communities from experimental microcosm in Duke University, North Carolina, United States - NC | ecosystem: Engineered > Artificial ecosystem > Soil microcosm > Unclassified ... | reverse complement strand
ACGTTGTAGGTCTCGAGCATCTTGCGCGCGTCGGTGACCTTTTGCGTGACCTCGTAGGACTCGTACGCCTGCTTGAAGCGGCCCGAATCAACGCCGTTCGAGTTGAGCCAGTCGAGCAGGTTCTTTTCTTCGTTCAGCCGCTTGCCGTCGAAATGGTGGTTGTCGTACACGGGCCAGTGCAGGCGCGGAAGCAAGCCGGTCGCCTCCAGCGCGTAGTAGATGCGCGCGAACGAGGTCCACGCATCCGTAACTGCGGGCACGCGCGTCAGCTCGACGCTCGGTCCTGCGGCGAGTTGCCAGCGTGCCATGTGCGGCTGCGCCTCATAGCACACCGGGCAGCCGTAATAGAAGAATTCCAGCACTTCGACGCGGTCGCTCTTCACCGGGCGCGCCGGATCGAGCACCAGGTATTCCTTGCCCGCGACCGGTTGCGCTTGGGCGATCGTGCAGGCACAAACAAGCAGGAGAAGACATCCGAGTCGGGTGAGGAATGCGCTCATCTGGGCAGGGGGTCTAAGAAAGGCGCCAAGTCTACCCCCGATTGCGACGCGGCTGCCAAAGCTCTAGCCTGTAGGCATGCGCCCTTTGCTGCTTGTGCTCGCCGCCTGCATGGCCGTGCCGGCATTGGCGAACGAAGACGTCGATTACGGCGTGCCGCCGGTAACGGCTTTGCGCACCTCGGACTTTCACGCGCCGACCCCGCGCGAAGTTCCCGGCGCCAAGACCATCGGCACGAGCGCTTTGCGCGATTCGCTGCGGGCGGAACCGCAGCCGCTGTTGTTCGATGTGCTCGGTGGGGACGTGCACCAATCTCTCCCGGGCGCGATCTGGCTGCCGGGGGCAGGCCGCGGCCAGTCGTTCACTGACACGATCCAGGCGCGCTTTGCGCAGGCGCTCGAGGCCGCAGCGAAGGGCGATCGCAAGCGCGTGCTGGTTTTTTTCTGCCAGGGACCGGAGTGCTGGCTTTCCTATAACGCGGCGCTACGCGCCGTGCGGTTGGGCTACGAAACCGTGTACTGGTACCGCGGGGGGATCGAGGCGTGGATTGCCGCCGGCGGCGATCTTGCGCCGATGAAACTTACCTGGCGCAACCCGCCCGAATAGCGATGGCTACTTCGGCGGCGCGTTGCGCCGCACCTGCTCGACCAGGTAGTCGACCGTTGCGAGCATTGCGGGGTGGCCTCGCTCGGTGTTGATCGTGTAGCGGCCCTGCACGGCCATCGCTGGCGTTCCTTCGATCTTGTAAGCCGCCGACAACTGCGCCGCGCGGCGCACCTTGCTCTGCACGCTGAACGAGCGCCCGACTTCGTCGAACTTCTTGGTGTCGACCCCGTTCTTCGTCAGCCACTGGCCGAGCGCCTGGCCGTTGTCGGTCTTCAGCGAGTCGCGATGGATCGCATCGAAGAGCGGCCGGTGCAGCCGCTCGAGGTTGCCGGTGGCTTCCAGCGCGTAGAAGATCGCGGCGTCCTTCGCCCAGCGATCGTTGAACACGGCCGGGATGCGCTTGAACTGCACGTCCGCCGGCAGTTTCTGCAGCCAGGTCTCGATCAACGGCTCAAGTCCGTAGCAGTGCGGGCACCCATACCAGAAAAATTCGAGCACCTCGATCTTGCCGGGGCTGTCGACCGGAAGCTCGGGTTTCAGCACCAGGAAATCGACGCCGGGCCGCATCTGCTGGGCGAGCCCAGAAAACGGGGCGCCAAGCGCTGCAATTCCCAGCGCGATCGAAAGGGTTCGGCGATTTCGGTTCATCTCAGTTCGGCTTTATCTTGACCATGTTTGCATCGATCCCATTCTGCGCGAGCGTTGCCCGCACCCGGTTCAGCTCCTCGAGCTTGGCGAATGGCCCAAGGCGCACCCGGTATCGGGTGCCCTTGTCCGGAATTTCCGCCGGCTCGACGCTCGATTCGATTCCCAGGATCGCGAGGCGTGCCTTCTGGTTGTCCGCGTCCGCCGGGTTCTGGAACGAGCCCGCCTGGATGTAATAAACGTCCTTCCCGAGATCTGGCTGACCTTTGGCAGCAGCAGCGGCTTTCGCGGCCGCTTTCAGGTCCTTGTCGCTGACCGGCTCTTCCCCGCCCGGCAGAATCTTGTAGAAGTCGAATTTCGGCTTGTCAGGGCTCTTCGCCGCGACCGTCGGCTGGGTCGGCAACCCCGAAATCGCCGGCGCCTTGGCCGAGTCGCCGATTCCATCCTTCGTTGCGGGCTTGGGCTTGCCGGACAGGAACGGGACGGGCGTCTTGTTCAGGTAAAACGCGACGGCGAGCGCGATCCCGAGGCCGACGATCAGGCCGACGAACACGCCGAGGAGGAAATTTCCCTTCGACCGGCCGCGCGCAGCGGGCTTTGCAGGCTTGCTCATCACATCTTCTCCGGCGCCCGGACGCCCAGCAGGGCGAGCCCGTTGGCGAGCGTCTGGCGCACTGCGGCGCTCAGCGCAAGGCGCGCTTCGCGCAGCGGCTCGTCGTCGACGAGAATCCGCTCGGCATTATAGTAGCCGTGGAACTCCGCCGCGAGATCGCGCAGGTAGAACGCGATCGCATGCGGCGCCATTTCCTGCGCGGCCGCACGCGCGACCTCCGGGAACTCCGCGATTCGCTGCGCCAGTGCCAGCTCGCGCGCGAGCGTGAGCGGCGCGACCGCAACGGCGCCCAGGCGCGAAGCGTCGCCGCCCCATTGGGCGAGCACGCTGCACACGCGGGCATGGGCGTACTGCACGTAGTAGACCGGATTCTCCTCGTTCTTGGCGAGCGCCAGATCAATATCGAACACGAAATCCGCATCGGCCTTGCGCGAAACGAGAAAGAAACGCACCGCGTCGCGGCCGACCCAGTCGATCAGATCGCGCAGCGTCACGTAGGTTCCTGCGCGTTTCGAGATGCGCACTTCCTCTCCGCCGCGGATCACCTTCACCAGGCTGTGCAGCACGTAGTCGGGGTAGCCGGCCGGAACGCCGATGCCGAGCGCCTGCAAGCCCGCGCGCACCCGGGTGACCGTGCTGTGATGGTCGGTGCCCTGCACGTCGATCACCCGCCGAAAGCCGCGCTGCCACTTGGTCACGTGATACGCGACGTCGGGCACGAAATAGGTGAACGTGCCATCGGACTTGCGCACGACGCGATCCTTGTCGTCGCCATAGTCGGTGGTGCGCAGCCACAGCGCACCATCCTTCTCGTAGGTCTTGCCGTTTGCCGCCAGCCGCTCGACGACCTGGTCGACCTTGCCGTCGACGTAGAGGCTCGACTCCAGGAAATACACGTCGAACTGGACGCCGAACGCCTGCAGGTCCGCGTCCTGCTCCTTGCGCAGATACGCCACCGCGAACTTGCGCACCGCCCCGAGATCGGCCGCGTTGCCATGCTGCGCGAGAAAGTCCCTGGCGATGTCCTCGATGTACTCGCCGTTGTAGCCTTCCTCGGGCCAGCCCGCCTCTCCCGGGCGCGTTCCGCGCGCGCGCGCCTGCACCGAGTGCGCGAGCTTCTCGATCTGCGCGCCGGCATCGTTGTAGTAGAACTCGCGCGTGACGGTGCAACCCTGCGCTTCCAGCAGCGCGGCAATCGCGTCTCCGAGCGCCGCCTGGCGTCCGTGACCCACGTGCAGCGGCCCGGTCGGATTCGCGGAGACGAATTCGACCTGGACTTTCTCTGCCGGGCGCGAGGTGGAATGGCCGAATCGCGCACCTTCGGCAAGCGCGCGCTGGACAATTGCCAGCTTCGTGCCCGCCCCAAGGCGCAGGTTGATGAAGCCCGGGCCGGCGACCTGCGCGTCGGCGATGACGCCGGAAGCAAAACCCGGAAGTGCGCGCAGCGCCGAGACGAGGCCGGAGGCGAGCTCGCGCGGATTCTTGCGCAGCCGCTTGCCGAGCTGCAGCGCGATGTTGCAGGCGATGTCGCCGTGCGCGGCGTCGCGCGGGCGCTCGAGCACGATCTCGGCGTCGCCAACTTCCGGCGCGACGCGCGCCAGCGCTTCGCGCAGCAGAGCAACGACTTGTGCTTTGGCGTCCATCGAAAAGGCGCGGATTATAAACCGCGCGTTCAGGCGAACTCGATCGGATCGATGTCCAGATGCCAGCGCACCTGCCGGCCGGCGAGTCCCTGCAAAGCCGTACGCAGCCTGCTCGCATAGTCCTGCAGAGCCGGCCGCGACTCCGATTGCGCGATCAGCTGCGCACGCTCGAACCCGGCCTTGCGCGTGATGACCAGCGGCACCGGGTCGTAGGCGCGCACCCGGTCGCCTGCGGCGGCGAGTTGCTTCGCCTGGCGCAGGAATTCGAGCGCGGCTTCGAGCTTCTTCGCCTCCGCGCGCAGCGCGAGTTCGAAGACGAATGGCGGAAAGCCGCCGGCCTTGCGCTCCGCGAGCAGAGCCGTAGCAAACCCCGCATAGTCGTGGCGCGCGAGCGCGGCGAACAGCGGATGCGCCGGATAGCGTGTTTGCACCCGCACTTCGCCCGGCTCCTCGCGCCGGCCGGCGCGGCCGGCAACCTGCACCAGCGTCGAGAACAGCCGCTCGGTCGCCCGGTAGTCGGTGGAGAAAAGCGCGTTGTCGGCTTCCAGCACACAGACGAGCGTCAGACCCGGGAAATCGTGGCCCTTGGCGAGCAACTGCGTGCCGACGAGGATGTCACCGTCGCCGCGCCGGACGTCTTCGAGCGTCTGCCACAGCGCCGCGCGCCGGCGTGCTACGTCGCGATCGATTCGCACCACGCGCGCGCCGGGGAAGAGCCCTGCGATCGATTCCTCGATGCGCTGCGTGCCGCGGCCCACCGGGCGCAGGTCGGCGTTGCCGCAGGTCGGGCAGTGGCGCGGCACCGGGTGCTCCGCACCGCAGTGGTGGCACCGCAGGCATCGGTCGGCGGTATGCAGCACCAGCCGCGCGGTGCAGCGCGAGCAGGCTGCGGCCCAACCGCACGCGTCGCACGAAAGCACCGGCGCATATCCCCGGCGGTTGATGAAGACCAGGCTCTGCTCGGCGCGCGCGAGTCGCTTGCGGATCGCTTCGATCGACGAGTGCGCAAGGCCATGCTCGGTCGGCTCGCTTCGCAGGTCGACGGCCTGCACCTGCGGAAGCCGTGCGCCGGGAACCGCTCGCTCGGGAAGATCGATGCGCTCGTAGCGCCCCGACAGCGCGTTCTGCCAACTCTCCAGGGATGGGGTCGCGGTGCCGAGGATGACCGGGCAGCGCGCGCGCTGCGCGAGCGCGACCGCAGCATCGCGCGCGGAATAGCGCAGGCCTTCCTGCTGCTTGAACGACGTGTCGTGCTCTTCGTCTACGACGACCAGTCCGAGCCGGGAAATCGGGCCGAGCACTGCGAGGCGCGTGCCCAGCGCGATGCCCGCCTCGCCTCGCGCGCACGCAAGCCAGGCCGAGGTGCGCGCGACGTCTTCCAGGCCGCTATGCATCACGGCGACCTGCGTATCGGGAAACGCGCCGCGGATTCGCGCTTCCAGCTGCGGCGTGAGGCTGATCTCGGGCACGAGCACCAGCGCCTGCTTTCCCTGCGCAAGGACGCGCGCGATCAGCCGGAAATAGACCTCCGTCTTGCCGCTGCCGGTCACGCCGTGGAGCAGGAACGCGCGAAATGACCCGAGGGCCGAGCCGATTTTTTCGACCGCGTGCGCCTGGGCGTCGGTTGGCGAATGGTCCGGCTCGAAGCGCGTGCCGCTCGGCGCACGGGGCGCGGGGTCGAGGATCTTTTTGGGCAGCGGCCGCAACGAGCGCAGCCTGGGCGGCAGCGAAGCGACCGCGGTTTCACCGAACGGCCGCTGGTAGTACCCGGCGAGGAACCGGATGAAATCGAGCCAATCGGCCGGCAACCGTGGAACGCCTTCCAGCACCCGGGCGATCTCCTTCAGCCGGCCGGCCGGGATTTCGCTGCCGGATGCGGTCTCGACCGCGAGACCAAAACGCTGGCGAGTTCCGAACGGCACTGCAACGCGGTCGCCGGGTTCGACCGCCAGCGCGTCAGGCAACACGTAGTCGAACAACGTGTCGAGCGGCACGTCCAGCGCGACACGAACCACTCTCATGCCCTAGTAGGTGCCGCTTGGGCGTGTAGTGTTTTTTCTACGCCGCCAATGCCTTAGTGGGTTGAGTTGACTCGATGCCTTGCATAGTTGTGCGTACTCATTGCGCCCAAAGCGCATTCCCAAGGACGCCGCCCCTGTGGATAGCTTTGTGTGTAAATTGCCGGTCGCATCCAAAGTTATCCACCGTCCAGAGGCAAAACGGGCTCGCCACGCTTCGACCCGCAAGGTTTAGTGAGTGGACTCATAGGCTTAGAGTTCTTGTAGCGCGAATACTACGTATGTAGGTGATTTTCCAAAGAGAAAATCCCTGATGTGAATAACTCAGGCATTTTGCGGCGCTGGCGTGCGGCGTTTGGCACTGTAAGTGCGTACTTCGTCCACGACGGCCTGAACCGTGTCGATCGAGGCAGCAGGCGTGATCCCGTGGCCCAGGTTGAAGACGTGGCCGGAACCGCTCCCGTAGGCATCGAGTACGCGACGCGCTTCGCGCCGCGCGACCTGCGGTGGGGCTAGCAGGACTGCCGGATCCAGGTTTCCCTGCAACGCGACACGATCGCCGACTTGCTTGCGTGCCTGCGTCAAGTCCGTCGACCAGTCGATCCCGAGCGCATCGCATCCGCAGCGCGCCATGGATTCCAGCCACCCGCCGCCGCCCTTCGTGAACAGGATCACGGGCACGCGCCGACCTTCGTTCTCGCGCTTGAGTCCGGCGATGACCCGGCGCGCATAGGCGAGCGAGAACTCCTCATACCCGGACGCGCTCAGATTCCCGCCCCACGTATCGAAGATCATCGCGACCTGCGCGCCGGCCTCGATCTGCGCGTTCAGGTAATCGGTCACCGCCCTGGCGTTGACCTCGAGGATTCGATGCAACAGGTCGGGCCGCGCATAGAGCATCGTCTTCAGAGTACGAAAGTCGTCGCTTCCGGCGCCTTCGACCATGTAGCACGCGAGCGTGTACGGGCTCCCGGAAAATCCGATCAACGGAACGCGGCCCGCGAGCGCGCGCCGAACTTCCCTCACCGCGTCGAGCACGTAGCGCAACTCCGCGCCCGGGTCCGGCGCGCCGAGTCGTGCGATGGCTTGCTCATCGCGCAGCGGCCGCTCGAAGCGGGGGCCTTCGCCGGCGACAAACTGCAAACCCAGGCCCATGGCGTCGGGAATGGTCAGGATGTCGGAAAAGAGGATTGCGGCGTCGAGCGGGAATCGCGCGAGCGGCTGCAAGGTGACTTCGCAGGCAAGCGCCGGGGTCTTGGCGAGCGCGAGGAAGCTTCCCGCCCGTTCCCGGGTCGCGTTGTATTCCGGCAGGTAGCGACCGGCCTGGCGCATCAGCCAGATCGGCGTGTGCGGAACCGGCTCGCGCGCCAGCGCGCGCAGCAGCGTGTCGTTCTGCAGTTCCTTCACGCGAGCAGCTTCCCGATCAACCGCCACTCGCCCGCGCTGACCGGCGTGATCGAAAGCCGGTTGCCGGGCTGCAGCAGCCGCATCTTTGCGAGGCCCTTGTGCTCGCGCAATTCCGCAAGAGGAACGAGACGCGTCTTGCGCAGCGCGCGAACGTCGACGTTGAACCAGCGCGGCGCATCCCGCTTCGATGCGGGGTCGTAGTAGGGGCTCTTCTTGTCGAACTGCGTTGCGTCGGGATACGCGGCGCACGCGACTTCGGCGAGGCCGGCAATGCCCGGAATCTCGCAGCTCGAGTGGTAGAAGAGAACGCCGTCGCCCACTTGCATCCGGTCGCGCATGAAGTTGCGGGCCTGGTAGTTGCGCACGCCGCTCCATGGCGTCGTGCGGCCGCGCGCGGCGAGTACGTCGTCGATCGAGCACTCATCCGGCTCCGACTTCATCAGCCAGTAGCTCACGGTCTTGATTTTCCCAGCGTTCGCGCTTGCGGTGCAGCTCGCAGTGCCGCTCCGCAGCGCTTCCCGCATTGTATTGGTGCCCCCCGCTTGTGCCGGTGGACTCGGCTCCCGAACCCTGCCAAACAGGGTGGTTGCTTACCGGTCACATCAGGTTCATCCGGCACGCTGTTCGCGTGGGACGATCACAACAGTGACACTATGGGCCGCAACCTCAGGAAGCTATCGGTTCGGAAAAATTGAGCCCTGTCGGACACAGCAGGGGGCGTTGAGGCTAGAACAGCTTCTCCTGCTTGGCCAAAACGGAATCGAGCTTCGCTTCGACCGCGGCGATTCTACGCTTCGCTTCCCCGATGTCAAAGCCGCCGGCGAATTTCGTCGTCAGCAATTCGTGCGCGATGTTGAGTGCGGCCATCACCGCGATGCGCTCGGTGCCGGAGACTTTGCCGGCGTTGCGAATTTCCGCCATCTTCGCGTCGAGGTACGCGGCCGTGCGCAGCAGCGCGTCGCGCTCGCCTTCCTCGCACGCCACCTTGTAAGTGCGTCCGAGAATCGTGATGTCGAGGGTGTTCTGGCTCTCGGCCATTGCTGCGTCAGTCCGGCAGGCGCTCGATCAACTGCGAAAGCTTGGTGCGCGCGGAGTCGATCCGGTCGTTGAGACGCCTGGCATCGCCTTGCGCGGCAGCCAGTTGCTGGCGCAGGTCGGTGTTTTCCGCACGCAAGCGCTCGCAGAGGTTGACGAACTGCGCAACCTTGGCTTCGAGCGAGGCGAAGTCGGCATCCACGCCCGCACAATATGTTTCAAAATTTCCGCAGCGTCAAGAAATAAGGGCAGGTTCTGAATGTGTTTCCTGATCCGGCCGGGCGATGCGCGGCCGCACCGGCCCTATAATGGTTTCCGCTGCACGGTGTTCCCGAGGGAGAACTCGTTTCCCCGGGAATGAAACGGGAAACAGGTGCGCGCGGTCCTTGCGCCGCGCAATGCCTGTACTGCCCCCGCAACGGTAGGCGAGAGAGGTGCACAGCAACGCCACTGCGAGCGCGATTCGGCTCGCGGGAAGGCGGTGCACCTGGCGGAAAAGTTCCTCTGCCCGCTCGCGAGTCCGGAGACCGGCCCTGCAGCCCACCAACCGCTTCGCGTCGGGGACGACGCCAGGGAGACACGTCATGCGCCATGCCACCGCCCGAGCTCTCGCCGGGTTCGCCGTTCTGCTTGCCACCGTTCCGCCGTACGTCCGCGCCCAGCCCGCGGATGCGGTCGTCATCGAGGCGACCCGCTTTCCCGAAGCTGTCCGCACGCTGCCGGCGAGCGTCACCGTACTCACCGCGGAGGACATCGCGGCGAGCCCGGCGCGCACCTTGCCCGAGCTGTTGTCGCAGCAAGCCGGAATCACGATGCGGGATTTCTTCGGCAACAACGCCGCCGCCACCAGCGTCGACCTGCGTGGTTTCGGCGTGACCGGGCCGCAAAACACGCTGATCCTCGTCGACGGCAGGCGAGTCACCGACATCGACCTGACGAGCGTGCAGTGGGCCGCAATCCCACTCGCCTCGATCGAGCGCGTGGAAATCATGCGCGGCACCGGCGCGGTCCTGTACGGCGACGGCGCCAGTTCCGGTGTGATCAACGTCGTCACGCGCACGCCGCTGAAGGAGGGCTGGGTGGCCGAGGCGATGGGACGCGTCGGCACGTTCAGCACCGTCGAGGGGCAGATTTACGGCAGCGCCGCGAGCGGCAGCTTGGCCGCCAACGCCTCGGTGTACGGCTACTCGTCGGACGGCTATCGCGCGAACAACCGCAATGAGCAGCAGAACAACACCGTCAACCTGCGCTGGGGCATCGGCGCGACGACGGTCGATGTGCGGCTCGCCACCGACCGCCAGGACCTGCGGCTGCCCGGCGCGCGACGCGTGCAGCCTTCGATCGGGCTCGACGAATACGCATCCGATCCGCGCGGCGCGCAGACGCCGCTCGATTTTGCCAGCCGCGATGGCGAGCGGGCCGGACTCTCGCTCAGCCGGCGCTGGGGCGAAACCGACCTGTCGGTCGGCTTGGACTGGCGGCGCAAGGACCAGCGGTCGTACTTCGACCAGGGCGGCTTTCCGATCTCGCGTGCCGATCTCATGGACGTGACTTCGATCACGCCGCGCATGCGCTTTCCGTTCAAGACCGGCGGCATTGCGCACCGTCTCACGCTGGGCATCGACTGGCACGACTGGGACTACGATTCGCGCCGCTCCGATCGCCCCGAGAACGTCGACCGGCCGATCAACCATGTCCGCGTCAAGCAGGAAACGCGCGCGTTCTACGCGCAGGACTCGATCGAGCTGTCCGCGGCGACGCGGCTGCTGCTCGGCTGGCGCCGCGAGCAGGTGCGCTTCGACGCCAGCGACACGCTCGATCCGACCGCTCCCGGGTTTTTCTTCAATACCGCGGCGCCGCCGGCGAGCCAGAAGCAGAGCGCAAACGCGTGGGAGGTCGGCTTGCGCCACGAGCTCTCGAAGGCCTGGTCCGTGTTCGGCCGGCTCGGGCAGGCGTTTCGCTTCGTCAACGTCGACGAGATCTACGAGAACGATGCGTTCTTCACTGCGCAGTTCCAGATCCTGAGCCCGCAGCGCTCGCGGACGTTCGAGACGGGCGCGGAGTGGCGGCGCGATGCGCTCTCATTGCGCGGCGCGGTGTTCCGCACCGACGTGAAGAACGAAATCCATCTCGATCCGTTCACGACCGGGGTCGGCAACACGAATCTGCCGCCTTCGCGCCGCCAGGGCATCGAGCTGGAGGCGCGATGGGAAGCGACCCGCACGCTGCGTGTCGCGGGCAATTACACGTACACCGACGCAAAGTTCCGCGAAGGGGTGCTGCCGGGCAGCCCGTTCGCGATCGGCACCGGGCTGAGCGTTGCCGGCAAGCGCGTGCCGCTCGTACCCGAGCACAAGCTGAACGCGTCGCTGACCTGGGATGCGACGTCAAGGACCAGGCTTTCGGCAGCGCTCGGCGCCGTCAGCAGCCAGTTCATGGACAACGACGAGCCGAACACGCTCGGCACCAAGGTCCCGGGCTATGCGTTCGCCGACCTGAAGGCGGCGCACAGTTTTCGCTGGGGCCGCATTGCTTTCGCGGTGAACAACGTCTTCGACTCGCACTACTATACGTACGCGGTACGCAGCGCATTCGTCGCGGATCGCTACGCCGTGTATCCGCTGCCCGGGCGGACGTTCGCCCTGATCGCCGAGCTGCGGCTCGATTGAGGAGACCGGGCGGATGACTGCGTCGATCCAGTAACGCCGGGCAGGGTTGGTGTATCTTGCGCGCATGCCGCGTCGCCCGCGTCTTCGGTAGGTGCGCATCGCACTAGTCAGGCAGCGCTACAACCCCTACGGCGGGGCGGAGCGGTTCCTGGAGCGGGCGCTGCAGGCGCTCGAAAGAAACGGCGCGCAAG
>Ga0310810_10009345_pt1 | contig 11325 bp, 10 predicted proteins | sample NCmetagenome_FD_207641 | JGI IMG/M metagenome (GOLD analysis project Ga0310810, IMG submission 207641) | Soil microbial communities from experimental microcosm in Duke University, North Carolina, United States - NC | ecosystem: Engineered > Artificial ecosystem > Soil microcosm > Unclassified ... | reverse complement strand
AGGGCCACCTTCCTTATTTTGTGATTGTCATCCCGAACTCGCACGCTGAAAGCGAGCAAGAGAGGGACCTTAACGTCGGATTATCCTGCCGATGCAGTGTGGCTGCGCCAGTTCGTGTGTCATCCCAGCCTACGTCCGTGGTGATCTACGGGCATCGTAAGGTCCCTCTGTCGGCTTCCTTCGGAGTCCGACTTCGGGATGACAATCGGGTGAGGGAGCGTTTCAATCCCCGAGGCATTCGGATTGTTATCAGAGTTCGATCGAAGTTGAACTACCTCTCGTAATTCAGTTCTCATTCCCATGATTGTCATCCCGAACTCGCACGCTGAAAAGCGAGCGAGAGAGAGCCTGCCCTGAGCGACCGATCGCGAAGCCGGAAGGAGTCGATTGGGTCCTAACGTCGGCTTATCGTGCCGATGCAGTGTGGCCGCGCTCGTTCGGGCGCATGGTGTCATCCCAGCCTACGTCCGTGGTGATCTGCGGGCATCGTAAGGTCCCTCTGTCGGCTTCCTTCGGAGTCCGACTTCGGGATGACAATCAGTGGATGGAGGCCTCTCGGGAGATCCAGAGAAGAAATCCACAGAAAAAATCCAACACAAATCGGAAACTAGGCGACGTCTGACACAGACAATCGCGCTGCAATTGCGCACGATATTCGCGTGCCGAAAACGTACTACGTTTACTTCATGGCCAGCTACCGGCGCGTGCTTTATATCGGTATCACGAGCCACATCGAAATTCGCGTCCGGCAGCATAAGCGGCATGCGTTTGGCGGATTCACAGCGAAGTACAATGTCACCAATCTTGTTTACTTCGAGCGCTACGGATCAGTGGGCAAAGCAATTCGTAGAGAAAAGGAACTTAAAAGCTGGCGTCGCGAGAAGAAGATCGAATTGGTTGAGTCGAGCAATCCCAAGTGGCGCGATCTAAGTTATGGCTGGTATCAAGTAGTTGGATCGAAGCTACAATCTCTACCAGATTGTGGGGAGTGCCTTCGACCGCCGAATTCCCTCATCCGCGGTGACCAGAGGAATGCCTTCAACCAGAGCCGTTGCGCCGATGATGCGATCGGCAGGGTCGTCAGGATAGGCTTCCGGAAACCCGATGGCGCGGACGCACACGCGAGCCGTCATGGGCAGAACAATAAACCGGGCTTCGATCTCAGTTAAAAAAGTCTCAAGCGTGCTTTGAAGCTCGATGCGGCGCTTTCTTTCGAGCGTGGCGATTTCGAGCAGCGTGATATCTGAAATGCCCAAGCCTTCGCCGCTCTGGCGAACGCCTTCGATTGCGGCGCGGGCCTTTTTTGAAATGCGGCCCTGGTCGAACGCCAACCAGAGCACGATGTGAGTATCGAGCAGGATCACTTCAGATTGCCCCACTCACTGTGCGAAAGGGCGGGAGAAACAACGTCGCCGGTGATCGAGCCTTTGCGGCTGAAAAAGCCAAAGATTTCGTCCTGGGTTGCATCTACAGGCACAAGCTTCGCGACGGGATGACCGTGCTTCGTGATAATCACGGTCTCGCGCCTGGCCTTCACCTCGTCCATTACGCTGAGGCAATTGGTCTTGAACTCTCCGGCAGGCATAGTTTTCATGGCATTTAACTCCTTACAACCATGGTCATTATACCATAGTCATACATTGGAAGTGTCTGTAAAAAGAGACGATGACAATCTGGAGCGTTTTCCCCCGACACCACCAAATACTTCGAGCCCCGCCCAGCCTCGTTCATGGTGAACTACATCGTTGACGACCTCGACGCACTGCTCGACCGCTTGGCGAAAGCAGGCGCCCGCATAGACCCGAAGCGCCGGGGCGAAAGCTACGGTCGCTTCGCCTAGATCTACGATCACGACGGCAACCGAACTGTGGCAGCCGGTCTAGCCAAGCAAATAGTCGCGAAAGCTAGTGCGCCAACAGTACCTCTCCCATCACCGGGAATGCAGGTTTGAATTCCATAATTCTCAACAACGGGCGTCCATGAATGTTTTGCAACGGAAAATAGACTAAATGGGTGGCGGGGTCCACCGAAACCGTATGCGCATAGGGCATAGATATGCCGCCGAGCGATTCGAGGTGGCGCTTGCTGAGACGAAACACTCTAACGTCGCCCGATTCCGCTGAAACGTAGAGCAGTTTCAGCCCCGGATCAAACGCCAGCACGTCGGGATCTTCGCCCACAGGATGGGTCTCAAGCACTTTCATATCTTTTAAGTCAACGAGCGCGAGCCTGGCGTTGCCTTCTCCTGCGACGAAGGCGAGATTCTCCGACGAATCGAGCGCAATGCCGTGCGGATTCTCAATTCCCGGCAATGGATAACGCCCAGTGATCTTGAGAGTGTCCGGGTCGATCGCAGCGACCTCGTTCTTGCGATGCACTCCGACCAAAATTCGCTTCGCGCGCGGATCGTACACCGTATTGCCAGCGCCGCCGCCCAGTGGAATGCTCGAAACCAGCGCGTTCGTGGTCGCATCCACAACGGCGTCGGCGTCGCCATGCTCGTCGGAAACGAAGACGCGCTTCGGGCCAGGCGCGTAGGCGATACCGTCCGGATAGTCAATGGGCCCAACCTTGGCCAGCGTCTTCAACGTGTTCATGTCGACGACGGCCAGTTTGTGCTCGCCGGTCGCGGACGCATAGACCCGGCCCAACGGGGGCACAGTCCATACGCCGTGCACGCTGGGAAAGCCGTCGAGGTTTGCGACCACCTGGCGCTTATGCACGTCAAAGACAACCAGCTGGTTTGCGTTCATATGGGCGATATAGAGCCGCCCCGATGAGGGATCAAAGCTCTGGTAGTCAAAACGAACCGCCGCACCTGGTAAGGGAACGTCAGCAACTTTTTGAAGGGGAACGCTCTTCTTTTGGGCGCAGGCGGCGGCGCACAGAGCGATCAGTGCGAATGACAACCAACGTGGTAAACGCATCGCTGATGCCTCAAGCGAACGTGTTAAGTATAGTCGTGTCGGGCCGTTCGGGCCGCTGACGGTACTCACCACCCGTGCGGTTTTAAAAGTTTGGGAGGAGACGAACGCGACTGTAAGTTTCGGCGAAGCGTTTTACAGTCCTCTCTGCTCTATGGATCAGCCGCACTCCCCCTGCGCACTTGTTCATCCACTTCGCGTTGTACGAATTCTTTCCACACAGGTGTTGATGGATGCCACTCTCCCGCCTCGTACTTTCATGCTGGCTTGTTATCCGGTCTTAAGAAAATTTGCCAAGATGGAGTGAATCACCATTCGATCTTTATCAGCGACAGCCCTTGCCTTGGAAGCTCAAAATTCATCCGCGCCGCTCCGCCCTGGATGCGAATCCATTGCGGTGAGCTCAGCAGCTGCAACTGTCCTGCCGATTCGAGCTCCCTGTACTGCTCGGGCGTCGGCGATTGTGGGGAACCCATCTGTTTCCATGCGGTGAAGGCGTTGCTGTGATCGGGATCAATGCGGAAGTGTTGCAGCAACGCGCGATTCTTGTCAGCCGGCAGGCCGCTGATCGTCACTTCAACCGAGACTGGCGAGGCGGGAAGGTCATCATCGTCGTAATTCCAGACCAGCGCCTGAATTCCATGCTGGCTGCGGCTGGCAATGACAGGAACGTCCGGCCCTGAACGCACGCCATCACGCAAAATCTGATCGATATCCAGCGCCGCCGAACTGGTTGCGCTCACCCGCTCGCCGCCGAGCAGTCCGAACATGCGGAAAGCATTCAAAACTGGTTTGTCGAGACCATTGGACGCCAGTTCACGATATCCAGCGAAGTAGGGCTGATCTTCGAATTCAAACGCCCAGGTGAGGGCTCCCTTCAGATTGACCCCATCGCGCGCGGCGAGAGCGAGAGTCTGGCTGAACGCTTCGGCGGTATAGCTGGCGTAGAGTGCGCCGTTGCGGTATCCGTTCTGCGGGTTCTTTTGTGCCGAGCAAGCAGCACAACCTTCAGGGTCCCATTCGCCGAGAATGATCGGCGTCTCACGCCATTCCGGAAAAGATGACACCGTTTTGAATCCCTGATCGATTGCTTTCAGTTGTGCAGCCAACCCCATCTGCACATGATCGCCCTGCCACCTCGGCGAACCCTTGGGATGAAAGCTGACGAAGTCGAGTGGCGCCCCAGATTTGCCTGTAACGTAGTTTCGCCCGGACACGCAATGCTTGAGAAAATCGGATAGGAACTCGACTGCCTGCGGCCTGGAAGGTCCCGTGGAGTCTGGGCCGCCAATTTGTGCCCCAGGCAAAGCGCGCCGCACTGCGTCCGCAGAATAGTCATACAGCTCGAAGTATTCCTCCGGCGTGCCTTTCCAATATTCAATGTCGGGTTCATTCCAGACTTCCCAGAGCCAAGTTTTAACCTCAGCATCGCCGTAGCGCTGGCGCAGGTGTTTGGTGAACTGAAAGACCAGTTCCGCCCACTTCTGGTAATCCTTCGGCGGATAGGCCCAGCCAGTGTAGATGGAACCATTTGGAAAGCTATGACGATAGGGTTCGGGATGCGTAGACAACGCTTCCGGCATGAACCCGATTTCGACCAGCGGCTTCAGCCCGGCATCATGAAAGGTGTCGAAAATGTGATCAATAATCTTCCAGTTATAAACGGGACGACCTGAGGCGTCTTCGGTGTAAGCGTTGGTCGAGCCCCATTTCAGAGAAGATGATCCATCGCCGGAGGTCAGCAGGTTGTGAACGCGGATGTAAGCCGGCGTCGGACTCAGCCCGGCGACTTCATGAAGCAGCTTTGTTCCATTCGGCGCGTAAGTGTAGTTCGGTTCGTCGTAGCCGAAGAAGTTCCAGATGGGAGGGAAGGCACGTGTGACCTTGGAAGAATCAACTTGAATCTCGACCCTGCGCGCCTCTTGAGCGAGCGCACAGGGAAGCACGAGTAACAAAATCGCTGCGCAGAATAGTCGATGTCTTCTCATTTCGAACGCTTGATTTGAACAACAGAACCGTCTTTCCCGATCATTGCCATGTCCGCCATTCCAATAAACAAGCCGTGTTCCACCACGCCGGGCATGTTGCACAACTTCTGGGCGAGAGCGGTCGGGTCGGCGATCTCGCCGAAGGTGCAATCGAGAATATGATGGCCCTCGTCGGTCACATACGGATTGCCATAGGCGTATTCGCGAAGCGCAACGCTTGCGCCCAATGCTTCAACCTGAGGCTTGATCAACGATTGGGCGAAGGGAATCACTTCCACCGGCAGAGGGAATTTTCCCAGGCGAGAGACTTGCTTCGCTGAATCTCCGATTACAACAAATCTTCTCGATACAGAAGCGACAATTTTCTCGCGTAAAAACGCGCCACCGCCGCCCTTAATCAAATTCAGCTGCGGATCGATTTCGTCGGCGCCGTCTATGTCAATATCGATCACCGGATGCTCGTCCAGCGTGGTCAGCGGAATGCCGAGTTGCTCGGCCAGATGTTGCGTCTGAAGCGAGGTTGGAATCCCGACGATCTTCAGTCCTTCACGAACGCGCTCGGCAAGAAAGCGAACTGCGAATGCCGAGGTCGAACCCGACCCCAATCCAACGACGCTGCCGGATTCAACCAGTTGAACTGCCGCACGGGCCGCAGTCTGTTTTTCCTGGTCGCGAGCTGTGAGGTCCATTGACTTTGAGTTCATTCCGCCTTTGGAGAATGCTTACGGAGGGAGTGAAGGATAATTGCGCTGCTGAGCGCGAAACTGCTTACCGCACCCAGAGCCAACGGTTGCGCGAAACGCAATCCCAAATGGAACACGGCAGGGAACAGCGCGGCAAGCGACAGCAAAATGCCGAGGATGTTCAGCCACAGCGGCGGACGCACTGAACGCGTCTGATCGCCGTTGCGAAGCCTCAACTGCACAAGCACGGCTGCGGTTCCGATCAGCGCCATCACCACTACGGCAGCAGGGCTGCGAAACGCCGACGGACTGGTAAACAGGACAACCAGAATCAGCGCGCAGCAAAGCAACCCGGAAGCGACCACAGTCCTACGATGCCCGGAGACGGTCATGGCTCGACTGACATTGTAAGTCAGAACCGCGACCGCCAGCGATCATCTCCAATGTCGCGAATGCGCTACGCGGTCGCCGCCCACGCAGACGCTTGTGGAACGCCGTGATGAAATGCATAGAGCACGAGTTCCACACGGTTAGAAATGCCGAGCTTGTCGAATATCCTGAACAGATATTTCTTGACGGTATGCTCACTCAACCCCAGTTCAGCCGCGACGTCACGGTTACTCAGGCCGTCCGCGACCAGCGCGACCACCTGCTCTTCCCGATAGGTCAGTAGGTTTTGCCCGCCTGCCCCTAGCACCCGCATGGCCGGAATCTGGCAGATCGATTCGAGTAGATAATTGAGGTGCTGGGTGCTGGCTGAAATATCACCACCGTGCACCCTTCGGATGCACTCGCACAGCAACTGGAAGGAAGAGGCCGCCAGGCAGAGAATTCCCCGCGCTCCCGAGCGAAATGCCTGCACCACGATTTCGCGATCGTCAGTTTCGATGAGTGCAATTTTGGGAACTTGAGGATTTGCAGTCTGTAACATCCGGAGCGTGGCCATCTCGGCCGGGCCGGAATTTCCTCCGCTACAGCTGACAAGGATTACATCAATTGAAGAGCTTTGCAGTGTGCTCAGGATCGAGTCCGGATCGGCGTCACTTGAAACCACCTCAAACCCATGGTGCCGCAGAGCCCCGGCCAGAAGCTGATTTTCTATTGGTTTTGAATCCGCCAGAAATAGCCGGACTCGCGATGACGGAACGGCGCAATCGTTGTTCATAAACCTGCCCATGCGAAGAATAGTTGCCAGATGAGAATGAATTTAGCGCGGGCGGACTGAATACTTCTGTGACCGCAGAACACAAAAGAACTCTGGCCTGTGGAAAATTCCATAATGGAACTGACTGTTTGGTAAATCGAAATTAATGGGAACCAGGTTGCATCGCATATTTGCTCCTTTCGACCGGAAAACGCGCCTTCGCTGCAGCGACTTGTGAAGTATTTACAACAGAAGTTGTAGTCACCAGCGCCGGAAACTTTCGTCCACCCAACTTTTACTCACTTGTTGTCTGTCGCGTCCAGCGTTAGTTTTCGCCTGCGGCACAGAGTTCGCCGCACTGGTCTTATGCGAGGAGCGACACTAATCTTCGTGCTTGCGGCGGGATTTTCAGTTCTCCCCCCCTGTCTTGCTCAAGTGCGAGATATCTCTCCCGCAACGGCCCCGGCTTCCAGTATCGCGGACGGCAATGAAAAACATCTCATTGAGAATCCAGCCCTGACGGGGGTACGCCGTCCGCTTTACCGGTTGCGAAAGAGCGATGTTGTCGAAATCCACTTCACGCTTTCCCCGGAGTTCGATCAGACTCTGACCATTCAACCGGACGGCTATATTGCCCTCAAGCATGCAGGCGATTTGTTTGCCGAAGGGCTTACCATGCCGGACCTGCGCCAATCGGTGGTCGCCCTATACGGCGTGTTCCTGCACGATCCCGAAGTCAGCATCATCCTGAAGGATTTTGAAAAACCATTTTTTCTTGCAGGCGGGCAAGTCGCCCGTCCCGGCAAGTATGAATTGCGATCGCCTACCACGGTGGCTGAAGCTGTAGCCATCGCGGGTGGGTTCACTGAGCAGGCGAAGCACTCCCAGGTGGTGCTGTTTCGCAAGCTGCTGGACGGAGTCGTGGAGACTCATGTGCTGAACGTTAAGTCCATGCTGGCCTCGCGGAATCTTGAAGAAGATGTGGACCTCAAACCTGGAGACATGCTGTTCGTGCCGCAAAATCGAATTTCGAAGATTAGAAAATACCTGCCTGCCTCCAGCCTGAGCACCTTTTTCACGCCAGCGCAATTTTGACTATATGAGTGAACCTTTGCAGCTCGGGCTTGAACGCGAAAACGATCCCAGTCTTCGTGATCTCGCGGCGGTTTTCTTTCGGCACATCTGGCTATTAAAGGTGTCATTCCTGTTGGTGTTCGCGGCGGGGATGGTCTATTCGATTATCTCGCCCTCGTACGAGGCGAAAATGAAAGTTCTAGTCCAGCGAGGACGGATCGACCCTGTCATAACTTCCACCCAATCGGTAACGCCCTTGGTGCAACAAGAGGTTTCGGAAGAAGAATTGAATTCGCAGGTGGAACTGCTTCATGACGACGACGTCCTCAGGAAAGTAGTTATTGACGCCGGCCTTGCAGATCGAACTTCATGGGTCGCCTGGCTGACTGGTGAGGGCCACGACGAGAGAGTTGCTCGCGCCGTAAAGCGCCTTGCGGGCAAACTTGATGTCGTGCCCATCCGGAAATCTCAGATCATTTCGATCTCATACAAATCATCCGAACCGCGTCTTAGCGCAATTGTCTTGCGCTCACTGGCTGACGCTTACCTGACAAAACAGGTGGAGATCAGGCGTCGAACCGGTCAGCAAACATTTTTTGATGAACAAATGAATCAGTCTCGCACCGGATTAGATGCAGCCCAGCAATCGCTATTGCAATTTTTGCAAACTCATCAGGTCGCCTCGGCGCCACTGGAGCGCGACCTCGCTTTGCAACGCCTGAGCGAAGCAGAGACCGCGGACATGGGGTTGCGCGGGGCCATCGCAGAATCGGCCGAAAGAGTACGCTCGCTGGAAGGCAAGCTCCAGGAGCTTCCCGAACGACGGGTGGCCCAAACCAGGAGCTCCGACAACCCTCAATTGCAGGAGAAGCTCAAGTCGAAGTTGCTCGAGCTGGAGCTGAAGCGAACGGAGTTACTCACCAAATTTCAGCCATCATACCGGCTGGTTACTGAGATCGAGGAGCAGATTGCACAGGCGAAGTCTGCAATTCATGCCGAGGAGACTCGTCCCTTGCGCGATGAAACTACCCAGGAAGACCCTGATCACGAATGGGCAAATTCGGAACGCATCAAGAATCTTGTAGAGATGCAGGGGTTGTTGACACGGCAGACAGTGACCGAACAGGAGATCATTCAAAACCGGCGTGCTGCTCAAACCCTCGCGCAGAACGTGGTCCAGCAAGGTGAGCTCGAACGACAGGTCAAGGCCGCCGAAGACAAATACCTGCTCTATGCCAACAAGCACGAGGAAGCACGCATAAGTGACGCACTCGATCAGAGCGGAATAGTGAACGTGATAGTCGCTGATCAGCCCCGAGTTCCTGCTCTGCCGGCCTCGCCGCTCTGGCTGACATCCTGCCTTTCGCTGGCGGCCGCGTGCGTCGCCAGCACCGGTCTTGTTTTTGTCGCCGATTACATTGATCCCTCAATCAGGACGCCCGGTGAGGCCGTCAGGGTATTGGGAACTCCGGTGCTGGTTTCATTTCCCGCTAAGCTCCAAACGCCTCCATCGTTAAAGGGGAATGCATGAACACTGTCGTGGAAAACTGGAAGCACACTACGAAAACCGTGCGTGCCCGAGTCGCGCCCCAGCGGGCCACTGCTGGCGAAGTCCCTTTCGAAATTTCCCACGCTGCTCTTTCCCTCGCACGACAGGTCTTTTCTGCGGGAAGTGCGGTCAAACGCCGTCGAGTTCTGCTCGTGAGTGCCGATGCCGAGACGAAGGCTTCGGCCTTGGGAGAAGACCTAGCCAGGGCAGTTGCCGCGATGCAAGTGACTGTTGCACTCGTCGATTCTCAAATCCCCCAATCGCCTCCCGTGACGCTCAAGAAGCCCGCCGGCTCGGTCCGCGGAACTGATTCGTGGTCGAGTTTTCAGATATCAGAACGGTTGTGGAATATACCGTTGGCGAACTTTCTGGAAATTGACCATCCGGTTGCACGAGACGCAGCTGACTTCTCCGCGCCGTTTGATTGCGTCGTATTCACAAGCGTAATCAGCGACAGTGCGACGCCTCTGTTCTGCGGCTTATGCGATGCGGCCGTATTGCTGCTCACCGCCGGGCGAACCCGCCGGAATGTGGCCTTGCGCGCAAAGCAGATTCTGGAGCGGGTCGATGTCAAACTGCTGGGAACAGTGCTGGTCGATCGGACGTTTCCCATTCCTGAGTCTGTCTATCGGCGACTTTGAGCGCACATGGACCAGCGCATTAACATCTTCGGGCTCGGCGAATTGCGACAGGTGCCCAGTCGAAATGTGCCAGCACCTCATGAGCGTTCAGTCGAAACAGCGCGACAGGTGCCGGGCAGCCACGCTGGAGCTTCCCGTTTGGTAAAAAGAGATGCGCGACCGATCGGATCAAATGACTTCTTTTCTAAAGTGGCGAGTCAGTTAGTCACGAAATCATTCCCGTTGCTGCCGGAGTTGCTAAAGAACCTTGAGCCGGTGATGATGCTGGTCCTGGCCGCAGACCTGGCCTGGATGAGCTCTCTGTTTTTTGCCGGATCTCAAATCATCGGACATTCGCTGAATTGGACAACGCTAGCGTTCTACTTTTTGGTTTTCTTACTCTGCGCTGACCATGCAAACTTATATGGCCACCGCAGGCCGCATGATCCGGGGCCGCAAGTCCTGTTAGCCAAGGTTCTGTTTGGGACGACCCTGCTGGTCGCAATTGCTCTCAAGTGCACAACCCAAAACGTGAGTCTGCTGCCGCTGTTTGCCTGGAGCATTGCGAACTGGCTGGTACTTTCCGCTCGCCGACAAATACGCCGATACTTTGTCAGCACGGGGTCCGGCTGGCGGCGCAACGTGATGATCATTGGCAATGCATCATTTGGCGTGCCAGTGGCCGAAGCGCTCCGCCGCGACACCAATTCGCCTCGTGCCGTTCGGGAATTCATTCTGGACCGCTCGCTTCGGGAGCCGCTTGGCGCCGCCATGTTGGCGCGGGTGGCCAGACGGGAATGCATTGATGAAATCGTAATTGCCACGAGCGATTCGAAGGCCGTTCAAATTGCCGTGCGTGAGGCGCAACGGAATCAATGGGACGTACTTCTGGTGCCCGACCTGCACGGGGCATCGGCTTTTGAGTTCGACAGCGTTGGTGGTCTCCCCGTATTGAAGCTTCGTGAACAGAGCTTTCCAGAATACGCGCTCGCGCTAAAGCGGGTCGTAGATTTAATTTTGTCATCCGTCGGATTGATCGCACTCGGACCACTGCTGCTATTAATTGCAGCCCTTATCAAGCTGGAGTCGCCCGGGCCGGCACTGTACCGCGCCGCCCGGATCGGGCGCAGGGCCACTCGGTTCAATTGTTACAAGTTCCGAACCATGGTCCCGCAGGCCGATCAGATGAAGAATGAACTCCGATCGCGCAACCAGCGAGTAGGCGCATTCTTCAAGATTCAAGACGACCCGCGCGTCACGCGCTTTGGACGTTTCCTGCGGCGCTACAGCCTGGATGAGTTACCGCAGCTGTGGAACGTTTTGGTTGGCGACATGAGTCTGGT
>Ga0310810_10009344_pt1 | contig 11325 bp, 11 predicted proteins | sample NCmetagenome_FD_207641 | JGI IMG/M metagenome (GOLD analysis project Ga0310810, IMG submission 207641) | Soil microbial communities from experimental microcosm in Duke University, North Carolina, United States - NC | ecosystem: Engineered > Artificial ecosystem > Soil microcosm > Unclassified ... | reverse complement strand
CCTCGGTCGAGGTGCTGCGGCGATTCGCGGCCGACGGCGTGACGGACGTGGTGTGCACACCGCACCTCGAGGCGTCCCGTGCGCCGCAGGCGCCGCACGACCGCCACGACGCGCTGCTCGCGCAGCTCGCGGCGGCAGCGCCAGGCGTGCCTCGGCTGCTGCGCGGGTTCGAGATTCTGCTCGACGCCCCGGGCGCCGATTTGAGCGACCCGCGGCTCGGACTCGGCGGGTCGACGGCGCGCCTCCTGGAGTTCGCGCGCATGGGGCTCCCGCCGACCGCTCCCAAAGAGCTGTTGCGGCTCCGCATGAGCGGGTTGGTCCCGGTCGTCGCCCACCCCGAGCGCTATTGGGGGTGCAGCGTGGCCGTCGTGGCCAAGTGGCGCGGCTCGGGAGCGGTGATCCAGATGGACGTGACGGCCATTCTCGGCCCTCGGCGCATGCACCGGCTCGCGGAGGAACTATTGGCGCGCGGCATGGTCGATCTGTTCGCGAGCGACACGCACGTCGATCAACGAACGCTCAAGACGGCGCGACAGTGGCTCGAGGAGGTGACGACGAAGGAGACGGCGAACCTCCTCACGTACGAGAATGCCCGCCGCCTGTTGGCGGACGAGGACGTCCTGCCCGTTCCGCCGGTCAAGCTCCACCTCGACATGATCCGCCGGCTGCGCGAGCTGGTGCTCGGACCGGCCTAACCTCTTTCGAGTCGAGCCATTCGTGAACTCTGACGTCCGGCAGCATTTCGCCGCGGGACTGCGTGAGCTGGCGGCGCTCGCGTCGAGTGTTGCCGACGAGATGGGACCGCAACTCGAGGCCGCGCTGGCGATGGTCCGGGACACCGTGGCCGCCGGTGGCACGCTCTTCTTTTGCGGCAATGGTGGCAGCGCCGCCGACGCCCAGCACATGGCGACGGAATACGTCGTCCGCTACATGCGCGACCGGCGCGCGTATCCCGCGCTCGCGCTCACGACGGACACCTCGCTGCTGACCGCCGTCGGCAACGACCTCGGCTTCGACTCGGTGTTCGAGCGGCAGGTCGAGGCGCTGGCGCGGCGCGGTGATCTGCTCGTCGTGCACTCGACGAGCGGCAACTCGCCGAACGTGCTGCGCGCCGCGCAGGCGGCGCGCGCCAAGGGCGTGCGCGTGCTGGCATTTTCGGCGCGCGACGGTGGCAGCCTGCGCGAGATCGCGGACCATTCGGTTGTGATCCCCACCACGAGGACCGACCGCGCGCAGGAAATGCACCTCTGCATCGAGCACCTCATCTGCGAATACGTGGAGCGTGCGCTATGAAGGGTCTCGCTGGCAAACGAGCGCTCGTCACCGGCGGTTCCCGCGGGATCGGCGCCGCCGCGGCTCAGCTGTTCGCCGAGCACGGCGTGCACGTCGCGATCGGATACAAGAATCGTCGCGCCGACGCCGAGGCCCTCGCTGCGTCGCTGGCGGCGGCGCACGGGATCGCGGCCGTTGCGCACGCCGCCGACATCTCGACCGAGCGCGGCGGCGAGGAGCTGGTGCAGCGCGCGGCCGAATCACTTGGCGGGCTCGATTTCTTCGTCGCGAACGCCGGCATCTGGCCGTGCGACGATGTTCCAATGAGCGAGATGACGCACGACCAGTGGCGCCGCACCGTGGGCGACAATCTCGATTCGGTCTTCTACTCGACGCGCGCGGCGATTCGCGCGATGAATGATCACGGCCGCATCGTTCTGGTCTCGAGCACCGCGGGACAACGCGGGGAAGCCTACCACGCCGACTACGCCGCGACCAAAGGCGCCATCATCTCGATGGTGAAGAGCCTGGCGCCCGAGCTCGGGCGGCGGGACATCACCGTGAACAGCGTCGCACCGGGATGGGTGGACACAGAAATGTGCGAACGGCCGTTCGCCAACGGCGGGCGCGAGCGAATCGCGGCGGGAATTCCGATCGGTCGCATCGCCGATCCGCGCGACATCGCCGGCCCCATCGTGTTCCTGTGCTCCGATCTCGCGCGGCACATCACGGGCGAGATCCTCAATGTGAACGGCGGCAGCGTCCTCTGCGGATGATCGTCCTCGTCTTCACCGGCGGAACGATCTCGATGCGCCACGATCCTGTCGCGGGCGGCGCGGTCCCCAGCCTGCGCGGCCACGAGATCGTCGCCCTCGCGCCAGGGATCGACAAGCTCGCCCGGCTCGAGATCGATGATTGGGGCGCGTTTCCCGGGCCGCACATGACGCCGGCGCGCATGTGGGCGCTGCGCGAGCGCATCCTCGCGCACGTTGGGCGGCCCGAGGTCGACGGCGTCGTCGTGACGCACGGGACCGATTCGCTCGAGGAGTCGGCATACCTTCTGGCGCGTTCTGTGGCGAGCGACAAGCCGATCGTATTCACCGGCGCCATGCGCACGTCGAGCGATCTCGGATGGGACGGACCGGGCAATCTTGGCGGCGCGATTCGTGTCGCGGCGTGCGGCGAGGCTCGCGGCTGTGGCACGGTCGTCGTGATCTCCGATCGGATCTACACCGCGCTCGACGTCACCAAAGCGCACACGTCCAAGCTCGAGGCGTTCGATAGTCCCGGACTCGGCCCGCTCGGCGTGATCGACGACGGCCAAGTCATTTTTCGCCGCGCCTTGCCCTCACCGACGAGTGTTTTGTCGCCACCGCGCCTGGCCGAGCCGATTGACGTGATCTACACGTACTCGGGCGCGGACTCCCGGCTGCTGGATGCGGCGCGCGAGCGGGGGCTGGGTGTCGTCATTGCGGGCTTGGGCCGCGGCAACGTACCGCCCGACATGGTGGACGGGATCCGTCGATGGATCGACGAGGACAAACCCGTCGTGATGACCTCGCGTGTCGCGCGCGGTCGGGTCGGCTGCACATACGGTTATGCTGGCGGCGGACGTCGGCTCGCCGACCTGGGCGTGATCTTCGCAGGCCCGCGCCGACCGCAGCAGGCACGCATCGACGTGATGCTCGCGCTCGGCGCGCAGATGAGTGTCGAAGCGATTCGCCACCTGTTGGAGCGCGCCTAGTCCGGCGTTGGACGCCCGGTCAGTTCTGGGCGACGCTCGACGAGACCGGCTCCCAACGCACCATGCAGCGCCAGTCGAGCTCCTCGGCGGCGCGAATCTGATCGGGAAATCCAAAGCAGTCCCGCCAACCTTCCTGCTCGGCGCGGATCCGGCAGTCCCACACAAAGGCGTACGCATGCGTGCCCGTGGCGGTGTGGACATGCACGGTACCGACGAAGTCGGAGCAGCCCGACCGGCCGCGGAGCGCGATACGTTCGATGGGAAGGTGCGGCTCCGCGGCGAGGATATGCGTGAGTAGCCGCCTCACTTTGATGCGGGGGGCCATTCCCTCGACACGGATGTGCTCGGCGTCGCCGGTCGCGCAATAACTGCGAACCGCATTCTTAAATGTTTCGGCAGCTCGCGACTCGGCGAGCACCCGCTCCAATTCGTTCACACCGCACTCCGGACCCGGTTGAATCGACACGTTGCGTGCCGCTGAGAATATCGTAGATCAAACGTCCAAGTTGTAGTGGCAGACCATCTTCACCCACGTACCGGACCGCGCTATTCTCAAACCGCCACCGTCCACCCGCACCGAGTCCATGAATCGTCTTCACCCGCCGCCGGCGGTGCTCGAGATTGCGGATCGGCTCGAGAGCGCCGGGTACGAGACATGGTGCGTGGGCGGCGCGATCCGCGACGCGCTGCTCGGGCATCCGCACCTGGACTGGGATCTGGCGACGTCGGCAACGCCGGCCCAGGTGCGAGCGTTGTTCGGCAATCGCCAGACGATTCCGGTGGGGGTCGAGTTCGGCACGGTCGGGGTGCTCGACAGGCATGGCCGAATGCACGAGGTCACCACGTTCCGCCACGACGTTCAAACCGATGGACGACATGCAGTCGTCGAGTTCGGTGCGTCGCTGAATCAGGATCTGGCGCGACGCGACTTCACGATCAACGCGATCGCCTATTCGCCGCGCACTGGCGAGATCCGGGACCCGTTCGGCGGTCGGGCCGATCTGGAGAGCAAGCTCGTTCGCGCCGTCGGCGATCCGGATGAGCGCATGCGCGAGGATCGCTTGCGCGCCCTGCGGGCGATCCGGTTCGCGGCGCGGTTCGGCTTCGCTCTCGACCCGGCGACCCGCGCCGCGATCGAACGCAGCGCGCCGTATCTCGGCCGTCTGTCACCCGAGCGCGTGAAGCAGGAGCTGGACAAGACGATGGAGCAGGTCGCGTGTCCGAGTGCGGCGCTCGAGATGTGGCGCGACACGGGCGCGTTCCACGCGCTCATTCCGCAGCTCGACGACGTTCCACGCGAAGCGCTCCTCGTGCCGGATTTTCTCGCGAAGCCGGGACTGCCACGACGACCAGGCCGCCGGATGTTGCGGTATGCGGGCCTCCTCTCGTCGCTGCCCGCAGACGCCGTTACAAAGCTGATGACCGCACTCCGGAGCTCGCGGCAGGAGATTCAGAACGTTTCGCTGCTCGTGGGTCGATGGCACGCGATCGGGACGGACATGACCGACGCGCTCGTGACCCGGCGCCCGATCGAGGACGCCGCGATCCGGAGATGGGCGGCGGCGATTGGCCGGCTTCGGATCGCATCGTTCATGCGCCTGGCGAGCGCCGTGTGGTCGGCGCAGCGGGCGGCGAATCGCTCGGCACCGGACCCAGTCTCCATTCGCCCGATCTACCGGCGCCTGGTGGCCAGCGCGCTCCGCGACCCGATCGATCTCGGGTCGCTGGCGGTCGACGGCGACGATCTGCGCCGAGCCGGCATCCCGCCGGGGCCCCGGCTCGGTAGTATTCTGAACGCCCTGCTCGGCTCGGTGCTCGAAGATCCGATGCGAAACACGCCGGAGTGGCTGCTCCACGAAGCACGACGTGTGTACGCTGGTGACGGCGGAAATGCATAGCCGGGCGCGCAGGCAATAGCACACGGGAGCGACATGTTTTTTCGGGGGCGACAACCAGAGGCCTCGGTCTGGCGGCGCTTTCGCGTCAGCGCGGATGGCTTCACCTTCGAACAGGAGGGAGACCTCTACACGGCGCACGTCGTTGCCAACGCCGAGCGTGTCGTCGACCTGTTCTACGCGCTGAGCGAGGAGCTGCCGCCGGCGGTGGACGTGGTGATCGAGGACCTTCGCAGCGGGCGGTCGTGGAAGGGTGAATCGATCGCGCTGCCCGACGTGCGGGAGTCGATCGCCCGGCTCAAAGTGCTCGTCGCGCGCTATGGCGGCGTCGAGCTCGCGGTGTACACCTCCGACGATCAGCTCACGCTCAATCCCAACCTGGAGCTGTTCATCTACGCGCGAACGGACCGTTGGCTGTACCTCCTCGAGGGCAAGGGACTGGAGGAGCACACACGGCTCCGCTCGAAGAGCTGGAAGACGAACCGGCAGCATTTTCCCTCGGCGCCCGACCTGGTGAACGCGGTCAGCGCGGCCGCGGAGCGACTGGGACTGCAACCGGCGTGATGCGCGCCGAGCTGGCGTACGGGCTGGCGGCCGCGATCGCGAACGTGCTCGGGGCCGTCGCGGTCGCGTGGCGCGCGGCGTGGAGCGTCCGCGTGCTCGACACGATGTTGTCGTTCGCCGCGGGCTTTCTCATCTCGGTGTCGCTGATCGATCTCTTTCCGCATTCGGTCGAAGTCGCCGGGCCGATCGCGCCGGCCATCGTGCTTGGCGCGTACGTGCTGGTTCATCTCACGCAGCACACGATCGGCCGACACTTCCACTTTGGCGAAGAGACGCACTCGGTCTCGGAGATGGTCAGCGTGTCGGCGCTGGTCGGATTGCTGATGCACACGTTCGTCGACGGCGTGGCCGTGGCCAGCGGGCTGCGTGTGAGCGCCGCACTGGGCGCGCTGGTCTTCGTGGCCGTGCTCCTGCACAAATTCCCCGAGGGACTCGCGATCTCGAGCCTCTTCCTGGCGGCGGGAGCGCGGCGTCGCACCGCAATCCTCGCCGCCGCGGCATTGGGCGTGAGCACGATCGCCGGCGTGCTACTGACCGAGGCGCTGGCGGTGCTCCGCGTCTATGGCCTGGCGATTTCGGCTGGAGTCACACTGTACGTGGGTGCGTCGAACCTCGTACCGGAACTGCAGCACCGCCGCGGCGCGCGCATTCCGTTCGGCTTCGTGGCCGGATGCGGACTATATCTTGCCGCTCGGACGCTCACGGCGGCATGACCTCGAGACGCGACTGATGGCCGATCGGAAGAAGCGAAGCGCCGAGCAGTGGGACAGCGAGCGCGGAACCGGATCGCTGTTCGAGCGCAGCGTTCCGCAGCCGCTCGCCGCGCGCATGCGTCCGCGCAGCCTGGATGAGGTGGTCGGGCAGCAGCACCTTCTCGCGTTGGGCAAGCCGCTCCGCGAGGCGATCGAGAAAGGCAGTGTCGGCTCGATGGTCTTTTGGGGGCCGCCTGGCAGCGGGAAGACGACGCTCGCGCGCGTCATCGCGCACTACACGGACCGGGAGTTCGTGCCGTTCTCCGCCGTCACCGAAGGCGTGCCGCGCGTGCGCGAGATCGTCGCCGAGGCGGACGCGCGACGCCGGCTGGGCCGCGGCACGATCTTGTTCGCTGACGAGATTCACCGCTTCAACAAGGCGCAGCAGGATGCCTTCCTGCCGCACGTCGAGTCGGGCACGATCACGTTGATCGGCGCGACCACGGAGAACCCGTCATTCGAGATCAACGGGGCGCTTCTGTCGCGCGTGCGCGTGTTCGTACTGCAACCGCTGCAGCCCGCCGACATTCGAGCACTGGTCGAGCGTGCCCTGACGGATCCCGAGCGAGGACTGGGTTCGTGGAACCTCGAGGTCGACGCCGACGCGCTGGATCTCGTCGCGACGGAAGCCGATGGTGACGCGCGCCGGGCGCTGACCGTGCTCGAGGCGGCAGCCGAGCACGTAGGACGCGGCGGCCGGATCACGGTCGAGGTGATGCGCGACGCGCTGCAGCTTCGCTTTGCCAGGTACGACAAGCGCGGCGAAGAGACCTACAACATGCTCAGCGCGTTTCACAAAAGTCTGCGCGGAAGCGATCCGCAAGGCGCGCTGTACTGGATGGGACGCATGCTGGAGGGCGGGGCAGATCCCATGATCATGTTCCGACGTGCGATCGCCATGGCGGCGGAGGACATTGGCCTTGCCGACCCGGAGGCGCTCAAGCTGGCCATCGCGGCACGTGATGCGTATCACATGCTCGGGCCGCCGGAAGGCTACCTGCCGCTCACCGAGATGATCGTCTATCTGGCGACCGCGCCCAAGTCCAACGCGGTCGTCGTGGCGTTGAACGCGGCGCTCGATGCCGCGCGTGAACACCCGGCCGAACCCGTGCCCTTGCACATCCGCAATGCACCGACCGGTCTGATGAAGGAACTGGGGTATGGGTCGGGGTATCAATACGCGCACGACGCGCCGGAGGCATACATCCCGCAGGAGTACCTGCCGGCGCCTTTGCGTGGCACTCAATTTTACGCGCCCGGGCCGTTCGGTTTCGAGAAGGAGATTGCGAAACGGCTGGCATGGTGGGAGGAGTTGCGGCGCAAGTCCGAGGGTGGTTCGAAGTGAGGGGAGTTCTCTACTGGGGAATGGGGGAAGCACGATGAGGAAACTCGTGGCGGCAGTGGCGGCCTCGGCGGCGATCGGCTTGGGCATCGGATGCTCGGCGCTCGGGCACGCGGCGTTCAAGGATCCGGTGGTTCATTTGCGCGATGTGCGAGTGCGCGGCGTCGGGTTGACTGGCGGAAGTCTGGACGTGTTGCTGAGCGTGTACAACCCGAATCACTATCGGCTCGATGCGACGCGGCTCACGTACAAGGTGAATCTGGCGGGCGACAGCATCCGGCTGGCCGATGGAGCGCTCGACACCAAATTCACCGTGAACGACAACGACTCGACGATCGTCACGGTTCCGGTCAGCTTCACGTACGCCGGTATCGGCGCCGCTGGGCGAAGCCTGTTGAACACCGGCGCAGTCGACTATCACGTGTTGGGCGACGTCACGGTAGGATCGCCGGTGGGGAGCTTCACCGTCCCATACACCGCGACCGGCCGCTTCACGACGACGGGAATCGGCAGGTAGCCGGTCGCGTCGGTTGACCATCTTTGGATCGAGGATGCTGACATAACCCGAGCACCCATCGTCATCGCGCCGCCGATCGAGCGGGCGCTTCTCGTCGGCGCGCCGCTCAAGCGGCCGGGCGCGCGCCGTGTCGTCGACGACCACCTGCGCGAGCTGGCGGATCTGGCCGACACCGCGGGCGCCGTCGTCGTCGGTGAATTCACGCAGCAGATCGATCGGCCGCATCCCGGGACCTATCTGGGAAGCGGGAAGATCGAGGAGTTGCGGGAGCGCGTGCTCGAGACCGATGCCTCGCTCGTGTTGTTCGACGACGAGTTGTCGCCGAGCCAGGGCAAGAACATCGAGGATGCAATCGGCCGGCGCGTGATGGATCGCGCCGAGCTGATTCTCGACATCTTCGCGACGCGCGCGCGCACCAGCGAGGCCAAGATGCAGGTCGAGCTGGCACAGCTCGAGTACATGCTGCCGCGGCTCACGCGGATGTGGACGCACCTCGAGAAGTTTCGCGGCGGCATCGGCATGCGCGGTCCCGGCGAGACCCAGCTCGAGACCGACCGTCGGCTGATCAGCCATCGCATCAAGGTGCTGCGCGACCGGCTGCGGGACGTGCAGCGCGGTCGTGCCATCCAGCGACAGTCTCGGCAAACTGAATTCAAGGCGTCGCTGGTCGGATACACCAACGCCGGAAAATCGTCGGTGCTCCGGGCGCTCTCCGGCTCGCGCGACATCCTCGTCGAGGACCGCCTCTTTGCGACGCTCGATCCGCTCACGCGCGACGTCGACCTCGGCGACCACGCCCACGTGCTCCTGACGGACACCGTCGGCTTCATCCGCAAGCTGCCGCACCATCTGGTGGCGTCGTTCCGCGCCACGCTGGAGGAGACGCGCGAAGCGGACCTGTTGCTGCACGTGATCGATGCGAGCTCCCCGAACTGGGAGGAGCAGCGCATCGTCGTCGATCAGGTGCTCGACGAGCTGAATGTGGGCGACCGGCCGCGACTCCTCGTTTTCAACAAGATCGACCTCCTCGAGCACGACGAGCTGCTCGCACTGCAGGAGCGCATCGGCGCGCTCGCGCCGCTCTCCGTCTTCGTGTCCACGATGACCGAGGACGGGTTGGAGCCTCTCAAGCGCGCACTCGTGGCGATGGTGCGCGCGCGGCGGCCGGTGGCGAGGATCTGGATGTCGCCCGGCGACGGTAAGCTCCTGGCCGAGGTCCATCGTGACGGCGAGGTGCTGGACCAGCGCATGGACGGCGAGCGCCTGCTGCTCGAGGCGCGCGTGGACGAGGCACTGGTCGGCCGCCTCCGTCGGGCCGGCGCCGAGGTCTCGAACGGCAAAGCCCCGCACTGATCGTGCGGGGCTTTGCGCATGGTCGCGCGGGGACTCGAACCCTGGACCTCCGGTATGTGAGACCGGCGCTCTAACCAGCTGAGCTACGCGACCTGAAGGGCGTAAAGTAAGCGGCGCAAAGACGTTGTGGTAGCTGTCGCCCGAACGACGCCGATCGCCTCTTGTCGCCAGTCAGTGCGCAATGAGTCGTCGCGGCACACGCATCGAACGTCAGCGCGACCACTTGCGCGAATGGGCCCGGCAGGGCTCGAACCTGCGACCGTAGGATTATGAGTCCTCTGCTCTAACCAACTGAGCTACGGGCCCGCACTGCATCGCTACTTAGGGCATCGCCACGGACGCCGCAAGCGCGCCGCCGCTACGCGGGGCTCGCGAGTGGATCCGCCACGTACGCGTCGTACGCATCAATCACCTCGTTAGGCGCGACGGTGGCGGCGCCCAGTTTGCCGACTTCCACGCCCGCCGCGAAGTTCGCCATCACCGCGGCTTCGCTCGCCGATCCACCCGCCGCGAGCGCGACCGCGAGATACGCCGTCACCGTGTCGCCCGCGCCCACCACGTCGTACACCTCGCGCGCCGCGGTCGGCACGTGCTCCACGCGGCCACCCGCCGAGATCAGCGCCATTCCGCGCTCGCCGAGCGTAAGCAGCAAGTGTTCGGCGCCGAGGCGACTGAAGGTGGTCGGGAGTGCTTCGGGATGCTCCAGATCGACCGCGGCGCCCAGGGCCGCCTCCAGCTCCCGTCGATTCGGCTTGAAAATCGTCGCGCCGCGGAACAAAAAGAAGTTCCGGTACTTCGGATCGACCACGATCGGAATGGCCTTGGCGCGCGCAGCGCGCATCGCCGCCTCGATGACGCGCGGCACGAGCACGCCCTTGTTGTAGTCCTCGAGGATCAGCGCGTCGGCGCTCGCAACGGCGGCTTCGACGGCGCGGATCAGGCGCGCGACCTCGTCGCCCTCGAGATCGCCGTCGTCCTCTTCGTCGACGCGGACGACCTGCTGCGAGCGCGCGACAATGCGCGTCTTCGTGGTCGTGGGCCGGTCCACGGTGATCAATGAATCGAGCGGCGCGCCGATGTCGCGCAGCATGCCGCAGAGGCTCCGTCCTCCCGCATCGTCGCCGATGGCCGCGACCAGGTCGCAGAATGCACCGACCGCCCGGACGTTCTGCGCAACGTTTCCGGCACCGCCGAGTGCGTGCCGGCGCTCGCGCACGTGCACCACGGGGACGGGCGCCTCGGGTGAGATCCGGTCGACCTCGCCGCGCAGGTACACGTCGAGCATCGCGTCGCCGACCACGGCAACGCGGACGCGCGATGCGGCGTCGAGCAGGCCCATCAGCCGGTCGCGCGAAATGAGCGGGGCGGGAGGCATCGCGCCGGAAGCTAGCGTCCGCCTTGCCGCGGTCAACCGAACGGCTGTCTCCGGCACAGCCCTTGCCCTTTTCCGGACTCGACTGTCCTCCATACGCCTGCACGCGACCGCACTGGCTTGCCCGAACTACTCACACGCCTCAACGAGACGGCGAAAGCAAGAGTCCTGACCCTGCAGGATTATTTCGTCCTCGCCGGCAACTCCGTCCGTTTCATGTTCGCGCGCCCGTTCTACGCGCAGGACGCAGTGCAGCAAATGGACGAGATTGGCGTCAAGAGTCTCGGGATCGTGCTGCTCACCGGGCTGTTCACCGGAATGGTGCTCGCGCTGCAGTCGTCGGTGCAGCTCAAGACGTTCGGCGCGACGATCTACATCGGCAACCTCGTGTCGGCGTCGATGATCCGGGAGCTTGGGCCCGTCCTCGCCGGGCTGATGGTCGCCGGCCGCGTCGGCTCGGGAATCGCCGCGCAGCTCGGGTCGATGCGCGTGACGGAGCAGATCGACGCCCTGA
>Ga0310810_10009343_pt1 | contig 11326 bp, 9 predicted proteins | sample NCmetagenome_FD_207641 | JGI IMG/M metagenome (GOLD analysis project Ga0310810, IMG submission 207641) | Soil microbial communities from experimental microcosm in Duke University, North Carolina, United States - NC | ecosystem: Engineered > Artificial ecosystem > Soil microcosm > Unclassified ... | reverse complement strand
CGATTCACGGGATTCCATTCGCTGCCAAAGACATTATGGATACGGCCGACTTGCCCACGGAGTATGGATCTCCGATTTACAAAGGCAATCGTCCGAGGGCGGACGCCGCATGCGTGGCGCTGAGCCGTGCGGCTGGCGGCGTGCTGTTGGGCAAGACGGTCACGACCGAGTTTGCCAGTCGAATTCCTTTGGGAGAGACGGCCAATCCGCACAACCCGCTGCATACGCCCGGCGGTTCCTCGAGCGGCTCCGCCGCTGCAGTAGCAGATTTCATGGTGCCGTTGGCCTTCGGCACACAGACGGTCGGATCGGTGATTCGTCCGGCCGCGTTCTGCGGCTGCATCGGATACAAACCGAGCTACGGCGAAGTGAGCACGCAGGGCGTCAAGCAGAATACCGCATCCTTCGACACCGTCGGGCTTTTCGCTCGCGCCGTCGAAGACCTCGGTCTATTTCGAGCCGCCCTCACAGGTTTCGCATCGAAACCGTTCGCCGCCGTTCCAGTCAACGAGCTCAAGATCGGTTTTTGCCGCAGCATCTTCTGGGACCGCGCGGAGAATTACACGAAAACTTTCCTTGAAGAGGCCGCAAGCACGCTGGCCAAAGCCGGAGCGAAGGTGTCCGATTTCGATCTTGGACCGGCGTTCCAACAATTCGAAACCATGGGTCGGCGCATCAACGATTACGAGTTCTCCCGTGGGCTTGCCTGGGAACGAAATCATCATTGGAATCTTTTGAGCGAATTCCAGCGTGAGAAATTTACCGGATGGCTCAAAGTCTCCTACGAGCAATACCGAGAGGCCGAAGCGACGCTGGCTCGGTGCCGCGCATATCTCGCCGACGCCATGAGGGACATCGATTTGCTGCTCACGCCAAGTGCCCCAGGGGAGGCTCCGGCAGGACTGACCAGCACGGGCGATACCTCGTTCAACATCCTGTCGACCTGGACCTATACTCCTTGCGTGACGCTGCCGGTGTTTACCGGACCCTCGGGTCTGCCGGTTGGCATTCAGCTCATCGGCCACCGAAACCAGGATCACCGTATGCTGGAAGGAGCCCACGCTGTTTACCGGTTGTTTTCGAAATGAACATGAGCTCAACGTTGGTCATGTCGGAGTCCTCACCCTAGCCCTCAACCACTCATCAAGTTTGGGTTTAGGTCGCCATCGAGAGTGGACGCGGATTCCGGCCGCGCGCCACAATCGGCGAAACTTCCTCGAGCCTTGAACGCTGAGCATTGCCTCTTGCTATTCCTCCTTACTTTGCTTCAAGTATCTGCTTCACTCGGCTCACAACCGCAGGCTCGATTTCGTACAGACCGTTCACCATCTTTTCTACGGCGGGTCCGTCGATAGGATCGATCTCGAGCTTCGCCTTTTCCGCTTCTGCCCGAAGCTGAGGATCTTTGAGCGCGCTCATGAAAGCTTGTTGCAATGCGTGCAGGCGTTGCTCGGGTACCTGCGGCGGGACTGAGTAAAGTCTCTGTTTGCCGTAAAGTTCACTCGCGATGCGGAGGAGTTTTTTCCCTTCGTCCGTTTTCGCGTAATCGATCGCGAGAGGAACACCTTTCAGCTCGGGATGAGGCTCGAGCATCGTCTGGAGCACGACATGAACTTCTTTGGCCTTGAGCGCGTTGACCCAGGTCACCTTCGCCGATTGCCACCCGAATGCACAAGTGCCATCCACTTCACCGGTTTCCGCCGCAACTCTGATATCCGCGGTGCCCTTGTAGCCTTCAATGAGCTGGAGTGGGAAATCCGTGGCGGCGGCAAGAATTTTGGTGTCGTCGGTTCCGCTCGTGCCGGGACCGATGGCACCGAGCTTGACACGCGTCTTGGCCTTGCGCCAGTCCTCTGCCGTTCTGATTCCGCTGCGCTCCGTCGTGATACATACTAGTGCATCCGCAGTCGGCATACCGAGCCAGCCGAACTTGCGGCCGTCGAACTGCACCGCGGGATTTCCCATCATGTGCTGCAAAATCAGCGGTCCGGACCAATGGCCGATAACCGTGCCGTCGCGCGGCGCGCTGTTGTAAGTGTAGTTGGCCGCGATCAGCATCGCAGCGCCAGGCATATTCTGAACCACCGTATTCGGTTTGCCCGGAACGTATTTCGCAAAGTGGCGCGCAATCAGTCGAGTGTACGTATCGTAGCCGCCGCCTGCGGTGCCTCCGACGATGAACTGAATGGTTTTCCCTTTATAGAAGTCCTCGACTGAGGCGGCATGCGCCGGCACGACCCAGACCGATAAAATAATCGCAAAGAAAAACCCACAGAGCGTTCTCGTCATGCGCCATCTCCTCCCGACTCTTTCCATCGATGTTGAACGCTAGTGATGCGCCAGGCCGCTGTCAAGCGGTGACACCATTGCCGATGCCCGAGTTTCGGTCGTTTCGCATTCATCAATGGGGCTAATTTTCCAGAGCTGTTTAAAAAACCTGCTCTGCTCCAACTCTCTGTCAGCATCTTCATTTCCACGGAAAGCGAAACCTTTCCGCGATTTGAATCAATAAAGCCGAATTCATTTGGGCAGTCGCAAGATTGACACCTCGCCGGTTCAGCGTTATAGCTCCGTCAGAAAAATTTTTCGACAGATTTCATAAATAAATGCCTGGTACTGCTGCCAACCCGAGTCCCAATCTGCTTAGAAGGAGAATCTTGCAATGAATGACGTACAAACAATCAAACCCGCAGACAAGTTCGTGAGCGTTGATGGACTCAAACTTCGCTATATCGAAGCTGGCTTAGGACCATCGGTGCTGTTTCTGCACGGTGCATCGCTCGGCAGCTCGGCGGACGTGTTTCTGCGCAATCTCGGTCCCTTTGCCAAAGCCGGATTTCGTGCAGTTGCCTTTGACTATCCGGGTTTCGGCCTGTCCGATGTGCCCACCAAACAAAGTACCGCGCAGCAACGTAATTCCATTCCGAAATTCATCGATGCCGCGGGGCTGGGCAAAACTGCGCTGATCGCCCATTCGCGGTCCGGCGGCTTCGCGGTTCAGCTGGCCTTGGAAGATCCCAGCCGCTATTCGCATGTGATCATTCTCGGCACCGGATCGCTGCTGCCGCCGCAGACGCAAGAGCAGGTCGGAAAGTACGAAGCAGTGCAGGCGCGCGTCGATAAAGAGATGGCACAAAAGGAACCGACGCTGGAAGATGCTCGCAAACTCCTCCAGGCGGATACCTTCAATCATTCGTTGATTTCGGACGAAGACGTGGCCTTGCGCCACAGGAGCATGATCGGTCGCAATTTCAAAGCGCATCAGGATCGGCAGAATCAAGAGGCACCGGCGGCCGGCGCTTCACAGGCCAAACCCTTGTGGCAGAGACTCACCGAATTGAAGATGCCGCTATTAATGATCTTCGGCCGTGAAGACCGTGCCCATGCCGGCGAGCGCGCCGAATTGCTCAAGAACACGCACCCGGAGCTTAAAATTCACATTGTGAATGGCTGCAAGCACATGGTGCATTGGGATGCCTTCGATGATCTGATGCGCCTTGGCGTGCCGTTCTTGCAGAGCTAACGTTACGGTCGAAGAGGAAATACGAAAGAAAGGGAATGGTGTCCCGGAATCCGGGATTTGTCGGGGCATACCCTTGTGAGATGCCGTCGTCATGACCGTGATAGTAAGTCAACGCAGCGATCAATAGATAATCGAAGGCAAAAATGCACCGGCCGGCTCGTTGTAAAGCCCCATGCGCATCAGCGTCATGGGTTGATTGACGCGGAGTCCGTTCGCCAAGCACCAGCGGAGCAGCTCGCTGTTACGCGTGGGCACTATGACTCCGGGGCCGAGGAAAGCCGGCGCCGCTCCAATCAGCGCTTTTACATCGTCATTGCTCTCGCCGACCGCATGACCGAAAAAACCGATCATGGTTGCGTAACCGGTAATCTGGCCGGCGTGCTCGACCAACGTGGCCGTTCCCTGTGTGATTGCCTCTAGGAGCTGCGCGGCGCGGTCGTGGCCATGGACTCTGATGCAGAGCGAGTTGCAAGCTTCGAGGTCACTCGCGTATGCTTGGCGCACGGTGTAACCCGGAATTTGCACGCCGATCGGCGGACCTTGCAGGTTTGACAGCGGCTCGCACGCGTCGAATCCCAGTTTTGTGTACAGAGACAGCGAGCGGTTATGATAAGCCGATTGCACAAGCCTCACTCCTACGAACCGATGCTCGCGCGCTCGTCGCAGGACATCCTCCATCAACTGTCTTCCGATCGCTGAATTCTGTACCCCCGGATCGACGGTGATCGGGCCAACGCCGGCAATCACGCCGTTTTCCCAGAGGAAATTGCTACCTACGATGCGGCCCTCCTTTTCGACCACAACGGAGTAAATATCCTCGCGCCTCAGCAATTCAGATAGTAACCCGAACGCGGTTTCGCGATCGGAAAAATCATGCGGAAAGTTATGCTGATCTGCGATCGCCTTGAATGCTTCATAGCAGATCGATGCGCAGATCTCGGCGTCGTCAGGTTTGCCTTCACGAAAATTGATATTCATCGAAACTCCTATGCTTGCTTCAGTCCACATCGGACGAAAGTCCAGCCAATTCGACCCGGTACGACACATGATAACCAAGCAGCTTTGATATGAAAGACCTAATGAGTGTCGTGCTGAGAGGCAGACTGTGTATTAATGGTCATTCCGAGGCGAAACTTTATCTTTCTATATAGCTGAAAGTGCAAGAGCTCTCACTTAGTTGGAGATGACAGCGGCGCCGCGATGAGTTTTCAGACATCTGGCGGCAGCGAAGCATCTCGGTTCATCAGCGAGGGGAAAAATGCCGTTTCGTTTTGCTCGGCGGCACATTCCATTTCCTTCAAGAAAGATTTCTCGCATTGCGTCGAGATAACACTCTGCAAACTATTATTAGACGCACCAAGAAATCTTATCACAAAGCGCAGCACTCTCTCTTCGTATTTGCTAAAATCGGCCGGCAACCGCCCCCAACACCGCCGCGAAAAAGGCTGAGAATTAATTAAGGAACTCCAATGAGAAACACATACGCATCAGATTATATCCGCCAAGCGTGCGTGGAATGATCCATCTTTCTGCCGCTCGGAACTCGGAGCCGCGTGGAATTTTTTTCGGCTGGTATATGGTCGTCGCGAGTGTCCTCACTAACACGATCTTTTCCGCCGCCTATTTTCAAGGTTTCGGTGTTCTCATTCTTCCCATAGAGCGAGCCTTCGGCTGGGACCGTTGGGTGATTTCCGCGGCCATGTCTCTGCGCCAGTTGGAGTCGGGCATTGTCAGTCCCGCGGTCGGATTTCTCTTGGACCGTTTCAGCGCGCGCAAATTGATTTTCTGGAGCGCCGTCATTTCCGGTTTTGGCTTTATCGGCCTCGGCTTCACCGCTGGCATCGCGACTTTTTTTCTTTGCTTCGTGATCATTTCGCTGGGCGCTTCGGGCGTCAGTCATGCGGTCACCTGGCCCGTAATTATCTCACGCTGGTTTCGTCGCAAGCGCGGTCTCGCCACCGGGCTCGCCGTAACGGGTCCGATTTTCGGCTCGCCGATCGTCATCCTGAATACGCAAATCGAGCAGGCATACGGTTGGCGCGTCGTGCTGTTCGTCTATGGCGGATTGATTTTGCTCGGCGTTACGCTCCTCAGCATGCTGGTGCGCGACCGGCCCGAGCCCTACGGCTTACGGCCGGATGGCGACCCGCCGGAGGAGCGCTCCGCAGAGAATGAAACCGCCCAGTCGCTCTGCCGGACAGATCCGGGGCTGACATTCCGCGCCGTGCTTCGTACCAAGGAATTCTGGCTCTTCACGAGCTATTTGTCCGGCACATTCGCGATCAATTCCGCCGTGCAAGGCCACATGATTCCTTACTTCCAGCAAGACATCGGACTGAGCGCCGCGTGGGCGGCCGTGGTCATGTCGATGGTCTTCATCATCAGCGGTATTGGGCGCATCGGCGGCGGTTATCTGCTGGACCGAGTCGATTATCGCCTCGTCCTCGCCATCGTCGCCGCGATGATGGGTTTGGGGCTTTTGTATCTCCAGGTTTTGGGCGCCAAGTCGGTTCTAGACACCTTGCCGTTCGCGCTGATGTTCGGCGTCAGCTTCGGCTGCCTCGTTCCAATGCGCGGGACAGTGGGCAGTATTATGTTTGGCACCCGAGCGATTGGAAAAGTACTGGGCCTTTTACAAGGAGGGCCGATCGCCGCCGGGGTCGTCGGTCCGATGGTGATGGGCATGATCTTCGACCTGCACGGCAATTACTCCGCCGCCATCTGGGGACTCATCGTGATCAGCGCTTTCATGATCCCGCTGTCCCTCGCCATGGCATCGCCGGCCGCGTTAGCGATGCGCATAGAGCAACAACCGATTAGCGAGAAGAATTATTGATTCCGAACCGTTTTGCGTACTACTTCTCGAGGCCGTAAAACCGCGCGGTATTATCGACGAGCAGCTTTCGCTTGCTGTCTTCACTGATATCGTTGCGTTTGATAAACACGTCGACCGCGTCGTACAGGCGGTCTCCGTGCGGAATGTCGGAGCCATAAACCCAGCACTGGTCGCCGAACTCTTCGATTGCGAACGGCAGCAGTTTTTCATCCACCTCGAAGCCGAAATAAATCTGTCCGCGCTCGATGTATTCCTTGGGCAAATGCTTGCCGGTATAGCCCCGATGAAAATCAACGCCGGCCCGTGCACCGGGAAAGCCGCTGTATTCTTCGATCCGCTCGACCAACGCCGGCACCCACGAGCAGCCTGCTTCGAGGAATGCGATGCGCAAATTCGGATATCGGTCGGCAATCCCTTTCGAGATCACGCGGTGAAACGCAACCTGCACCGTCAGCCAGAAAGAGATCGCCGTCTTGTCATGATGGGTGTCATTGACCTGGCCGAGGGCGCGAAAGCTGTGTCCCGTGTGCACCGCGACCGGAAGTCGGGCATCATTCGCCGCGGCCCAAATCGGCTCCATCGGTGCATCGTCGATGCGCACATCTCCCGTGACACCGAGCAACATCACGGCAACCGCGCCGCGATCCTTACCGCGCTCGATTTCCCGGACTGATGCCTGCGGATCGACCGGATCGATCACCACCACCCACTTCAGTCGTTCTGGACATTGGGCGGTCAGATCGGCGATCCAGCTATTGTAGGCGCGCATCATCGCCACGGCTAAAGCTCGATCATAAGTGATCGGATAGGAGAGAAACATCGTCGGATAGATCACTTGAACCTCGGTATGCTCGCGATCCAATTGGTCGAGCCGAGCTTTCACCGAGCGCATCTCCGCGCTCTCCACGGGGTCATGCGAGCTAATTCCCGGCGTGATTTTCGCCTGGACACCGTTTTTGCTAAGAGGAAATCCGGCTTGCTGATAGGGGCCGCTGCGCACCGGGAAAGAGCGCGTATCGATCATCCAGTAGAGCGGCCCGTCGGGTCCGGTCCCGATAATGCTCGGCCTTCGATCCTTCAATTCAGGATCCCAATATTGGTCCGAGAACGTCACTTCGGATTCCGATACATGCCCGTCCGCATCCCAGGCCTTAGTCATCTGCACCTCCAAACTGATCTTGGGAGAAATTCATATCAGATAAGGTGTCCCATTTCAGGACGATTCCAATTCGTATCGATGCATTCGTCTTTCAGATGCCGAGGTAGAAAAACAAGATTACAGTTCTCATCGACAACGTCATCACTCAGGACTTTCGCAGCTAACGTAGCAGAGCCGTTTGGTATCTCCAAAGGTTGTCTGATTGAAACAGTTTCTCAGTGGTGTTACTCGGATCCTTGAGTCATAGCGATTCACTGGCTCCGATCCATTACCGTAACGTAAGGAAGGATAAGAGCGAACACTCTTTCGATTATCGAGTTTCGTTACGCGCGGACCGCGCAACGGTATTCCCGAGTCGTTGAGCGAGCTGCCGGACGGTTTATCCTCGGTCTTCTCCAGCGCGTGCGAGCTGGTAAACGAATGGGCACCGGCTGTTCAGTCAAAAACGGAGACGGTTTCTCATGATGAAAAAATTCAATCTCACAGTACTCTTTATACTTGGCGTTGTCCTCACACCGGGACTACTCATCGCGGCGTCCGAAGTTGTCATCGCCTATGCGAATATCAGCGCGCGGGTGAGTCCACTTTGGATCGCGCAAGAAAAAGGGTTCTTCGCGAAGTACGGCGTGAACGTGCAGCAGATCTACATGCCCGGCTCTCCCGTCATGATCGCCAGCATGGCGGGCGGCCAAGTTCAGATCGCGAACAGCGGTGGCACGGCCGCGCTCGGCGCCGCGGCCGGCGGTTTGGACTTGCGCGTCATCGGCACATTCACAAGCCGCATCCCTTTCGACCTGGTGGTCAGACCTAACATCAAAAATCCCAAAGATTTGCATGGCAAGCGACTCGGCGTGCAAGTGATCGGCGGGACCATCTGGATGGCGGCGATGCTTGGACTGGAACACCTGGGGCTGGATTCTCGACGCGATGACATCCAGGTTGTGGGCGCGGGCGATCAAACAATGCTCAGCCAGGCCTTGGAAAAGGGCACTATCGACGCGACGGTCGTCGACAGCGCGTTCAGCAATGATCTGAAGCAACGCGGTTTTCCGACCCTGGTAGAGCTCTCAAAAACCAACATTCCGTTCGTTAGCAACGGCATTATCGTACGCGCGAGTTACCTCGCCCAGCAGTCGGATATAGTGAAAAACTCCTTGAAGGCGTGGCTCGAAGGAGTCGCATACGCGTTGAGTCCGCGGATGAAAACCTCGGTGATCGAAATCATCGCGCGGCGTCTGAAAGCGCCTCCAGCGCTCGCCGAGCAAGGCTATCAGGATCTGCAGCGTGCCACCGATCGAAAACCTTATCCATCCGCGGAAGGCCTCAATAATGTGCAGCGGCTGATGAAATTGCGCAATCCCGCCGTCGCCGATCTTAAAGCTGAAACTCTCATCGACGCAAAACTTATTCAGGAACTCGATCGAAGCGGCTTCATCGATGAACTCTACGCTGCTTATGGAGTCAGATAGAAGCGCAACAACTTGCTGCATAAAACAATCCCTTGACAGCCGAGCCCCACCGGACATAAACCACCGCACATAGCGCTACGCTGAATGTGGTCTTTGTCTCTCGTCACCCCTGAATCCTATTTAGGCTGAACGGAGGTGTCCGATGAACAAGATTCTTCTGACTTGGCTCGCCGTTTGTTCACTCCAAGTCGCGGCGCACGCCGCAGATAGAGTCAAAATCGGCTACCCGGACGCCTCGGGTTCATTTCTTTCCCTGCCCTTGGGGCAGAAAACAGGCTCATTTCAAAAGGAAGGGATTCAATCCGATCTCATCCGGATCAGATCGACCGTCGCATTGACCGCATTGGTGAGCGGCGAGTTGGAGTATCACTCCGTTCTCGGACCCGCCGTGGCCGCGGCGATTCGCGGAATGCCGGTGAAAATTGTTGCCTGCTACACGCCTCTGACCGCAACTGCCATTATTGCGCTGCCTCAGTTCAAATCGATCCAGGATCTCCGCGGTAAAACCATCGCCATCAACAGTTTGGGCGGCGGCCTCGAAGGTCAGGCTCGATTAATATTCAAGCATTTTGGTCTTGACACCGAGAAGGATGTGAAGCTTCTTGCCAGCGGCGGAATGGAGTCCCGTTTGACGTCCATGAAACAAGGCCTGACCGTCGCGACTCTCGGGTCGCCGCCCATAGAATTTGTCGCCAAAAAGCTCGGCTTCATAGTCCTTGCCAAAGCCGACGACCTATTCAGCTACCCTTCAAGTGGTTTGATCGTAAATACGAAGCGGATTAAAGAGCGCCCGGACGAGATCAAGCGAATGATCAAAGCGGGCATGGGAACCAACCACTACATCGCCCACAATCGCGACGGCACGGTACAGGCGATGATGGAGTGGATGCGGATCGACAGAGACACGGCGACAGCCACTTACGATGGTGTTGTGAAGACTTATGGCGACGACTTGAGCCTGCCGGAAGATGGAATTCGCTTGCTCATCGACGAGGCGAAAAAAAACGCCAAACTAAACCGCGAGATCTCCATCGAACAGGTGGCCGATCTGTCGCTCCTCAAAGAGGTACAGAAGGAGTTTCGCGTGACCGGAAGATAAAAGCTCAGAGAGCCGGAGGTTTTCCATGATGAAGATTATTCTGGCTTTGCTCACACTTTTCGTTCTGCACGCGGTGGCTTGCGCGGCGGACAAGATCACCATCGGCGTTCCGGAGCTCAACGCCCAATTTGTTCCCCTCGCTCTGGCTGAAAAGAAAGGCTTCTTTCGAGAGGTTGGGATTCAGGCGGATGTCATACGCATAAACCCTACCGTGGCCCTCGCCGCATTGGTCAGCGGAGAGCTCGATTACTGGACGGTCAGCGGCGCGCTCGAGTCCACCGCCAGACGGTGACGAGCAAATATGTCCGCGAACGGCGGCCCGTCGTTAGATCCTTCGTCCAGGCATATGCTGAAGGCCTACAACGGTTCGTCAACGATCGCGATTTTTCCATCCGCGTGATTCAGAAATATATGCGAGTGAATGAGAAAGATTTGCTGGACGATGCCTACGACTTTTACGCGCCGAGAGTGCAAAAAATTCCCTACCCGACACTCAAGGGCATAAAATTTATTTTGGACAGCATGGCCGAGGCGCAGCCCCGGGCCAGGAATGTGGCGCCGGAAAGCTTTGTCGATCTTTCGCTGCTTCAGGAACTGGACCAAAGCGGATTTTTTAAACAGCTCTGCAAAAAATAAGTCTATGCGTCTCCCCGAGAGTTGGTTGATCTCAGCCGTTTAGATCTCACGCTTGCTTCGGTAAATAAAGGACCGTCCGGTGTTTGTCATTTCCGCATGCTTATAGCGGGAATCCAAGCTAATGCGAACGTTAAACCTAAGATCGGGATATCAGCTTAGTAGCACTCGTCTCTGATGTCCCGTCAACTAACGCCGGTCGTGATCATCGAGGTCAGGAATACCGGCTGCGAACCATGACCCGAGAACGCCCGTAGTAAGATTTATGCTCCGAATGAGGAGGACCGGGGTTTCACAGGTAGTTGGTAAAGGCAAAGGACTAAGTATTCCCGTGATTCTGAAGTCGCCATTATCCTCAAGCGCAACACCAGGTGATACGAATGTCTGATCACCACAAAAAAGCTGGGCGGCTACACTCTGTCCCGCATTCGTTCCAATATTGTTGCCTCCCGCTAGCAATAGCCCGTCTCCCTCTATCTTGATGTCGCCATTGTTTTTTATCTTTGCCTCAAGGTCCTCGATCCTCCAGATCTGACCGGGAGAATTGACCCCGCGGACCATGTTTCGCGTGATAATAACAGCGCCCGTTGCATCTAGGGCCACGTTT
>Ga0310810_10009342_pt1 | contig 11326 bp, 5 predicted proteins | sample NCmetagenome_FD_207641 | JGI IMG/M metagenome (GOLD analysis project Ga0310810, IMG submission 207641) | Soil microbial communities from experimental microcosm in Duke University, North Carolina, United States - NC | ecosystem: Engineered > Artificial ecosystem > Soil microcosm > Unclassified ... | reverse complement strand
TGGTTCGGCTACGCGGCGTATCGCTACTCGCACCCGATCGTGCAGCGGCTCTGGCGCATGCTGCCGATCAAGACCGAGCGCCAGGTCCACATGCTGTGGTTCTGGGCGCTGCTCGGCGTCTCCGTCCTCGCGAAGGGCCCGCCCGCGGTCGCCGTCGCGGGCGTCGCGTGCGCGTTCTACGTCGTCCTCTTGCACAAGTGGCGCGCGCTCCTCGACGGCGAGTACGAGATCAAGCGCGGCATCCTGATCTTCCTCGTGATCGCGATCCCCTGGCACGTCGTCATGTGGATGCGCGACGGCCAGGCCTTCATCAACGAGTACATCGGCACGCACCTGCTCTCGCGCGCGTCGGTCGCCGAGCTCGGATCGAAGGGCACCTTCGACTACTACCTGCCGCAGATCGGCTACGGCATGTACATCTGGGCGGCGCTGCTCCCCGGCGCGCTGGCCGCGGTCGTGCTCCGCACCGGCACGCGCACGCGCGAGGATCGCGTGCGCATCCTCGTCGCGCTGTGGGCGATCGCCGCGGTCGCCTTCTTCTGCATCATCCAGACGAAGTTCCACCACTACATCCTCCCCGGCATCCCCGCGTTCGCGATCCTCGTCGCGTTCTGGATGGACGACGTGCTCGCCGGACGCGAGCGCACGCCCGCGCTCTACGCCGTGCTCGGCGCCGCGATCTGCCTGCTCATCGCGCGCGATCTGATGTGGACCGAGAAGTCGTGGATCGAGATGTTCGTGTTCCGCTACGACCGGCCGTGGCCGACGCAGGAGCCGTGGCAGGTCGACGCGACCGACGGCTTCCTCGGCCTCGGCCTCGCCGGCGCCGGCGCGATCCTGCTGTTCGCGTTCCCGTCGCGCTTTCGCGCGTTCGCGGTCGCGTTCACCTGCGCCGCCGGCCTCGCGGTCGGCTTGTGGGCGATGCACGTGTACATGCCCGTCGCCGGCACCCACTGGGGCCAGGGCGACGCGATCCGCAACTACTACGAGCAGCGCGAGATCTACGGCATGCGCGTCGTCTACTACGATCGCTACGCGCTCGAGCGCGACTGGAACGGCACGACGACGTGGACGATCGAGACCTTGGTCCCCGATCACATCTTCGTCGGGCAGCCGATGGCGCTGCGCGTGACGCTGCGCGATCCCGAGGATCGCCAGACGATCGGCGAGGCGCGCGTGCGCGGCACCGTCTCCGCGGTCCACGATCACTCGATCGATCTCGCGCTCGATCCCGCCGACGCGAAGCAGCCGATGATGCTGCTCGCGAAGGCGAAGGACCTGCGCGAGTCGGCGAAGCCGACCGTGTACTGGGTCGACGCCGATCGCTTGATCGCGTGGCAGCTCTACTGGCGCGGCGAGGTCTTCTGGAGCGGCGACGAGGTCTGGGGGCCGCTGCCGGATCTGCGCGCCGACTGGCAGCTCGAGACCAACAACCAGGGCATCAACAAGCTGCTCGCGGATCCGGTCGCGTCGCCGCCGGGCCGCCGCTACTTCGTGATCACCGAGGCGGGCCGCATCTCCGGCCTGAAGGCGCTGCTCCCGGCGCAGCACGCCGACGGCACGCCGAGCCCCGCGCGCGACACGTTCGAAGTCCTCGATACGACGTCCAACAAGTTCAGCCTCTGCGCGTTCGTCTTGTAGCGATCGCTGCAACCGGCGGCCGCGTCACGGAGTCGTAAGGGCTAGATCCGACGACGCTCTGGCGCGTGGAAGGGAAATGCTATGCTGGTTGTTAGGTCTCCGATGATCAGCGACGGCATGTCCGCGATCCGCGGCCTCGTCGGGAGGGCCCGGACGCGGTTGCGCTTGCAGGGTGCGCTCGAGGGGGCAACGACCGCCTCGATCCTCTCCAGCGCAGGTGTCCTCGCCACCGTGTACGGGCTCCGCACAGGTGCACTCACATCCGCGACCGCGACCTTGTTGTTCGTCGCGTGCGCGCTCGTGATCGCGGCCGGCGCCGCGATCGGCGCGGCTCGGCGCATCGACGACGAGCGCATCGCGCGCCGGATCGATCGCGCGAGCGGGCTCGCCGATCGCTTGTCGACCGCGGTCGCGTTCGAGGCCGCGCTGCCGGCGTCGGCCGAGGAGGCCGAAGAGACGCGCGAGCTGATGGCCGCCGCGATCCGCGACGCCGTGCGCGCCGCGCCGCGCGCGGACATCGTCGCCGCCGCGCCGTACGCGGTCCCGAAAGACGCGCGCGCCGCCGGCATCTTCGCGGTCGTGTGCACCGCGCTCGCGCTGATCGGCGTGCGCACCCCCGATCGCACGCCGAGCCTCATGGGCGCGTTCCCGAACTTCGGGCGCCCGGGCGCGAAGATCCTGCTCAAGGGCAAGAACCTCCACGAGACGGTCGCGCGTCCCGTCGAGCACGCGTCGCTGCGAACGGATCTGGTGGTGGGCGCCGCAGGCGCGCCCACGATGCGCGCCGACGCCGCGCCGATGATCGTGACGCTCGGCCGCGCCGAGGGCTCGATGCAGATGAAGGTCCTCGACTGGCAGTCCGACGGCATCACCGTCGAGGTGCCGCTCGACGCGCCTCCGGGCGAGACCGAGATCGCGGTGTGGCTCGACGGTCCCGACGGCAAGACCAAGGTCGGCCCGGTCGCGTTCACGGTCGTCGATCCGAAAGACGCGCGCTACCACAGCGAGGACGCCGTCGAGCTCACGCCCGACGAGAAGGACTACGTCAAAGATCTGATCAACCAGATCCGCATGGCCGCGAAGGACGATCCGACGCAGGACCTCGACAAGTTCGCCGACAAGATGCAGCAGCTCCTCGATCAAGCGGAGCGCGGCGAGCTGACCAAGGAGCAGCTGATGGAGGCGCTCCAGAAGGCCGAGGACGAGCTGCACAAGGGCGAGGAGCCCGAGGCCGCCGAGGTCAACAAGGATCTCGCCGATACCGGCAAGGAGCTCGAGAAGAACCAGCTCACCAAGGAGCTCGGCCAGGCGCTCGAGAAGGGCGATCTCGAGAAGGCGCAGCAGGAGCTCGAGAAGCTCGCCGACAAGCTCGACAAGAACCAGGTCTCCGACAAGGACAAGCAGGAGATCGCGAAGGCGATGGACAAGGCGGCGAAGGCCTTCGATCAGAAGGAGAAGGACCGCCAGGACATGCAGAAGCAGCAGAAGGACCAGGCGCAGAAGGACATCCAGGAGATGGAGCGCCGCCTGAAGGATCCGCAGACCAAGCCCGACGAGAAGGCGGAGCTCGAGCGCCGCCTCGAGGAGAAGAAGCGCGACCTGAAGAAGCTCGAGAAGAACGACGAGCAGAAGCAACAGAGCGAGCAACGTCGCGCGCTCAAGCGCCTCCACAAGGACATGGAGAAGGCGGCGGAGAACCTGAACCAGAAGCCGCAGAGCCAGCAGCAGCAGCAACAGCAGCAGCAGCAGGCGTCACGCAACCTGAAAGACGTCGCGCGCGAGACCGGCAAGGTCGACAAGGATCAGCGCAAGACCGGCGCGCAGCAGAAGGCGCAGTCGCAGATGGACGATCTCAAGGAAGCGCTTCGCCGCGCCAAGCGCCGCGGCTCGAAGGGCCCCGAGGATCCGTTCAACAAGAACGGCAAGGAGTCGGACTTCGCGAAGCGCGCCGGCGGCGGCAAGGGCTCGAAGCAGGCGTGGAAGCAAGGCCAAGGTCAGGGCCAAGGCCAAGGTCAGGGCAAGGGCCAGAACGGTCAGGGGCAGAACGGCGGCCAGAACGGTCAGCCGAACGGCCCGTCGAACGACTGGGGCGACGGCCACGATCCGAACCTCACCGGCGATCCGACCGCGATGAGCGGCAACGACACCGACAAGTCCGAGCAGGGCCTGCAGGGATCGAAGGGCTCGTCCAAGCGCGAGACGATCCTCGCGGCCGCGCAGAAGGGCTTCGCGTCGTCGCAGTACAAGAAGGTCTACGCCGAGTACGACGGGCGCATCGAGGAGGTCATGAAGACGGAGAAGGTGCCGCCCGCGTACAAGTACTACGTCAAGAAGTACTTCAATAAGATCAAGCCGCACGAGATGCCGGACACGGCGCCGTGAGAGGAGCTAACGAATGAGCAGCGCCGCCGCCGCGCAACCGCGCGACATCGAGGAGACCGTCTCCACCTTCACGTCCGATCTGCGCCGCCTGCGCGACGAGATCGGCAAGATGATCGTCGGCCAGGATCCGATCGTCGAGGGCGTCCTCATGTGCCTCTTGGGCGGCGGTCACGCGCTGCTCGAGGGCGTGCCCGGCCTCGGCAAGACGATGCTCGTGCGCACGCTCGCCGAGTGCATGCACGCGAACTTCTCGCGCATCCAGTTCACGCCCGACCTCATGCCCGCCGACATCGTCGGCACCAACGTCATCGTCGAGGATCACGGCGGCAAGCGCTTCGAGTTCCAGCGCGGCCCGATCTTCGCGAACATCGTGCTCGCCGACGAGGTCAACCGCGCCACGCCGAAGACCCAGTCGGCGCTGCTCGAGGCGATGAGCGAGGGCTCGGTGACCGTCGCGAAGCAGACCTACTCGCTCGAGAAGCCGTTCTTCGTCCTCGCGACCCAGAACCCGCTCGAGATGGAAGGCACCTACCCGCTTCCGGAAGCGCAGCTCGATCGCTTCTTCATGAAGCTGGTCGTCGAGTTCCCGACCGGCGACGAGCTGCACACGATCCTCGATCGCACGACGACCGATGAAGTGCCGCAGCCCCAGCCCGTGATCGACAAGCCGCGCGTGATGCTGATGCGCGATCTCGTCCGCAAGGTGCCGCTCGCGCGCACGATCCAGGACTACGCCGTGCGCGTCTTGCAGGCGACCCACCCGGATACGCAGCACGCGACGCCGATGTCGAAGAAGTACCTGCGCTACGGCGCGTCGCCGCGCGGCCTGCAGGCGATGATCCTCGCCGCCAAGATCCGCTCGCTCCTCCAGGGCCGCTACGCGGTCGCGATCGACGACATCCGCGCGGTCGCGCCGCCGACGCTCCGCCACCGCTTGATCCTCAACTTCGAGGGCGAGGCCGAGGGCATCGACGCCGACGCGATCGTCAGCGAAGTCTTGAAGGACACGCGCGAGGCCTGATGGCGTTGCTCCGCCCCAGGCGCGTCGAGCGCGGGCCTCGACGGGCTGCGACTCCCGCGGCGCGCGATCCACGCGTCGCCGATCGCAGCGCGCTCTTCGACGATCGCTTCCTGAAGACGCTCGAGCACCTGCACATGGTGTCGCGCAAGGTCTTCGCGGGGAACCTGCGCGCCGAGCGCCGCACGCGCAAGGTCGGCGGCGGCATCGAGTTCGCGGATCACCGCACCTACTCGCGCGGCGACGACTTCCGCTACATCGACTGGAACCTGTACGGCCGCATCGACAAGCTCTTGCTCCGCCTCTTCGAGGAAGAGGAGGACCTGCACATCTACATCATGGTGGATTGCAGCGACTCGATGGCGATCGGCACGCCGCCGAAGATGCACTACGCGATGAAGGTCGCGGCCGCGCTCACGTACATCGGCCTCGCCAACCTGGATCGCGTCGCGATCATCCCGTTCGGCGACAAGCTGCTCGGCCGCCTGCCGCCCGCGCGCGGCAAGAACCGCATCCACCGCGTCTTCGAGTTCCTGCGCACGTGCGAGATCGGCGGCAAGACCGAGCTGGCCGAGTGCGCGAAGACGTTCGTCACGCAGAACAAGCGCCGCGGCATGGTCGTCGTGATCAGCGACTTCTACGATCCCGACGGCTTCGAGCAGGGCATCAACACGCTCCGCTACAACAAGTTCGAGCCGTTCGTGCTCCAGGTCTACGACCTGCGCGAGGCGGATCCCGAGCTGCACGGCGATCTCGCGCTGGTCGACTGCGAGACCGGCGACACGCGTGAAGTGACGGTGTCGCGCTCGTTGCTCGAGGCGTACAAGCGCGAGCACGCGAAGTACTGCGAAGAGCTCGAGGCCTTCTGCACCAAGCGCGCCCTGCCCTTCTTCCGCACGCACACCGCGCTGCCGTTCGAGGAGCTGATCCTCCGCATCTTCCGCAGCGGAGGCTTCCTGCGATGAGCCTGCTCGGGCCCATCCCGATGAACGTCCTGCTCTACTTCGGAGCGGGCGCCGCGCTGCTCGCGGTCACCGCGTACATCATCAAGATGCGGCGGCGCCGCTTCGAGGTGCCGTTCTCGGCGCTGTGGCGCCGCGTGATCGATCAGCGCGATCCGAACTCGCTCTGGAAGCACCTCAAGCGGCTCTTGTCCCTGCTCTTCATCCTCTTGATCCTCGCCATCGTCTTGTTCGCGGCGGCGGGGCCGATGTGGGGCGTGAGCGATCACGACGCGAAGAACGTCGTGATCCTCCTCGACGCCAGCGCGTCGATGAAGGCGAAGGACGGCGACAAGGACGGCACCCGCACGCGCTTCGACGACGCCAAGAAGAAGGCCGAAGATCTGATCGACTCGATGGGCGGCGGCGACACCGCGATGGTCATGCGCATGGACGGGCAGACCACGCCGCTCGGCCGCTTCAGCTCCGACGGCCCGATGCTGAAGAAGCTCGTCGAGGGCGTCCTACCGACCGACACGCCCGCCGATCTGCACCGCGCGCTCGGCGCCGCCGCCGACGCGCTCCGCGATCGCAAGAACCCGCTGATCGTGATCATCTCCGACGGCGCGTTCCCCGCCGATCAGATCGCGCAGGCGCGCTGGATCGCGCCCAAGCCCGGCGCGCCCGAGGATCTCGCGTCGATCGATCTCACCGGCATGGACGTGCGCTACATCCCGGTCGGATCGCGCAGCGACAACGTCGGCATCGTCGCGTTCAACGTGCGCCGCTACGTCGACAACAAGGCCGCGTACGAGGTCTTCATCGAGGTCGAGAACTTCGGCACCGAGAAGACCGAGCGCAGGATCTCGCTGTTCGACGGCGAGCTCGAGATCTTCCCCGACGAGAACCACCCGTTCGAGCTCGCGCCCGCCGGCGAGCCGGGCGCGCGCGTGCGCAAGATCTACAAGGAGCTGCCGACCGGCGCGACCGGCCGCCTGCGCGCGCAGCTCTCGGTGCCCAAGGGCTTGGCGCCCGATCCGTTCCCGCTCGACGACGAGGCGTACGCGCTCCTGCCGACGCGCAAGATGATGCACGTGCTCATGGTGATGAAGCACGAGGACATCCCGCTGCGCGCGGCGCTCCTCACCTACGACAACATCGATCCCGAGGAGGCGACGCCGCAGGAGTACGAGGCCGATCACACGACCGCGTGGAAGCACGACGCGATCGTCTTCGACGACTGGGCGCCCGCCGAGCCGCCGCCGGTCAACGCGATCTACTTCCACCCCGACGCCGACAAGTCGCCGGTCGCGATCAAGAAGGACCTGAAGGATCCGCACGTCACCGAGATCGACGAGGCGCACCCGGTGATGCGCTGGATCGGCCTGTCCGACACCCACTTCGACGAGAGCCACGTGTTCGCGCCCGACAAGGGCAAGAACGAGCAGGCGCTCGCGTCGATGGCCGGCGATCCGATCCTCGTCGCCAAGCGCGATCAGGGCCACAAGTACCTGGTCTTCGGCTTCTCGCTCACCGGCAGCGACATCTACCTGCGCGTCGCGTTCCCGCTGCTCATGGTCAACGCGCTCGACTGGTTCGCCGGCGACGACGCCGACCTGCTCACGACCTACGCGACCGGCGTGCGCCAGCGCGTCGTCCTCGACGGCGGCGCGAACGTGCGCGAGGCCGAGCTGGTCGCGCCCGACGGCAAGACCAAGGTGATGACGCCGGTCGTCGACGGGCTCGCGACGTTCTACGCCGATCGCGTCGGCGTGTGGCGCGTCGCCGGCAAGCTGCCCGACGGGCACACGCTGCCGCCGATCGATCTCGCGGCCAACCTCGCCAACCCGATCGAATCGAAGATCGCGCCGGCCAAGAACCTCGTGCTCGGCGGCCAGAAGCTGCGCGAGCCCGAGCCGTTCGCGATGACGCGCAACCAGGAGCTGTGGATCTACTTCCTGATCGCCGCGGTCGCCCTCCTGTCGATCGAGTGGATCACCTACCACCGCAGGATCACCGTCTGATGTGGACCTCGCTCAAAGCCATGGCGAAGCCTGCGGTCCTGATCCGGATCTGGATCGCCGCGATCGCCGCCGCCGCGATCTGGATCGGGATCTCGGCGTGGATCGCGGACCGCGCGCAGATCGCGATCGATCTCGACGGCTTCGGCGTCGACCGCGTCGTCACGCTGCTCGCGCCGACGCGCCTGCACCTGATCGCGCTGGTGCCGTTCTTCTTCGTCGTGCGGGTCGCGTCGCTGACGGATCTCTCGCTGACGCAGCAGCTCCTGCAGGCGTCGCTGCGGTCGCTCGTGATCGCGGGCGTCGCGATCGCGCTGGCGCGGCCGTCGTGGATCACGCACGACGACAAGCTCGCGACGGTCGTCTTGGTCGACGTGAGCGACAGCGTGAGCGACAAGCAGCTCGCCGCGGCGCGCACCTACGTCGAGCAGCTCGACAAGGCCAAGGGCGACGGCTCGCTGCAGGTGATCACGTTCGCCGAGAAGCCGACCGTCGTGCGCGGCGGCGGCGAGGGCACGTTCGACACGTCGAAGATCGTGCGCCACTCGGGCGGCGGCGCCGGCACCGACGTGCAGGCCGCGATGCAGCTCGCCTACGGCCTGTACCCCGAGGGCCACCTGCCGCGCATGGTGATCGTCTCCGACGGCAACCAGACGCTCGGCGATCTCGCGATCGAGGCGTACCGCGCGAAGGACATGAACGTGAAGGTCTCGACCAAGACCTTCGCCGAAGATCGCGTCGACGAGGTGCGCGTCGTCGGCCTCAGCGTGCCCGATGATCTGAAGACGGGGCAGCCGTTCGAGGTCACGGCCGAGATCTGGTCGACGCACGAGGACAAGGCGACGCTCGCGCTGTCGCAAGACGAGTTCCCCAACGCGCTCGAGCCCTCGAAGCAGATCACGCTGCACGAGGGCGTCAACCGCGTGAAGTTCAAGTCGCAGGCGGCGCGCGCCGGCGCGGTCACGTATCGCCTGCGCCTGGCGAGCGTCGAGCACGACACCGAGAAGCAGAACAACGCGGCGGTGATCACCGCGCCGGTGAAGGGCAAGCCGAACATCCTGTACGTCGAGGGCGGCGTCCTGCGCGAGCCGGGCAGCGCCGGCTATCTGCAGCGCGCGCTCGAGCACGAGAACATGGACGTCGAGGTGCGCGGGCCGCGCGGCTTGCCGGCGAACCCGAAGGACCTCGAGAAGTACGATCTCGTCTTGGTCTCCGACGTGCCCGCGCAGTTCATGGGCGCGGGCCAGATGGCGGCGCTCGACACGTACGTCTCGCAGCTCGGCGGCGGCCTGATCATGGCCGGCGGCGAGGACTCGTTCGGCTCGGGCGGCTATCAGGGCACGCGCATCGAGCAGATCATGCCGGTCCGCTTCGACAGCGAGAAGACGCGCGAGCAACCCGACGTCGCGCTCGTGCTCGTGATCGATCGATCCGGCTCGATGCAGGGCGCGAAGCTCGAGAGCGCGAAGGAGTCGGCGCGCGTGACCGCGGAGGTCTTGCAGCCCGACGACATCCTCTCGGTCGTCGCGTTCGACAGCGAGGCGCAGGTCTACGTGCGGCCGCAGCGCGCGGCGAACAAGATGCGCATCTCGGCGGACATCTCGCGGCTGCAGGCGGGCGGCGGCACCAACATCTATCCCGGCCTGCGCGAGGCGTACGACATCCTCCAGCAGATCAACGCGAAGGTGAAGCACGTGATCGTGATGACCGACGGCGAGGCGCCGTACGACGGCATCGTCGATCTCGTGCAGGAGATGCGCGCGAACCGCATCACGGTCTCGGCGGTCGGCGTCTCGGGCGCGGATCGCAACCTGCTCTCGCTGATCGCCGACAACGGCGACGGCCACCTCTACATGGTCGACGACATCGGCGCGTTGCCGCGCATCTTCATGAAGGACACGACCGAGGTGCAGAAGTCGCAGCTCGTCGAGGACGCGATCCACGTGCGGGTCGCGAAGCAGGTCGAGATGATCGAGGGCACCGCGGTCGAGAGCGCGCCGCCGCTGCACGGCTACGTCTCGACCAAGCCGAAGCCGACCTCGGAGACCGTGCTCATCTCGGATCTCGGCGAGCCGATCCTCGCGCGCTGGCGTCACGGCGCGGGGACCTCGGTCGCGTGGACTTCGGACGTGAAGAACCGCTGGTCGACCGACTGGATCCGCTGGGGCGGCTACCCGAAGTTCTGGGGTCAGCTCGTGCGCACGTCGATGCGGCGCAAGGTCTACGACAGCTACGACCTGTTCGCGAAGGTCGCCGACGGCCGCGCGCAGGTCGTCGTCGACGCGATCGACTCCAGCGACAAGTTCGTCAACTCGCTCGACACCGAGCTCGAGGTGATCGATCCCGCGACCAACAAGCCCGTGCAGACCTTGCCGATGGATCAGCAAGCCGCCGGCCGCTACGTCGCCGACTTCCGCATCCAGAAGTACGGATCGTTCCTGCTGCGCGCGGTGCACAAGCGCGCCGGCAAGGTCGTCGCCGAGAGCGTGGGCAGCGTGTCGCTGCCCTACCCGCTCGAGTACCTGCGCACGACGCCCGATCCCGAGCCGCTGCGCCAAGCCGCGCTCGTCACCAAGGGCGTCGATCAGGCGCAGCCCGCCGACGTCTGGAAGCCGGTCCCCGGCGAGACGATCGCGTACACGCAAGACCTCTGGCCGTGGGTCCTCCTCGGCGTGATGGGCCTCTTCATCCTCGATCTCTACGCGAAGCGCGTGCGCCTGTTCGGCTACCGCACCGTGCGCTTCCGCTGAAGCTGCGCGAAACGCGCTCGCACGGCTGGCACGCGCGATGCTCCGCCGGCGATCATGCGTTCCGATCGCACCTCGCGTCTCCTCGCGTGCGGCGTCGCGGCGTCGCTCGTGTCCGTCGGGCTCGATCTCGTCTGTTCGGCGTTACAGCCCGGCTATCAGTACAGTCATCAGACGGTCAGCGAGCTGTCGGCGATCGGCACGCCGACGCGGCCGCTCTGGGTCGGCGTGATGACGCTCGTCTACGAGCCGTTGATGCTCTTGTTCGCGCTCGGGCTGTGGCGCGCGGCGGGCGCGCGCTGGCGCCTGCGAGTGCCGGCGCTGCTCCTCGTCGTGATCTCGGTGGTCGGGCTCGCCTGGCCTCCGATGCACATGCGCGGCGAGCCGACCTCGCTCACTGACACGCTGCACATCGCGTGGACCGCGGCGTTCGGGCTCTTGTCGATGACGACGATGGCGATCGCGTCGGGTGCGCTCGGCCGCAGCTTCCGCGCCTTCACGCTCGTCTCGATCGCCGCGATCCTCGTCGCGGGCGCGGTGACCGGCTCGATGTCGCCGCCGATCCCGTCGGGCGGC
>Ga0310810_10009338_pt1 | contig 11328 bp, 3 predicted proteins | sample NCmetagenome_FD_207641 | JGI IMG/M metagenome (GOLD analysis project Ga0310810, IMG submission 207641) | Soil microbial communities from experimental microcosm in Duke University, North Carolina, United States - NC | ecosystem: Engineered > Artificial ecosystem > Soil microcosm > Unclassified ... | reverse complement strand
CGTTCGATATCGGTATGGATCTCGCCCGCTGCCTTCGGAGCTTTTGTGTTTTGCGGAATGGTCCACGCCCGGACTTCTTTTTCGCCGGCGGTCAAAAAGCTCATGAGCCCGAGCATTTTGTATGCAGATTTGATCAGGTTATCGACACCGCTTGAGGCAAGGCCGAGGTCTTTCAGATACTCCGCACGTTCCGCCGGGTCCAGCGCGACAAGCTCGGCTTCCAGCTTTGCACAGATCACGACGACTTCGGCATTTTCCGTTTTTGCGTGTCCCCTTACGGTTTGCACGTGCGGGTTTGCGTCGGGATCCGCCAAAGTTTGCTCATCGACATTTGCCGCATAGATCGTCGGTTTTGTGCTGAGCAGAAACCATCCTTTCACTATCGCTTGCTCATCGTCCGATAGATCGGCGGAGCGAGCGGGACGACCCTCTTCAAGAACCGGCTGAATCTTATCAAGAATTTCGATCTCGCGTTTTGCATCCTTATCGCCGGATTTTGCTGCGCGTATCGCCTTGTCACGGCGTTTCTCGACGGAGGCAAGATCGGCGAGCGCCAATTCGATCTGTATGGTTTCGATATCACGAACCGGATTTACCGAGCCTTCGACGTGGACGATGTTATCGTCCTCAAAACAACGGACGACCTGGATAACCGCGTCGGTTTCGCGGATGTTTGCGAGGAACTGATTGCCCAGGCCCTCGCCTTTTGACGCGCCGCGAACCAGGCCTGCGATATCGACAAATTCGACTGTCGCTGGAACTATGACCGAGGTTTTTACGATCTTCGCAAGCGGTTCAAGCCGTTCGTCGGGAACGGCAACGACGCCGACGTTCGGTTCGATGGTCGCAAACGGGTAGTTAGCCGCAAGAGCTGCTTCCTGAGCTGTCAGAGCGTTAAATAGAGTGGATTTGCCGACGTTGGGCAAGCCAACGATTCCTGCTTGTAACATAGGTTAGATATTTGTAAAAAGCCAAAACCGATATTTTACCGCCCTGTACGTATTTTGGAAAGCAGCAAAGATACGGTAATTTATTCAATGGTTTTCTCGCGTCCTTATGCTGGTTTCCGCAACGCTGCTACTGATCATAACGGCTGGAGGGTTTGGCCTGTCCTATTTGATATCGCGTGACGCGCCGATGCTTTGGCGGATCGCCTTTGGCATTGTTGCAGGTTCGGCAGTTTTCGGAACGGTTTTGTTTACGGTTTCGTTCTTGACCGGATTCGGTGCGGCTGCGACGGTTATTTCTTTGGGCGTTACATTGCTGCCGCTTATCCTATTTAACCAAAAAGATTTTCGTCGGCGGGTGCTTGCCGATTGGCGCAAGGCAAAAGGAAAACTTCAGGGAGCGAACCGGAAAAAGATATTTCGCTTTGTTTACTACGCGTTTTTCTTTCTTATGTTCTGGCTGTTTTTTCAACAGGCCATGTACGAAACGCCGCGCGGCATTTTTACCGGCGCGTCGCAGAACCTGGGCGATCTGCCGTTTCATCTGGGAACGATCTTCGGCTTTACGGACGGCAATAATTTCCCGCCGCAAAACCCGTCGTTCGCCGGCGCCAAATTCTCTTATCCTTTTATCGCCGACCTGATCACTGCCGGGTTTATGAAACTCGGTGCCGGTATCGAAGATGCTCTGTTCGTGCAGAACGTGGCGTGGGCGTTTTCGCTGCTTGTAATTTTGGAGCGGTTTGCGCTCAAGCTTACGCGTGACGCGTTCGCCGCAAAGATAGTGCCGGTGCTGCTGTTCTTCAGCGGCGGCCTTGGCGTTTTTGCATTCCTTTCCGACTACTGGCACCAGACTGCATCTTTTTTTCAGTATCTACAGCATCTGCCGTTCGATTATACGATCGGCGACAAATTTCGCTGGGGAAATTCGCTCGTGGTCTTATTCATAACCCAGCGAAGCTTTTTGCTCGGCGCTCCTTTGACCATATTCGTCCTGACTTTTCTTTGGAAGATTTTTAGCAACGAGGCGGAATCACCTGCGGGTGGGTTCTTAAATGAAGCTGGAACCACGAAACAACACGAAATAACACGAAAAGATCGGGATTCTAAGAATCCGCAATCAGCATTCCCCATTCCGCAATCGGCTTTGCTGATCGGCTTTCTGGCCGGTACACTTCCGCTTATTCATCTTCACAGCCTGGGGGTTTTATTCATCGTGACGGCTTGCCTGTTTATCGCAAAGCCTGACAAGTGGCGCGATTGGGTATCTTTTGGCGTCGGAGTCTGCATTGTTGCCGTGCCCGAATTAGCTTGGGCGCTCACGGGAACAGCGTCGCGTACGAGTGAGTTTTTCTCCTGGTGGTGGGGCTGGAACAAAGGCGACACAGATTTCTTCTGGTTCTGGTTTATCAATACGGGAATTACGATACCGGTGATCATCGCGGGGATCTTATATCTCTACTCGCCGCGTCGGCGCAAGGACGCGAGCAGCGATGAAAACACGCGTGCACAAGACCTCCTGCTGTTTTACGTTCCATTTCTGTTCTGTTTTATTTTGTGCAACACTGCGCGGCTCGCCCCGTGGGAATGGGACAACATAAAAATATTGATATATTGGTTCATTGGTTCGCTGCCGTTCATGGCGATCTTTTTGGCATGGATGTGGCGCGAAAACGCGACACTCAGGATAGTGTCGATCGTGTGTTTGATAGTTTTGACTTCGTCAGGGGCGCTGGACGTTTGGCGTACCGTTTCGGGGCAAACGAAAATTCAGATATTTGAGCGAAAGGCTGTTCTGGCCGCCGATCAGATAAAAGCAAAAACGGAACCCGGCTCAATTTTTCTGAATGCACCGACATATAATACGGCCATTGCGTTGACGGGCCGCAATTCCGTAATGCGATATTCGGGTCATCTAGGCTCACACGGCATCGATTACCGCCAACGCGATGCCGATGTCAAGAGCATTTATGCGGGCACGCGTGACGCCGACAAATTGCTTTCAGAATATAACGTCGGTTACGTACTCATTTCGCCGGAAGAGAAGGCGATGATGCCCGTAAATGAAGATTTTTTTAAGAAGTTTCCGGTTGTGGTCGAGTCGGGAGACTACCGTGTTTACAAAACAGAGCAGTAAGGCAGTAGATCATTAGTTGTCGATCCAGAAATGAACGAAAATCCTTCAACCCCTGATAATCAACTTTCGTCAAATCGTTTTTGGTACGTAAGCTGCGTGCTCATTACCGCGATCGCCGCGTTTTTGCGTTTCTTTTGGCTTGGGCTCAAGCCGCTGCATCATGACGAAGGGGTAAATGGCTTTTTTCTCACCACACTTTTCAGAACCGGCGAATACAAGTACGACCCCGCGAATTACCATGGCCCGACGCTTTATTACATCGCACTTGCGTTTGCAAAAGTTTTCGGCCTTTCCACGATCCCGGTCAGGGCGAGCGTTGCCATATTCGGCGTGCTCACGGTCATACTTATTTTTTGGCTGCACAAATATCTCGGCCGCACCGGGGCCCTTTTTGCGGCGCTTTTTGTGGCTTTATCGCCCGGCATGTCGTTCATCTCGCGGTACTTTATTCACGAAACCTTTTTTGTTTTTCTAAGCCTCGGTTTCGTGATGGCGATCGTTTTCTTTATCGAAGAGAGAAAAGCCGGGATATTCTCGATCGCGTGGCTGGCGCTGATAGTCCTGGTAAGTTTGTCGCCGACAACGATGAACGTGTCCTCCCTTATCGCAGGCGATAATCAGACCGCGCTGTGGTCGCTTCGCGTCGTCTTTGCGCTGGTCGAGATCGCGTTGACTTACTTTGTGATCCGTCTGCTGCTCTCGTGGAACGAAGGCCGCCCGATCTATTTTATTCTGGCGTCGGCGTGTATATCGCTTTATTTTGCAACAAAAGAGACGGCGTTCATCACGCTCGGAACAATGGCGATCGCGTGCGTTTGCATTTGGCTGTGGCGGCGGATATTTAGCGGATTCTTTCTTGGAGAGCTGCGCTCGGACGAACGCAGCGAAGCGGATCTCACGTGGTCAAACTTTATAAAGGCCCTGGGCACGCGCAGCGACCTTACTCTGATTCTGGTGACTGCTGCGGTCGTGTTCATCTACCTCGGCGTTTTATTTTTCTCTTCGTTCTTCACATTCCCCGAAGGCGTTTCGCGTGCCTTTGAGGCATATTCGCTGTGGCTGAAAACCGGCAGCAAGGAACACACACAAAATGGTACGTGGGCGTATCTCAGATGGGGGATGAAGGCCGAAGCCCCGATATTTATCCTCGCTGCGATCGGTTCGCTCATTAGCCTTAAACTCGCCCGGCACCGATTCGCCATGTTTACTGCGTTTTGGGCACTTGGGCTTTTTGCCGCCTATACGATCATCCCGTACAAAACGCCTTGGCTTGCGATAAGTTTTCTGCTGCCGATGTGCCTCATTGCAGGTTATGCAATAAACGAGATGGCCGTTGCGAAACACACCGCGTTCAAAATACTCGCCGCAATTTGCGCGGTCGGGGCATCGATCATTCTCGCCTATCAGAGTTATCAGCTTAATTTCGTCCGGTACGATGACGACACTGAGCCGTACGTTTATGCCCATACAAAACGCGATTTTCTCGAATTGATAAAGGAAATAGACCGATATGCGGACAAGAGCGGCAAGGGAAAGGACGCGGTCATACAGATAGTCTCGCCTGACTATTGGCCGATGGTCTGGTACGTTAACGATTACACTCACGCCAATTTTTTTGGCCACCCGGTCGATGCGGACAACGCGGAAATGATCGTCGCGAAAAAGGGCGAACAGGACGCCGAAGTAATGCGGCGCTACTCCGCCAATTACGAATTCGTCGGTGCCTGGGAATTGCGTCCGGGCGTCGAACTGATGCTGCTCGTAAGACGTGACCTCGCCGGAGGGCAAGGCGAGCCGTTATATAGGATCCGGGGAACGGATCAATGATCGAAGGCGGGTCCCGGAAACCGACGTTTCGTGCGGTCAAATTTTTCAGATATTCGGCATTTTCGGTGCGTTCTATCGGCTGAAACGAGCATTCGTTTTTAGAGAACACATCATTTCTCAAGTTTCCCTCAACCCCATAAAAATCCTCTCAAGTTTTTCTCAAAGCTTCCCGGTTAATCTCCTTTGCAAATAAAACTCTCAACATTTTTGCAAAGGAGACATAAGCGGTGGAGATCCATTTTAAGAAACGTTTTCGGCAATTTTTCGGCTTGCTGATCATCGCGGCCGTGTGCGGCGTGTTCGCGGCCAATATTCAGGCGGCGAAGATCAGTCCGAGGTTGCAGGCGCAGATAAACGGCCTTGCGGACAACGCCTCGGTGGGCGTTGCGATCGTCAGTTTTAATACCTCAAATGGCTTGAGCTCAAGCCATTTGAACATTTTGAAGGGTTTGGGGATCACGTCCGGCGTGACCTTTAACCGGCTCGGCATGGTCGGCGCGGTCCTCAATGCCGGTCAGGTTCGTGCCCTGGTCGCAAATCCGGCGATTCGTTCCGTCTGGTCGAACGACCGACAGATGTATTACATGAATGCGGCACGGGTTATGACGGGCGTTGATAAACTTCGTTCCGATGCGGGTTTAACGCTTCGCAATGGAGGAATGCCGGTTTCGGGAAGCGGTGATTTTTCCGTTATGGTCATCGACTCCGGAATCGACGCGACGACCGCCGATCTGCCATACGGCACCAAAGTTATTCAAAACACACAGCGAGTTGTCTCGACCGATGCAGGAAATACAGGTATCACGGTCGGCGGCGTACCGCTTAATGGTTTCACTCCTTCGCTTTCCATCGAAAATCTTCCGAACACGGACAATGTCGGCCACGGAACGCATTGCGCAGGAATCGTCGGCGGCCTCGGCACACGCTCCGGCGGTTTGTATGCAGGTGTCGCGCCCGGCGTCAAGATCGTTGGTTCTGGCGGAGGCGCGGTTATCGTGGTTCTGGATGCGCTCGCCGGATGGGAATATGCCTTGTCGCACCAGGATCTTTACAAGATCCGCGTGATCACAAATTCCTACGGCCCGATCGGCGGAGGCGAGTACGACCCGAATCATCCGTTTATGATCGCCGCAAAAAATGCCTACGACCACAATATGACCGTATTTTTCGCGGCCGGAAACGACGGCTCGGCGAAGGACACGTTGAGCCCGTACGCACAGGCTCCGTGGGTTATCGGCGTAGCGGCGGGTTCAAAGGAAGGAATGCTTGCCGATTTTTCTTCGCGCGGGCTGCCGCGCGAACAGCGTCTGAGCGACAACGACCCGTTGAACGACGGCGAGGCTCCGACGATCACAGCCCCCGGCACCGGGCATTATTTTGCGAGCAGCGCAACGCGGTACGGGTTTACTTCCGCTATCACGTCAGTAAGGGCCTCGACCGGACTTACGAACGCCCTTAACGTGACCAACGACCAGGAACTGCCAGTCGGAATGATCCCGTTTTATACGCAGGAAGAAGGCACGTCGATGGCTACGCCGTTTGCGGCCGGTGTGGCCGCTCTAATGCTAGACGCCGATCCGACACTGACGCCCGGCGACATCAAGCAGATAATGACCGACACCGCAACGACGATGCCGGGGTTTCAGGAGTATGAGGTGGGCGCCGGCTACATCAACGCATATGCCGCGGTTGACAAGGTTTACAACCGCGCAAAGGCCTATCACAATTTCTCAACCCCAACGTTCAATGCCGTGTTTGGTGAAGAACGTCCGGCCGCTCAGCCATTCCACATCGATTTCAGCCCGGAAGTTTCAGGGCCGACATCGACGAATGCTGCTTCATTCACAATTCAGTCGGGAATGAGTCTGCTCGATATGGTTGCAACCGTCGATAACGCTGCCGAAGAAGGCACGGGAAACCTCGTCGGCATAAGGCTTACTTCGCCGAGCGGTCAGACATTTTCGACGGCGATCGATTACCCGGTCATCGGCAGCGATAAACGCGAGATCGTCGTGCAAAACCCCGAGGCCGGGACATGGACACTCGAGGTCCGCGGTGCACGCGGTCTCACCGCTGTTCAGCAGGTTTCGTCACCCATACAGGTTGCGTCGCCCGGTCCGGTTGACGGAACTGTCACTCAGGTCAAATACATCCTGCCGTACATTGCAGACATTCAGGGCGATCCGCTGCAATCCGATATCGAATTTGCGTTAAAAAATCGACTGATCGACACATATGCGGACGGGACATTCCGGCCGAGCAGCGCGGTCACCCGCGAAGACCTCGCGCGTTCGCTTGTGTTGAACACGCCGATGCGGCAGACGCTCGCCGCGTCACCACGGTTCACGGACGTTTCCGGCGATCTCGAACGCATTGCCGAAGCCGTGACCGCGAAAGGCTCGACGCTTCGCGATTACGACTTTACGCCGACCGGCATGATCAGCTTTACCGGAACTACATTCAACCCGACAGGCTCTGTGAACCGGCTCGATCTTGCTGTGGCTCTTGTCAAGGCGCTGGGACATGACGCGGAGGCGCGAGCGCTTGCAAACACGGACGTGACTTCTGGCGGAACGACCCTTTCGGATAATGCGCAGATTCCAGGAGCACTCCGCGGTTACGTACAGGTGGCATTGAACATCGGCCTGTTCGAAGCCTTTCCGGCCGAAATTCGCGAGATCGCACCCGGCGTTTACCAGGCGATTCCGGGACCGCGTTTCGAACCCGCAACAACGGTCACGCGGGCACGGCTTGCACAAAAACTCAACGGTTTCCACCAGTTATTTACGACGGGTGGATAGGGTCTCGTTCCCCGCGGGGGCATGGAACGAGGAAAGGCGCGGGCCGCGCTCGAAAGATCGCGGCCCGCGTCGATCATAAAATTTTTGCCAAAAAGAACCGGTACCCACGGCGGCTGATAAGAGGCGAGATATTTACTAAATTTCTGGAGGAAAAATGAAAAGCAACAAGAAAACAACAAGGGGTTCGGCGATCAGACTCGCAATAGCTGCCGGTTTTTGGCTGACGCTCATCGCGGTATTGTGGCTGCCGTACAGCCGCTCCGAGGCAGCAGGCGCCGGCAAGCCGGTGGGGCAGCTATACAATCGTCCGGCGCCGAATTACGATTTCAATCTCGCACATACGATGCAGAATTTGCGCACAGCAACCGGCGATCAATTGAACGCGTTGAACGCTCTGAAAACAGCGACGAACTCGCCGAAGATGCAGGTTCGCTGGAATGATTTCGGTGGTTCACCGGACGCAATATACGATTTTGCAAGCCAGCCGTTTTCGGGTTCGCCGGAAGATGCGGCTCGCGCGTTCCTCTCGCAAAACGCGGCTCTGTTCGGCATTTCGAATACGGGCGATCTGCGAGTGTTCAGCCAGCGCTCGGCGTTGGGCGGAACGCTTATCCGCTTTCAGCAAACGTACAACGGTATCGCCGTTACAGACGGCGGCATCGGCTTGGTGCTGAACAAAAACAATCAGGTTGTCATGGCAAGCGGCCCATTTTTCCGCGACATTGCTCTGAACACCGAACCCGCGATCCCGGCTTCGCAGGCCGCGTCGCTTGCCGATGCCGATCTTGCCCAATTTAAGGCAAATCTGCCGTCGTACATAACAAACCTGCTCAAACCCGGTCTGGACAATCTTACGCAGCAGGCGTCGGCGATCAACAACCTTCAGCCGACGCTTGGGATCTATCCGACAGCCGACGGTTACAAGCTCGTTTGGAAGGTTGCAAAGTTTTCGACCGATCCGTTTGGCCTGTATATGATAACGATAGACGCGACGACAGGCGAGACCGTTGCGAGAAAGGATTTTGTCAATTTTCAGGCCGCTCCGGGACAGGAAACCGGCGATATTTATCCGAAATATCCGCAGATCGACGACAATCTCAAAAACAATAGTATCATCAGCGACTGCAACGGAACGCCTTGCGGACAGGTGCGGGCGCTTCTGCGAAATTTCGACGCCTCGAACCGAGTTTCCGGTCTGAACGGAACGCTGACGGGTACACACGCTCTGGTCAACAACGCTCTCGCAACAAAGCAGCCGTTCGCACAGGCCGCGCTCGGAACGTGGCATTTTCGCCAGGACAACCCGACCGGTTTCGAAGCCCGCACGAACGAACAGGACCAGTTTGCCGAACCCGCAGAACATCAGGACGAGATCAACTCGTTCTTCTTCGTCAACTACCTGATCGAATATGTCGATTACCTCCACAGAGGCGGCGACCCGGCAACATTTGGTTCTCAAGGAGCCTTTCCGGACGATTATCCGAATAGCAACATACCGCTGCCGGCAACGGTTCACATTCCGAATATTTACCTGGCACTCGACATCGCCGGCGGATCGATACCGGATCCGAGCGACCCCGATCTTGCGCAAAAGGTTTTGGGCCTCGACAACGCTTTTTCGTTAAACCTGACCTCGTTGATCGAGGGCGTGACAGCAACAAAATCTCCTGTCGTTGTAAATCCGACATCGTATGGTCACGGATTTCTGTTGAATGACCTGGCGCTCGAAGGCACCGTTCCCTACCACGAAGGCATGCACTCGATAACCAGCCCGATCGCCGGTCTCGAGGGCGAACCCGAGGGCTCCGCCATGAACGAAGGGCAGGCCGACATGTGGGCGTTTTCCATCACGGACAATCCTTCGCTCGGCGATTATGTCGTAAACGCAAAGGGCTATCGCGACCGCCTGCGCAGCCGCGGCAAGGACCCGGATTCGATCGCGTATATCCGCAGCGCTCACTCGACGCTGAAATACTCGGACATCGGAACGCTCGACAACGGCGACGGAACTTATGTGTTTGAAGAACATCGCGACGGCGAAATTTTCATGTCGACGATGTGGGACATTCGCGAAATGATGAACCGCGTTTATCCGAACGCCACATTGTATAAGCGCCCATTGCCCGAAAACGGCTTGCCGCAAAAGGTCATCACTCAGGGCACGAACATTTTCGAGCGTGATTTCCTGGGTGCCATGTACGTTCTGGGGACGACATCGCCGGATACGTTCATTAAATGCCGCGATGCGATGATCGTCGCCGACCAGATGCTGTATCCGAGCGACTCGACCGATCCGAGCTCTCCGGGCAAGCATCGCGCAATGATCGAACAGATCTTCGCGGCTCACGAAATGGGTGTTAACGCCCGCGAAGTGACGGGCGGCAGAGCGGCGATCTCGACGCAGGTTACGCCGTTTGTCGGCAGCCAGGCAGCTCCTTCCGTTCCGACGAATGTTCAGGTCGCACCGGCTTCGCCGCGTACCGTTCGCGTTTCGTGGAGCGGAGTCAGCGGCGCGACCGCCTACGAGATCCTGAAACGCAAAGTCGGATTCGAAGGCAAACGTGAACCGAACGGCAAACGCGACTATTCGGACGGCGATGCATCGACAACCGGTTTTCGCCACGTCGCTTACGTCAATGGCAATGTCTTGTCATATGAGGACAAAGGGCCGGTTCATGAGGTTTTCGCACCCGAAGGTCTGGATAATCTGTTCGACCACGATTATGTTGTCCGTGCCGTCGGCGTGAACTCGACCGGGCAACTCGGCTGGTCGGATCTGTCAGGTTCGTCGCGTCCATTAGAAACGAGGCAGGACCTTTCCGCTCAAGTCGACGCCGCGATCTCCAACGTCAGTTTCTCGAATGGCGTATTCGCCTTTGATAATAAACTCACCAATGCTCGCGGTGCGTTTTCGACGGACAAAACGATCTACACGCCACTCGAATTCCAGATCGTCAGTATTTCCAGCCCGTCGGTAACGGTCAAAAATGCCGATGCGAACGGCAATACGTTCGTCTATAACCAATCGCTCTTGCTAGGACAAACATCGAACGCCAAACGGCTTGAATTCAACGATCCGCTGGCTCAGTTGTTCACGTTCGATGCGAAGATCTACGGCAACGCGTTTGCGGGTTCGACGGTCGGAACAGGTTCGCAGTCAACGGATGGTTCGAGCAATCCGCCGGCGCCTGTGACCTACTCGCTTTACAACGAGGCGTTTTCGGGAACCCTGCTTGGCGGCGATCCTTCGGGAACGGCCGACCCGAGCGCAAGTGCGACGTGGGGAAATCCAACCTTTAAGGGAATCACCTGGCAGGACGTGCCGGTCACGACAAAATCGGACGCTCTGGTGCTTGAGGCATCGCTGAGTTCGGCAACCTCAGTCGATCTCGATTTCGAATTGAGAACAACCGACGGACAGATAATTATGCGGTCGGCGGGCTCAACTCCGAACGAATTTGTATCGTCGACGGTGCAGCCGAGCACGACGTACATCCTTCGCGTGCTCGGTTATGCGAACGGGCCGACTACGTTCAACATCGCTACGACTCAGTTGCTTCCGAACGGTTCGCCGAATGCAAATGGCGGAACGCGCACTGTCGGCGGCAGTTCGCAG
>Ga0310810_10009336_pt1 | contig 11328 bp, 12 predicted proteins | sample NCmetagenome_FD_207641 | JGI IMG/M metagenome (GOLD analysis project Ga0310810, IMG submission 207641) | Soil microbial communities from experimental microcosm in Duke University, North Carolina, United States - NC | ecosystem: Engineered > Artificial ecosystem > Soil microcosm > Unclassified ... | reverse complement strand
GGGGAGCCTCGACCGCGCCGAGCACCCGTTCGAGCGCTGCGCGGCGCTCGCGAAACGGTGCCGCCATCAGCGACTGGCCGGCCTCGGCGAGCAGGTCGAACCCGACGAACGACGCGGGTGTCTCGACCGCGAGCTTCTGCACGCGGCTGTCGGCCGGGTGGATGCGCTGCGAGAGCCGCTCCCAGTCGAGCCGCTCGCCCCCTTCGGTGGGTCGACGCACGATGATCTCGCCGTCGACGACGGTGCCGGGCGGCAACTGTCGCTGCGCCTCCGCGACCAGTTCGGGGAAGTAGCGCGTCAGCGGCTTCGACCCACGGCTGCCGATCTCGACCCCGCCGTCGGGGGCGACGGCGATGATCGCCCGGAAGCCGTCCCATTTGGGCTCGAACGACAGGGCATCGTCGTCGGGCACCTGCGCGACCGGCTTGGCCAGCATCGGCTCGGGGATCGGATCGAACGGCGACACCATGTGATGCAGGGTATCCCCCGCTAGACCGCCTCGGGCAGCGACTGGTTGGCGCGCTCGTCGCGCAGCGGCGGCAGTTCGGCGAGTCGTTGCAGGGCGTCGCGAATGGTCTTGCTGAAGATCACCGCGCCGGCCGACCCGAAGTGGATCTGGTCCCCGGCCAGCACGCCCAGCGAGGGCTGGATGGTGTCGTGCCAGTTCGCCAGCTCGACGTTGCGGTAGTCGAGGGCGAACGCCGACAGCGTCTTGTTCACCCCGGGGGTCCAGTACCGCGGCGCCTGCACGTTGACGACCACCATCAGCCGGTCGGGGCCGGCGAGGTCGCGGATCTGGTCGAGCACTGCTCGGTCGATCGGCCCGTTGGTGCCGAGGGCGAGCACGAGCACGTGACGCAGTTTGCCGCGGTTCAGCAGGTTCTGGATGATGCCGGGGGCCACATAGATCGAGCGCGAGACCTGCGCATCGACATAGATCCCGGGGAACTTCTCGTAGAGGGTCGGAGCGGCGGCGAGCATCACGGAGTCGCCGATCGCGGTGATCTCCTTGCCGCCTACCGGTTTGGGCGGTGCGTCCGGGTCATCCGTCTGCTCGCCGCCCGCAGTGGATCCCGGCGTCGCCGACGGCTCGGGTGTCGCGGTCGCCTCGGCGGCGGCCGCCTGCTCGAGCGCCTGCTGCCCGGCGGCGACGAGCAGCTCGGTCTCGCCGCGTCCGGGGTCGGCCGCCACCGCGCCGACGGTTCCCACGCCCCCGGCGACGACGAGCAGCACCACCCAGGTCGCCGCGAGGAACGAGTGCCGCACCCGCCCGCCCCGGAACGACGCCGCGAACCGCCCCCAGGTGGCGCGGAAGCCGTGCCGCCGGATCGGCTGCTCGACGAGTTCGTACGATGCCGCCGCGGCGAGCACGGTGATGGCTGCGGCGATGCCACCGAGCGCCCACCCGGACCATCCGCTGCGGGTCCAGTCAGGCAACGCCGCCAGAACCAGCAGGAAGATCCTCGTTCAGCACGAAACCGAGCAGGAGGACGCCGGCCAGCGCCACCGGAGCGGCGGCCCCCAGTGCGATGCGCGCGGCACGCGGCCACTCGAGCGCCCGCTGGGGCCAGTGCACGGCGACGAACGCGAGCGCAGCACCGATCGCGATGCCGAAGAAGTGGGTGTCGGTGCCGTAGTAGACGCGGGTGGCGTTGTCTGGGGTGAACAGCGCCGCCATCCAGGCGGCCGAGCCGACCGCCAGCACGGCGGCCGCCGCGATGCGCACCCAGCGGGGCACCCGCAGCAGCACCAGGACCAGCAGCAGTGGCCACACCAGGTAGAACTGCTCCTCGACGGCCAACGACCACAGGTTGCGGAACAGTTCGGGCGTGGTCGCGTCGAAGTAGTTCGACGACGCGGCCAGGAACAGCCAGTTGCTGCTGAAGGTGATCGCGCCGAGCAGCTGCTGGCCGATGCCCACCAGCACGTCGCCGCCGATCGCGTACGCGGCGGTGCTGCAGGCCAGCAGCAGCAGCACGAGCGCCGGCAGGAGCCGTCGTGCGCGCCGGGTCCAGAACCCGCGCAGCGAGATCCGCCCCGCCGCCGCGTACTCGCGCAGCAGCAGCGAGGTGATCAGGAACCCGCTGACCACGAAGAACAGGTCGACCCCGATGAAGCCGCCGGTGACGGCGCCGGGGGAGAGGTGGAAGAGGATCACCAGCACCACCGCGATCGCGCGCACGCCGTCGAGCCCGGCCACGTGGAACGACCTCGGGGTGGTGGTCGTGACGGCCGGTTCGGGGTGGCGCTGGCTCTGCTTCATAGCGGGTTCCGGGGCCAGCCTAGACTCGGCGGGTGGAGACCGGCGAGACCCCGTTGGAGCGCATCCGGCTCGATCTGGCCTACGACGGCACCGGCTTCACCGGCTGGGCGCGGCAGCCGGGCCTGCGCACCGTGCAGGGCGTTCTCGAGGATGCGCTGGCGACCGTGTTCCGGCGGCAGGGCGATCCGCCGCGGCTGGTGGTGGCCGGGCGCACCGATGTCGGGGTGCACGCCACGGGCCAGGTGGCCCACGTCGATCTCACGCCCGAGCAGTTCGCACACCTCGCAAATGCGGGGCAGCTCGCCAAGCGCGTGAACGGCATCGCCGGGCTCAGTTCGGACGTGCGGGTGCGGCGCGCCGCGATCGCCCCGCCGGGTTTCGATGCGCGGTTCGGGGCCCTCTGGCGCCGGTACGAGTACCGCATCGCGGACCACCCCGACGCGCAGGACCCGCGCCGGCGCAGTCACACGCTCTGGCATCCGGCACCCCTCGACGAACAGGCGATGCACGATGCCGCGCAGAGTCTGCTGGGGCTGCACGACTTCGCGGCGTTCTGCCGGCCGCGTGAGGGTGCCACGACGATCCGCACGCTGCAGGCCTTCGAGTGGAGCCGCGACGCCGACGGGGTGCTGGTCGCCCGGCTGCAGGCCGATGCGTTCTGTCACAGCATGGTGCGCGCCCTGGTGGGGGCGTGCGTGGGGGCGGCGTCCGAGGCGCGGGCGATTCTGGATGCCGCGGTGCGCACCAGCGCGTTCAAGGTCATGCCGGCGAAGGGTCTCACCCTCGTCGAGGTCGGCTACCCGCCCGACGCGGAACTCGCCGCACGGGCGGAGCAAACCCGCGGAAAGCGCAGTTTGCCCGATCGAGCACCCATCGACTAACCTGTACAGGTTGCCCCCAGGGGCGACGATCCGAGCCCTCCACCGCAGGGTTGCCCGGGATCCCCGGTCAACGCTCACCGGAGCGGGATTCACGAACACCTCGACAGAAAGCAGTCATGTCATGACGCGCACGTTCAGCCCCACGCCGGCGGACATCAAGCGGGAGTGGGTCGTCATCGACGCCACCGACGTCGTCCTCGGTCGTCTGGCCAGCCATGCCGCCGCCCTCCTGCGCGGCAAGCACAAGCCGACCTTCGCCCCCCACATGGACATGGGCGACTTCGTCATCGTCGTCAACGCCGAGAAGATCGCGCTGACCGGCCAGAAGCTCGAGAAGAAGCTGGCCTACCGGCACTCGGGCTACCCGGGCGGGCTGAGCGCGCAGACCTACGTCGAGATGCTCGAGAAGCACCCCACCCGTGCGGTGGAGAAGGCCATTCGCGGCATGCTGCCGAAGAACTCGCTGGGCCGGGCCCAGATCAAGAAGCTGAAGGTGTACGCGGGTGCCGAGCACCCGCACGCCGCGCAGCAGCCCAAGCCCTACACCCTCACCCAGGTCTCTCAGTAAGGACTCTCGCCATGGCGAACATCGACGACACCACTCCCGAGACCACGGACACCGAGGTCAGCAGCTTCAGCACCGAGACCCCGGCCGAGGAGGCGCCCCGCGCCCCGCGTCCGGTGCTCAGCGTCCCCGGCGCGGCGGTCGGCCGCCGCAAGGAGGCGATCGCCCGCGCCCGCCTCGTGCCCGGCACCGGCACCTACTCGGTGAACGGCCGCACGCTGGAGGAGTACTTCCCGAACAAGCTGCACCAGCAGCTGATCAACGACCCGTTCAAGGTGCTCGACCTGCTCGGCAGCTACGACGTGGTCGCGAAGATCACCGGCGGTGGCCCCTCCGGTCAGGCCGGTGCGCTGCGCCTCGCGATCGCTCGCTCGCTGAACGAGATCGACCGCGAGAACAACCGTCCCGCCCTGAAGAAGGCCGGCTTCCTCACCCGTGACGCTCGCGTCATCGAGCGCAAGAAGGCCGGTCTGAAGAAGGCGCGCAAGGCGTCGCAGTTCTCGAAGCGCTGATTCGTTAGGGGGCACCCATGCCTCGCCTTTTCGGAACGGACGGAGTGCGTGGTCTCGCCAACGGCGAGGTCATCACCGCCGACCTGGCTCTGGGGCTCGCGCAGGCGGCCGCCCGCGTTCTCACGTCGGGCCGGCACGCCGAAGAGCTTCGGGCGTCGGGTCGTCGGCCGCGCGCCGTTCTCGCCCGTGATCCGCGCATCTCGGGGGAGTTCATCTCCTCGGCAGTCGCGGCCGGGCTGGCCTCGTCCGGCATCGACGTGCTCGACGCGGGTGTCATCCCGACCCCGGCGACCGCCTACCTGGTGGGTGCGATCGAGGCCGATTTCGGCGTCATGGTCTCGGCGTCGCACAACCCGGCCCCCGACAACGGCATCAAGTTCTTCGCCCTCGGCGGCACCAAGCTGCCCGACGAGGTCGAGGACCGCATCGAGCAGGCGCTCGCCGAGCCGAAACTGACACCGACCGGGCCGGATGTGGGCCGCATCCGCCGCTTCGCCGACGCGGAGGACCGCTACATCCTGCACCTGCTGGGCGCGCTCGATGTGCGCCTCGACGGGCTGCACGTGGTGATCGACGCTGCGAACGGCGCCGCGGCGGCCGTCTCACCGCAGGTGTTCGCCGACGCGGGCGCGAAGGTCACCGTTATCGGCAACGACCCCGATGGTGTGAACATCAACGACGGCGTCGGCTCGACGCACCTCGGAACCTTGCAGGCGGCCGTGGTTTCGCACGGCGCTCATCTGGGCATCGCGCACGACGGCGACGCCGACCGGTGCCTCGCGGTCGATGCGCAGGGCAACGTGGTCGACGGCGACCAGATGATGGCGATCCTCGCCGTGTCGCTGAAGGCGCGCGGCATGCTCAAGGACGACACCCTGGTGGCGACCGTCATGAGCAACCTGGGGTTGCGCATGGCGATGCGCGAGCAGGGGATCACGATGATCGAGACCGCGGTCGGCGACCGCTACGTGCTCGAGGCGCTCACCGAGAAGGGTCTGTCGCTCGGCGGCGAGCAGTCGGGCCACATCATCTTCACCTCGCACGCCACCACCGGTGACGGCATCCTGACCGGCCTGATGCTGGCGGCCGAGATGGCCCGCACGGGCAAGACGCTGGCCGAGCTCGCGACGGTCATGACCGTGTACCCGCAGGTGCTGGTCAACGTGCGCGACGTCGACCACCTGGGGCTCGCCTCCGACGCCGAGATCGCCCGTGCGGTGGCTGAGGCCGAGGCCCGGCTGGCCGGCGCGGGGCGGGTGCTGCTGCGACCGTCGGGCACCGAACCGCTGGTGCGGGTGATGGTCGAGGCGTCGGATGCGATGGTCGCGCAGGAGGTCAGCGAGAGCCTCGCGGCGGTCGTCCGGGTGCGTCTGGCGCGCTGAGGTCATACTGGATCCATGCCACTGGACGGGATCTACGCACCGAGCACCGCCGACTGGGCACGCCGCCAGGCGGAGCTCTACGAGGCCACGGGCGGCCGCAAAGGCAACGACCTCCGTGGTCGCCCCGTGATCATCCTGACCACCGTGGGGGCGAAGACCGGGATGCTGCGCAAGACGGCGCTGATGCGCGTCGAGCACGAGGGCGTCTACGCGGTGGTCGCGTCTCTCGGCGGCGCACCGAAGCATCCGGTCTGGTACCACAACATCGTCGCGCACCCGCATGTCGAGCTTCAGGACCTGGCCGAGAAGCACGACTACCTGGCGCGCGAGGTGCACGGTGACGAGAAGGCCGTGTGGTGGCAGCGCGCCGTCGCGACCTGGCCCGACTACGAGACGTATCAGCAGAAGACCGAGCGCGAGATCCCGGTGTTCGTGCTGGAGCGGATGTAGGCGCTCACACCTTCCGCAGCAGCACCGACGCCACGGAGTGGTCCGAGCCCTTGCGCAGCACCAGGTCGGCGCGGGCCCGGGTCGGCAGGATGTTCTGCTCGAGGTTGGGCCCGTTGATCTCGGCCCAGATCGACTTCGCCCGCTCGACCGCCTCCGGCTCGGAGAGGCTCGCGTAGCGGTGGAAGTACGACGACGGGTCGGCGAAGGCGCCGCGCTGCAGCCGCAGGAACCGCTCGACGTACCACTGCTCGATGTCGGTGGTGCGGGCGTCGACGTAGATGCTGAAGTCGAACAGGTCACTGACCGCGATGCGGGCCGAGGTGGCCGGCGGCTGCAGCACGTTCAGGCCCTCGACGATCAGCACATCGGGCTTTTCGACCACCACCTCGGCGCCGGGGACGATGTCGTACACCAGGTGCGAGTACACGGGCGCGCGCACGGATGCCGCGCCGCTCTTCACCTGCGACACGAACCGGGTCAGTGACCGGCGGTCGTACGACTCGGGGAACCCCTTGCGCTGCAGCAGTCCGCGCCGCTCGAGCTCGGCGTTGGGCCACAGGAACCCGTCGGTGGTGACCAGCTCGACGTGGGGGGTGTCGTCGAAGCGGCGCAGCAACTCCTGCAGCAGCCGCGCCGTGGTGGACTTGCCGACCGCGACCGACCCGGCCACTCCGATCACGAACGGAGTCGGCTGCGGCGCCTGACCCAGAAAGGCCTGCGTGGCATCCCGTGTTGCACGGGCGCCCGCCACGTACAGGTTCAGCAGTCGCGCCAGCGGCAGGTACACCTCGGCGACCTCGGTCAGGTCGAGCTGATCCCCGAGCCCACGCAGTCGCGCCAGGTCGGTTTCGTCGAGCGCGACCGGCATGCTCGGCGCCAGCGCCGCCCAGTCGTCTCGGGCGATCTCCAGGAACGGAGTGGGGTCGGACACCCGGCAAGCCTCCCACAGCCGCGCCAGCCTAGAATCGACCCCATGTGTGGCATCGTGGGATACGTCGGCCCGAACAGCACCATCGATGTGCTGCTGGGCGGCCTGAAACGCCTGGAATACCGGGGCTATGACTCCGCCGGCGTGGCCGTGCTGACCGACGACGGCGTGCTCGGCACCCGCAAGCGTGCCGGCAAGCTCGGCATCCTGGCCGAGGATCTCACCGAGCACCCGCTCGCCGACGGCCACACCGGCATCGGCCACACCCGCTGGGCGACCCACGGCGGCCCTACCGACGGCAACGCGCATCCGCACCTCGGTGACGACGGCAAGTTGGCGCTGATCCACAACGGCATCATCGAGAACTTCGCCGAGCTGAAGGCCGAACTGGCGGATGCCGGGGCCACCTTCACGAGCGAGACCGACACCGAGGTGGCGGCTCTCATGGTCGGCGAGGTGTTCAAGCAGACCGGCGACCTGACCCTGGCCATGCAGCGCGTCGTGGCGCGACTGGAGGGTGCGTTCACGCTGCTCGTGATGCACCAGGACCGCCCCGGCGTCGTCGTCGGGGCCCGGCGCAACTCGCCGCTCGTGATCGGGCTGGGTGAGGGCGAGAACTTCCTCGGCTCCGATGTCGCGGCGTTCGTCGAGCACACGCAGAAGGCGATGGAGATCGGTCAGGACGAGATCGTCACCATCCGCCCCGACTCGGTCGAGGTCACCGACTTCGCCGGCAACCCGGTGCCCACCCGCGAGTTCGAGATCGCCTGGGATGCCTCGGCGGCTGAGAAGGGCGGCTGGCCGTCCTTCATGAAGAAGGAGATCAGCGAAGAGCCCGAGGCGGTCGGAAAGACGCTGCTCGGCCGTGTGCACGACGGCCGGGTGACGCTTCCTGAGCTGGAGCCGATCGCCGAGCTGCTCGACGACGTCGAGCGCATCATCGTGATCGCCTGCGGCACCGCCGCCTACGCCGGCATGCTGGGGCAGTACGCGATCGAGGCGTGGTCGCGGGTGCCGGTGACGGTGGAGCTGTCGCACGAGTTCCGCTACCGCGACCCGGTGCTGACCCCGCGCACCCTGGTGGTGAGCGTCAGCCAGTCGGGCGAGACGATGGACACCCTGATGGCGGTGAAGTACGCCAAGGAGAAGGGCGCCCGCACCCTGTCGATCTGCAACACGCAGGGCTCGACCATTCCCCGCGAGTCGGATGCCGTGCTCTACATCCACGCCGGCCCCGAGGTGGCGGTGGCGTCGACGAAGGCGTTCGTGGCGCAGGTCACCGCGCTCTACCTCCTGGGTCTCGACCTGGCGCAGCGCCGCGGCACCCTCACGCCGGAGCAGGTGGCGGCGCAGATCGACGAGCTGCAGAATCTGCCCAACAAGCTCGACCAGCTGATCGAGTCGACTTCGAGCCGCATCGCCGAGTTCGCTCCGTGGCTGGGCGACACCCAGTCGGTGCTGTTCCTCGGCCGGCACGTCGGCTACCCGGTGGCCCTCGAGGGTGCGCTGAAGCTGAAGGAGATCGCCTACATCCATGCCGAGGGCTTCGCAGCGGGCGAGCTGAAGCACGGCCCGATCGCCCTCATCGAGCCGGGGCAGCTGGTGATCGTGCTGGTGCCCTCGCCGCGCCACGACGACTCGCTGCACCCGAAGGTGGTGTCGAACATTCAGGAGATCCGCGCGCGCGGGGCCCGGGTGATCGCGATCGCCGAGCTCGGCGATGTTGCCGTCGCGCCGTACGCCGACGAGGTCATCCGCATTCCGTTCGCCGCGCCCCTGTTCGAGCCGATCCTCGGTGTCGTTCCGCTGCACATCTTCGCGATGGAGCTGGCGACGGCGAAGGGGCTCGACGTCGACCAGCCGCGCAACCTGGCGAAGTCGGTCACGGTCGAGTAGCCGGCTCGACCGAGAATGGGTCTGTGAGCATCGCGGGCATCGGGGTCGACGTGGTCGACCTGAAACGGTTCGAGCACGCCCTGGTGCGCACCCCGGCGCTCACCCAGCGCCTGTTCGCTGAAAGCGAACGCGATCTGCCTCTGCGGTCGCTCGCGGGGCGGTTCGCGGCGAAAGAAGCCCTGATCAAGGCCCTCGGCGACTCCAGCGGCGTGCAGTGGACCGACATGGTCATCGTCAGCAACGAGCTCGGCAACCCCTCGTTCGCGCTCACCGGCGGCACGGCCGAGATCGTCGCGAAGCTCGGCATCACCGAGATCCACCTCTCGATGTCGCACGACGCCGGCATCGCGGTGGCCCAGGTCGTCACGGAGCGCGCATGAGCCTGCGCGAGGCGCGCATCGAACTCGCGGCCGTGGCGCACAACGTCCGCGTCCTGAGCGACCTGGTGGCACCCGCGCAGCTGATGGCGGTGGTCAAGGCCGACGCGTACGGGCACGGCGCGCTCGCGGTGGCACGCGCCGCGACGGATGCCGGGGCCGCCTGGCTGGGCGTCGCCGACCTGGCCGAGGGGCTGGCCCTGCGCGACGCGGGGATCGAGACGCCGACGCTGGCCTGGTTGCACGCGACCGACACCGACTTCGCGGCTGCTGCCGCCGCCGGCATCGATGTGGGCATCAGCACCCTCGACCAGCTCGAGCGCGCCACCGCCGCGGGTGCGACGGTGCAGCTGAAGCTCGACACCGGCCTCAGTCGCAACGGGTTCGCGCCCGCGGAGGCGCCCGAGGCGTTCCGTCGCGCGGCCGCCGCGGGCACGCGGGTGCGCGGAATCTTCTCGCACCTGTCGAACACCAGCCGGGCCGACGACGACGCGCAGCTGGCACGGTTCGAGCGGCTGCTGACCGGGGCGCAGGAGGCCGGGCTGAACCCCGAGCTGCGGCACCTCGCGGCGACCGAGGCCGCGATGAAGCGGCCCGAGCTGCGGTTCGACCTGGTGCGCACCGGCATCGGCCTGTACGGGCTTCCGGCAGCGGACGGCATCGACGCGCGCCGCCTGGGTCTGCGACCGGTGATGACGCTGGCCGGAACCGTGGCCAATGTGCGCCGGGTGCCCGCGGGAGCCGGGGTGAGCTACGGATTCACGCACCGCACCGACGCTCCGACGACGCTGGCCCTGGTGCCTCTGGGGTACGCCGACGGGGTTCCCCGTGCGGCGTCGAATCGCGCCGAGGTGATGATCGCGGGCCGGCGGTACCCCGTCGTCGGGCGCATCGCGATGGACCAGTTCCTCGCCGACGTCGGCGACGATCACGTGCAGATCGGCGATGAGGTGATCCTCTGGGGAGACGGCGCCACCGGCGCCCCCAGCGCCGAGGAGTGGGCGGCCTGGGCCGACACGATCAACTACGAGATCGTCACCCGGGTCGGCGCGAGGGTTCCGCGGGTGGCGATGTGATCGAGCTCGTCGTCCCCGACGCCGACGCGATGGAGGCGCTCGGCGCTCGCCTGGCCCCGCTGCTGCGCGCCGGTGACCTGGTGCAGCTGGACGGCGAGCTGGGTGCGGGCAAGACGACGTTCACCCGCGGCCTCGGCGCGGCCCTCGGAACGCGTGAGGCGATCACCAGCCCGACGTTCGTGCTCGCGCGGGAGCACCCCACCGCATCCGGCACGCCCCTGGTGCACGTGGACGCGTACCGACTCGCCACCGCCGTCGAGCTCGACGATCTCGACCTCGACTGGGACCACGCGATCGTGGTGGTCGAGTGGGGCGCCGGGAAGCTCGACGACACCGCCGACCGTCTCGTGCTCGCGATCGAGCGGCCTGTCGGCGGCGACCCGCTCGCCGAGGACGCGCCCCGCCACGTGCGCATCACGGGGCTGGGGGAGCGCGGTGCGCAGCTCGAAGCGGCGCTCGCGGCCGCGGCCTAGGCTCGTAACGTGCTGCTCGCGATCGACACCTCGGCCGGCGCCTCGGTCGCCGTGGTCGACGGTGCGGGCGGCAGCGGTGCGGTGCTCGGCAGCGCCGACGTGGCCGACACCCGCAGCCATGCCGAGGCGATCGGGCGCCTGATCTCCGAGTCGCTGACGCAGGCCGGGGCGAGCCCGTCCGACATCGACGGCGTCGTGGCCGGCATGGGCCCCGGTCCGTTCACCGGGCTGCGCGTCGGCATCGCCGCGGCGTACGCGTTCGCCGCCGGCGCGGGCGTGCCGGTGCACCCGGTCGGATCCCATGAGGCCGTCGCGTTCGGAACCTCCGGCCGCGTCCTGGTCGTCACCGACGCCCGCCGCCGCGAGGTCGCCTGGAGCACCTTCCTCGACGCGGAACCCCTCGACGGCCCCCACCTCGCGCACCCCGACGAGCTCGACACCGTCGTCGAGGGTTACCCGCTCTTCCACCGCATCGATGCCGCACAGGTGAGCGCGGCATCCCTCGGCCTGCGCGCCCTGCTGCTG
>Ga0310810_10009335_pt1 | contig 11331 bp, 12 predicted proteins | sample NCmetagenome_FD_207641 | JGI IMG/M metagenome (GOLD analysis project Ga0310810, IMG submission 207641) | Soil microbial communities from experimental microcosm in Duke University, North Carolina, United States - NC | ecosystem: Engineered > Artificial ecosystem > Soil microcosm > Unclassified ... | reverse complement strand
GGCCGCCGGACGTCGTGTTGTAGACGATGTCGAAGTTACGCAGCGCCGTGATCGTCGTCAGCGTCGCCGCGACGAGCAGCTCGTTGCGGACGCCGGGCAGCGTGACGGCGACGAACTCGCGTACGAAGCCTGCGCCGTCCACACGCGCCGCTTCGTACAGCTCCTGCGGGATCCGCTGCGCGCCGGCGAGGAGCAGGATCAGGACGAGGCCGAAGGAGATCCAGGTGCCGATCAGCCCGACTGCCGGCAGCGCCCAGGTGAAGTCGCCGAGCCAGACCTTCGCGAACGAGCCGGCTCCGACCGAGCGGAGAAACGCGTCGAGCGGGCCCGACGGGTCGTAGATCCAGGTGAAGGCCTGTGCGACGACCACCGTGGCGATCGTCTGCGGCATGAAGAGCACGGTTCGGAAGAACATCAGCCCGCGCACGCGGAAGTGCGTCATCAGCGCGGTCAGGAAGAGGCCGATCGCGAGCGAGAAGACCGCGTAGAAGAGGATCAGCTCGACGGAGTGCCCGAATGCAGCGCGGATCTCGCTCGAGCCGAAGAGCTCTCGGTAGTTGCCGAGCCCGTGCCACGCCTTCGACGTGATGCCGTCCCAGTCGTAGAACGAGAGGCGGACCGTCTGCACGACGGGGAAGAGCGTGAAGACGACGTACGCGACGAGGCCCGGCAGGAGGAACAGATAGGCGACGCGATGAGGCTCGCCCGGCGCGCGCCCCGTGACGCGGCGCGGCCGGGGAGCCTCTCGCGAGGCGTCACTCACTTCTTGTGGATCCGCTTGTCGAACGCCTCCCAGTTGCCCTGCACGGCCTTCGCCATCTTGTCGGCGGTCTCGCGGCCCGCCATCAGCTCCTGCAGCTGCGCGCCGAGGAACTGGAACATCGTGTCAGCCGACCAGTCGGGGAAGAGGGTCAGACCGTTGTCCTTGACGAGCTGCTGCCAGCCCTTGCCGAGCGATGCCATGTACGGATTGCCCTTCGGAGGGGCCGGCGCTCCGAGGATCGCCGGAACCTGGTTCTGCGCGTACATCAGCCGGGCCGACTGCGGTCCCGCGATCTGCCAGTCGATGAACCGGGCCGCGACATCCGGGTACTTCGACTTCGCCGAGATGTGCAGCGGCAGGCTCGTCGCACCGACCGCGACGTACTTGCCGCTCGGGCCGGGAGGCATGTTCATGAAGCCGACGTTCGAGCCGAGCCCGGCGTGGATGACCTGCGCCTGCCAGTTCCCACCGAGGTAGAAGATTCCCTTGCCCTTTGCGAACGCAGCCGCCGCCTCGTTCTCGTCGACGGCGTTGTAGTCGTTGCCGAAGTAGCCCTTCTTGAACCACTGCTGGTAGAGCGTCAGCGCCTTGATGTTCGCCGGGGTGTCGTAGCGCGCTCCCGGGGCGTGGAAGATCCAGTTGCGAACGGCAATTGCGGGCAGGAACGCACCCTGCACCAGGCCGTAGCTGTGCATCGACTCGTAGCCGCTCTTGTCGCCGATCACCGCGAGCGGCTCGTTCTTCGGCACCTTCGGCCTCAGCTGCGCGAGGAGCTTGTCGAAGCCCGCGAACGACGTCGGCATCTTGTCGGGGTCGAAGCCGTACTTCTTCAGTGCCGTCCGGTTGTAGAAGATGCCGGTCGACTGCCCGAACTGCGCGACGCCCCAGACCGGGCCCTTCCCGTAGGTCTGGCCGTCGGGCGTCCAGCGGAACTGCGCCATCGCGCCCGGCGGGAAGTACTTGTCCCAGTGGTACTGCTTCACATAGCTCGTGAGCGGCCGGATCAGCTTCGCCTTGACGAGCAGCGAGTCCGTGCCGTACCCCTGGTTGCCCTCGGCGACGTCGGGCGCCGAGCCGCTGTTCAGCGCGAGCTGGATGATCTTCAGGTAGTCCGTCAGCCCGTAGAACTTCAGCTTCACGGTGACGTTCGGATAGCGCGCGTGGAACGAGTTCGCAAGCGCGACGATCACCGGCTTCGGGCCTGGGTCCTGGTTGTCCGCCGACCAGACGTTCAGCGTGATCTTGCCGTAGTGCGCGAACGGATTCTGCGCAGCACGCGTCGCACCGCTCGTTGCCGCTCCCGCCGAGGCAACGCCTACGGCGACGAACGCGACGAGCGCGGCTGCAACCAGGCCGAGGCCGCGTGGCCTCCAGCTCTTGTTCATGTGTGCCCCTCCCTCCGACTGGTCGACCATGCGTGGGCCCGATCCAGAGCGACGGTGACTTAGTTCAGGTAGCTGTCTAAAGTACTCCAGTCGCAGCGGTGGGTCAAGCAGCCGGAGCGGCCGGCACACCGCGGCGACGTGTTGATGTTCAACTATTCAAGTGATATCTTGAAAAGATGGCGAGCGGACCGGCGAAGGTGGCGTTGTTCGATGCGCTCGCGTCGGTCGCGCGGGCGCTCGGCAGCGGGCGGCGGGCGGAGATCGTCGACCTGCTCTCGCAGGGTGAGCGTTCGGTCGAGGAGATCGCGAACGAGCTCTCGCAGAGCGTCGCCAACACCTCGCAGCACCTCCAGCTGCTCGCCGCCGCGGGCCTCGTCCGCCCGCGCCGGGAGGGGACGCGTGTCTTCTATCGGCTGGCGAGCGAACGGGTGGGCGATCTGTGGGCTGCGGTGCGCGACGTCGCCGTGCGGCACGTCGCCGAGGTGAACCGGCTGGCCGACGACTACCTCGGCGGACGCGACGGGATCGAGCAGGTCTCCGCCTCGGAGCTCGAGCAGCGCCTGGCACGCGGGGATGTGGTCGTGCTCGACGTGCGACCGGAGCCCGAGTACAGGGCGGGCCACATCGCCGGCGCCCGTTCCGCACCGCTCGCGGCCCTTCCGTCGCTCGCGCCGAAGCTGCCGCGCCGGCGCGAGATCGTCGCCTACTGTCGCGGCCCCTACTGTGTCTACGCCGACGATGCGGTCCGGCAGCTTCGCCAGGGCGGGCTGAGGGCGCGCCGGCTCGACGTCGGATTCCCCGAGTGGCGGCGGGCGGGCCTGCCGGTCGAGACGAGCTGAGGAGGAGAGCCCCATGTTGCTACGCCCGTTCCTGAACGATCAGACGTCGTGTGCGAGCTACGTGTTCGGTTGCGGCACGCACGCGAAGCTCGCCGTGGTCGATCCGCACGTCGATCTCGTCGACGACTACCTCGCCACGGCAGATGCACTCGGCGCGCCGATCGTCGCGGTGTTCGAGACGCACGTGCAGGCAGACCACGTCTCCGGTCTTCCGGCGCTCGTCGCGCGCACCGGGGCGACCGCCTACTTGCCCTCCGGCGCCGGAGTCGAGTTCGAGCATGTCGCGCTCGCGGACGGTGACCGGGTGGAGCTCGGGAACACACTCGTGACCGCGGTCTCGACGCCCGGGCACGCGCCCGCCCATCACGCGTACACCGTCGCCGACCGACGGCGCGGGACGGAAGAGCCCTGGCTCGTCTTCAGCGGCGACTCGATGCTGATCGGCGACGTGGGCCGGCCGGACCTGCACGTCGCCGGAGACGCCCGCGGCCAGGCGCAGCTGCTGCGCACGAGCCTGCAGCGGCTCCTGGAGCTGCCCGACCATGTCGTTCTCCTGCCGAGCCATTACGCCGGCTCGGTCTGCGGGCGGGGCCTGTCGGGCAACCCCTTCTCCTCGATCGGATTCGAGCGACTCCACAACCCGCTGCTCGCCCCGGCCGATTCCGAGGCCTTCGCGGACAGCTTGCTCGCCGACATGCCGCCACGGCCCGCCGACCAGGAGCGGATCGTCGCCGCGAACCGCGGCGGCGAGCCGGTCGCAACCGCATGAGTGCCGCCGCATGAGCACGCCCGTCCGGCTCGGCCTGCGCGCCAATGCCCCGCAGTTCGCGCTGCTCGTCGCGCTGAACGCCCTCGTCGGCGGCATGGTCGGTCTCGAGCGGAGCGTGCTGCCGCTCGTCGGCAAGCGGGACTTCGGTATCCACTCGAGCGCAGCGATCCTCGCGTTCGTCGTCGCCTTCGGCGCCGCCAAGGCGGTCACGAACCTGGCCGCGGGCGCACTCGCCGAGCGTGCCGGCCGAAAGAGGCTGCTCGTGCTGGGCTGGCTCGTGGCGCTGCCGGTGCCGCTGCTGATCGGGCTCGCGCCCTCGTGGTGGCTCATCGTCGCCGCCAACCTGCTGCTCGGCGTGAACCAGGGACTCGCCTGGTCGATGACCGTCGTGATGAAGATCGACCTCGCCGGGCCGCGCCGGCGGGGGCTCGCGCTGGGGCTGAACGAGGCGGCCGGCTATCTCGGCGTCGCGGCAGCCGCCTTCCTGACCGGCGCGCTCGCGGCCTCGTATGCCCCGCTGACCGTCGTGTGGGTGGGTGCCGCGGCGATCGCGTTCGCCGGATTGTCGATCAGCGTGCTCGCGGTGCGCGACACCGGTGCGCAGGTGGCCCTCGAGCAGCGGGCGCACGGTGCCGATCGATCCGCACACGCGACTCTCGGGGCTGCGTTCGCGCAGGCGAGCCTGCGCGACCCGATCCTGCGTGCCTGCAGCCAGGCGGGTCTCGTCAACAACCTGAACGACGCGCTCGCCTGGGGGCTGGCGCCGCTCTACCTCGCCGCCCACGGGGCGAGCGTGCGCGAGATCGCCGTCGTCGCCGCCGCCTACCCGGTCGTCTGGGGAGCAGGCCAGCTCGCGACCGGCTGGGTCTCGGACCACACGGGGCGGAAGCCGCTGATCGCGGCCGGGATGCTGGTGCAGGCGGGCGCGCTCGGCCTGCTCGTCGCGGGCGGGGGCGCCTTCGGCCCGTCGCTCGCGGCGGCGCTGCTCCTCGGCGCGGGCACGGCCATGGTCTACCCCACTCTGATCGCCGCCGTCTCGGATGCGACCCAGCCGCGTGACCGGGCACGCGTCGTCGGCGTCTACCGCTTCTGGCGCGACTTCGGCTTCGTGCTCGGCGCGCTGATCGCCGGCGTCGGCGCCGACGCCGCCTCACCCCGGACCGCGATCCTGATCGTCGCCGCGCTCACTGCCGCGAGCGGCGTGCTCGTCGCGGCAACCTCCTGGCAGACGCGCACGGCGCTCCTGCCCGCCTCGGTCCCCTGAGAAAGAGAAGATGGTCATGAAGAGACGGCGCGACAACCCGAGGAGGCGTGATGGCTGTTGAGGTCGAGATCGACGTTCAAGTCCTGAAGGGCGAGATCAGGAAGACCTACGCGGCCGTCTCGCAGGAGCCGGAGCGGGAGTTCATCTTCCCCACCGGCCGGCCCTGGGCCGAGGACCTCGGCTATCCCGACGAGCTCGCGAAGGTGCCCGAGACGGCGGTCGGGTCGTTCGCCGGGGTCGCAAACCCGTGGCACCTCGGCAGGCTCGCTCCAGGCGAGCGGGTGCTCGACATCGGCTCCGGTGCCGGCACCGACTCGCTCGTCGCCGCGCAGATGGTCGGCGAGCACGGCCACGTCACGGGGATCGACATGACGCCCGAGATGCTTGCGAAGGCGCGCACCGCCGCGGCCGAGCTGGGAGCGTCGAACGTCGAGTTCCTGGAAAGCGAAGCGGAGCAGCTGCCGTTCGAGGCCGGGAGCTTCGACGTCGTGATCTCGAACGGTGTCATCGACCTGATCCCGGACAAGGACGCCGTCTTCGCGGAGATCTTCCGTGTACTCGTGCCCGGTGGGCGGATCCAGATCGCCGACGTCACGATCCAGAATCCGGTCAGCGCCGAAAGCCGGCGCAACATCGACCTCTGGACCGGCTGAATTGCCGGAGCGCTGCTGGAGGCAGCGTACGCCAAGCTCCTCGAAAGTCACGGCTTCGAGCGGATCGAGACCGGTCTGCTCGTCGACACCTACGCGCGATCCGCGTTCGAAGACACGCGCCGCAAGGCGCAGAAGTTCGGCGCCCGCGGCACCATCGTGAAGGCGTTCAAGCCGCGGACCTGACGATTGGCGCGCGACGACGATCGTGTGGAGGCGGCGGCGATTGCCGCGCTCGTCCCGCTCGAGGGCAAGCGCGTGCTCGAGGTCGGTTGCGGCAAGGGACGACTTACCGTGCTGGCCGCCGCCCGCGCATCGCGCGTGTACGCGTTCGACCCGAGCCCCGAGAACGTCGCCGCCGCCCGTGAGACCCTGACGGCCGAGCAGCGCCGCAGCGTCCGCTTCGGCGTCCACGCCGCGGAAGCGCTCGACGTGACCCGTGAGCGGTTCGACGTCGCCCTCTGCGGCTGGTCGTTGTGATGCGTCCCACTCGAGGGCGTCGTGCACGTCCTGCGCAACATCCACGAAGCGCTCGCCCCCGACGGCATTCTCGTCGACACGCAACCGGTCTCGGCCCGTCCGCCCGTCGCCGCCGGCGAGCTCAGGCTCGGCACGCTCGACATGCGCGACTGGCTCGAGACGATCCTGGCAGTCGACGCGCTCTTCGCCGAGACCGTCGACGCAGGGCTCTTCGAGCTACAGGGCGAGTCCCGGCTCGTCGTCACGGACACGTTCGACGACGGGCGCGAATGCCTGGAGACCGTCGCCGGCTGGCGCGGCACGCGCGTCCCCGAGGACGTCTCGACCGGGCTCGCGACCGTGACGTCTCAGGTGACGGTTCGGCAGGAGGTTCGCCTTCGACTGCTGCGCCGCGCGTCGTAGCACGGCCGTCAGCCGCACGCGCGAATCATCCTCGGCCCGGTCTGGAACATCGAGGGCTGGCGGTGGAAGACGTAAACGAGGAAGAGGAAGCGGTGCGCGCGCGCCCACCGCTTCCTCCGCCGAGCGCTCAGAACGAGCAGTTGCCCGGGGCGTCCTCGTCGATCTTTCTCGGAGCGTCCTTCGGAATGAGCTGCACCGCCATCGTCTCCGCGGGGACGGTGCCCTCGTTCCTCAGCGTGTGGACGTCGGAGCCGCCCGGGTCGACGAACCCCTCGCCCGCGGTGTAGACGTGCCCGGCGCACGCGGGGTCGTCGCCCGTGTAGTTCGTCACCGCTCCTGCGACGACCAGGATGAGGCTGGGACCCGGATGCGAATGCCAGCCCGTGGTGCCTCCGACCGCGATCTTGTTGTCGACGACGTACACGTCGGTCAGGCCCTGCGTCTTCAGTCGGGCTTGCCAGGTGTCTGCCGGAAGCGTGTGAGCGTTGAGATCAATCTCGCCGAACGTCGACTTGACGAAGGTGCTCGTCGAGCCCACGCCGGGCGTCGCAAGGACGTTGCCGCCGTACACGGCGACGCCCACCACAGCCAACAGCACTGCCCACAGCCATTTCGACCTCATCTCTTCTCCTTTTTGCGTGCGGACGAGACGGCTTCGACGACGCGAAACGGCTCGAGCCCGGCGCGCTGCGCGACAAGCGCGGCGTCGCGGCCCGACGGTGCGTCGAAGACGAAGAAGCAGATCTCGTCCTCAGGGACGTGGATCGAGCGTTCGAAGCGGACGTGCGTCCGTCCCTCCGTCAGCTCCTGCGCGGCCGAGCGCGCCCGCCGCTCGCGGGCTACGCGTTCGCCCGCGTGGCCGCGAGCGAGATACGTCTCGACGAGGTAGCTCGGCACGTGGTCGACGCTACGGCGCGGGCGATGCCGCGGAAACGTCAGAACGTCGGAACTTTGCCCGCCTCAGTGCAGCCGGCGGGCGAGCTCCGTGCGTGAGCGCACGCCGAGCTTCGCGTAGACGTGCGTCAAATGGCTGGCGACCGTTCGCTCGCCGAGAAAGAGGGCGGCGGCGACCTCGCGGTTCGTCCGGCCCTCGGCGACGAGGGAGGCGACGCGTCTCTCGGCCGCAGTCAATCCTTCGACGCGCGTCCGCCCGCCGACGCGACCGAGCTCGCGGCGCGTGGTCGCCGCCCAGCCGGCGGCTCCGATCGTCTCGAACGCTTCGAGCGCGGCTTCGATGGCCTCGCGCGCCGGACGCTTCTGGCGTCGCCGCCGCCTGACGACGCCGAGCGCGAGCAATGCCCGCGCGCGCCCGAACGGGTCGCCGACCGCCTCGTGCTCGGAGACCGCACGCTCGAGCAGCGCGTGGGCAGCCTCGACGTCGCCGCAGGCGGCGGCGACGAGGGCTCGACAGCGGGTGACCTGCGCGGTCACCCAGTCGCGACCGACCCGCGTCGCGTCCTCCTCCCAGCTGTCGAGCAGGTCGACGGCGGCGTCGGTCCGGCCGAGCTCGAGCAGCGATTCGACGTAGTCGGCGCGCCACCAGTACATGGCCGGCTCGCGGATGTCGGCGCCCCGTCGGGCCTGCTCGGCGGCCTCGAAGCGCACGACGGCCTCGCGCTCGTTCCCGCTCCAGGCCTCGACGAGGCCGAGCACCGCCTCCTGGCCGCTCAAGGCCGGCAGCTGACCCTGGGCGAGCTGTAGACCTCGCTCGGCGAGCTCACGAGCGACGTCGAGCTCGCCTCGATGAGCGGCGACGAGGGCGACGGCCCAGATCGACGTCGGTTCCTCTCGCTCGTCGATTGCGTGCTGAAGAGCGATCTCCCGCTGCCGGCCCGCGTAGTCGGCCGCCAGGGAGAATCGACCGGCGCGGAGCTCGACGAGGCTCAGGTGCCAGAGGGCTCCGGCAGTTGCGACCTCGTCGCGTAAGGCGAACTCTCGATAGAGCGACTCGAGCAGGCTGCGGGCCCGCTCGAGCCGAGCCGACCACGAGAGCACGTGAGCGAGACTGAAGTCCACGTCGGGGCGGCGCCGCGGCTCGCCTGCCCGAAGGGCAAGGTCGTAGGCCCGCTCCGCGAGCTCCGGCGCATCGCGCTCTCCGGCGTTGAAGCGAACGAGAGCGAGCGTCGCGAGCGCTCCCGCCAGCAGAGCGTCGTCGCCGAGCTCCTCCGCGAGCTCGACCGAGGCGCGCGCATGCCACTCGGCGTTCTGCAACCCCTCCGTGAGGCGGACAGCACCTCCGAGCCAGTTGTGGATCCGAGCCTGGAGCTCAGGTGGCACCGCCGGCTCGCGAAGCGCTTCCCGGCGCAGGCCGATCGCGAGCTCGAGGTCGGCGGCGGCCTCGCCGTCGACGTCGCTCAGGAGCACAAGCGCCTCCGCGCGCCGAGGCCCCCGGCGCCGTCGCTGCCACGAGCCCGCGGGCGAGCGCGCGGGCGCGGCGGGCATCGCCGGCAGCGAGGTGGAGGCGGGCGGCCACGATGGTCCGACGGTGACGCTGCTCGCTATTGCCCGGCGTCAGGCGTAGCGCGTGCTCGCCGAGGTCGGCGGCGGCGACAATCGCACCGCGGGCTTCCGCGACGGCCGCGGCGTCTTCGAGCGCGCCCGCAGCCTCGCCGTCCGGTTTGCTCGACGCCAGTGCAAGGTGACGAGCCCGCCCCACCGGGTCGTCGACGATGTCGCCGAGGAGTCGATGAACGCGCCGCCGGTCTTCGGCCGGGCAGGTCTGATAGAGGGTTGATCCGAGCAGCGGATGCGTGAAGCGGATCGTCCCGGCGGTCTGCTCGACGAGGTGCGCGGCGAACGCCGGCTCGAGCGCGTCGTCCGAGACACCTGCCGTACGCAGCAAGGCCGGCGAGGGACGGCCGACCGCCGAGACGAGCAGCAACGCGTCAAGCGTCGCCTCCTCGAGCCCGTCGAGCCGGCCTGCCACGAGCCGCTCCAGGGTCTCGGGTATCGGAAGCGGCCGCGTCGGATCTCCGGCACCCTCTTCGGCATCGAGCGCACGGCCGAGCTCGAGCGCGAAGAACGGATTGCCGCCGGACGCCTCGTGAAGTCGCAGCAGCGTGGGCCGCGGAAACGCCTGCCCGAGACGCGCCTTGAGGAGCGCCTGCATGGCGCCTACGCTGAGCGGCCCGAGACGAAGCCGCTCGACGCGGTCGGCATCGAGCGCCTGCTCAACGGTTGCCACGAGCGGACCGGGACCGACGCGCGTGGTGAACAGGAGCAGGATGTTCGCGTCCTGCAATCGCCGTAATGCAAACGCGAGTGCACGCGACGACGAGTCGTCGAACCACTGGAGATCGTCGACGGCGACGAGGACCGGCTCGGCGTCGGTCAGCAGCTGCAGCGAGTTACGTACCGCCATCCCGAGCGCCGCCGGGTCGACGCCTTCCGGCGCCGCCTCCGTGCGCAGCAGCGCAACCTCGAGCGCGCGGCGCCTCGGCGGCGGAAGCTCGGGCAGCAGCTGGTCGACGACGTCCTCGAGGAGATCCGCAAGCCCCGCGTGGGCGAGCCCGCACTCGGCCTCCGCCGGTCGGGAACAGAGGACGCGCAATCCCTGCGCGCGCGCCTGCTCAACGCCGTCGGACCAGAGCGTCGACTTCCCGATGCCGGCGTCGCCTTCGAGCACGAGGACAGCGCTGCCCCGCCGCGCCTCGCCGACGAAGGCGCGGACGAGGGCGAGCTCCTCCTCCCTGCTGACGATCTCGGGTGCCATGCTCCTCGCGACGATCGTGACAGAGCCTGTCGGGAACGCAAACGAGCTCTGGGCGTGGAGCACGACTTCGGCACCGCACCGGGCCGCGCCGGCCCCGCGTGACGCTCGCCGCATATAGTCCGCGCGTGGCGAAGGCATCGCTGCACGAGCTCCGCCGCGACGCGTTCGAGTACGCCTGGGACAACGCTGTCGAGCCGGCCCTCGAGCTCGACTCGGGCGAGACGATCCTGCTTCACGTCCGCGACGCCTCCGACGAGCAGATCCGGGCGGATTCCGGCGTCGACGACGTCCTGGCGCTGGACTTCGACCACGTCAACCCGGTCAGCGGGCCCGTCTTCGTCAAGGGCGCCCGTCCCGGCGACGTGCTCGAGGTCGAGCTGCTCGAGTTCGAGCCGCAGGGCTGGGGCTGGACGGCGATCATCCCCGGCTTCGGCCTGCTCGCGGACGAGTTCCGGGAGCCGTGGCTGCGGATCTCGGCGGTCGACCCCGGGTCTGGTCGCATCCGCTTCTCCGACCGGGTGACGCTGCCGTACCGGCCGTTCCCGGGCACGCTCGGCGTCGCGCCCGCCGAGCCCGGCCCGCACTCGATCGTGCCCCCGTCGCGCTTCGGCGGCAACATGGACACGAAGCATCTGAACCCCGGCGCGACGCTCTACCTCCCCGTGGGGGTAGAAGGCGCGCTCTTCTCGCTCGGGGACACCCACGCGGCGCAGGGCGACGGCGAGGTGTGCGGAACGGCGATCGAGACGGCGATGGACGTCGTGCTGCGCCTCTCGGTGCGGCGCGACTTCACGGTCGACGCACCGCAGTACACGCTGCCGCCCGGGCTCGTCGCCGAGCACGAGCGCTCGGCCTACCACGTCTGCACCGGGGTCGGACCCGATCTGATGGAGGCCGCACGCGACGCCGTCCGCGCGGCGATCGTGCACCTCGGCGAGCGACGCGGCCTCGAACGGTCCGAGGCGTACGCGGTGGTCAGCGTCGCCTGCGATCTCCGCATCCACGAGGTTGTCGACGCACCGAACTGGGTCGTCGGCTGCTTCGTCCCCGACTCGATCTTCGAAGGA
>Ga0310810_10009334_pt1 | contig 11332 bp, 9 predicted proteins | sample NCmetagenome_FD_207641 | JGI IMG/M metagenome (GOLD analysis project Ga0310810, IMG submission 207641) | Soil microbial communities from experimental microcosm in Duke University, North Carolina, United States - NC | ecosystem: Engineered > Artificial ecosystem > Soil microcosm > Unclassified ... | reverse complement strand
GATAGCGACCGGTGAGCGGACATCCCGGACCGACAGGTTCGCGCCCTTATCGGACGACCAGCCTCATTGGATGAAATTTCACTAGTAGTAGCTGCAGACGCCCGCTACGCAGCGCCGCACCGCCCGCCGCGTGGCGCGCCTATGCACGCCGGCTACGCTTGTAGCGGTAGCTGGATGCCCCACTCGGGCATCCGCACTGTCTAGGGACAATGACAATCCTTTATCTTGCGATTGGTGAAGCGAAATAGGGACTGCGCACAGTATTGCAGCGCCCACTAGAGTTGCTCCAATCATGCTCATCTTTCTCATGACGTTCTCCTGGGCTAGGCGAGGTTCATTTGGGCTTAGGCTAGGCGAGGTTCATTTTTTGATAAAAAAATTCTCGCACCTTGGCCTTGATGCAAGTCAAACGCGGGCCTGAATGTGCGCTTTGGGGGTCCAAAACCGGTAGGGCTCAGAAGGAGCAAATGTTTTCCAGTTTGCCCCCGAAAGCGGACCTCCGATCTGCGCGTTAATGAGTGCACGTTTCCGTAGGACCATGCTGCGCAGCCGATACCTCGGATCTGCCGAAGCGGATGGCTCCTTGCACTCTGTCTTCGAAGTGCTCGTACGAGAACAGTTCACCAACCCGCATATCCGAGCCGCGCATCGATTTTTCCCGCCGTTCTCTCAGCAGCATAGGAATCATATTCGCGGTCTGATGCACTGGTCAGATCGCCCGGCTTCTTGATCCAAATCAAGGCACCAGTACGCCTGCCGCAGCAGAAGACAATTAACCAGGGCTGAATTGATTTAGCATGAGGGACATTACCGAACATCTCAGGACCGTCGTAATAACGGATCTGGTTCCCACCCAGGTCACGGTGGGGATGCGCGAAGTCGATTTCAAACGCAGGCGTTGGCGTGAGAAAGACAGCCATAATGCTGCTTCCTATCTCAGCAGTCACAGCATTCCGGTGATCCTGGGGCTCGGAGCTCGTCACTACATTATTGATCGCCATCATCTGACGCGGGCGCTTCACGACGAAGGAGTGGAGAAAGTCCCTACCGCCGTTGTTGCAGACTTAAGCCCACTCAGTTTCGATGAGTTCTGGTTTACGCTCGAAAGCCGCAGTTGTGCTCACCCGTTCGATGATGAAGGCAATCGGCGGTCCTACGGCGACATGCCCAAGACTGTATTCGAACTCACGGATGACCTCTTTCGCTCGTTGTCCGGGGCGCTGAAAAGAACGGGCGGATATGCCAAGAATGAAGCGCCGTTCAGTGAATTCAGGTGGGGGGAATTTCTCCGCAGTCGAATCGCACGCGAAACAGTCGAGCGCGATTTCGACCGCGCATTGGCGTTAGCGCTGGATTTGGCGCAGAGCCGCGAAACAATGGCTTTGCCAGGCTGGCTCGGGCTCCCTTCTATCAATGCAGCTCGCTGCCTCGAAGAGATCCGTCATTGATGTGGCTTGCAATGCTGCGGTGCCCCCTCAACCAAACATCGGGCTCGATTGACATGAAGCGCGCGAAAAAGACCTCCAAGGCGCCAGCTCCCGTCAGCACCTCCCATATCATCGCACCGGACGACCGAGCCGCAGCCGGCAAAGCCCTGCGCGACAAGGTCCCGCACGAGCAGCACGGCGTATGGAAAGAATTCAAAGGCCGGCCAAGCCCGATTGACCTCTTACACAAGTCAGATGCAGGCCGAATGAAGGAGCTCGTGCCGATTCGCTACGGCCGGATGTTGCAATCGCCTTTTGCGTTCTATCGCGGGTCCGCTGGCTTGATGGCTTCCGACTTATCGCGAACGCCCAATACGGGCCTTCAAGTACAGGCGTGCGGCGACTGTCACTTGATGAACTTTGGCGGCTTTGCCACACCCGAACGCAACATCATCTTCGATATCAATGATTTCGATGAGACGTCGCCCGCGCCATGGGAGTGGGACGTCAAGCGTCTTGTCGCTTCGATGGTACTCGCCGCACGATCGATTGGACTGTCCGACAGGCAGGGCCGCGATTGCGCTGAGACTGCTGCTCGCAGCTACCGCGAGCATATGCGGGAGTTCTCCAAAATGGACCCGCTGCGGGTCTGGTACACGAACATCAGCGTCGAAGATATCATCGCGATGGTGCCCGAGGCTGTGCAGAAGCGCATGAGGAAGCGGGTCAAAAAAGTGACGTCCGGCACCGGTTCGGAGTTGGACTTCCCCAAGCTTGCGGGGACCATAGCCGGACAGACCCGTATCTCCGACCAGCCGCCATTGATCTTCCATCCAGAAGATGTCCATGCCCCTGAGACATGGGCGGAAGTCGAAAAAGTCCTGCGCGCCTACCGTGAGACATTGGCCCATGACCGGCGCATGCTGCTCGATCGGTATCGGCTTGTGGATGTAGCAATAAAAGTGGTCGGTGTTGGCAGCGTCGGCCGAATGTGTTCGATCGCCTTGCTGATGTCCGAGGCAAACGATCCGCTGTTCCTTCAATGCAAGGAAGCAGGGGAATCCGTGCTTGAGCCTTACGCGGGAAAGAGCGTCTACAAGCATCACGGTCAACGTGTAGTGATGGGGCAGCGCCTTATGCAGCCAGCTTCAGACATTTTCCTGGGCTGGGTGACCGGTCGAACGGGCCAAGCACTCTATGTGCGACAGCTGCGTGATGCCAAGATCAAGCCATTGGTCGAAACTTTTGACGCCGAAGTGCTGGATCTCTACGGCATGATCTGTGGTTGGGTGCTTGCCCGCGCGCATTCGAAGGTCAGCGAGCTATCTTCGACGATCAGCGGCTATCTCGGCTCGTCGAGCGATAAGTTCGACATAGCGATGGGCAAATTTGCCTCGGCCTACGCGGATCAGGCTGAGCGCGACCATGCCGCTCTCGCGGCCGCAGTGCGAAAAGGCAAGATCACCGTCTATCAGGAATCCTAAGTCCGGTTTGCGACAACATCTTCACTGCCCCGGTGGCGACAATACCAGCTCGGTGACGTGAGAAATTGAGGTAAACCGCGATGGTGTCGCCCACGTCAATGTCTGGTGGTAGTTTCCCCCGGGATCCGGGGGACTTCTCGCTCGTCCTAGGCGGGCCGATCTTTCAGCTTCTGCGTCGGTCACATCTGACCAACGATGCACTGGAGTTGGCGCACCACCGCATCATCGTCATTTCGCTATTTTCCTGGTTGCCGCTCGTGGTGCTCTCGGCTCTGGAAGGCAAGATGCTGGGCGGGATTGCCGTACCCTTCCTGCTGGACGCGGAAGTTCACGTCCGCTTCTTAGTCGTGATACCGCTCTTGATTAGTGCCGAGCTTGTTGTGCACCGGCGCATGCGTTTCGTGGTGAAGCAATTCCTGGAGCGCCATTTGATTCCCGAAAGCGCTATGGCGCGGTTCGATGCCGCCATCGCATCGGTATTTCGGCTACGTAACTCGGTACTCGCGGAGGTGCTACTTTTCGCCTTCGTCTATGTCTTCGGCATCCTGATCGTTTGGCGCCACTACATAGCACTCGACACGGCCACTTGGTACGCGACACCGTCCGTCGATGGATCGAAGCTATCGCTCGCTGGGATGTGGTTTGGCTACGTAAGCTTGCCGATCTTCCAGTTCCTGCTGTGCCGCTGGTATTTCCGATTATTTATCTGGACCCGCTTTCTCTGGCAGGTGTCACGCATTGACTTGAGGCTAATGCCCGCGCATCCGGATCGCGTCGGCGGTCTGGGATTTCTTTCGGACACGGTCTACGCCTTCATCCCGCTGCTTATTGCACATGGCGCGCTGCTGGCCGGGCTGATCTTTGATCGCATTTACCACCTCGGAGCCAAACTGCCTGATTTCATGCTTGAGAGTCTCGTCCTCGTCATCTTTCTTATGTGCGCGGTGCTCGGCCCGCTCTTGGTGTTCGCACCTCAGCTTGCTCGGGCGAAGCGGATGGGCTTTCGCGAGTATGGCACGCTGGCCGAGCGTTATGTGCGCGAGTTCGATGGCAAGTGGCTGCGGGGTGGCGCGCCTGCCGATGAGCCGCTTTTAGGCAGCGGCGACCTTCAGTCTCTCGCCGATCTGGGCAATAGTTTCGAGGTAGTGCGGACTATGCGCATCGCACCTTTTACCAAGGAAACGATCCTCCAACTCGCGGCCGCAACGGTTGCACCGGTAGCGCCGCTGCTACTCACGATGATGCCGTTGGAAGAACTTCTGAAAAAGCTGTTGGGCATACTGTTCTAGGAAGCCTTCATTCAGGCCACGCGACCGCCGCGCCGCCGAGCAGCATGATGAACTCGCGCCGCTTCATTCGATAACCTCGTCGGCGCGCAGAAGCAGAGAGGTCGGTAAATCGAGTCCCAGCGCCTTGGCAGTCTTGAGATTGACCACCAGCTCGAACTTGGTGGGCTGCTGAATTGGCAATTCGCCTGTCTTCGTACCCTTGAGAATCTGTCCGACATAGATGCCGGACTGGCGATACGCATCCCTGATGCCGCTGCCAGCTGGCGAGACCACCGTCCAGGACGATTCGCGCCACGCATAGACCGCAGGCAGCGTGTGACGTGCCGCAAGGGTGGTGATCTGTTGCCGTTGAAGGGTCAAGAAGCAATCGGCCATCACAATGAGCGCCTGCGCCTTCGGGTACAAGCGCGTTGCGGACGTGTTTTGAACCCGAATGCAGACGCGCCGCTGCCGTACCCTCTCAGGACCAAGGCGAGGAAGTAGGCGGCGGAATGCCGCCCTTGGCTGCTGTTAAGCTTGGGCAGCGACCAGCGCTCGGCCGCGGTGTCCACCATGATCGTGAGTCATCTCTGCGGGCCAATCGGACATCACTTCGATGATCTCGGCTTCCAGCGCTTCTCCGCATGTCGCAGGCGGCATCGGCGTCTTCGGCTCGCGCTTGCGCTTGGGCTTCGTCATCGCGCGCACTCCGGGCGGCGCGGGCCAATTTCAGTTGGAAATTTCGTGCTAAGCTCTTGATGCAACAAGGGCGCTTTTCTCCGGAGTTGGGAGAAAGCCCTGCAAAATCAGCGTGGCGCTAGGGACTTCTGAGCCGCCACACTGGCGCATTCGATGTACTCGCCAAGTGTACTCGCCAAGTGCCTTTGCCGTGCATGGTAGGACAGAACCGTTGCAGGTCGCTGGAGGAGCTGCTTGAAGCCGGCCATCGATCCGCGCCGCGGCGACGTCGAGGATGACGCATCGAGCTCCAAGCGCCGCTCGCTGCTGTCGCTCGCCGGCAGCCTGCTCGCCGAGATCAGCCTGCCGAAGCTGGCGGTAGCCTGGTTCCTGCTGATCGTCGGCCCGGGCCTGGTGCTCGGGGTCGCGCCGGTCGTCGCCGCGATCTGGTTCAGCAAGCTGTCGACCAGCCTCGAATATCCGATTGCGGGCATTTGGCCGCTGGCCATCCTTGCGGTCCTGGTCGGGGTGGGATGGTTCGGCGGACGCACGCTGTTTCGGCTGGCCGAGAACAGCTTCTGGTCGCTCAACTCGCTGGCGGTCCAGCCCGCCTATACCATGGGCCGCGAAGCGTTGCGCCAGCTGGCCGAGGGGAGATTGCCGGCGCGGGCCACCAAGGCGCAGCGCGCGCGGCTGCGTGCCGCGGCCGCGGTGGTATCCGGCGTCTTACTGTGCGCCGTCGCGCTCGGCGTGTTGGCGGCGGTGCTGCCGAGCGCGGATCTGCTGCGGGGCGCGTCGGGCGTGGGCTCGGCGGGTCATCTGGCCGTGGTGGCGCTGGCCAACACCGTCGTGCTGGTCGCCGGATATCTCGCGGTGGCCGCCCTGGTCTGGGCGATCGCCGACGCGACCATGGCGCAACCCCAGGATTTCGATGAGTTCGCCGAGCGTCCGAGCGCGGGCAGAACCTGGCGCGTCGCGCATCTGTCGGATGTGCACACCGTGGGCGAACGCTACGGCTTCCGGATCGAAAGCGGAAGGTCGGGGGCGAGCGGCAACGAACGTCTGCGGCGGCTGCTCGCCGAACTGGATCGGCTCCACGCCAGCGAGCCGCTCGACGCGATCCTGATCACCGGCGACATGACCGATGCCGGCCGCTCGAGCGAGTGGGCCGATTTCACGGACGCCGTGTCGCGGTATCCCAAGCTTGCCGAACGAATGTTGATGATCCCCGGCAATCACGACCTGAACATCGTCGATCGCGCCAATCCCGCCCGGCTCGATCTGCCGACCAGCCCCAACAAACGGCTGCGCAAGCTGCGGGTCCTGTCCGCCATGGGTATGGTTCAAGGCGAACGCGTGCACGTCATCGATCGCACGCGCGGCCGCTTGGGGGCAAGTCTCGCGCAGGCATTGGCGCCGCACCTCCGCGCGATGGCCAGGTTTGCCGATACCGGCAGGCCGGTATGGTCGACGGAATTGACGGACTTGTGGACCAACGTGTTCCCGATGGTGCTGGCGCCCGACCGGGACGACGGGCTCGGCATCGTGCTGCTGGACTCGAATGCCGACACGCACTTCTCCTTCACCAATGCGCTCGGAATGATCTCGACCGATCAGGTCCGCGGCCTGGAGATCGCGTGCGCGCAATATCCGCGGGCGTGCTGGATCATCGCGTTGCATCACCACGTGGTGGAGTATCCGCGGCGAGCGAAGGCGCTGTCGGTGCGGATCGGCACGGCGCTCGTCAACGGCAACTGGTTCGTGCGGCGGCTCAAGCCGCTCGCCCGCCGCATCGTGCTGATGCATGGGCACCGCCACATCGACTGGATCGGCGAATGCGGCGGCATGCCCATCATCTCGGCGCCGTCGCCGGTGATGGAAGCGACCGACGACATGCAAACCTATTTTTATATTCACACCTTGGCGGCGGGAGAGGGCGGGCGTCTCAAGTTGTTGCGCCCGCAGCGGATCGCCGTGCCGGGAGAACCGCCGCGGCAGGCCTAGGATGAGACTAGGGCGAACGGCTCATGCGCGACGCGGTTGCGCGCGCGATACGATGAGTCGCAGCCGGAAGCCGTAGGTTGGGTCGAGTTCTTACGAGACCCAACAATGGCACCGCAGGGCGACTGTTGCGCGTGGCGCGGCGCGCAGCCAAAGGCTACGCGATGTTGGGTCTCGCAAGAGGCCCGACCCAACCTACGACTGCTTCGAGAACCTTGCGCTGGATCGACGTAAGTCGGGTTTACCAGACTTGCGCATTATATGCCGATCTCGGGCAGGCCCGGGATCGGTGTCTCGTTCCGCTCGGCTTCGCCTCTCTGCACTCGGTCGGGACACGAGAGCGCGCTTGCTCCGCCCTCCTCGCTCCACAAACGCGCGCCGCATTTGGCCAAACGAACCCACGTTGCAGAACGGCAACAAATGCCAGGCGCGGGTGTCAGAGGTGTTGCCGGAGGCCTACGCGGCCTTGCGCTCGCTTCCCGACAGCAGCGTCGCGATCCAACGCGTGGAGTCGCGCTGGTCGCAGAGCGTGAGAGCTGCGATCACGATCGGCACGCCGATGAACGCGCCCGGGATGCCCCAGAGGAAGGCCCAGAAGAAGACCGCAAACAACACCAGGAACGGAGAGACCGACAAGGCGGCGCCGGCGATGCGCGGTTCCAGGTAGCTTCCGATCAGGAACTGGATGAGGTTCAGGCACAGGAACACAACGATAGCCAATTGCCAGGAGCCGACCTGCGCCAGCGCGAACACGGTCGGAAACACGGTCGCGACCAGCGGGCCGATGAACGGGATGTAGTTCAAGACGAAGGCGATCACGCCCCACGCCGTCGCCAGCTCGAGACCGGCGAGGAGGGCAAAAGCCCAGACCACCAGGCCGGTGAGCACGCTCATGGCGCTGCGGACCAGCATGTAGCGCTGGAACTTGTCGGCGATCTGCGTGCTCGCCTGCAGGATGGTTCGCGCCGCCTCCCTGTTGCCGAGAATTTCGATGTTCTTACGGGCGATGTCGACCTCGAGCAGGCCCAGCGCGGTGAACACGAAGGTGATGACGACGAACGTCGCCAGGCCGTGCAGGCGCAAGCCGATTTCCTGGACCGCGCGGATGAGCCAGCTCGCGTTGAAATTCTCGACCAGCAGGCTCGTGACCAGGATGCCGTGCTCCGCCAGCCAGTCGTTCCATTGCACGTACAATGCTTGAAACCGCAGCGCGTTCTCGATCACCCAGCGGCCGACGGTTCCGAACGCCCACACGATGAGATAGCCCAGCACGGTGAAGACGAGCAGTGTCATCACCAGCGTGACGACAAGCGCAAGCAGCCGCGGCAGCCTGGTCTCGAGCGCGCGCTGCAACGGCCAGACGATGGCGACCACGAAGAGCGAGAACGCGACCGGCGCGAGGATCGAGCGCGCGAGGTAGAGGCCTGAAAGAACCAGCACCGCGGTGCACAGTCCCAGCATGATCGGAATGGCCCGGCTGCTCATGCATGCCTCGTCCGTTGCTTTGCCGCTTGCCGCGTCTTCATGGCCGATGGCGGCGACACCGCGCAAGCGTAGGAGATGACTTAAAGCCGGGCCGACCGCAATGGCGATGCCAAGCCGCGTTCGGGGGTGGGTCGGTTGGCGCGCCGGACTGTCAGCAGCACGTGCCCGCACGTCGGCTCAATAGCTCGACGCAGTGGCGCGCAGGAGCGCTGCGCAATCCTGGCACGCAATTGTGAGCTGCCTCACGGTCGCCGGCACCGCGGCTGTATTAGGATCCCCCGGCCCGAAGTGCCCGAGATACTTCCGCGCGGCTCCGGGCAAGGAAGCCCGTGATCATTCGCTCGCATCAGTCAGGAGAATCCTCATGGCTAAGAAACAGCGTGCGCGTGCCAGGCCAGAAACAAGTCGCATTTGCAATCTGGAGCCTTCGCACAATACGGAGAATGACTGGCGTTTCGAACATGCCGTAGCGGCCAACGCTATTGCCGCCCCGCGCGCGGCTGCGCCGGCGAGCGTGGACCTTCGCGCCGCCTGGTGGGACATTGGCAACCAGGAAGCGACGGGGTCATGTGTCGGTTGGTCCTCCACCGACGGCGTCGCGCGTTACCATTTCGTCAAGGCCGGCAGGCTGGCCCAGAATGCAAAGTTATCGCCGCGCTACACCTGGATGGCGTCGAAGGAAACCGACACGTTCACCACCCGGCCGGAGACGTTCATTGAAGAAGCCGGCACCACCCTCAAGGCCGCATTGGACATCCTGCGCAAGTACGGGGCGGCACCCGAATCGCTGGTGCCCTTCCATATCGCGACCAGCCTGTATCTGGGTAACGAGGACACCTTCTACGCCACGGCGGCGACGCGCCGGATCGCCTCCTACTTCAACCTGCAGAAGAACTTGGCAAATTGGCGCTCCTGGCTCGCCGGTCACGGCCCGATCCTAGCCGGGCTGAGCGTGGACGCGACCTGGGACAATGCCACCGCGACGCGCGGCAAGCTCGATACCTTCCAGGCCAACACCGTCCGCGGCGGCCACGCCATCGCCGTCGTCGGTTATACGACTGACCGCCGCTTCATCATACGCAACAGCTGGGGCACGTCCTGGGGAGACCGCGGCTTCGCGTACGCCAGCGAGGCCTACATCAATGCGGGCTTCTTCGATGAGAGCTATGGCGTGACGCTCTGAGCCAGGTCATGTGACAAGCCGGCTGCCGGAATGTATGTCTTGCCTGGGGCGCGCGGCGGCGCCGGCTGCTGCACGGTTCACGTCTTCGTCCGGCGCGCCCCGCCTTCCGTGTCGGAGCCGTGGAGGATCCCACGACCATGCTGTCGCTGGTTGAAACGGATAATGACCGAACGGTCGACGTTCACCTGGGCGATCTGGTGCGGGTCACCCTGCCGGAGAACGCAACCACGGGCTACCGCTGGACGGTCGATCACTGTGATGAGGAATTGATCGAAGCGCTCGGCAGCGAGCCTCGCTATCCCGCCAAGGCGGTCGGCTCGGGTGGCGAGGTGACGTTCACGTTCAAGGCCAAGAAAGTCGGTACCGGCGAGGTCGTGCTCAAGCACTGGCGCCACTGGGAAGGAGACCGATCGGTCATTGCCCGCTTTCGCGTCCGGCTCAATGTGCAGCCTTAGTGCGTGATCGGCCGCTGCCGACGGCAGGTCGCGAGCGCGCTAGAACGAGCCAAGAGCCGACCCGAGCATGATCACGGCGACGAGCGCGATGATCGCGCCGACAATGGCGACCATGACGATGTCGACATAGCTTTCGCGGTGCGACAGGCCGCACAAAGCGAGCAACGTCACCACGGCGCCGTTGTGCGGGAGGCTGTCGAGCGTGCCCGAGCCGATCACCGCCACGCGGTGCATGAGCGCGGGATTGATCCCGGTCTGCGCCGCGATCTGCATATACGTCGTGCCGAGCGCGTCGAGCGCGATGGTGAGGCCGCCCGAAGCCGAGCCGGTGAGCGCCGCCAGCACGTTGGTGGCGACCGCCAACGACACGAGCGGCCCGCCCTCGATCGACAGCACCCAATCGCGGACGGCGTCGAACGCCGGCAGCGCTGCCACGACGGCGCCGAAGCCCACCAGGCTGGCGACGCTCACGGCGGGCAATACCGAGGCATTGGCGCCGGCATCCATGCTCGCGCGTTTTGCCGGAAGGTGGCGCCAGTTGACCGCAATCAGCGTCGCAATCGCGCAAGCGAGCGCGGTCACCACCGACCACACGCCGGCGACCGCCGGCAGCGAGATCGCGCCCCATCGTTCTTCCGCCAGGAATGCAAAGTCGAGGCGCGGCAGGACGAGGAGCGACATCAGCAGGTTGACGCCGATCACCACCACCAGCGGCAGCGCTGCCCGGACGATGGAGGGCGCGGTTTCGCTGTGACGGCCGCGATGGATTTCGGCCGGGTCGAACTCGCGCGCGGTGGTCGCGAGCTCGCGTACGCGCAGGTCGTCCGCCGCCGATGGTGCGGCAGCGCCGTCGGCGCCGTAGCCCTCGCCGCGCCGGCGTGCGGCGCGCTCCGCCCGTGCCAGCCACCACAAACCGAAACCCAGCATGATCGCGGATGCGATGATCCCGAGACCGGGGGCGGCAAACGGCGTGGTGCCGAAGAACGGCATCGGGATCGCATTCTGGATCGCCGGCGTGCCGGGGAGCGCCGACATGGTGAAGGTGGAGGTCCCGAGCGCGATCGCCGCCGGCATCAGCCGGCGCGGAATGGCGGCCGCGCGAAAGACCTCCTGCGCCATGGGGACGAGCACAAAGAAGGCGACGAACAGGCTCACGCCGCCATAGGTCACCACCGCGCCGGCGAGGACGACCGCCAGCATGGCGTGGCGCTCGCCCAGCCGCGCGCGCAGGAAGCCCGCGATCGCCGAAACCGAGCCGCTGTCGTCCATGAGCTTGCCGAACAAGGCGCCGAGCAGGAACAACGGGAAGAACTGCGCGAGGAAGGTCGCGGCGCTGAACATGAAGGTCTGG
>Ga0310810_10009333_pt1 | contig 11333 bp, 13 predicted proteins | sample NCmetagenome_FD_207641 | JGI IMG/M metagenome (GOLD analysis project Ga0310810, IMG submission 207641) | Soil microbial communities from experimental microcosm in Duke University, North Carolina, United States - NC | ecosystem: Engineered > Artificial ecosystem > Soil microcosm > Unclassified ... | reverse complement strand
CTGCGCCAGAAAGGAAGCGTCGTAGCTTGCGCCCAGACGGATGGCGGCCTCTGCATTTCCAGCAGCGACGGCGCGCTCGTAAAATAAACGTCCAGCCGTTACATCGGCCCTGCTCACGAGCGCATCGCCGCGGGCAAGGAGCACGGCCACTTCTTCTGCGCTCAGGGCGGCATTCTTCCTTTCTGGGATCGTACCCGGCAGAGCCGACACTGCGGGAGATAGGATTGGCAGGCTTTCGGAAGGTTGTACAACCGGATTTGCCGTGAGCGTCGGCCCAACTGAGATTACATCTCTATTTGCGAAAACAGCTGTCGCTGCAGCGGCGGCTAGCAGAGCTAAGCCAATTACAGGAACGAGCCAAACGAGAGTTCGCGCGGCCAGCTGCGGCAGTCGAATGGCTCGACTTTTTTCGATTAGCAGCCTGTCAGTGATGTCCGGGTTGTGTTCGGAATCCACATACGGTTCGGACGGCTGATCCATCGTAGTCGCGGCTACCGGCTTCGCTTCACCAATGGCAATTTCGTGGGCAAGCCCAGCATTGATGGCTACGAGCTGTTTCGCTTGGTCCAGGACTTCCGAGAACGACCGCCCTGACGAGAATAGCTGAGACAGGCACTCAATCGCCTGCTCTCGCTTTGCAGTGGATGTCAACGGCTCCGGTATTGTCGGGGTTGCCTTCAACTGCGGAGGTTCGGCCGTCATGCGATTTCCCCTCTCGCACGAAACTGAAGGAATAATACTGAGTTTTATATAAAATTGAATGAGTTTCGTAGGAGACCCGTTCGATTTGCGTTACAGGCAAAGCGGTACCGTCGAAAAGCGGTACAGCTCGCGAGCTTTTCAACTTAAAGCTCCATTGCGAAACCTTTAATCCCCCCAATTCCCAACATGGACGGCTAACGCCCTTTCGCGTTGGCTCGACGGAGCAGCGAGCCAAGACGGTCCGGCCTGTGAATACCGCTGGTCGCGAAAGTCATTCGGAGGCCCGGCGTTGCCTTCTCGACTTCGGCTGCAAATCCCGAGGGAAGCCCACTGACCAGATCCGCTTTGTCATGGCCGAGCCGTCTCGGTTCGAAAGTCGTCCCAGAATATTGCATTTTATGGGAAATTGGTACGTTTCGGGAATTTGTTAACTTAACGTTACCGGGCTACTTTTGTGCGGGGCGTGTGTCCCGGAAAAGGCACTGAGATGAATACCGACCTATCGCGAGATAACACTGTTGCCGACTGCGTAGGGTTGAAGAAGCCGTCACTGCTTGACGACCAAGAGCACATCATCTCGATTTGCAACGAGCTATTCTGCTCGGGACGGCCGCTCGCTGAAGTGCTTGAGGTGGTCAAGAAGCGACTGTCGGACGAACCTAAACGAAACACGGTCAAGCTCGGCGCGCCGGCCGCTATGATCGGTCTAGCCGTGGATTGTCCACCGCCGGTGAGCGACGAGCTACCTGGTTCGCAGGTGCAGGTGCCGGAACCGCAACTCAATCCAGGTTCATCTATTCCAAGTCTTCGGCCCGGCTTTATGCAGCGCGGATTGGGCCGTCGCGGAACCGTTGTCGCGATCGGGTTGGTCGTGTTGAGCCTTGTGACAATTGGCGGCTACGTCCAGCTGGGCACCGCCGCCCGTCAACCAACTCCCAACCGGCAGAACGAACTCCAATTACTGCGACAGTTACATGAGCAGGGACAGTTCATCAGCAAATCGCTTCGGCCCGGCCTTGATAACGCAGAACTCAGGGACGTAAGGCAGATCAACGCCGCGGTTAAACTGCACGCGGGGGGAGCACAGGCAATTAAGCTGCTTTTTGCACCGGGCGGAAGCCAAAGCTTTTATTACGTAGCGTCCTGGCCGAACGGCGGCGATGATCTCGAAACTCAGCGGCGACAGTTGACCCGGCTCGGCATTCTCGATCGTTTGGCGGCAAGCTGCCACAATGCAGCACCGTTTGAATTGCTCGGTTCGGAGCCGACCTCCGGCAATGAAGGCATCGCGGTCAATCCGCTATGGACGCCGGCAGGATGCTGGGTGGTCGTGAGTTTCCTTTCCATAGACGTGTCACGCGTGTCAAACACGCCCGCGTCTTGGACGGCACCGGGCGTCCAGATCGGCCGATCGGAGGCCTTGTCTCAGCCCTGACCGCGCTGGAATACCAACTTGCTAGGACGCCGAACACGGGAGGGAAACTTCAGCAGCGACGTCCCGGTCGCGATGCCTACAGCCTGACCTCGTTCAGGCGCGATCCCGCCCGAGATCTTCGAGAGCCGGCATTACGGCACGGGTCATGCTGGCGGCGATCCTCCGCGTCGCGGGCGTGCTGTACGATGCCGCGGGAAGCTATTCGGCCGCGTTCTGGATCGGACGGCGTGCAGCATCCTGTCGACGCTAGCGATCTGGCTTGCTGCCGACCGCAACCGCCTTTGGCTCTTGTGCGGACTCCGCAGGGCTGCTAGTGGCGATCCCATGCGAAAGGCCCGATGGACGCGATGTGCTGCGGAGAACCCGTCCGCCACCCGACGCAAACATCCCGGGTCGAATTAACGCCGGGCAACCCACACGCATTTCCGCGGATCAGAATTTGGCGCGGCAGACGAGTTCTCGCCGCCCAGCATAGACTAGCGCAGCAGATAATTGGCAAGATTTACAGCGAAGCGTTCTCGTGTCAGCCGATGAGCGGGCACGCCGCTATTGCGTGTTTACCGGAGACGTTTCCCGCTGGCCGCCGGTTCAGCCGCGTTTAGCGTTGTATGGTGCCGGAGCTCGGCGTGTTCTATGACCCGTTCGCTGGCCGGGAGCCGCAACGCGCGGCAGCTGAGCTGCGGCTTCTCTTTGCATGAGCGCCGCTTCAGCGTTCCCAAGCGCACCGGCGCGACGATACCAAGAGATCGCCTGAGCCCGATCAGCCGGGATTCCGCGTAGTCTCCAGCGCACCAGAAAAACGCGATCGAACGTCATTCCCATCCGCAACGCACCCCGCCCATCTCCGGCCTCTGCAGCGCGCTGGTATAATATGCGCGCCGAAGCAATATCAGACCTAGCAAGGAGGTGATCGCCTTGCGCTACGAGCGCACCGGTGTCTATTGGCGGAACCCGTGGCCCAACTGTTTGACGACCTTGAGCGGCATCCGTTTCGCTTTGCTGTGAGCCGGAAGCAGCAGGGGCAGGAAACACTGCCGGATCGGCAACATGCGAATTCGGGGTTTCTGTCCGGGACGACGTTTTTTCGGCTGCTTCAGTCGAAGTCGCGCCGGTGTTTGGCTCAATTCGCGTCCGTGGCCTGCCTGCAACAGCAGATTCAGCGGCCGCTGCTTCCAGTTGTGGTGTGCTGCGATCGGTTGGCGGTCGAGCGGCGCCTTCTTCCGTCGGTTTCGCTGTTTCATTCCTTTCATCAATTGCGGTGGCTTGTTCCGGGCCTGTTTTTTGGGTCGGCTTAGCAGTATCGGGGTTGGACGAAACGTTCGTCCCGCGGACCTCGTGCAACCAGGTCATGGCGCGGTGGGCGCTTGCGGAAGAGACTTCCTGAAGCTCGGTGCCATATAAGTTCCAGAGGACAAAGAGCCCAGCTGCGGCTGCGGCAAGAACCGAGGTTCCCGCCAGGATCATTCCCATTTTTCGCGACGAAGCTCGCGAGCCTTGCTGAGCTGACGTTGGCCGATCTTTCACCGCAACCGCTTCTATCCGTGCGGTTGGTTTTGCTTCCCCAGCCGATAGCAGTGTTTGCAGATTCAGCTTCGACGCGACACGTTCAGGCACACCCAAATCGGCGTATCCTGAACCGGCGCCGACTTCCCGTGGCAAGATATCCCCAGAGAAAGCGCCTCGATTGACTTCAACGCTCTGGATCGCATTCTCGCCGTCGGCAGAGGCTCTTTGATTCGTAAGAGGCTTTGCAAGTTCACCTGAAACCGCGTTAGCCGGCGGCTCTGGATTGAGTTCATGAGGTGCTACGGCGTGCCGATCTCGGTCAGCATCGCTGGGTGCTATTTCGGGCCTGGGCGAAGACTTCTCGACGGGAGCATCGAACCGGTGCTGCGCGTCCTTTATTGGAGTATGGGACCAAGCGCTCGGCTTCTGGTGTTCTGCTGGGCGCGGCTCAATCGATCGCCGCGGTCTCCGCCATGAGATCTCCTCTGTGCTCTTGGCAACGCTTATGCCGCCGCCCCGCTTCTCGAGGAGGAGCGAGACTTGCGTGACGATCTCCTGACGAGAGCGGCCAGTCTTCTGAAGCTCGCGAAAGGCGCGCCTAGCGCCCGTATCATCCTGGGCGTGTATCCGTTCGGCGAGCTCATCGTAAAGCTCTTTTGCGTTTTCGGAGGTCTGCACGGTACTAAAGCCCCTCCATCACGGGCGTTCAACACTCGCGAGCATACAGCGGTGGACATCGAAGCGCACGCGCACCAGAACTGGCTGTGCGGTGTTCAGGATCACCGGCTACCCGGCCAGAGTGGCCCAATCCGCTGCGGCGTCTTGCGATACAGCGGGGAAACCATCTGGGCTAACCTAGCCCTGCCCCCAGTTCTTCCCGCATTTGCGGGTTGCCTGAGATCGGCTGGGCTGCTCGATGAAACCGCAAGTTGCGCCGCGCTAACCAGCCGACGTACAGAAGACTGTCCAGATCTCGATCTATGCATTGCCGCCGCTCGTTCGACGCAGAAAGTGGCCGATCGAAATGCCGCGCAGCAAAGCGAGACGGTACTGCTCGATGATGTCCTCACGATGCCAACCCTCTGTGGGCCAGTTCTCAGCCAGCCGACGCATGCGAGCCAGATCCAGAGCACGAGCGGCAGGACCGAGTTAACGTCGGCCATACCGAAGGTCTTGATCGCGGCATTCCTCATCGCTGTGTCGGCAATCGACTGCCACGCCGATGTTGCGTCACCAACAGCGATCGCCAATGAGCGCCCTGCAGCCGACACATTAGGCTGTAGCACGAAGCTCCTCGGAAAGACAGTTGTTGCAACCCTGAACCGCGTCCCATTTTTAACGCTCTCTGCGAACGGGCATTCGGTTACGCTGATACTCGATACAGGTGCCGAGAGAACTGTTCTAACGCCCGAAGCGGCGCAAAATATCAATGCACAGCGTCCGACTATCGAATTACAGCGGCGACTTCACGGGATTGGCGGTGATCTGGGGACCCATGAAGTCGAATTGCGCAGCTTCACTGCCGGAGAAGTCGCAATACCGTGGCGCCGAGTGCTTGTGGCGCCGGTGAAGACGGCTAAGGTGTTCCCGACACCACTCGATGGCCTACTCGGTTCCGATGTCCTCAGTGATTTTGATGTCGATCTCGATCTACGTCAGCACCTGATTGGCTTTTATCAGAAGCAAAGTTGTCCGACAGCGGCGCCGAATTGGACTGGTCCCTACAGTACCCTCGGCACGGGCCTATCGCCGGGAGGCCGCTTCTTTTTTCCGGTTCAATTGGACGGACACCGGCTTACCGCCACGATCGATACGGGGTCGCAACTTACTGTGCTCACGACGACTGCAGCGCGGTCTCTCGGTGTTACCGAATCGGCACTATCACGCGACCGCAGCATGACCATGCAGGGCGTTGCTGGCGACCCGTTGTCGTCGCGGCTTCATCGGTTCGCAGCATTGGGACTCGGCAACCTTATTCTTCGTAACCCCGAGATCGTCGTAACCGATGTGAATATCAGAGAAGCCGATCTGGTGCTTGGTGTCGACCTTCTCAGCTCGCGTCGCGTATGGCTTTCATACGGAAGCAGCAGAGTTTTCATTGCAAGCCGATAGTCTGCTCCGTAGAGAAGGGCGACACTGCTTCAACAAAGTGATCTGCAGATTGGACAGTTGCTGATACGCAATGCCCAGCGCTGCCGCAGTTTCGGCTGCCTCATGCCCAACGCGATGCGCCGCTCCCGCAGACGCAATCTGACATAAATGTCGACTGGATGAGGAGGCGCATTTCGCCCCCAATCGCTCCCTTTTTTGAGCCTCTTGGCGACACCTCAACACCAATTGCCGCGCCTTGGCGGGCCGGCGAACCGATCCCTTGGACACTCGTGAAAGCAGTTAGCAGCTCTTGCCGGCGCGATGCTGTGGCTGCATCATCTCCGCGTCTATATGTTCAGTGAGCTCATTGTAAAGCTCCTCGGAGTTTTGGGGGACTTGCATATTGCCGTCCTCTGCATTCAACGCTACCGAGCATTAGCTGTTCGGGCACGACAGTGTTTGCCGAACATGCCCGAAACAGCGCCCTATCCGAGAGCGGCTCGGATAGCCGAGGAGATCGAAGCGCCGATCTTTTGAAACAAGATCGCAAAGCCACGGGATGGCTCGCCCGGCGGGATAGCATGCCGCCCTTTGCCATCAAGATCGCGAGCTTATGCGTTGCCGCCGCTACGCCGGGCGCTACCGCCCGACACAGACGTGCCGTGACCCTCGCCGAGACGCCATTGCCAGGCTACGGATATTTTCCCCGCACCACGGTTGATTGGGACACCTAGTCTAGTAAGCGGACGATTTCTGCCCGAAAGGTGTCGGCGCAATTGGGCACATCGGTCCTGATCAGCGGGACTTGGTATTAGTTCTAGGCTCCCCCTATTCCTGTTCGGGAGGAACAACCATGGGAAAAGCTTACCAGGTTGAGGCGTTTCCTTCCGATGATGCACGGGTATCGTTCCGCCGTACGCGTTGCTATGCGTCTGAGCGGGTGCGTTTCATGCGCGATTGCGGAGAAGCCCGGACCAACTGACCAACCTGGTGCCCTGGCTGAGCCGCGCCTTTGAACCAACCGCGCGCCCGGTACCCACAGCCCAAAATTTGCCACACGCCGCCAGATCGTTGGAGGCGCTACGCTAGATGAGCCTGTGGGGATTTGGGAATGAGCGACGTACGACCAAGCCCGGCAGACAGCGACACTGGGTGCAGCCCGACTGCAATCGGGCCACCCAACTCAACCGAAACCGCTCCGCCACCCGACCCAGCGGAAACGTATCCGCCACGGACGGTAGAAACTGCGCCTCCGCATCCGGCGGAAGCCTCTCTAGCGAGCCCAGCCGCGGGGAATACAGGCGCGGAAACAACGAGGCGCTCGTCCAACTCCCGACAGTTCACTCGGATTTGGCGGCGTGCTCGGGTGCGGGTTTTGGCCGTTATAGGGGCAGCCATCGTGGGGATCGCGTTCGGCCATGTGGTGGCCGGAAACGACTACCGAATACAGATCTTCCTTTCCACGACCGTCGGCGCGGGCCTGTTTATTGTATTCTCGGGGCTCGCAACGGAGGTAAATCGTAATCGGCGGAGTCGATCAAGATAGGGCGATCAGTTTGGTCATGACAGATAGAATGAAGAAGAACCAAAGCGAGACCAACCCGACAGCAATCAGGCATCTTTCTACAGAGCGATGAGATTTCAGCCGTTCGATTCTGGTGCGTAACGCGAGATTTTCGGCCCGCAGCCGGTGATTGGAGCTCCGCAGCTTAGAGAGTTCTGTCTGAGATAGATCCCGATCCGGGCCGGCTTTATCTCCTGCCACTCGCGTAACGACGATGCTTGCACGCATGGAATCTGGATGGTCATCGGCCAATGTAAGGCCGTTACTATCAAAATCTCTCATAGCTGACTGCGCGCAACAGATTCCGCAATTTGTGGTTGCGTAGCCGGAATGTCCGGCATTTTAGTGTTTGATGTCAACCCTATCGTTAACCATAAAAGTCGTTTCCTGATATGGGAAATCGCGATGCGACCTCGCGCTCAAACCGACGTATGGGGCGGGGAAGGACTTCGCTTCGGCTTGGCACATACCGAAACCAGACCTGTTAACCTGCGTAAACGCCGTAAACTTCGGGAGGAAACCGCGATGCGCGCTGCCGACGATTTCTCGGTCATTCGAGCCCGGATGCAGGAACTCCAACGCGAGCGCCTTGGGCGGCGCGAGCCCGAACCACAACGGACAACGCGCGCCGACACACTCATCATCGGCGCGTCCGATCCGAAGGCGGTCCAAAAAGATAGAATTACTGAGCGAAACCGGCTCTGGATGGCGCAGCAGCGCTAACCAGGCACTCGAAGCTGGTACACCCCCAAATTTGGCGTACCCCGTACGGGTTAAAAGATCGCCCGTACCGCCACGACCAACGAGATCACAACGGCCCAGGAGAGTACGGATAAGCCGGTGATCACAGCCATCGATTGGCCGATTGACAGGCGCTTTTCGGGTTGGGCCGATCGCGGCAGCTTCGCCGGATGTTCATCGACACGAGGGAAAGTACGCATCACGTTAGGTTCCTTGGTGCGAACTCATGTCGCACCTACTTAAGGCTACAGTGTAGACCTTAAGTAGTTCCCTTGAATGTAAAATTTTGGTTTCTTTTTTTTCCTCGATATCCCCAGCGCTTCAACTGCCTCAATTCACTGACATTTCGAGTTTATCCCCAGGTCACCTGTGGACCAATTCGGTCTCAGGGTGACCTTCACGCTCGCGCTTTCGATTCGAGGGCCGCCGTTAACCATAAGTCCAGTGGACCCATGTTAAATTTTATGTGAGTTTTAGACGAAGCCCTCACTTTGTTAGACTCTGTTAATGCTCGACGTGAGCCGCGGGAGTATAGTTTGCCAATGCGCAGTTTTCGCGGCTATGGAGCCCACCGGCGCACTTCCCCCGACATTGCGCCGGATCAGATGAGGCGCTTGGCGGATCTGCTGATCGCTGGCGTGCTACTCGGACTGACCTCTCCTCTGATGTTTTTCGCGGCGCTTGCGATCAAGTGGGAAGGACCCGGGCCGATCTTTGAGCGGCAACGTTGCATCGCTCGCCGCGGGCGCCGTTTTGACATGCTGAAATTTCGCACGATGGTGCCCGACCCGGAACGCACGATGCCGGTGTGGGCCCGCAAGACGACTCAGGTCGGCAAATTCCTTCGCACCACCCGTATCGAATGCCTGCCGCAATTCATCAATGTGCTTCGCGGTGAAATGAGCATTGTCGATCCCGATGGAAGCTCACCGTCATTTCTCGAATAGCGATCCCTCTCGCTTACGTTGAGAGCCCCAGCCGAGCAGCTTTGCGCGCAAACAAACGGTCCACAGTCTCAAAACGCGGCGGGACCGGGTTTGCCAAACGAAAGAGGGACGCCGCCGGGAGACCAATAGCGGCGCCCCTCTCCCTCCGCCTCGGCCAGGCGTAGGTCGGCGGTTCAACCTCGACCGAACTCAGCGGCGATCACGATCTTTCCCGGCGCTGTAGAGGCGCCACACGATTGAGAGCAGAAAACAACTTGTCGCGGCCATCGCGAGAATGATGGCTGTGTCGTAATCGAAACCTGACATCCTCTTTCCTTTCCCCAAAGAGAATTCCCCGCCGTCGCATCGCATTATACTCTACTGAGCGGGCTTTGGACTTACTGCCCGCCCCGAATTTGCTGTGATAAATTTGAGTCAACTTGACTGGCGCACTACATTCGGCCTGTCGAATCTGCTCAACACCTGATGTCATGGCAAGAGCCGCAGCGTTGGCTGCAGATCATCTGCCGCGAGCAAATCGGAACTCAGGGAGGGACGTTGTGGTCCCGCCTACGTCGCGCGAATCGAGAACTTTGTGTACGTCGCGGGGACCAATCCGGGCGGCCGGACATGGTTGGTTTGCTGCTCGCTTATCCCCGCGAAGGCGGCGTTGGGGATCGAAACCGAGCCATATAATCGATCGATGATCCAGATACGCGGCTTATTATCTGGAGCGAGCAATAGCGAGTCGCTCCGCATGCGCCAGTACTTGATGCATGGAGAACGAACGGTATGACGCGCCAACCGAGAGCGGCCGCCCACTCTGGGCCACTGATGACAACGGCCGACCGCTGCTCGCTAAGCTTGGAAGTGGTCGGCCGCTCTGCTCCAGGCCTGGTAGGAACAGATCATCGATGTGAGGCCTGATCGTCATCAAGCTCGTACCGTTTTGGAGAGCGATGCTGAGCGGCGCAAGACCGCTCTCGCGGAGAACCCGCCAAACGTAACCGGCGACAGCGGGCACGACTCGCACCGCGGGGCGACCTTCCTTTATCCAACCATCAACTCTGCCCGGACCCCAGTTGTAGGCTGAGATCGCATCGACCCAGTTTCCGTATCGTTTGTGCAGTAAAGCGATATAGGCGCGGCCTAGCATCCGGTTCTGTTCGAAGTCAAACCTGTTCCCGCCTCCGACGTCGATTGCGGCCTTCTCGCTCACCTGCATCGGTCCTTGCGGGCCAGCGGGTTCGGCGCGCCACATGCCCGGATTAGTACCATGGCTCGACTCGGCGCCCTCAACGGCATTGACCACCCGATCGAGTTCGGTGATCGCTCTTACTTTGTCGGCTGATGCCGGATGCGAAAAGATCAGCGACGTGATCAACAGCACAGAATAGAGAACCGCTTGCAGCGTATGCGTGCTCATCATTGGCTCAACCAATCCCTCCGGCTGGGCGTGAAGATCGACAGCATAGCCCAGATTAGCGGCAATGCAGTTCAAATTGAACCTTCTCGATGGTTAATGCCCCTGCGTTGGTTCGGTCTAAATATGATGTCGCTCTCACGCTCGATATGCCGAATGGCGACGCGATGACTCAGTTTGTCGTCTCGTTGTCCGCACAGCGCAACGCGCGCACCACGACCGTCCGGGCATGGACGGCGGAAAATTCGGAAGACTCGCTGCCGAGGCACCTTAAACCTCGGCACAGCATTGTGCGGGGCTCCGGCCGCGATCCATGCAGCAGCGCCAAACCGTGCGGCAACCGTGCATCGCGAAAAAACAAATCTCTGCGATACCCCGAGTTGGCGGCAACTTCGATAGCCGTCCCGGCGGCTGTCGTCACCGGAGCGTTACGAAGCTCCTCTGTTTCAGTCGCCACCCTGGTCCTCAGGGTGCGATCTGAGGCTTAAACGAGTTCCGTGTCGCCGCTTGGCCGCAATCCACTCAGAAGCTTCAAAAACCTGGAGCGGCGAGCACTCGTCTGCCCGCCTAATTCTGCTCCGCGGAAAATGTGTGCGGGTTCCCTACCTTTAACGACCCGGGCGAGCGCTTCAGGATAGCGGACGGTTGCGGAATCCTTGTAGGCGGGTCGGCACGAAGTCACGCGCTCGTACTTTGGTACACAATCGATGCTTCAACTGGAAAATAATGGAACAAACTCGATCCCTTTTCTACCTCCAGCCACATAGGACTTGGCAACGAGCGACGATAATGCTTCACAGAGCAATGCTGCGGTGCGTTTTCCATGGTGTTCCGTGTTCCGCCTGCCGAGCGTAAGAAGCGACAACGTAGTTCGCGAGCAGCAGGCACGCCTCTGATGTCAAACGGACTTCAGGTGCGAAACTGGGTCATCCGTATGGTCGCTAA
>Ga0310810_10009331_pt1 | contig 11333 bp, 7 predicted proteins | sample NCmetagenome_FD_207641 | JGI IMG/M metagenome (GOLD analysis project Ga0310810, IMG submission 207641) | Soil microbial communities from experimental microcosm in Duke University, North Carolina, United States - NC | ecosystem: Engineered > Artificial ecosystem > Soil microcosm > Unclassified ... | reverse complement strand
AGCCGGGCCACCGCGTAATCGGCGTGTCGGTGGTGGTGGCGCGCGGACGCACCGTGCTTGTTGCCGATACCGCGGTGACCGAGATGCCCGAGGCACATGAAATCGCCGACATCGCCGTCGAGGCCGCTGGCGTTGCACGCCGGCTCGGCTATGAGCCGCGCCTGGCCTTGCTTGCGTTCTCCACCTTTGGGCATCCGCCCGGGGAGCGTTCGGCGCGGGTAATCGAAGCGGTCAAGATCCTGGATGGCAAACGGGTCGATTTCGAATACGACGGCGAAATGGCTGCCGACGTGGCTCTCAATCCCGAACTGGCTTCGGCATACCCGTTCTGCCGCCTGTCGGGGCCGGCCAACGTATTGGTGATGCCGGCATTTCACTCCGCCTCGATCTCGACCAAGATGCTGCAGGAGCTCGGCGGTGCCACCGTGATCGGACCACTGCTGGTGGGGCTCGATCGCCCGGTCCAGATCGTCCAGCTCGGCGCCAAGGACAACCAGCTGGTCAATATGGCGGCGCTTGCCGCTTATAACGTGAGTGGCTAGCTAGAGGCCTGATAGACAGACGGAGACGACGTTGACCAAGACCCTTTCCGGTGTGATCGCCGCGATTGCCACCCCGATCGACGAGGATGGCGCGCCCGACCTCAAGCGTGCGGTCAAGCTCGCGCGCTACCTGCTCGACAATGGCTGCGATGGCCTCAACGTCCTCGGCACCACGGGAGAAGCGACCTCGTTCTCGCTTGCCGAGCGCAAGGCAGTCATGGACGCTTACAAGACCAACGGCCTACCGCTGGACCGGCTGATGGTTGGAACGGGCGCTGCCGCTGTTTCGGATGCAGTCGCGCTCACGCGCCATGCTGCCGATCTTGGCTTTGCCGGCGCGCTGGTGCTGCCTCCGTTCTACTACAAGGGTGTGCCCGACGATGGCCTTGTTGCCTATATCGACGCGCTCGTGAAGGCGACCGCGCAAAAGCCGATTCCGATCTACCTTTATCATTTTCCAGCGATGTCGGGCCTGCCGTGGCACGTGACATTAATCAAGCGACTGCTGGAAACGTTTCCGAACCGTATCGTGGGTTTGAAGGATTCCTCCGGCGACATGGCTTTCGCACGATCCGCCGCGGCGCTGTCCTCGGACTTCGCGGTTTACCCCTCGACCGAAGCTTGCCTGATCGAGGCACGGTCGGGTCCCTTCGCGGGTTGCATCTCGGCCACCGCAAACCTCAACTCCGATCTGTGCGCACGCGCCTGGAGCACGGGCGATACGGCCGCACTGGAAGCAGCTGTCACAATCCGCAAACTGTTCGACGGGAAGCCCTTGGTCTCCGGGGTAAAGGCGCTGCTCGCTCATATCCACGGGGACACCGGTCTGGCACGCGTGCGACCGCCGTTGGCACCTTTCTCGGCAGCGGATCGTGCCGCTGTGGTCTCCGGGCACGACGCAGTCAGAGCCAAACGTGTCGCGTAAAAGGCCTTTGCAGGCGTTGGTTGACGCCCGCGCACGGCCTAACTATAAGCCTCAGCCTTGCCGGCGATTTCGACCGCCGTCGCAACTTCTTGTAAAACCTTGTCGCTTTGGCGGACGGTCCGCTTGAGGCGCCAGCCGCGAATGAGAGATTGATGGCCAATACCAAATCCGCCCGCAAAGCCACGCGCGTGATCGCGCGCCGGACCGAAGTCAACAAAGGACGGCGTTCGGTGCTGCGAAATTCGGTACGCAGGGTCGAGGAAGCAATTCAGAGCGGCGATCGCAAGGCGGCCCTGTCGGCCTTCAAAGCCGCCGAGCCGGTCATCATGCGGGCCGCGCAGCGAGGCGTCGTGCACAAGAACAACGCCAGCCGAAAAGTCTCTCGGCTAGCCCATCGTATCGCCAAGCTCGGTAAATAAGTCGGCAGTAGCACTCTTCTCGACTTAGTTCGTTTCAATTTCTGCTAAAAAACGTTTGAACGGGCCGCGCCGAAAAGGACTCGGCCCGTCGACGTATTTAAAGTGTCATCGCGCCGTCAGAAAATTTTGCTCGGCCCGATTTTGCCCGTTTGGATCACCGCAGGCGATGCAACAGTTGCGATGGTAGTTGGCTTTTCGCATCGGGAGTTACGTCAAAATTCGCTCAGATTTTTTTGCGCGACGATAAAGACTTAACAGGAAAGCGAAGCAGGGACCTTAAAAATGCATATGTGACAGGCATTTTTGAAGTTCGAGGCGTTTTAAAAAATCTCGTGACGACGCGATACCGAGAATCAATTTACGCGGCGAGATTCCATACGACTCATCAACACGTTGGGTAAAATATTTCTGGGTTCGAAAACGCCTCGGCGTCGGTAGCCCCTTGCTCTGTCGCTGCAGTCCGCGTGAATTTCATTGCCCGCGCATTTCGCTTGTGTATCTTGAAAAAACGCGCGGGAATTCTTCGCGCGCGATCAGAAACAAGGTTCCACGTCACGCTCATCGACGGATGAGAACGGCTTTGGTTTGCGGCTTGCGTCAAATTCAACCGCTTCACCGTCGAGGCCATCTGGTAGCAACGATTCCAAGTTTAGTGAGACCGAGCGAATCGCGATCAAAATTTCAAATGGCTGGGTGGCCGGGAGCCGGCAAAAAACGAAACCACAGGGCGAAAGCCGCAGCTAATTCGAGGGGTGACGTCATGACAGGCGCAGGGAGAGTCTCGGTGATCAGGGTTGATGACCTTGGACACGTTTTGTCCGGTGCTGGCTTTACAATTGCCAGTGCCGCGAGCCAATCCTCGCCGAATTCATATTGCACCCATATTGGCCGTCACATGCATACGGCTTCTATTTTCACGATCGGAATCCGAGGCGCCACCCCGCCACCTGCGGGCTGAAGGCGCGACAGCTCGATTTCCTGTCGATGTCGTTCGCCGAACAGATCAAGCCGGCGGGCTCCAAATCCAAGACGACATCATTAAACGAGTGCTGTTGCGTCCTGTTTCCGGCGCGTTGGCGGTCCCTCCGCCAGGCCGGGCAACCGAGTCCGTCCCACCTTTAATCGGATCGAGAAGAAAAATGTCTACCGGGGAACAAGAAAGCTGGTCGCGGGTCAAAGAACGCCTGCGGACGGAAGTGGGTGAAGATGTCTATTCGAGCTGGTTTGCCCGCATGGATCTGGAAGCGATCGAAGAAGGATCAGTACGCCTGTCCGTGCCGACCCGGTTTCTCAAAAGCTGGATCCAGTCTCACTACGCCGAGCGGGTGCTCGCTTGCTGGCAGGCACAGGAAGAAAAAGTCACACGCGTCGAACTGATCGTGCGCTCGGCGGTCCTCAAATCCGCGGTTCTGCCCAAGGCAAAGACGGATCAGGCTGCCGGCGACAATGGCAATCGTTACGTCAATGGCAATGGCCGACCTCTTGCTGCCGGTGACCCCAGCGTGCACGAGGCCCTCGGCGGCTCACCGCTTGACCCGCGCCTGACCTTCGACACTTTCGTTGTCGGGCGCTCTAATACGCTCGCGCATGCCGCGGCAAAGCAGGTCGCAAGTGCGAAACGCGGCGACGCTGTGATGTTCAATCCGCTGTATATTCATTCCGGCGTCGGCCTCGGCAAGACGCACCTTTTGCAGGCTGTCACCTGGGCGGGAAATGCAGCAGGCGAGCGCAAGGTGCTCTATCTCACGGCCGAGAAGTTCATGTACGGCTTTGTATCGGCGCTTCGCACGCAGACCGCCCTCGCCTTCAAGGAAGCGCTCCGTGGCATCGGCGTTTTGGTGATCGACGACCTGCAATTCCTGCAAGGCAAGTCGACGCAGGCCGAATTCTGCCACACGCTCAACGCACTGATCGACGCGGGCCGGCAGGTAGTGATCGCCTCCGATCGCCCGCCGTCGGACCTGGAAAGCCTCGATGATCGCGTTCGGTCCCGTCTCGCCGGCGGCCTCGTGGTGGAAATGGGCCCGCTCGGGGAGGAATTGCGCTTTGAAATCCTCAAAGCACGGGTGCTGGCGGCGCGTGCCTACCATCCGGCGTTTGATGTCCCGCTGCCGGTGCTTGGCTATATCGCAAAAACCGTCACCCACAATGGTCGCGACCTGGAAGGCGCGCTCAATCGCCTCCTCGCCCATAACAAGCTGACCGGGCATGCCGTCACGCTGGAGATGGCCGAGCGCGAAGTACGCGACCTCATCCGTCCCCAGGAACCCAAGCGGGTCAAAATCGAGGACATCCAGCGCGTCGTCGCGCGACAGTACAACGTCAGCCGGTCCGACCTGCTGTCCTCCCGGCGAACTGCCAACGTGGTGCGGCCGCGTCAGGTGGCGATGTATCTTGCCAAGACGCTCACCCTTCGTTCGCTGCCTGAGATAGGCCGGCGTTTCGGGGGCCGCGATCACACCACGGTTCTGCATGCCGTGCGCAAGATCGAGGGCCTTGTCGGCAACGACATGGCGCTGGCCGAGGAGATCGAGATCCTCAAGCGGCAGCTGCAGGAATAGCGATCGCCACCTTGATCTCGACGTCGTGCCCGGCCAGGTACAAGCCTGCGCCGGGCATGACGTCTTTACGGCAACGGGACCCGTCAGCCATGAGGGTGGGACGCTTGCCATTGTAGGGCCTGGGAAAAGGTCTGCGCTAAGCCCCTACACTCTTGCGATTTTTGCGCTGGCACGTCACCTTTGCCCTCCGGCTTCGCATTCCGCGTTACGCCGGCCGGCCGTCGCGCCTGGTTCGGGGGTATTTTTCAAGGGCGCCGAAGCGGATTTTTCGATGAAAGTCACAGTTGAGCGTGCAGAGCTTCTGAAGTCGCTGGGTCACGTGCATCGCGTGGTCGAGCGGCGCAATACCATTCCCATTCTGGCGAATGTGCTGGTCAAGGCCGACCGTGGCAAACTCAGCCTGAAGGCCACAGACCTCGATCTCGAGGTCACCGATTCAATTGCCGCGGAAGTCTCTCCTGGCGGATCGACCACCGTTCCAGCCCACATGTTTTACGAAATCGTACGCAAGTTGCCCGAAGGCTCACAGATCGTGCTCGAGGGCTCCGGGGACCGCGCTGTGCTCGCGCTGCGGGCCGGACGGTCGCGCTTCACCTTGCAAACATTGCCGGAAAGCGATTTCCCCGATCTCGCGGCCGGGGAGATGACCCATTCCTTCAAGCTCGCGGCGGCCGACCTCAAGCGGCTGATCGATAAGACTCAGTTCGCGATCTCTACTGAGGAAACACGCTACTATCTCAATGGCATTTATCTGCATGTGGCGGGCACCGCCAAAAACGCTACGCTGCGCGCCGTCGCGACCGACGGACACCGCCTTGCGCAGGTCGAGTTACCGCTGCCGCAGGGCGCAGCCGGAATGCCGGGCATCATTGTGCCGCGCAAGACGGTAGGCGAGGTGCAGCGGTTGATAGAAACGGGCGAAGGCGAGGTCGCTGTCGAGCTTTCCAGCGGCAAAATCCGTTTCACGATCGGCAACGTCGTGCTCACCTCAAAGCTGATCGACGGCACGTTCCCTGACTACGCGCGGGTGATCCCCGTCAATAACGACAAGAACCTAGTCGTCGACAAGAAGGACTTTGAGGCCGCCGTTGATCGCGTTTCGACGGTTTCGAGCGAGCGTGGCCGTGCCGTTAAGCTGTCGATCACCGGCGGACGGCTTGTGCTGTCGGTCACCAATCCCGACTCAGGCAGCGCGACGGAAGAAATTGAAGTCGAGTACGCCGCCGATCCGCTCGATATCGGCTTCAATTCACGCTACCTGCTCGATATTGCGGCCCAAATCGAAGGCGAAGTTGCTGTCCTCAAGCTGGCCGACCCCGGATCGCCCACATTGATCCAGGATCAGGACGCCAAGGGCGCGCTCTACGTGCTGATGCCGATGCGTGTCTGAAGGTCAGCCCGCAGCCAGTTTCTTTTGTCATGGCCGGGCTTGTCCCGGCCATCCACGTCTTGCTAGTGCGGACGAACGAAAGACGTGGATGCCCGGCACAAAGCCGGGCATGACGAATTCATATGACCTCCGCCTTCATTCGCCGGCTGACGCTGAGCAATTTCCGCAGCTATCACACCGCGCAGGTGTGGCTCGAGCGGCCCGGGCCTGTGGTGCTCACCGGCGCAAACGGCGCCGGCAAAACCAACCTGATTGAAGCAATCTCTCTCCTCGCGCCTGGCCGCGGGTTGCGGCGGGCAACGATGGAAGAGCTGGCCTTCTCGGAAGGCGACGGCGCTTGGGCAATCTCGGCCGAGATCGAGGGCATGCTGGGGCTGGCTACGCTCGGCACCGGCATCGACCCGCCCGCGGGCGAAGAATCCATCCCCACGCGCAAATGCCGTATCGACCGCGAAAGCGTCGGTTCGGCAACTGCATTCGCGGATCACTTGCGGGTGGTTTGGCTGACGCCGGCCATGGACCCTCTCTTCAACGGACCAGCGTCGGAGCGCCGCCGCTTTCTCGACCGGCTGGTGCTCGCAGTCGACGCGCAGCATTCAAGCCGCGTGGCCGCGCTGGAGCGCAGCTTGCGTTCGCGCAATCGCCTGCTCGAAGACTCGCCCGGTGATTCTCATTGGCTCGACGCGGTCGAGCACGAAACGGCGGAGGTCGCAGTTGCCGTCGCTGCGGGCCGCGCCGAAACGGCAAAACGCTTGTCGGCGGCTCTTGAGGCATCGCGGGACACCGCGCGCGAATTTCCGCAGGCTCAAATCACACTGCAAGGGTGGATGGAGCAGTTGTTGCCCGACCACAGCGCGGTTGAAATCGAGGATCGGTATCGCTCGCTGCTAAAGGACAATCGCGCACGCGACGCCGCCGCCGGGCGCACGCTTGACGGACCGCATTTGTCTGATCTCGTCGTCTCGCATGCCAGCAAGAACATTCCGGCCGCCGACGCCTCCACCGGCGAGCAGAAGGCCCTGCTCATTCGCCTGGTGCTCGCGCACGCCAGTCTCATCAAGCAAATGACTGGTTTCGCACCGCTGCTTCTGCTGGATGAAGTGATCGCCCATCTCGACCCGTCGCGGCGCGCTGCACTCTACGACGCGCTGTCCCTGCTTGGCGCGCAGGTCTGGATGACCGGTGCCGATCCCGCCGCCTTCGGCGATATCGTCGGACGCGCGCAAGTCTTCCTCGTGCGGGGCGGCACGGTGGAACAGGTATGACGGTTCCGATCGGCCCGCTCACGTTTTGTTAATCGAAATCCGATCAATTGTTGGAAAATAGGAACTATCGCTCCGCGATCGCTTTTACCCCCATGGATAGGACACGGGCTGCAATGGGAACGGACGCAGCAATCGATCGGGTCAGGAAGGAGCTTCTTCGCGCCTTCGACAACACGCGCGCAGAACTCGACCGCATCGAGCTTCTGGCTGCGGGTCTTGCTGCGTTCAATGCGCCAATTCCGGGTTATGAGCCGAAGTTTCGACATCTCCCACAACTGAACCTGGCCATCCACGAGCTCGCCTCGGACGAACCGAGGACCTAGGTTTCGCCAAGCAGCTCGCGCCGCTGGCGCTCCGAGGCATCCGAGTAACGGCGCAAGGCATGCGCCTCACTCAGCTGGCCGGTGACCTGCCGGCGCTCCAGCGAGTCGACCACTGCTAAAGCTTCCGCCTCGTAGCGGTCGAAAGCCGCAATCGCCTCCTGCGCCGTCATCTGCGGCACCAGCATGTGGTCAGCGTGGTGCAGAATTTTCCGCACTGAAACGGTCGCGCCGAGCTCGGCGGCGTGAGCTTCCGCCACGATCACCATGCCGGCATAACGGCCATCATCGTCCACGGCGATGACCTGGTTGGTCGAGCCCAAAGGGAAGGCCTCGCGAAACGCGGCAAGAGGCTGATCCGCCGGCGCCCTACGCACGTCGGCGCGCATCATCTGACCTACCGTCAAATCGCGGATCCAGCCGACATCGGCGGCGCCACGGATCGATTCACCGCGCAGATGGAAGCGCCAGGTGGCGAATGAATAGCCGAAGAACTCGCGCGTCACCTGCATGGCAATGATCGCGGAAATCAAAACCGCCGTTGTGAGCCACAGGTCGCCGGTGGTCTCCAGCGCGATGAACGTCATTGTCAGCGGCCCGCCGATCACCGAGACCGAAAGCGCGCACATGCCGATGATCGCGTAGGAATCGGGGTCAACGTGCAAGCCCGGCAGGATCGCGCCGAGACCGAGGGCGAACAGTTGTCCACCGAGCGCGCCCAGCAAGAGCGAAGCAAAAAACAGTCCGCCGCGGAATCCGGTGCCGAGCGAAATTACCGATGCAACCGCTTTCAGCACGAAAATCAGCGCCATAGTGGCGAGCGGCAACTTGAAGATGCCGGTCAGATGCAGGGCTCCGTGACCTGACGACATCACCTGCGGCGACAGGATTGCAAGCAGGCCGACCAGCGCGCCGCCAATCATCGGGCGTAGCCCCGGCTTGACTTTCAGTCGCGTGAACAGCTTCTCGCAGGTGGCGACGCCGCGCATGAGGACGATGCCGAAGATCGCCGCAAGCACGCCGACAAACGCGGCGATCGCGACATCATGGACCGCAAGGCTCGACACAGCGCCCGTTTCAATGCCGAGACGGTCGGGCGTAAAGACGCGTGCGGTTAGATAGCCGACGAGCGATGCCATGCCGACCGGCGCAAGTGACGCGATCGAGTAGCTGCCGATAATCAGTTCGAACCCGTAAAAGGCGCCGCCAAGCGGCGCGCCGAAGGCGCCGGCGATTGCAGCTGCGGCGCCGCAGCCGACCAGGACGCGCATGTCGCTGCGGCGCAGACGGAACGAACGTCCGATCGCCGAAGCGATGCCGCTCGCGATCTGGGTATATCCCGCCTCCAGCCCGACGGAGGCGCCGATGCCGCTCGACCAGACCGTCTGTGCCGCAACGATCAGGCTGCCGCGCATGGACATGCGGCCGCCATGCAGCGCGTTTGCCTCGATCGGGTCGACTTCCGTGCCGCGCCGGCGCGTGATGAAGGCGGTGACAAGCCCAAACAGCAGTCCGCCGAGGGTCGGCACGACGAAGGCCCGAAGTGGGTCGAGCATGACGCGGCCGGACAGCCGCTCGCCCGGATCGAGTCCGAAGAAAAGCTGGTGCATGAGCCCCACCGTTTCGCCCATGGCGGCGACCGCAAGGCCGGCGATGATGCCGATGATCACTGCCAGCACGATGACGCTCGATTCACGCGCGCGAACTATCGCGCGCAGTCGATGCGGCACTTCGAGCGGGCGGTTCAACAGATTCATACGGAGCAAATTCAAGCAGGCGGGCCGCGTCACTGGCTTAAATTCCATAACGCGTACGCTTACAAGCGCTTCAAACCAACGCATGAGGCGACAGGTTTGACTGCCTGTCAGATGCAACTTTTTCAGCGTCTTCGAATCGTAAATCGAGGCCAAAAAAACGGCGAAAAAAGTGGGGATTTTTGCACCCCAACCTCTTTAAAAAGCGCTGCTAAATCAACACATTAAAGCAAATGACTTTGGTCTGTACGGGGCCTTATTTTCATGTCACACAAAACATCGATTCCGACTCATTTTTCTGATCGCGCAAAGGGTGCCGTCAATGGCTGAACCGGCCCGCAAGAACCCGTCCGACTATGGCGCCGAGTCGATCAAGGTCCTCAAGGGCCTCGACGCGGTCCGCAAACGGCCGGGCATGTATATCGGCGACACCGATGATGGTTCCGGCCTCCATCACATGGTCTACGAGGTGGTGGACAACGCCATCGACGAGGCGCTTGCGGGGTTTGCAACGGAGGTGGTTGTAACGCTCAACCCCGACGGCTCTTGCACGGTGCGCGACAACGGGCGCGGCATCCCGACCGACATCCACAAAGGTGAAGGCGTCTCGGCGGCCGAAGTCATCATGACCCAGCTGCATGCGGGCGGTAAATTCGACCAGAACGCCTACAAGGTTTCCGGCGGTCTGCACGGCGTCGGCGTTTCCGTGGTGAACGCGCTTTCGACCTGGCTCAAGCTCACCATCTGGCGCGACGGCAAAGAGCATTTCATGGAATTCCGCGACGGCGTCGCAAAGGCTCCGCTGAAAGCGAGGGGCAACGCGAAGGACAAGCGCGGCACGGAAGTGACGTTTCTGCCGAGCCCGAAGACTTTCACAATGGTCGAATTCGACTTTGCAACGCTGGAACACCGCTTACGCGAGCTGGCCTTTCTGAATTCGGGTGTCGCCATTGTGCTGGCCGATCAACGCCACGCGGTCGAGAAGCGCGAGGAAATGAAATATGAGGGCGGCGTTGAGGCATTTGTGAAATTCATCGACCGCAACAAAACCTCTCTCATTCCGAACCCGATCATGATCAAAGTCGAGCGCGAAGGCATCACGGTTGAATGCGCGCTTTGGTGGAACGATGGGTATCACGAGAGCGTGCTCTGTTTCACCAACAACATCCCGCAACGCGACGGCGGCACCCATCTTGCCGGATTCCGCGGCGCACTCACCCGCCAGATCACGCAATATGCCGATACCCTTGGCACGTCGAAGAAGGAAAAGGTCGCTCTGACCGGTGACGACTGCCGCGAGGGCCTGACCGCCGTGCTTTCATGCAAGGTGCCCGACCCGAAGTTCTCGTCGCAGACGAAGGACAAGCTTGTGTCGTCGGAAGTCCGCCCGGTGGTTGAGAACGTGATCAACCAGGCTTTGCAGGACTGGTTCGAAATTCATCCCTCCGAAGCCAAGGTGATCGTCGGCAAGGTGGTGGAAGCGGCTGCCGCACGCGAGGCCGCGCGCAAGGCCCGTGAACTCACCCGCCGCAAGGGCGCGCTCGACGTTTCATCGCTTCCGGGCAAGCTGGCTGACTGCCAGGAACGCGATCCGGCGAAATCAGAGCTTTTCATCGTCGAGGGCGACAGCGCGGGCGGCTCTGCCAAGCAGGGCCGCAACCGCGAATTTCAGGCGGTGCTGCCGCTGCGCGGCAAGATTCTCAACGTGGAACGGGCGCGTTTCGACAAGATGCTGTCGAGTCAGGAAATCGGAACGCTGATCACGGCCCTCGGCACCGGCATTGGGCGCGACGAGTTCAATCCCGACAAGCTGCGCTACCACAAGATCATCATCATGACCGACGCGGATGTCGACGGCTCACACATCCGTACGTTGCTGCTGACGTTCTTCTTCCGGCAGATGGAAGAATTGATCAAGCGCGGTCACATTTTCATTGCCCAGCCGCCGCTCTACAAAGTTGCGCGGGGAAAATCCGAGCAATATTTGAAGGACGAACGCGCGCTGGAAGACTTTTTGATCGTGACCGGCGTCGAAGAAGCTGTGCTGCGCCTTGCTTCCGGCGAGGAGCGCGCGGGGGAAGACCTACGCAAGGTGGTCGATCAAGCGCGCGTTGTTCGCAACCTTCTCAACGCTCTTCACAGCCGTTACAACCGCCA
>Ga0310810_10009330_pt1 | contig 11333 bp, 12 predicted proteins | sample NCmetagenome_FD_207641 | JGI IMG/M metagenome (GOLD analysis project Ga0310810, IMG submission 207641) | Soil microbial communities from experimental microcosm in Duke University, North Carolina, United States - NC | ecosystem: Engineered > Artificial ecosystem > Soil microcosm > Unclassified ... | reverse complement strand
TGGGTCCATCTTGCGTTATTACAAGGAAGCCCCAATGTTCGAGGAGTCACGCCCGTTTTTAAAGGGTAGCATTGCGCAGGAGCACCATGGATGTTGGGCCAGTCTCCTGCTCGAAAACGATCAGGTCACGGGAGTGGAGTTTCGGACCGTTCCGGAAAGCATTGAGTACGATCACTGCGAGGACATCTTTGTGGGGTGCCTGCAATAAGCTCGGCGCGGTTCTTCACGAACGGTGCACCCTCATGATTGACAAGCCCTGCGGAATGCGGTACAGGCTCTCACAATCGTGCGCGGTGGCAGAGGCATAGAATGGATCCTGACGGTACGGAATTCAGCGCAGTCAGTTCTCCGCCTTGCTGTGTGTCTTCGGCAGCTATCCCCTCCCCGGTGTGACCAGATAGCGTGATGGCTGCTACCGGCCCACTCCGTGCGGATGGGCTCAAGGACGCGGCTATGCTCACGACTCCCTCATCACTCATCGATGCGGTTGGGTCCCCGGTTCGAACGTCGCTGGTTCGAACGAGGATCCACCGTCGATCCGGCCTGCTCAGAGTGATCTGCTTCGCAGGCCTGGGCTGGTGTATTGGGGTGTCATCGGCCCATGGATTAGAAAAATACGGGCGCCCGCTGCCTTCAATGGAGCAACCAAGCGAGGAGTCGCGGGAGGCCGAAGAAACGTTATTCGGTGGATATCTCCTCGCCGCGCCTTTTGTCTCGAACCCCACGTTTGCCGCTCGTCCCGACAACACCGGCCTCGTTGGAATGCGCTATATGGCTCATCTAGAGGCGGACCTCTACAAACAGTACCTCACGTTTTACACAGATCAAAATTTCTTTTCCGATCGCAAGAACGGATGGATCGAACTCAGCGAGTGGGATATGACGTATGCCTTGACCGGCCTCATTAATCGGTGGGGCTGGCGCATTCAGTATGAACGCGATGCTCCGCTCGACAAGAGCGGCCTTAAGCAAGCGTATGCCGATGTGTTGGGGACCGGAAATCTACACGCCGCAGAGGATTTTTCCTGGTGGCGAAAATACTTTCCGCATCAAAATGTAAATGCCTATGCGGGATTCGGTTGGTTGTTTCACAACAGCAGCTATTTCGCCCGACCCGATAACACCGGCCGGGCACTGTTTCGCTACGTCGCTCATGTCGACTTCGATTTATACAAGAACAGGCTCGTGCTGTATGGCGACACCAATTTCTTTACCGACCGTGAATTAGGCAACAAGCTCAAACCCACCGAATTGGATTGGATCGTCGGACTCGCCTTTCGTTTCCTCGATAACTATGAAGTGAGTGTCTATCGTGAGCAAGATCTCTCATTAGACAAGCCGGGTACCCTCATTCAGGAGTATTGGGCAGTCCAATTGCGGTTCGCATTCGATGTGCCCAAACGGATGTTTGTACGGACGAAAGAGTAATTCGGAGGGCTTCCCTCCGTTCCAAACGCTTCCTTCACCGAATCTTTACAATCTCACTTTTCTTCAGGTATTCGGCCTTAGCGTATTGCCCAGATGCGTTCAACTTGGTACATTACGGCGGGCGCGAGACGAAGACCCGTGACCAGTGGCGCGGAACCGTTTCGTGATGTTCACCAAGGAGGGTGTATGACGCATCGAATCATATGTCTGCTGACGGTGGGATGTTTGGTCTTAGTGACTTCAGGATGCTCGAAGAAATCCGTGCAATCAGATGGACGTACGAGCAGCGGGGCACGTGCGCCGATTCAAGAACCGCTGCCCAACTTGTCCCTCGATGATCCGGCGGGCACCGAGCGGTTGAGTTCCGGCATTGCCGTGGCCAAGAACGATCCGCTTACGGCGCGACGGCAGCTGGATGAAGCGCGGGCCGAGCAGGCCGCAACGGCGGCTGCGGGCCTCCGGGACATTTTCTTCGGATACGACAGTTGGATGATCAGCGATGAAGGACGCCAGATCCTCAGCCGCAATGCGGAGTGGCTGCGCACTCACCCGGCCGTGCAGTTAAAGGTGGAAGGACATTGCGACGAGCGCGGGAGTTCCACCTACAACTTCGTCCTCGCCGAGAAGCGGGCCAAGGTGATCCTCAACTACTTGTCGGATCTGGGCATCAAGCGGGAACGGTTCATTCCGGTTTCCTACGGCAAAGAGCGTCCGTTTTGTAATGAACGGACCGAAGCCTGCTATCAGCAAAACCGCCGAGGGCATTTCGTCGTCAAACCGTAACGTGATCGGGACAAGCTGGCCGCCATAGGGCGGCCAGCCGCTTCCTTCCGCCGCCGGCGCTAGTGCAGGTGCACGCGCATCCCGCCGTTCTGGAAATGGTTCGGCAGCAGCATGATGCAATTGGGATTGTATCCCTGCGCTTTCAAGGTATCGATGTTGCCGAGGACCTTGTCGTTCTTCAGGTCGATCACGGTAATCGATCCATCGCTCATGCCTTCCAGATTCAAGAAGCTATTCTGCACGAAGAGGTACCGCTCGTCGGGCGACAGCACGCTATGATGGGCGCCGGGTGCTGAAGGAATGGCTTTGATGAACTTCGGCTGCTTTGGATCCGCATTGTCATACAGATTCACGTACCCGGTCTTGGCTGTCGTCACGAAGAGGCGGTCCCCCTTCTTGTTGTAGAGCATCTCCAACGGCATTCCCTGTTCCTTCGCAATGAAGTCGTCCACTTGATTGAACGAGAACGCCTTGGTCTTCGGATCCCACACCCCGGCCCACAGCGTCCCCTCCAGCATGTTCGTAATGTGCACGACCGGTGGAGTGGCGTTCGGCGAAAACATCACTTCGACAGGGGCGGATTTCGCAGGGGATGGCTTGGAGGCCACCTTGTGGGTCGAAAGAACGTTCCCGGTTTTGGCCTCCAACACGGTCACCGTGTCACCCTGCTCGGACATGTCGGGCTTGACCGTGCTGGTGACCAAAATGCGATCGATGCCGTTGTGAATGGCAATGCCGTGCGGATAGAGGATGAAGGCGGCCGCCTCAGACGAGTGAATTGTCTTAATCGGCTTGTCAGTTTGCGCATCCCCCATGATGACATTGCTTGAACCCATGCAGGTGAGGAACCACGTCTTGTTGTCTTCCGAGACCACGAGATCCTCGTTGACCTGGCAATCCGGCAAATCGATCGTGCGCAGACGATACGGAAACCTGGTGAGATCCATGACGAGCAGCACGTTTTTCCCCAAGGAGGTGATGTACGCCTTGCTCTTGTCGCGGTTGAAAAAGATGTGATGAGCGACGAGATCGGACGGAAGCGGAATGTCCATGAGGATTTTCCCAAAATCCGGCGACTGTGGATCGATCTCCATGATGGCGATCCCCTCCCGCCGCACCGGCTGATCCGGCTTGCTCTCATAGTTCAACAGAGCCAGCAGTTCGGCCGAGGCGGGCGACGACCAAAACAGCAACACACCGAACACGACCGACAGGAATTTGAACGGTACCATGGCATTCCTCCTGGTAATGGAAATCGAGCGTCGCGCAACGCCGTTGCGATGACGGCGCGTACTATAGGTGAATCGCCCTTCGGCGTCTTATCCAAACGTCTGGATCTCTTGATGGGCCATCGACGGACACGGCGGGTTCTCTGGTGTCCCATCCGTTTGCCGTTCGGTGCCTCAAATCCGCCAGAATCTGTACTCCACTTCCGGATAGGAAGCAACAACATCCAGGGTCCTTCCCAGGTCCACCTCCCAAGACGGATTGTTCGTCTCAGCACAAGGTTTCCGTGAGCCTCGCCGTACAGCGCTCTTAGGAAAGTCACTAGCCGCTAGTGCCGCGAAGTTTGGCCACAATTCGGAGCCTGCAGCGACCGGCTTGGTCCTGGCTTTGCACAACCTTACTCCGTGGAGAGGAAGGTCTTTAACAAGGAGGAGTTATGGGAAGTAACTCTCCCGAAGTGTATGTCGAAGAGCACAACGTGATCATTGCACCTGGCGGCATGCCCACAAAGGCGTGGCCGGTGTACTGGAACGCGGTCTGGGTTGGCGCGCTGTCGGCTATTGCCGTGGGACTGATCTTCGGATTGATCGGCACGGCCATCGGTGCTTACCAGGTAGGCAAGAAGGTCGTCAACATGCACGACCTGAGTTTCTGGGGATTAGTCTTCAGTGTGGCCGGCGCGTTCTTTTCCTTCGTGGTCGGCGGCTGGGTGGCGTCGTCGATTGCCGGATTGCGCCGGGCGGAAGACGCCGCCCTCCATGGAGCCATCGCATGGTTGGTGGCACAGCCGATGTTTCTGGTGTTGGCGGCCTTCGGCGCGGCCAGCTTCTTCGGCACGTGGTACAGCGGGTTGGCGGGGACGCCCATCTGGGCGAGCTCATCGTCGATAACCGCTGATCCCAACGCGGCGATGGTTGCGCGCAATTCGGCGATCGGTGCTGTCACCGCAATGTTGATCGGTCTGGTGGGAAGTTGCATCGGTGGATGGCTGGCCTCCGGCGAGCCGATGTCCTTGACCTATCGGCGCGCCAAGGGCGAACACTACGAACGTCCGCGCGTCCGGGCCGCGTAAAGGATAGCGTGGACGATGGAACTCTACATTATTTGAGGGGGTAAGTATGGCATACGTGATCATGTGGCTCTTGGGTCTTCCTTTGAGTCTGATCGTTCTACTCTGGTTGGTCGGCATCGGCCGCTAATAATCAAAAGGAGGGCACCATCGCGGTGCCCTCCGGATTCAGGAGCGCCTTCCTGCCTGCTATCATCCTAGACATTTACTGCTCGCCCGCGTAGATTTCCGCTCCGTGACCGCCAAGCATTTCTCCATGATCCGCGAGTTCCATTTGGCCGATGTGCTGACCTTGGCCAATGCGGCCTGCGGCGTGGGAGCCGTCCTCTGTGCGATGCTCTATATGGAGAGCCACTCGCAGACGTATTATTTCACGGCCGCGGCGCTGTCACCTGCGGCGCTGCTGTTCGATTGGCTGGACGGCCGCGTCGCGCGCTGGCGGCATACGCATTCGGCGCTTGGGCGCGAGCTGGATTCACTCGCCGACATCCTCTCATTCGGTATGGCGCCGGCGACACTCGGGTTTGCAGCCGGCTTGCGGGGGGCCTGGGACTGGCTTGCGCTGATCTACTTCGTCTGCTGCGGAGTAAGCCGGCTGGCCCGGTACAACGTCACTGCCGAGCGGCTTTCGGAAGGCAGTGACACGGTCGCCTATTTCGAAGGTACGCCGATTCCGACGACCTTCATGCTGACCGCCGTCCTGGCATTCGCCGGCTGGCAGGAGCGAATAGGTGAACAGTTGTATGGGGGCGTCTGGTTGCTCGGTCCCTCGGACCTACATCCATTGTCCTTCCTGTTCGTGCTCTCCGGGAGCTTCATGATCAGCAAGACGCTCCGCATCCCGAAAATCTAAAAAGCGCCAGTGATCGAAAATCTGGTATGATGCGCGCCGCACGTGACCCCCGATCAGCCGCAGACGCCAGCCGATTCCTCCAACGCTCGACTGCTCGTTTCTCTATTTCGTCTCCCGCTGTATACGCAGGTGGTGATCGCCGTCATCTGCGGGACTCTCATGGGAGCGGTTTTCGGACAAGAGTCCTATCTTGGCGGCCTCCGCAACGATCAGCTCGGCCAACTGGGGATGTTCGTGATCGTACTCCTCAAGACGCTTGCCATTCCGCTCATTTTCTTCGCCGTTCTCGACGCCTTTATCAGCACCGTGCTGCCCCTGCGCCAAGGCACGCGGTTGATCCTGATCTGCCTCGTGAACGTGTCGGTAGCAATGGCCATCGGGCTCACGATTATGAATACCTGGCAACCCGGGTTATCGTGGAGAGGCCATGTCGACGAATTGCTGAATCTGGCGGCAGGCTCGAAGGTTTCTTCGAGCGGGCCGCTGGCCGGGGCGAATGGTCACCCGCTGGAGGAAATCGCCTCATACATTCCACGGACGATGCTTCAGCCCTTTACAAGCAACAATGTCATCGGCGTGGTGATTCTGGCCCTGATCGTTGGCGCCTTGCTGCGGCGTTTGCATGGTCAGGACGAGCACAATAGCCGGTTTGAGCCGCTGGTGCAGGCGGTTGAACGCATCTATCACTGGCTCGTTCGCATCTTGTGGTGGGTCATTCGGCTCGTGCCGTTTGCCGTCTTCGGCGTCCTGGCCTCGATCGTCGGACGGGTAGGGCTGGGCGTCTTCTCCGCACTCTGGATTTTTCTTCTGACCATCCTGGTCGGCCTGTCGATCCACGCGTTTGTCTATTATCCGCTCGTCGCCTGGCTCGCCGGGAAGAAGCCGCTGCGCGTCTACCTCGGCCGCGGCGCGGATGCGATTCTTACCGCCGTCTCCTGCAACAGCAGCCTTGCCACAGTGCCGATCACGCTCCGCTGCCTGGACCACATGGGCGTGTCGCCGCAATCGGCGCGTCTTGCCGCCTGTGTCGGCACCAATCTCAACAATGACGGCGTCACACTGTATGAAGCGATGGCGGCGCTCTTTCTCGCGCAGGCGCTGGGCTATGAGCTTTCGATGGGCCATCAGCTGGTGATCGTCGTCGCCTCCATTATGGCTGGGGTGGGTATTGCGGGCATTCCCGAAGCGGGGCTCGTTGTCCTCCCGCTCGTGCTTTCCGCCGCCGGCCTTCCGAACGAGGTCATTGCAGCCGCCATTCCACTGATCATGACGGTCGACTGGATCCTCGCGCGCGTGCGATCGGGCGTGAATGTCATGAGCGACATGCTGGTCGCCATCCTGCTTCACGAATTGGATAGCAGGCAGACGACCGACGAGTCGGCTTCTATGCCCGCCAAGTCCAGCGTGCTATGATCCGATTCTGATCAGGGTTTCATCGAGGATCCCTTCATGACGACGGAACTGGGGAAAGTCGCTTCGTTGTGGCGATATCCGGTGAAATCGATGCAGGGCGAGGAGCTGTCGGAAGTCGAAGTGACCCTGCACGGCCTCCTCGGCGACCGGGTCTATGCGTTGATCGATGTGGCCGAGGGCAAGACGGTTTCGGCCAAGAACCCGGTCAAATGGCCGGCGCTGTTCAGCTGCAAGGCCACCTTCGCTGAGCCGCCGAAGAATAGCGCCCCCCCGCCAACCGTCCGGATCATGATGCAAGAGGGCTCGGTCACGGAAAGCACGGCCCGTGATTGCCATCAGACCGTCTCAAAAGCCTTGAAGCGGACCGTGATCCTTGCCGTCGCTGACCGCGGCTGGATGAGCGGTGTGCATGCCACGCTGCCGGCGGCGTGGGCAGGTAAAGCCGAGCAGTATTGGCCCGACATGCCGGGCCTCGACCATCGGGACGAGGTGACGGATTTCGCGCTGCCACGCGGGACGTTCTTCGACGGCGCCACTGTGCACCTCCTCACGACGGCGACGCTTCTCGCGTTGCATGAGGCCTATCCCAAAGGCCGCTTTGAGCCCGAGCGCTTCCGGCCCAACATCCTCATCGATACGCCCGAAGGGACAAAGGGCTTCGTCGAAGAATCCTGGATCGGAAAAAACATCAAGCTCGGCGACACGCAGCTGGCCGTTACCGGACCCTGCGGTCGTTGCGTGATGACCACGCTGCCCCAGGGCGAGCTGCCGAAAGACAACGGCATTCTCCGCACAGCCGTGCAGCTCAACCAGGGCAACGTCGGCGTCTACGCGAAAGTGGTCCAGAGCGGGACGCTGAAGCGCGGCGACAGGGTGACGATGTAAGGGCGGTCGCTTCTAGGGATGTCACCCTCCCATCCAGGGGTGGTGCTAGTTCTTTCGCCGCGATGCCGATGTATTAATAGGCAGATCGCGACGCGCCACTAATCATTCTCAAACCACAGATTTCATCGGTTCAGAACCTGTGCTCAGAGGCTCTGTTCGCAATGTGAGATGTGAGATGAAGTGAGAGAAACCATGGACCTGCAAATCGAAGGACGGCAAACCGTCGTCCGGCCCGAATGGCGTGAGGAGATCGAAGCGCGTGTGGCGGATCTGCATCCCGGCCACGACATCACGCACGTTCGAGTGACACTGACGAAGCACGATCACCGCAAACCGGTTGATTCACACAGCGTGCTGTTGGTCGTTCAAATTCCCGGCCACACGATTACGGCCGGCAAGTACGAGGAGACGTTCGAGGAAGCCATCCGCGAGACATTCGAGGCGCTCGCCGTCGAACTCGAAAAAATCCGGGAAAAGCGTGGGGCGTATGAAATCGACGTGAACGTGCCGCCCGAGCGGGGAGTGGTGATCAAGCTATTGCCTGCCGAGGGCTACGGGTTCATCACGCTCGATGACGGCACGGAGGTCTACTTTCATCGAAACGCGGTGCGCGATGCCGTGTTCGAGCAGATGGATGGCATGGAAGTCGGCCTCAACGTGGAACCGGGCGAAAAAGGTCCCCAGGCGACGGTCGTCCAACCGCTTCCACCTGAAACACAATATAAAGACAAGCGATCGGCGGCATGAGGCGGATGGTGGGACCGCTGCTTAATCCATGGAGGAACACAATGCAATACACATTCTCATTAGTCAGCGGCGCGAGCCTGGGGGCGGGGCTGATGTTTATCCTCCATCCGGATCGGGGAAAGCGGCGGCGAGCCTTGACGCGCGACCAAGCCGTCCGTTGGTCGAGGAAGACGCGGGAATTCGCCGGCGTTGCGTCGCGAGACGTGCAGAATCGTGCGAAAGGCATGGGAGCAGCGGTAAGTTCCTGGGTGCGGCCCCAGCCGCCGGTGTCAGATCGTGTGCTCGCCGAGCGTGTGCGTGCCAAGCTTGGTCAGTTCTCCCGTCATCCTTCGGCGATCGACGTTCACGTCACCGACGGCGGCGTGACCATTAGCGGACCAGTGCTCGAGGACGAGGTCGACGGCATCTGTCAGGCTATTGCGAGAATCACGGGCGTCACGCGGATTTCCAATCACCTGGAGCCGCACGCGTCGCCTGGCGATGTGCCGTCGCTTCAAGGACCAATCGAGCGGAGGCCAGGCCCGCGTTTCGCGCTTATGCAATCGAATTGGTCGCCTGCGGCACGGATGGTGGCTGCAGTCATGGGGGCCGCAGCACTGCTGTATGGGATGAGCCGGCGCACAGTGGGTGCCTCGACCCTGGCCGCGAGCGGCCTGGGCCTGTTGGTGCGCAGTGCGACCAATCACGAGTTCGGGGGGAGCCTATTCAATTTGTATGACCAGCTTTTCCGGAGGGAAGAGCTAAAGAGGGCGGCTTAAATCTTGGTGGGTGTCACAACTTATTTCCGATGGAGGTTTGCGATGAATCCGCTCAGACTTGGATCATGTCTCATCGTCGTTGGCCTGGCATTGGGAGGCGGCAGTGATCTCTTTGCGGCAGATCACGCCGATACCCAGCCTTCGATGATCCTGGCCCAGGCCGGAGGAGGCGGCGGCGGCACGGGTGGTGGATCGGGCGGCGGGATGGGCGGTGGGACGGCGGGCGGTATGGGGAGCGCAGGTTCCGGCGGTACCGGCATGGGATCCGGGAGCGGCAGCATGGGAAGCGGAACGGGGGGATCAGGACGAGGAAGCGGCAGCTCGAGTGATTCCGGCGCAGGGATAGGAAGCGGCAGCACAGGAACGGGGAGTGCCAGCTCTGGGTCCGCCATGGGAGGCGGCAACATGGGTAAAGGCAGCACCGGAACAAGCAGCGATAGTTCCGGCATGGGACCGGGAAAAACCGGGCCTACCAGACCCGGCAGCGGATCGAGCACCCGCTAACGAGCTTACCGAACGCGCGCCGGTCTGAACGACCGGCGCGGCGAATAACTCCTTTTTAAAATAGAGCGCGCAGCGGAGATGAGGTCTTCTGAAGACTGTGCAGCTCCGTCATTTCGCAGGGACCAATGCCGTCGGCAAGCCGGGAAAACCGATTGACGTCAATCGCCTGGTAGCGACGCTGAACGCCGTCGACACAGAACGTAAAGGTGTCGCCCTCGTGCGTCGTCCGATCGACGAAGAGATCCACGGCACCTCATAGAGAAGATCGGCGACATGTTGCATCGTGTCTTGTGTCTGCTCCAATCGGAGTGCGGCACGGGTTTCGCTGATCTTTTCGTCGGCCACCCGTAACGCGAGCGGTTCCAATACGTGGTCGGTAAAATCTCCGACGGATGCGCGAGGTGGTGCCGGCATGAACGGACTCGCACAGGCGCCCAGCACGACGGACAGGAAAAGAACCGATGCCACGTGTAACAGGCTCATTTATGATCTCCTTCTCATGATGCACTTCTCGCCAGCCCACCCAATTATTCTTCTTGAAGACGAACAAACGCCCGCGCCGAGACGAGATCCTGCCTCGTCACCAATTGTTTTTCCCGCAGCAAGTGCTCGAGCGCTGCGACTCGAGCCGTCACTTCCGGCATCACGAGATCGAATTGTTCAATCAAATCTTCAAAACGCTGCCATAACTCCGTGTCACGTCCTGCACGACTGGTATTCGGTCTTCTTGCGGATTTTTTCTTTACGCGGCTCCGCGAATCAAGCTTCTTCATATCCGTTCCTCCTTTGCAGACCTCCAACGTAAAGAATGAGGGCGCCCGAATGAGCATAAAAGGAATTGCGCCCGGCGTCTATCCTTGGTTCGCCGAATACGATCAAGTCCCTCTGCCCTGGCTATTTTCCAGAGACTTTACTAGCGGATGGGCCATACGTTCAGCGTGGTAAACGAGGCACAAAAGCGCCACAGGAACTTGCGGCCGAGTGAGGATTTAGCCCCTAGCTGTGTGAGCGCATACCTACAGGCATTCAAGATTCCCTGATTTTTGTGCGTTCCATTTACCTACGCTGTGGACACCCTCGGCTGGTCTATCCCTTGCTTTAGGTATTGGCAAGGACGTGACCATAGGAGGGTGAAGAATGGAGAGTGAGAGCAGAGGCTGGCGGCTGATTCAGACCCGGGATTTCGGCTTGCTCTGGTGGGGGCAGGTCACCTCGCAAATCGGCGAAGGCCTCAACAAGGTCGCCTTGCTGTGGTTCGTCTATGAACTCACCGGCTCGGCGATGATGATTGCCATGGTCGGGTTGCTCCAGACCATCCCGCCGCTGTGTTTCGGGCCGATCATCGGCGTCTATCTCGATCGACTGCGGAAGAAGCCGGTCATGGTATGGGTGGACCTGATCCGCACAGGGCTCACCGTGCTTATCCCGGCCTTATATGGACTTGGCCATTTGAGCCTCGAAGGATTGTTTGTGCTGATCTTCCTCCAATCGATGGTCTCCACCATCTTCGGGCCGGCGTTGGTTTCGGCGGTGCCGTTGCTGGTCCGCCGATCCGAACTCGTCTCCGCCAATGCGCTCATTCAAGGCACCAATAATATCGGTAGCCTGCTTGGTCCGGCTGTCAGCGGCATCCTCATTGCGCTGATCGGGGCGCAACACGTCCTTT
>Ga0310810_10009329_pt1 | contig 11333 bp, 10 predicted proteins | sample NCmetagenome_FD_207641 | JGI IMG/M metagenome (GOLD analysis project Ga0310810, IMG submission 207641) | Soil microbial communities from experimental microcosm in Duke University, North Carolina, United States - NC | ecosystem: Engineered > Artificial ecosystem > Soil microcosm > Unclassified ... | reverse complement strand
GCGATCTTCGTGCTCGAGGGCATCGCCCACATGTCCATCGACGGGCAGGAGGTCGTGGTGCCGGCGGGCTCGATCGTGAGGTTTCCCCAGCGCGTGCTCCACGACGTGCGCAACCCGGGGCCCGAGCGCTGCGTGATCATGTTCCTCAAGGTGAACCCGAAGGTGCTGCGCGATGGGTAACGTGGAGCGCTGCGACAAGACCCTGCCGCTCAACGAGATGATCTTCCACGTGCGCCGTGACGCCACCCTCCGGGCCCGCTGGCTCTCGGACCTCGCCGGTCTCGCGCGGCAGTTCGGCCTGAGCCGCGAGGAGCTGGAGGCTCTGCAGGACAAGGACGTGCGGCGACTGAACGAGATGGGGGTGCACCAGTACTACATCCCCCAGATCCTGCGCCTCTTCTACGGGGCCTCCGCCAACAGCAACGCGCACCCCGCGCTCGAGGCCTATCGCCGGGCGTATCCCGAGGAGGCCGCCGCGTCGGACCGCCTGCAGGAGCGGCTCGCGCGGGGGCAGGGCTGAGCGATGGCGCAGGTGGTGGCCGCGATGGCGATGACCCACTCACCCGGGCTCACCGGATGGTTCGACCGCGCCCCGGAGAACCAGCGCCGGCAGGCCCGCCGCGCCCTCGACGAGATGCGCGACCGGCTGCGGGCCGCGCGGCCCGATGTCATCGTGCTCTTGAGCAACGACCACCTGCTGAACTGGCCGATCAACAATACCCCCGAGTACACGGTCGGGATCGGGGCCGAGCACGTGGGCCCGGCCGATTGGTACGACGAGTGGCTCGCGCTCGAGAAGTACCGGATCCCCGGGCATCCCGCCCTCGCCCGCTACCTCGTCAACGAGGGCGCGCGGCGGCGGCTCGCGCTGGCGTACCTGCGCGACATGCAGTTCGACGACGGGGTCTCGGTGCCCATGCACTACCTGAACCCGGAGGGCGACATCGCGCTGGTGCCGGTGACGATGAACTGCACCGTGCCGCCGATCCCCACGCCCGAGCGGGCCTACCAGGTGGGCACCGCGCTGCGCGAGATGGTGCACGCCTACCCCGGGGCTCTCCGCGTGGCGGTGCTCGCAACCGGCGGGCTCTCCCACGAGCCGGGCGGCCCGCGCTACTTCTGGGTGGACGAGGAATTCGACCGCTGGTTCCTGGATCTACTCCGCAAGGGCGATCACGATACGCTGGTGCGCGAGTGCACGCTCGAGCGGATGGAGGCGGCCGGCTCGGGGGGAACCGCGGAGCTGCTCGCGTGGATCGTGGCGCTCGCGTTCACGACCGGTCCGGCCGCGGTACTCGCGTACATGCCCGCGATCGCCTGGCGCTCGGGAACCGGCATGGTGGTGTGGCCGGATGTCAGGAATTGACACCTCTGCAACTCCTTGCAACCGTCCTCCTGTGGACGACCGGAGTGACACGTGAGAAGCGCCGACCAACGCCCCGTGGCTAAGTCCAAGCCCCGCCTGACCCGTCCGGCTGGCGCCGTTCTTGCTCCCTCGCGACCCAGTGGGAGAGTCGGCATGAGCCGGACACAGCCGGAGCGAGAATCGTCGGTATTCCGCAAGCCGTCCGCCCCGCCGCCCGAGCGCGCCGCGGCGCGGCGTGGGCCCGAGGCCCGCGGCGATCGCAGCCTCACGATTCCTCCGTCGGTCGCGTCGTCGCTGTCCCGCACCGTGCGCGAGCAGCTCGCGTATCTCACGCCCGATCAGCAGCGCGCGTTCCTCTGGCGCTACCGCGCGCAGGCGAAGTCGCCGCTGGTCGCGCTGCTGTTCCTGCCCCTCGGCTGGCACTACCTCTACCTGCGCAAGCGGGGCCTGCAGGTGCTGTTCTGGCTCACGCTGGGCGGGCTCTCCGCGTGGTGGGTGCTCGACCTGTTCCGCATCCGGCGCCTCGTCCGCGACTACAACCGCCGCGTCGCGGTCCACGTCATGCGCGCTCTGTGGGGCTAGGAGGCGCCGCCCCCTTCACTCGCGTCAGCGGATGCGACCTGTGCCGGGCGGCCCGGATCACGCCCTGGCATCACGAGGACGGCATCTGCTGGATCGCCGAGTGTGACGTCTGCGACGTGCCCATGGTGGTGTGGCGCTACCACGGCACCGCGCCGCCCGTCGAGCACGTGACCCACATGCACGCGCTCCTGCGCGAGATCGCCACCCGCGTCCTCGGCGGCGAGTGCTATATCGACGACAACATGCGCAACATCCCCGACCACTACCACGCCCACGGCCGACCCAAGGGCGGGTTCTTCGGTTCCCGGACCCGGGCCTAGCGGCCGGTCGTCCGCACCGCACATCAGGAGGCCTCCCATGGCGGAGAGCGAGCTGCACCGCAAGGGCAACGAGATCCGGCGCCGGCTGCTGGGCGACAAGTACGTGGAGCGGGTGAACGCGACGACCTATCAGGACCCGGTCATGCGCACCTTCATCGATGTGGCCACCGAGAACGTGTTCGGGGCCCTGTGGTCCCGGCCCGGCCTGGACCTCAAGACCCGCACCCTGGTATGCGTGGTGTCCGACGCGGCGACCGGTCGCGAGCCCGAGCTGCGCATCCACCTGCGCATGGCCCTCGGGCAGGGCTGGACCGAGCAGGAGCTGATCGAGGTGCTGATCCATATGTCGGGCTATGTCGGGGTCCCGATCATCCGCGAGGCCATGATCTGTGCTCGCGACGTCTTCGCCGAGGTCCGGGCCGAGCGCTGAAGCCGCCCCCGCCGGGTCCAAGTGTCAGCTCGGGGAAGCCTGTCGAGCCGAAATCACTCGGAAAGAATGCCAATTCGGCTCAAGTAGCTGATTTCCAGGTGATCTCGAGCGCGCCCGACTGGCACCTCCCGTGCACGTTCCCGCGGGCATGACCTCCGGCGCGGACATCCTCGTGATCGACGATGACCCGGTCATCCGAGAGACCGTGGGCGATGTGCTGCGGGACCACGGCCACCACGTGGACCGGGTCGAGCGCGGCCAGGATGCCCTCGCCCGGATCGGCCAGCCGAGACCGGTGGACCTGGCCATCGTCGACTGCCGGCTCCCGGACATCTCCGGCCTCGACCTGCTGCGCAGCATCAAGACGCGCTCGCCCGAGACCGAGGTCATCCTGATCACCGGGCACGCCTCGCTCGACGGAGCCCTCGCCGCGATGGCGGGAGACGCGTCCTCCTACCTGGTGAAGCCGGTCGACACCGCCCAGCTGCTGTCGACCGTGGACCGCGCGCTCGCCCGCAAGGGCCTGCTGCGCGCGCTGCGCGACTCCGAGGAGCGGTATCGCCTGATCACCGAGAGCATGACCGAGGCGCTCTTTCTCCTCGATCTCGAGGGCGGCCTGGCCCTCGTCAACGCGTACGGCGAGCAGATCACCGGTTTCCGCTCCGACGAGCTCATCGGGCGGCCGATCTTCTCGGTGCTCGACCGCGCCGGCGCGGTGCTGGTCCGCGAGCGGTTGGAATCGGTGCGGGCCGGACGCAAGGTCACGCCCCAGTTCGAGTGCCAGGTGGTGCGCCGCGACGGCCGCCGCATCCCGGTCGAGATGACCTGCACGAGCATCGTGCGCGACGGCGTCGTGGTGGGCCGGCTCGCGGTGGCCCGCGACATCACCGAGCGCAAGCAGGCGCAGGCGGTGCAGGCGGTGCTGTCCTCCATCGTGGAGTCGTCGGAGGACGCCATCGTCGGTCGGACGCTCGAGGGCCGGATCGTGAGCTGGAACCCGGCCGCGGAGCGACTCTACGGCTACTCGGCGGAAGAGGCCGTCGGCCGCTCGGTCTCGCTGATCGTGCCGCCGGAGCGGCGCGACGAGCTGCCCGGCATCCTGGTGCGCCTGCACCACGGGCACCGCATCAGCAACTTCGAGACGGTGTGCCTCACCAAGGCGGGCCGGCGGTTGGACGTGTCCCTGACCATCTCGCCGATCAAGGACGCGAGCGGCCGCGTCACCGGCGCGTCCTCCACCGCGCGCGACATCAGCGGTCGGCTCCGCGCGGAGCGCACCGCGCGGGCCCTGGCCCAGGTCGGCCACGAGCTGCTGGGCACGCTCGACGTCGAGCAGATCGCGCCCCGGATCGTGCGCGCGGTGCTCGACGTCTTCCGGGCCCGGCGCGCGGTGCTCTACGAGCTCGAGCCCACCTCCCGCACGCTGGTCTGCGTGGCCGCGGCCGGGCCGGCCGACGCGGCCAAGTGGGTCGGCTGTCATCTCCCGGCCGGCGCCGGAATCGCCTGGCTCGCGGTGAACGCCCGGCGCTTGGTGGCGTCCGAGGGCGCGCTGACCGACGGGCCTGCGGGCGATCGGGACGACGAGCCCGTCGCAGAGGAGGCGGGCCAGTCGGTGATCGCGGTGCCCCTCATGGGGCACGACCAGGTGCTGGGCGCGCTCATGGTGGGGAGCGATCCGGACCGCGTCTACTCGGGTGAGGAGCAGCACCTGCTGGCCGTCTTCGGCGACCAGGCCGCCCTCGCGCTGCGCAACGCCCAGCTCTTCACCGAGACCGAGCGGGGCCGCCACATCGCGGAGCGGCTCGCGGCGGTGGCGCGGAGCGTGCCGCAGTCGCTGACCTTCACCGAGCTGGGGCGGCAGATCGCCGACGGGGTGGTGGACCTGCTCGAGGCGCACGCCGCGGCGGTCTACCGGCTGGATCCGGAGACGTGGGCGCTCGTACGGGTGGCGGTCTCGGCAACCGGGGGCTCGGCGCTCCACGCCGACCCGGTCCTGTTCCGGGGCGCCGGCCTCGAGGGCGTGGCCGCCACCACGCGCCAGCCCGTCCCGACCGCGGACCTGCTCGAGGATCCGCGGGTGACGCTGAGCGCCGAGGCTCGCGTGGAGGTGACCGCGAGCGGCCACGGGGCCGCCCTCGCGCTGCCGCTGCTCGTGCAGGGGCGCGTGGTCGGTGCGGTGATGGCCCGGGACCGCACCGGGCGCAACTGGACCGGTGAGGACATCGCGCTGGCGCGCGCGTTCGCGGACCAGGCCGCGGTCGCCCTCGAGAACAGCCATCTCTACCAGGGGCTGCAGACCGCCCTCGACGACGTGCGGGCCTCGCAGCACGAGCTCGTCGAGACCGAGCGGCTTCGTGCGATCGCCTCGTTGACCGACGGCGTGACCGACTACGTGCGCCAGGTGCTGCAGATGATCATGGGGAAGGTGCAGGTGGTGCTGCCCCAGCTCGAAGGCACGCCGGGCCACGAGCAGCTCGCCACCATCAAGACCACGGTCAAGGAGGCGGCCAAGGTGCTCAAGCGGCTGCAGTCCTTCGCCGAGGTGCGCGCCTTGACCGCGGCCCCGCCGCTCGACTTCAACGAGGTTGTGCGGGCCGCGATCGAGGCGACCCGTCCCTGCTGCACCATCGGGGAAGGGGCCGCCGCGCGCCACATCGACGTGCATTTCGATCGCGGCACTCTGTCCCCGGTGGCCGGCGAGGCCTCGGTGCTCATCGAGGCGGTGACGGTGGTGCTGATGAACGCGATCGAGGCGCTCCCGGAGGGCGGCACCATCACGATCGAGACCCGCGAGGTCGGGTCGCACGTCCTCTGCACCGTCCGCGACGACGGCGTGGGCCTCACCCCCGACGCCGAGCGTCGCGCGCTCGAGCCCTTCTTCACGACCAAGGCCGGCGAGCACAAGGGCCTGGGGCTGAACGTGGCGTACGGCCTGCTCCGCCGCCACACCGGCGACCTCGAGATCGCCCCCGCTCCCGAGCGGGGCACCGTGGTGACGCTGCGCCTGCCGGTGATCCGGGCCGCCCAGGCCTAGCGCCGGTTCACGCGCGCCGGTCGGCGCCGGCCGGCGCCATCGGCAGCTCCACCCAGAACGTGCTGCCGGTGCCCTCGATGCTCTCCACGCCGATGCGGCCGCGGTGCGCCTCCACGATGCTCCGGGTGATGGCGAGCCCGAGACCGGTGCCGGAGATGCCCGCGGTGGAGTCGTTCTTGACCCGGTAGAACTTGTCGAACACGTGTGGCAGGTCGCGGGCCGGGATGCCGATGCCGGTGTCGACGACGCGGACCCGGATCGGCGCGCCGTCGAGCGGCGCGGTGGGCTCGACCAGGACCTGGACCCGTCCTCCGTCCCGCGTGTACTTGACCGCGTTGCCGATGAGGTTCCCCAGCACCTGCGCGAGCCGGGCCCGCACGCCGGTGACGAGCGCGGTGGGTGGCGCCTCGACCGCGATCGCGATGCGCTTGGCCTCCGCGGACGCGGCCAGGGCCTTCGCCGCCTCGCCGATCAGGGCGACGAGGTCGACCGGCTCGCCCGGCCCCTCGAGTCCCGCCTCGATCTTGCCCAGGTCCAGGAGATCGGTCACGAGCTCGGTCATATGGTTCGCGCTGCGCAGGATGCGGCGGCAGCGCTCGCGTAGGCCCACCGGCTCGCCGTACTCGGTGGTGACGAAGACGAGGCTCGCCTGGGCGGTCCGCCCGTCGGGCAGGAGAGCTCGACCACGCCGGGCTGCCCGATCTCGAAGAGGCGGCGCAGCGGCTCGTGCTCGACCGCCTGGAAGAAGGGCCGGCCGGTCATGGACTCCGGCGCCACCCCCAGCATGGCGCGGGCGGCGGGGTTGGCGAGCAGCACGAGCCCGTCCTGCCCCAGGATCTGCATCCCGCGCCGCAGCGGGACCGCGAGCGCGGCCTGGAGCCCCGCGCGCACGAGCACCCCGTCGATATCGGGCGCGCCGTCGGCGATGCGCTCGAGCTCTCCCACGAGGTGAGCCCGCCCGGTGCGGATCGTCCGCCCGGGCAGGCCCTCCTCGCGGCTGAACAGCCGGGAGGCCACCGGCTCGCCCACGAGGCCGGAGAGCGAGTGCACGAGACAGCCCTGCTGCTCGGCGTCCTCCAGGCAGACCGCGAGATAGTCGTGCGGCACCACCGTCTCGGCCTGCTCGGCGAGCGTCTGGAAGAGGTGGGTCGGGACGGGAGAGCCCGAGAGTCCGATGAGCATCTCCCCCACGCGTCTGAGCCGGCCTCCCAGCGGCTGGATCGGCTCCGAGCCGGGCGGCATGCGGTCTAGCGGCCCTCCATGATCTCCCGCATTCTCCGGAAGGTGAGGATTCGACGCCGGTTGGCCTCCGGCATCTTCTCCAGATCGATCGGCTGGGTGACGGTGAGCCCGTAGGCCTCGTAGGCCGGAATGTCGGCGTCGGCGAGCCCGGCCATCGCCCGCTTCCGCTCGAAGGCCGCCGCCACGTAGGGAGCGAGCGCCTCGGCCTTGCGAGTGGCTCGCACGGCATCGCGGGCCTTGAACTCGGGCATCACGGAGCCCGCGAACAGCTCGAGCGCCTCGCAGATGTGCTCGTGCCGGTTCTTGCCGCCCTGCTGGATGAAGATGGTTTGGTCGACCCCGTAGTCCTCGAAGGCGCACAGGGAGGTCCGCAGCTCCTCGGGAGTGCCGATGCACCCGGTGCCGCCGCCCAGGACGTCGAGGTCGAGCTCGGCCCGGACCCGCTCGAACTTCTCCCAGATGTCGGTACGGCCGGGCCGGTGCTTGCCGAAGACGTAGTGGTGGCCGAGCGCGAACTGGAAGAAGCGGAAGCCGTCGATCCCGCGCCGCCGCGCCTCCTGCGCGTCCGGGTGGCAGGAGAAGCCGGTCACCATCGCCACGTTGGGATTGACCGCGTGGCCGATCGGCACGCACTCGCGCTTGAACGTCTCGTAGTAGTCGTCGACCCAGTGGCGGGCCTCCGCCGGATCGATGAACGCGAAGGTGAGCGCGCCCATCCCCAGCTGCGCCGCGAGGTGGATGGTCTCGCGATTGGAGCACGCCACCCAGAGCGGCGGGTGCGGCTTCTGCACCGGCTTCGGTACCACGTTGCGGATCGGCATCGAGAAGTACTTGCCGTGGAAGCCGGGGTACGGATCGAGCGCGAGCATGTTGGCGACCTGCTCGGTGGTCTCGCGCCACATCGCTCGCCGCTCCGCCGGGTCGATGCCGAAGCCCTCGAGCTCGGCGCGCGAGGCGGACTCGCCGGTGCCCCAGTCCACCCGCCCGTTGGAGACGAGGTCGAGGGTGGCCAGGCGCTCGGCCACGCGGGCCGGGTGATTGTAGCCGGGCGGCATCAGGACGATGCCGTGCCCGAGGCGGATCTGCCGGGTCCGCTGCGACGCCGCGGCCAGGAAGACCTCGGGCGCCGAGGAGTGGGAGTATTCCTCCAGGAAGTGGTGCTCGACCTCCCAGGCGTAGTCGATGCCCAGCCGATCGGCCAGCTCGACCTGCGCCAGTGCGTCCTGGAAGAGCTGCTGCTCGCTTCCCTCCGCCCACGGCCGGGGCAGCTGGTGCTCGTAGAAGACCCCGAATCGCATGCTCGCTCCTTTCGCGCCCGCGCGATGGCCGGGGCCCGGCCATCGTAGCGCAAGAGGCGGGCGAGAGGCGAGCGGCCGAAGGACTACGGAGACTGCGCGAGCGGGGCGGTAGGCTCCGGCGGGATCGGCGCGCCGGGCGAGGTGGCGGGTGCCCAGGTGCGGGCCGCGGGCGGGAGCTCGCCCTCCTGGAAGACGATCTGGGAGGCGCGCTCGGCGCGCGGCGCCGGCAGCGGCACCAGGGTCGGACGGGGGCTCGGCGAGGCCGCCATCCGGACCGCCGGGGCCGGGCGCGCGGTGCGCGAGGTCCACACCGGGGCCGGGACGCTGGTCTTGGCCATCACCCGCTCCGCTCCCTGCTTGTCACCCATCTTGCGGAGGACCCGGACGACGAAGCGGCGCGTCTCCGGGTAGGGCGGGATGCCGTGGTAGCGGACCACGTTCTGCTCGCCCGCGTTGTAGGCGGCGAGGGCGAGGGGCAGATCGCCCTTGAAGGTGTCGAGCATCGCGCGCAGGTGGCTGGCGCCGGCATCGATGTTCTCGTCGGGGCTGTGCGGGTCGCGGACCCCCATCATCGCGGAGGTCTGCGGCATCAGCTGCATGAGCCCACGCGCTCCCTTGCTCGAGATCGCGGCATGGTCGAAGCCCGATTCCACCGAGATGACCGCGGTGATGAGCGACTCGGAGAGCCGGTGACGCTGCGCGGCCGCCTTGATGTAGTCGGGGATGGCGGCCAGATCGTACTCGGGAGCGTCGACCTCCTCCGATTCCTCCGCCGGCTCCGCGAGCGCGACGGCGCGCTCCGGCTCCGCGGTCGACGGCGTTCCCACCGCGAAGAGCACGAGCAAGCCGAGCGCGGCGACCACGGACGGGAGCGGCGTGAGCCACTGCGCGCGCTCCCAGTCGGGAAACAGCGGCATCTGGCGCTGATCGGCATCTCGATATCGGGTCCAGATTTCGAGCAGTCGGGCGAGCATTCGAGGACCTCCGGCTGGGGTCCATCAATGCGAGGCGGGTGCCAACCGGAGGACGGGGCCAGACCTGTGATTTCAGCTACTTCCCGCCTGTCGAGAGACTGTCACGCCACCTCGGGGCCACTGTCAGGCCCGGGCAGTCAGCCCGCTGACAGTGCGCTCAGCTGCGCGTGATCCGCGTAAGTCCGGGCAGCCGGCCCAGGAGATTGCCGGTCACGCCGCCGTCGGCAACGAGATCGTGACCGTTGACGTAGCGTGCGTCCGGTCCGAGCAGGAACGCGATGACGTCGGCCATGTCCTCGGGCGTCGCGACGCGACCGATCGGCACGAGCGCGTCGCGCGCGGCGGCCACCGCCTGATCGGCGTAGACCTTCTCGGTCATCCCGGTGCGCACCATGCCGGGCGAGAGGCTGTTGACGCGGATGCCGTCGCGCCCGAACTCCTGCGCGAGCACCGCCACCAGCATGATGAGCGCAGCCTTGCTCGGCCCGTAGGCGCCGAGGTTGGCGTGGGCGTTGCTGCCGGACATCGACGCCACCGCCACGATCGCCCCGCGCGAGACGGCGAGCGCGTCGTGGGCCGCCTTGGCCAGCAGCCACGTCGCGCGCGTGTTCACCGCGAACATCCGGTCCCAGTCCTCGACCGGGTATTCGACGAGCGGACCCGGACGGTTCACGCCCGCGTTGCTCACGACGCCGTCGAGGCCGCCGAAGCGCGCGATCGTCTCTCCGACGACGCGCGCGGGCGCGTCCACCGTCGCCATGTCGCCGTGCAGCGGCAGGACGGCGGCGCCCAGGTTCCCCAGATCCTTCACTACGGCGTCGAGCGCGGTGGACGGGCCCAGGTCCACCGCCGCGATCTGGGCCTTGCGCCCCGCCGCCTGCGCGTCGCGCGCCAGCCGCAGGCAGGTGGCCCGGCCGATCCCGCTCGCCGCTCCCGTCACCAGGGCCCGCACCGCGCTCAGGCCCCCGTGAACGTCTTGCCTTCGGTGGCGAGCCGGTCCAGCAGAGGCGCCGGCTTCCAGTCCTCGCCCTGCGTCTTCCGCCACTCCTGCATGCGGTCGCGGATGGTCCCGAGCCCGACCTGGTCGGCCCAGAACATCGGGCCGCCGCGGTACACCGGCCACCCGTAGCCGTACACCCAGATCACGTCGATGTCGCTCGCCCGGATCGCGATCTTCTCCTCGAGGATCTTGGCGCCCTCGTTGACCATCGGGTAGAGCAGCCGGGCCAGGATCTCGTCGTCTCCGATCTTGCGCCGGGTGATGCGCATCTCGCTCGCGACCTCGACGATGATCTTTTCGACGTCGGGATCCGGGATCGGGGTGCGGTCGCCCTTCTCGTAGCGGAAGTAGCCCGCGCCCGTCTTCTGCCCGAAACGGCCCATCTCGCAGATCCGGTCCGCCACCGCCGACTTCACGCCCTTGCCCTTGCGGATGCGCCAGCCCACGTCCAGGCCCGCGAGGTCGCCCATCGCGAACGGGCCCATCGGGAAGCCGAAGTCGGTGAGCACCTTGTCCACCTCGTGGGGGAGCGCGCCCTCGAGGATGAGCTTTTCGGCCTCGCGCCCTCGCTGGTGCAGCATGCGGTTGCCCACGAAGCCGTAGCAGACCCCGACGAGCACCGGCACCTTGGCGATGCGCCGGCCCACGCCCATCGCGGTGGCGATCACGTCCTTGGCCGACTTCTTCCCCCGCACGACTTCCAGGAGACGCATGACGTTGGCGGGGCTGAAAAAGTGCATGCCGATGACGTCGTCCGGCCGCTTCGTCGCGGAGGCGATCTCGTCCACGTCGAGGGTAGACGTGTTGGAAGCGAGCACCGCCCCCGGCTTGCAGATGCCGTCGATCTTGGCGAAGACCTCCTTCTTGATCGGCATCTCCTCGAACACCGCCTCCACCACGATGTCGGCGTCGGCGATCTTCGACCAGTCAGTGGTGCCGGAGATGAGGCCCATCCGTTTCTCGACATCTTGGGGGGTGAGGCGCCCGCGCGCGGCGGTGGCCTCGTAGTTCTTCCGGACCACGCCGAGACCGCGGTCGAGCGCGTCCTGGGCCACCTCGACCACCGTGACCGGGATGCCCGCGTTGG
>Ga0310810_10009328_pt1 | contig 11334 bp, 13 predicted proteins | sample NCmetagenome_FD_207641 | JGI IMG/M metagenome (GOLD analysis project Ga0310810, IMG submission 207641) | Soil microbial communities from experimental microcosm in Duke University, North Carolina, United States - NC | ecosystem: Engineered > Artificial ecosystem > Soil microcosm > Unclassified ... | reverse complement strand
TCGCATCGTCCTGGCCGACGATATGCTCATTGAGCGCGGCGACGATCGCCTTTGGGGTCAGTTTGTCTTTCAGCACTTCGGCTTGCTCCCCGCCGCTGAGGGGAATGGTCGTTTGATAGTTCATCGCCGAGATAGATTGGGACCGCGCCGACCCCGTTCAAGCGGTGCAGCGGAAGCGGTCGAAGAAGGCTTTGTGCTTCTGGATGATGCGCGAAATGGTCTGCGGGACCGGGACGGTCGACCATTCGTCGACCTCGAACGTGCCGCCAAGGACAATCCCGTCGTCCCGCGGGAACATGTAACCGAAGGCGCCGGCCACGACATAGCGGACCTCCGGCTGCGGCAGCAGGATCGCCAGCTGGCCGCGCATCGGATGAAGCTCGGTATCGCCGAACAAATCGCGCGAGCCGAGACCGGTGCAGTTGAAGACGAGGCTTTCCGGAAGCGCAGCAACATCGGCGGGCGTTGCGAAGCGCCTCACCTCGATCTTGCCGCCGGCGATGTACACGTCGCGCTCCATCTGTCTCAGGTAGCGCGCCGTTTCGACGTAGAGCGTCTCATACCCGACCACGCTTTGCAGCGGGAAGGGATGCTGCGCGACCGACAACATCCGGTCGAGCGGCGGGAAGGTGTCGAGGAGCTTCGGCGCCGGCGCGGTGGCATCCTCGTAGGTCGGGAACCAGCGCACGCCATATTCGTCGCCAATCATGATCTGGAATCGCCGCCAGCTGTAATCCATCGCCCGCGTGAACTGGGCCATGAATTCCGGAGTCACAGCATCATCGTCATAGAGGCTGTGAGGATAGATCTGCCCGCCGGCGATGTTCGACGTCGTGTCCGGCGGCAGCGCAGCAGCATAAATGGTCACCGGGAGACCGGCTTCCTGGACCAGCCGTGCGGTCGACAGACCCATCACCCCAGCTTCGAGCTTCCCCAGCTCAGGGTGATCCCGCCTCCGCCGTGGCCATAATTGTGGACCAAGCGCTTGTCTCCGAGCGCTTCGGCGCGGACGACGAAGCCCGATTTTCGGTATGGCCTTAGCCCGGCAACGGCGCGGATCAGGCGGTCCTGCTCGGCCTTGACCGGCGCCAGGGGCGTGCAGTCGCCAAAGCGTTCGGTGCCGACCGTCGCGCAGCCGCTCAGCAGCGCGGCGGACCCGGCGGCAAATGCTCGGCGGTCAAGCAGCACATGCGCAGCCTAACCGCGCTTTGGCTCAACCTTCAACAGTTTCGATCGTCAGCCGGTCGTTGGTGAACACGCACACTTCCGATGCGATCTGCATTGCCTTGCGCGCAAGCACTTCGGGGTCCTGCTCATAATCCGACAAGGCGCGCGCGGCGGCCAAGGCGTAATTGCCGCCCGATCCGATTGCAGCGATCCCGCCCTCGGGCTCGAGCACGTCGCCGTTGCCGGTGAGGATCAGCAGCTGCTCGGCGTCCGCGACGATCATCATCGCCTCGAGGTTGCGAAGATACTTGTCGGTCCGCCAGTCCTTGGCAAGCTCGACCGCCGAGCGCAGCAGCTGGCCGTTATATTGCTCGAGCTTCTTTTCGAGCCGCTCGAACAAAGTGAAGGCGTCGGCGGTCGCCCCGGCGAAGCCGCCGATGACCTTCCCGTCCTCGCCGATCCGGCGGACCTTCTTGGCGTTGGGCTTCATGACCGTATTGCCCATCGACACCTGGCCGTCGCCGGCGATGACGGTCTTGCCGCCCTTCTTGACCCCGAGGATCGTGGTTCCGTGCCAGCTTTCCAAAATTCGTCTCCAATCTCGTTCGCGAGTGGAGGTGGGGAGCGGGCCTTGCGCCTGCAACTAGGCCTGTCGTTCGAAACGCCGGTCCGGGATGATCCAGATGATCGAGACCGCCACATAGATTGCGACCGAAATGTAGGGCGACACAAAGGCAAGCGGGATCGCCGCTACATAGCCGGCAAAGCTCGCCCATTCCTTCAGGTGATGGCTCAGCGCTTTCTGCATCACGGAATCTTCGCCCTCCGCCGCGATCAAGGCCCGTTCCAGCAGCTGGTAAGCGATGGCCGAACCGACCAGGACAAGGCCGAAGGACGCCACCGGCCAGGGCGTGATTCCTGCCTCATCGATCCAGCGGATCATCAACGGGAACAGTGTCAGGCAGAACAGTAGCGAATGGTTGGCCCACAGCACTCCGCCGGTCACCTTGTGCGCCGATTGCATCATATGGTGGTGGTTGTTCCAGAAGATCGCGACGTTGACGAAGGCGAGGAGGTAGGCGGCGAGTAGCGGCAGCACCTCAAGCGCCGCCGCGAGCGTCGGCTGCGCGGGGATCTTGATCTCCAGCACCATGATGGTGAGGACGATCGCCACCACCCCATCGGTGAGCGCATTGAGCCGGGTTGGGGTCATTTGCCTAGCTCACCAGCTGCTCGAAACGCCTGTCGGGCACGAGCCACAGCGCGGCCACAGCAAAATAGATCACGATTGCCGCGGTCGGCGAGATGAACACGACCCCGATCGCGACAACGTAGGCGATGATCGTGATCAGCCCCTTGCGGCTACGCGCGGTCGCCTTGGCTACCGGCGAATCCGGCCCATCGGCGGCGATCAAGGATGCGCGGAGCAGCGCAAAGGACAGCGAGCACAGCAGCATGATCACGCCGAACGCGAGGACCGTGTCGCGGGTCACCCCCGCCTCACCCACCCAGCGGACCAGGAACGGGATCAGGCTCAGCCAGAACAAGTGGAACAGGTTGGCCAGTAGCACCCGACCGTTCACCTTCCGGGCGACCTGCAGCATGTGATGATGCTGCGACCAGTAGATTCCGACCTTGAAGAAGGACAAAGCGTAGGCCGCGAACAGCACCGTCAGCGGAAGCAGCGCCGCCATGCCCGGGCCCTTCGGCACCGGCAGTGACAAGACCATGATGGTGATGATGATCGCGATCACCCCGTCGGTGAAGCTGTTCAGCCGTTGCGTGTTCATGGCCCGCGCCCCCGCCCTAAATCACGGCTTGGAAGACGCACCTGCGACGGCGTTGTTGTCAACCTTGGCTTGTTCGCGGACCCATTTGACTAGCTCGTCGAGCTGGATCGCCTGCTCGGTCGCCGTCAGCGCGTCGGTTTCAGGAAGTCGGTCTTCACCGGCGCCTTCAGCAGCGCGGCCGGAGGCAACGGATAGGCCGGACACTGGCGCCGCTCCGCCAGCGCCGGGATGGCTTGCGGAGGCTGCGGCTTGCTCGCGCAGGCGCTGAGCAAGAGAACGAGCGGCGGCAATGCGCGTTTCATAGTCATTCGAACTCCTTTGACTGATCGATTGCTGTTCGGCGAAGACGCGCTGGGCATTGGCCGCATCGGATGCGCGGGCGGCCTCGGCGGCGGCGCGATAATTGGCGACCGTGCCGGCGAACGCAGCGTGTTCGTTCGCGTAGAGCTGCTCATATTGGCCGCTCTCTTTCTTCCAGTGGCGGGTTTCGCCCTTTTGCAGGACGAGCAGCAGCGCGAGGCAGACCGATGCCGCGAGCCCCGCGATGCCCTGGATGTTGAGGAGGCGCAGGATCGTCATTGGCGCGCCTCCAGCGAGGCGCCGTCGCGGGTCGCGCTGACCTTGAAGCGACCCACCGGCCCGCCAGCGAGCAAGCCGACGATGACGGCAATCATGGCGGCAATGAACCCGGCCAGCGACCAGCCGAAGATCGCAACGATGCTATGCTCCTCGTCGCGGCTCCAGCCGCCCCACATGAGCAGCGCGATCATCGCGACGGCGCAAAGGCCCGCGAACATTCCGGCGGCGGCGGCGAGCAGGCCGTAAATATAGCGCTGGCCTTCGGCGAAGGTGCCGGGGGGCGGAAGTGGTTTCATTAGATCCTCCGAAAAGTCCCAAAAGTCACAAAGCTACGCGTGCGCGGCTACGCGTGCGCGCGCGAGCTCACCGGACTTCCCCGATGCGGTTGGCCAGCCAGCCATAGAGGAAGGTCTCGTTGGCGGGACGACGCTCGGCGAGGCGCAGGTAACGCTCGCCCTGGAGCGCCTCGAGCGAACGCAGCAGCACGCTAATTCCGCCGATCCTGCCGCGGGTCGCAAGGAATGCGTCGAGCGCCTTCAAGGTCGCCGGCCCGATGCGGCCGTCGGGCACGAGGTCGGGATAATACTTGGCATTGCGGTTGAGCGCAGTCAGCGCGCGCTGGAGGAAGGTGACGGCCACCGCCGGACCCATGTTTGCGCCGGTGTCGAACAGCTCGGCGGCGAGGCGCGAATTGCGCTTGGCGATCTCGTCGAAGCGCGGGCGCAGCCAGTAGAGCCGGCGGTAGATGTCGGCGGCCTCGGTTCGCGGCAGCTGCCGCATCGGGCCAAAATAACCATTGGCCCGCGCAACCGATCGGGTGATCCCGAAGCAGGTCGGCCCGCCCTTGTCTTCCGCGCGATCGGAATAGCCGCCCTCCCGTTCAATCAGTGAGTCGATCAGCTGATCGACGCCCAACACATCATCCACTCGCATCCTCCCTTGCCCGAGTCGCGAATGAGATAACCACATTGGTTCGTTGTAGGAAAGTGAAATGAACCGACAAGGCCGGATGACTGAATGGAGGCCGCGCGCTAACTTCGGCTTATGACCCACCGATTCCTGTTCGCGTTGGCCGCCGCCGCGGCCTTCCTCGTTCCCGCTCCAGCAGCCGCCCAGTTGAGCCCGGCCGACGAAATAATGGTCCGCACCGTCGATGCGGAACAGGCGCGGACGATCGCCATGCTCCAGTCCTGGGTCGACCGGAACAGCGGCACGATGAACCTCACCGGCGTCGAGACCGTGCGCCGCCTGGTCGAACCCGAATTTCAGGCGCTCGGCTTCAAGACCCAATGGATCGATATGGCCGGCGCCGGGCGCGCGGGTCACCTGGTCGCCCGCCACACCGGCAGCCGCAAAGCCAAGCGCCTGTTGCTGATCGCCCATCTCGACACGGTGTTCGAACCGGATTCGCCGTTCCAGCGCTGGCAGACCGACGGCGACAAGGGTCACGGGCCGGGCGCCGCCGACGACAAGGGCGGGATCGCGGTGATCGTCGCGGCGCTACGGGCAATGCAGGCTGCGGGCACTCTGAAGCATGCCAACATCACCGTCGTCCTAACCGGCGACGAGGAGGATGCCGGAAGCCCGATCGCGCTCGCCCGCCGCGACCTCATTGCCGAAGGCAAACGCGCCGACGTCGCGATCGATTTCGAGCCGCTGGCGCTCGAAAACGGCCTCGACATGGGTTCGACCGCGCGCCGCAGCGCCGGAAGCTGGACCCTGACGGTCACCGGCCACAGCGCCCATTCGGCCGGCGTCGGAGCGGGCAATTACGGCGCGATCTACGAAATGGCGCGGATTCTCGATGCCTTCCGCCGCGAGCTTCCCGAGGACAAGCTGACCTACAATGTCGGGCTGATCGGGGGCGGCCAGACGGCCCAGCTCGACAAGGGCAGGATTCGGCTCGAGGCGACCGGCAAGACCAACATCATCGCCGCGACCGCAGTCGCTCGCGGCGACCTGCGCGCGATCAGCCAGGATCAGATCGAGCGGGTCCGCACCAAGATGCGCGCGATCGTCGCGCAATCGCTGACCGGCGCGAAGGCGGAGATCAGCTTCGACGAGGACAGCTATCCGCCGATGCCCCCGACCGCGGGCAATCGCGCGCTGCTGGCGAAGCTCAACGCCGTCAACCGCGACATGGGCCTCGCGGAGATGGGCGAGCTCGACCCCGCCGACCGCGGTGCCGGCGACATCAGCTTCGTCGCCGCGGACGTCGACGGGCTGGTCGGCATGGGGCCGGCGGCGAGCGGTACGCATACGGCCTCGGAAACCGTCGATATTCCATCGATTTTCCGCCAGGCGAAGCGCTCCGCAATCCTCCTCAGCCGCCTCTCTTCCGAGAAGCGCTGACAGCCTGCCGCGCGCTCTTCCGATTAAACTAGGTGAAACTCCATCGCCGCTGGCGGGTTAAGCGACTCGCACCGTGCCGGTGATCCGGTCACCGAGTGCATGCAGGGGGTCTGGAATTCGTGGCCAATTTGATTACCGACGACCCCACCAAGCTGCTCATCGAATCGATCGTGGATTATGCGATCTATCTGCTCGACCCGAAGGGGAAGGTGACGAGCTGGAACGCCGGCGCCGAGCGGATCAAGGGCTTTTCCGCGGACGAGATCGTGGGCAAGCATTTTTCGACCTTCTACACCGAGGAAGACCGCAAGGCGGGCGTGCCGGAGAAGGTGCTCGAAACTGCCCGGCGCGAAGGAAAGTATGCCGGCGAAGGTTGGCGAGTCCGCAAGGACGGCACGCGTTTTTGGGCAAGCGTCGTGGTCGACGCGATCAAGGATGACAAAGGCAAGCTGATCGCCTTCGCCAAGATCACCCGCGACATGACCGAAAAGCGGGAGGCGGACCAGGCGCTGCTCGCCGCCGAGCGCCGCTTCCGGATCCTCGTCCAGGGAGTCACCGACTACGCGATCTACATGCTCGATCCCGAGGGCCGGGTGACCAACTGGAACGCCGGGGCGCAGCGCATCAAGGGCTACACCCCCGACGAGATCATCGGCGAGCATTTCAGCCGCTTCTACACTCCGGAGGACCTGGAAGAAGGAGTTCCGGTGCGCGCGCTGGAAACTGCCCGCGAGACGGGCCGATACGAGGCCGAAGGCTGGCGGATGCGCAAGGACGGCACTCGCCTTTGGGCGAGCGTCGTCATCGACGCCATCCGCGACGACGAGGGTGAGCTGATCGGATTCGCCAAGATCACCCGCGACATGACCGAGAAGCGCGAGACCCAGTTGCGGCTCGAGGAATCGCGCGAGCAGCTGTTCCGCTCGCAAAAAATGGAGGCGCTCGGCCAGCTGACTGGTGGGCTCGCGCACGATTTCAACAACCTGCTGACTGCGATCCTCGGAGCCTCCGACCTCGCTCTGCGCAATTTGAGCGATCCCGAAAAATTGAGGCGGATGCTCGATGGCGTCCGCAATTCGGCCCAGCGCGGCGCCAGCCTGACCAAGCAGCTGCTCGCCTTCGCGCGCGCCCAGCCGCTCGAAATCCACAAGATCGAGCTCAAGGACTTCTTCGCCGAGCTGATGACCCTCATCCGCCCGTCGCTTCGAAGCAATATCGAGCTGTTTGTCGAAACTTCGGACCAGCTATGGCCGATCGACGGCGACGCAGGTGCACTCGAGCTCGCGATCCTCAACCTCGCGTTCAACGCCCGCGACGCGATGCCTGACGGCGGAACGCTCAGGATCGCGGCCAGCAACGTGGTGCTGACGGGCCAGCCGGAGGGCCTCAAAGGCGAGCACGTCGCGCTGCGCGTATCTGACACCGGAACCGGCATGTCGCGCGACGTGATGGAGCGGGTGTTCGAGCCGTTCTTCACCACCAAGAGCTTCGGCGAAGGGACCGGGCTTGGGCTTAGCCAGGTGTTCGGCTTCGCCAAGCAGCTCGGCGGCGCGATCTCGGTCGATTCGGAACCCGACAAGGGATCGACCTTCACACTCTATCTGCCGGCCAGCCACGGAGCATCGGATACCCAGCCAAAGGTCAACGGGACCCACGCCCTCGGGCGCATCCTGGTGGTCGAGGACGACAGCCTGGTCGCCGAGCTCGCCGCCGGAATGCTGACCGAGCTGGGCTTCGAGGCGGAAGTCGCGCACAGCGCCAAGGAGGCGCTCGACCGCCTGTCCGGCGGCGACAAGCCCAAGCTCGTCTTCACCGACATCGTGATGCCCGGCGGGATCAGCGGGATCGAGCTCGCCCGCAAGGTCCGCACCCGCTTCCCCGAGCTGCCGGTCCTGCTCACCACCGGCTATAGCGAGCAGGTCGCCGGGTCCCACGGATTCCCGGTGCTTCAGAAGCCGTACGAACTGGAATCGCTGGCGGAGGCGCTGACCAACGTGTTGAAGCGCGAAATTACCGTGAATTGAGGCGCTTGCGGCCACCCGCTTGACTGCGCCGCCGGTTCGTCGCCTGATGCTTCCCGGGCCGCGGAAAGTGGAGCGGCCAGGACGGGGGAATAGACATGCAACAAGCCGTGCCGGCGCGGGTGCCCGCGCATCTCTGGATTGTCGGAATCTTGTCGCTCATTTGGAACTGCTTCGGCGCGTACGACTATGTCATGACGCGCACCCACAACACCGATTATCTCGCCAAGATGGGCGATCCCGCCACCATTCTCGCCTACATCGACGGAATGCCGCTTTACGCTGCCGTCGGCTGGGGGCTGGGTGTGTGGGGCGGCCTGCTCGGCTCGATCCTGTTGCTGATCCGCAGCCGGTTCGCGGTGCACGCATTCGCGCTGTCGTTCGTCGGCATGGTGCTCAGCTTCGGCGCCCAATATATGGGCCCGCCGCCGCCGGCCGAGATGAACGCGGGCGTGCTCAAATACATGCCGCTAATCATCATGGCGCTCGGCCTGCTGCAGCTCTGGTACGCATGGCGCGAAAGCAAGGACGGAGTCCTGCGCTGAATTGAGACGAGGGCGGCGCTAACCCCGCCGCCCGCCGAAGCGGGTGCGTTGCTGCTTTCCGAAGCGGCCCTTGCGCGTGCCCGGCTTCCCTTCGCTTGAATTGCCGAGCGGCCGCGATGCGACGCGCTCGTCGTGCGGGATTCCAAGATCGTCCTCCTCGAGGCGGCGGATCTCGTCGCGAAGCCGCGCGGCCTCTTCGAACTCCAGGTCGGCGGCGGCCTTGCGCATCCGCTCCTCAAGGTCGCCGATGTAGGCCTTGAGGTTGTGACCGACGAGGTGCGGCCGCTCCTCATCGCCGGTGTCGACCATTACTCCGTCGCGCGTCGCAAGATGCGACATGATGTCGTGGACGTTGCGCTTGATGCTTTCGGGCGTGATCCCGTGCTCTTGATTATATTCGAGTTGCTTTTCGCGCCGCCGGTTGGTCTCGGCGAGCGCGCGCTCGATCGAGCCGGTGACGGTGTCGGCATAGAGGATCACCCGCCCCTCGACGTTGCGCGCGGCGCGCCCAATAGTCTGGATCAGCGACGTCTCTGACCGGAGAAAGCCCTCCTTGTCGGCGTCGAGGATCGCAACCAGCCCGCATTCGGGAATGTCGAGCCCTTCGCGCAGCAGGTTGATGCCGACCAGCACGTCATAGACGCCAAGCCGCAATTCGCGGATCAGCTCGATGCGCTCCAGCGTCTCGACGTCCGAATGCATGTAACGGACGCGCAGACCCGCCTCATGCAGATATTCGGTAAGGTCCTCGGCCATGCGCTTGGTCAGCGTGGTGACCAGGGTGCGGTAGCCCTTCTTCGCGGTCAGCTTCGCTTCGTTGACGAGATCATCGACCTGGTCCTCGACCGGCTTGATCTCCACCGGCGGGTCGATGAGGCCGGTCGGACGAATCACCTGCTCGGAAAACACGCCGCCGGTCTCGTTCATCTCCCACGGGCCGGGAGTCGCCGAGACGAAGGTCGTCTGCGGGCGCATCGCGTCCCATTCGTTGAAGCGCAGCGGCCGGTTGTCGATGCAGCTCGGCAGCCGGAAACCATATTCGGCAAGCGTGATCTTCCGCCGGTGGTCGCCGCGCGCCATCGCCCCGATCTGCGGCACCGTCTGGTGGCTTTCGTCGATGAACAGCAAAGCGTTGTCGGGCAGGTATTCGAACAGGGTCGGCGGCGGCTCGCCGGGAAGCCGGCCGGTCAGGAAGCGCGAGTAATTCTCGATTCCCGCGCAGGAGCCGGTCGCGCCGATCATCTCGAGGTCGAAATTCGTCCGCTGCTCGAGCCGCTGCGCTTCCAGCAGCCGCCCTTCGGCGACCAGCTCCTTCAGGCGCTCGGAAAGCTCATGCTTGATCGCTTCCATGGCCTGCTTGAGCGTCGGGCCGGGAGTCACATAGTGCGAGTTCGCATAGACCTTGATGCTGTCGAGCGACGCGATGGTCTTGCCGGTCAGCGGGTCGAACTCGGTAATGTCCTCGATCTCGTCGCCGAAGAAGCTGATCCGCCATGCCATGTCTTCATAGTGCGAGGGAAAAATCTCCAGGCTGTCGCCGCGAACCCTGAAATTGCCGCGCGCGAACGCCTGGTCGTTGCGGCGATATTGCAGCGCGACGAGCTTTCGGATGACCTCGCGCTGGTCTTCCGACGCCCCCTTCTTCAGGCTGAAGGTCATCGCCGAATAGGTTTCGACCGAGCCTATGCCGTAAAGGCAGGAGACCGAGGCGACGATGATCACGTCGTCGCGCTCCAGGAGCGACCGGGTCGCCGAGTGGCGCATCCGGTCGATCGCCTCGTTCACGCTCGACTCCTTCTCGATGTAGGTGTCGGTGCGCGGGACGTAGGCCTCGGGCTGGTAATAATCGTAGTAGCTGACGAAATATTCGACCGCGTTGTCGGGGAAGAAGCTCTTGAACTCGCCGTAGAGCTGGGCGGCAAGGATCTTGTTGGGCGCGATCACCAGAGCCGGGCGCTGCAAGGTCTCGATCACCTTGGCCATGGTGAAGGTCTTGCCCGAGCCGGTGACCCCCAGCAGCACCTGGCTCTTCTCGCCGCCTTCAGCCTGCTCGACCAACTCCTTGATCGCGGTGGGCTGGTCGCCCGCGGGCTCGTAATCCGACACGAGCTTGAATCGCTGGCCGCCCTCGGCCTTGTCGGGGCGCGCGGGCTTGTGCGGCACGAACGTCGACGCCGTTTCAGGCTCGGCGAGGCTGGTACGGATTTGAATCGCCATGCCAGCAGCATATGGTGGGCGGGCAAGAGCCGCGCAACGCGCGGGAAACAGGGGAGCCGAAAATGAAATATGCCGCCTGTCTGATCGCCGGCTGCGCTGCGCTCGCGGCCTGCAACAGCTCGCCCAAGGTCAATGAAAAGAACGCCAGCGTCGCCGAGGTCGCGCAGAAGGTGCAGGAGGCCGGCACCGACCAAAGCTTTATCCGCGCGGGCAAATGGCAATCAAAGGTGACGATCGACAAGTTCGAAGTCCCCGGAATGCCCGCCGACGTCGCGCAGCGGATGCAGGGGGTGATGGCCCAGCAGCAGGCGCACAGCTTTGAAAGCTGCGTGACCCAGGAAGACGTGAAGCGCCCCAAGGCGGATTTCTTCACCGGCAAGAACAACGAATGCCAATATGACCATTTCACCATGGGCGGCGGCAAGATCGACGCGCTGATGCACTGCCCCGGCAAGGGCGGGAGTGGCGAGACGACGATGCAGATGGCGGGCACCTATTCGCCCGAAAGCTACCAGATGCAGATGGCGACCAAGGTCGAACCGGGCGCGGGCGGCCATGGCGGAGTGAACATGGAAATGCGCGTCGATTCCCATCGCGTCGGCGAATGCTCGTCCAACGGATGACGCACCGGCCGCCGGTAGTCCTCGCCTGAGCAATGGCAAC
>Ga0310810_10009327_pt1 | contig 11334 bp, 8 predicted proteins | sample NCmetagenome_FD_207641 | JGI IMG/M metagenome (GOLD analysis project Ga0310810, IMG submission 207641) | Soil microbial communities from experimental microcosm in Duke University, North Carolina, United States - NC | ecosystem: Engineered > Artificial ecosystem > Soil microcosm > Unclassified ... | reverse complement strand
GTGGCGAGCCGTACGACGGCGGTGACGGTCGGGTCGTTGCTCGTGAAGGTCGTCGGACCGGAATAGCGGGGCACGAGCTGGCAGGACGCGGCCTGCGTCCAGGATGCGGGCGCGCACGAGCCGTTGCCGGCGCAGTTCGGATCGACGCAGTCGATGAGGCCGTCGCCGTCGTTGTCCTTTCCGTCGCCGCAGGTCGCCTCCGTCGCCTCGCAGGTCGCGCCGAGCGGCCCGAGCCTGCCGGCGCACTGGGCGTCGGCGCAGTCGATCTTGCCGTCCAGGTCGTTGTCGAAGCCGTCCGAGCAGAGGTCGTTGGTGTTCTCGGCGGCGGCGCACATCGCCGCGGCGCCGGTGGTCCCGAGCTTGCCGGAGCAATCAATGTCCGCGCATCCCGCGGCGCCGTCGGCGTCGTCGTCCTTCGGCTGGCCCGGGGCGTCGTTCGCGCAGGAATCGAAGGTGATGTCCTCGCGCGCGGGGCAGGGGCCGCAATTGCCGAACTTTTGCTTGCAGTCGGAATCGGCGCAGTCGACCGGCCCGTCGCCGTCGTCGTCGAAGGCGTTGCCGCAGAACTGGTAGCTCTGTCCGAGGTCGAACTCCTTCTCGTAACAGACCTGGCTCGTGTCGCCGGGGTTCACGATGCCCGCGCAATCGGGGTCCGCGCAGTCGGTGAGGTGGTCGAGATCGTTGTCGAGATGGTCGAAGCATTGCGCGTCGGCGTCCGCGCCGCCGGCGGTCTTGTTCTCGCGCGCCGGGCAGGCGGCGTTCCCGGCGCAATCGTAGTCCTGGCAGTTAATGCCCGTGCCGGGGTCCTTGTCCCAGGCGTCATCGTAGCTCTTGTCCTTGTCGTCATCGGTCGCCGTGGCGCAGTTCTCGACCGCGGGACAGCCGTAGCCGACCTGCTTCCAGCAATAGTTCGCGGGGTTGTTCGGCGGCACCGAAAGGTTGTCGACGCAGTCCGTGAGCGGCTGATTGTCGGCGGGATCGACGTCGGCGTCGTTGTTGAAGCCGTCGGTGCAGCCGGCGCCCCGCTCGTTCTGGTACTGGCAGAGGGCAGTGCCGAGCGGCTGGCCGACGCGGCCGTCGCAGTCCGCGTCCAGGCAGTCCGGCTTGCCGTCGGCGTCGTTGTCGAACTCGTCGTTGCAGGTGGTCTCCGGGATCTGGCAACGCGCGCCCGTCGCCACCTGGCCGACGGAGCCGTTGCACTGGACGTCGGCGCAGTCCGCGTAGAAGTCGAGGTCGTTGTCGACGCCGTCGGCGCACGGGAAGTCCATGCCGCTCGGCGCGCCGGCGGCGGTCCAGGTGTTGGATTCGTTGATGTTCGACGGCGCGGTCGCGTCGACGTAGAACGGCAGCGCGTTGCGGCCGCCCGAGTCGCCGTTCTGCACCACGGTGAAGCTGAAGGCGTAAGTACCGGCGGCGAGGCCGGAGTAATTGAGCGACATCACGTGGTCGTAGATGCAGCTCGCGCAGCCGTCGGAATCGCGGCGCTCGTACGCGGTGTTGCCGGGGTTCACGTCCACTTCGGTCATCGCCTGCGCGCCGTTCGTGGGGTTCGCGAGGTAACCGGTCGACGCGAAGACGGGCGCGTCGTGGATGATGAAGGAGACGAGGCTCGTCGTGCCGTACGTGCCGCCGTTGAAGCGGACGCGGAACTGGCCGTTCGAGGAAAGATGCTGGGTGTAGGCGTATTGCACCGTCTGTCCGCCGACGACGATGCTGCCCGTGCAGACGTTGCCGGCGCAGGGCGAGCCGGAAATGACCGCGGAGGCGGGCTTGCCGCCGAGGAGCGTGAACGCCGCGACCGCCGCGAACGCGGCGGCCAGCGCGAGGAGCGCGGGTTGTCGGCGTCGGGGCGTCATTGTTTCGTCACTTGATCGGTGAGGTCGCAGCACAGGTCGCCGGTCGTGTAGCCGGCCGCGTCGCAGTCGTAATAGCCGTCATCGGGATCGCCGTGCGTGCATTCCAGCCCGTCGACGACGTGGTTCTCCTTCGTGCAGCAAAGGTCGCCGCTCGCGTAGGAAACGTCCGTGCAGTCGTTCATGCCGTCGCCCGCCGCTCCCCAGATGCAGGTTGTCCGATGGAGCGTCTGGCAGCGGTACGAGATGCCCTGGCAATAGCGGTCGGCGCAATCGATCTGCCCGTTTCCGTCGTTGTCGATGTTGTCGCCGCAGTCCCCTTCGAGCGGGATGCCGCGGCGCATCGACAGCGCGAACGAGGCGTCGCCCGTGAAGTCGCACTGCGCGGCGTTCTTGAAATAATTGTTGGGGAATCCGGCGTTGCACTTGATGGCCATGTACTGGTCCTGGCTGGCGTTCAGGCCGGTCCAGGCGTTGCCGTGCGTGTAGACGGGCTTGCGTTTGTTCGACTCCTCGATGACGGTGCGGCATTTGCCGGCCGACTCGTCGCAGATCTTGCCCGCGCCGCAGGCCGCGTCGGTCGCGCAGGCCGCGCCGAGCGCCGAGCCGGCGATGCGGCAGACGTCGAGATACCAGATCTTGTTGGACTGCAAGGGATCGGTGCTCTGGATGACGTAGTCGAGCGTGGTGACGCCGTTCCTGAACGGCGTGGTCAGGATCTTGTTGACGATGCGCCGCGACGCGTCCGGCAGCAGGAACTCGCACTCGAGGAACTGGTTGAGCGCTCCCGAGAAGTTCTCGAAGCGCACGGAGAACATGTGGCCGAGATGCGTGCCCGGGAGCATGCACTTGTCGGTCTTGTAGCAGCTCCCCGACTGCGGGAAACAGCGGGTGTAGGGGGCGGACGCGGCGCAATCCGCGTCGACGGTGCAGGGCGTGATGAACGGCAGCAGCTGCTTCTCGCACTGGGTGTACGGCGCGTGCGTGGAACAGTCGTTGTCGGTGGTGCAGGCGAACGCGCTGTAGGCGGTCGTCGGCTCATAGACGCCGCGGGGCCGCTTGATGAGCCCCAGCTTGGCGAGCGTCCAGGACGTGTTGACGCCGCTCATGTCCACCCAGCCGACGCCGACGCCGGCGGTGTTCACGCCCCAGGCCCAGTGATCCGGGACCGCGGGGTTGCCGCCGTTGAAGTTGCCGTTCGCGTTGTTGAGCAGAACGTAATGGTTCGACGCCGCGCAGTCATCGGCCAGCGAGCCGTCGTGGTCGCAGTTGAGGGATATCCAGCCCTCGCTGCCCATGCTCTGGACCTGCGCCCAGCCCCAGAACTGGTCCACTTTGCCGTTGTAGTTGGCGCGGTATTGGGCCGCGGCGGGCAAGCCGTCCGGCGCCGTGCCGCCGCAGGTCGTGCCGAAGCAGATCCAGCCGAGCGTTTCGGACCAGGCCCAGCCGACGAGATCGCCGCAATCGCCGCAGGTCGCGCTGTCGTTGATGGTCACGCCGTAGTTCACCGTGCCGCAGGTCGCGGTGTTGGTGCAGTTCATCGAAACCCAGCCGATCGATCCGGACCAGGCCCAGCCGGTGACGTTGTCGGCGCTGCCGGCCAGCGCGGCCGGGGCGCACAAAAGCGCGGCTGCGAGCGCAGCGGCGGCGCCGAAAATCCGTATGAACGGAGCCTGGGGGGCCCGACCTTGCATACTGACCTTAGTATAGCATAAAAAGCGGCCGCCCCGGGGCCGCTGTGGACGGAATTTTTCAGGCGCGGGTCACTGCCCGCGGAGATGCCGGTCGATGGCCTCGTTGACCAGCTTGTCGGCCTGCTTGTTCATCTCGCGCCGCACGTGCGTGAAGGTCACTTTGCGGAAGCCGAGCTTGAGGTTGTGGACCTGGACGAACAGAAGGCCGAGCGCCGCGTTGCGGACCCTGTACTCGCCGTTCAGCTGTTTGACGGCGAGCTCCGAATCCATGCGCATGTCGACCTCGTCGGCACCGAGCTCCTTGGCGTGCGTGAGCGCGTCGATGATCGCCATGTACTCGGCGTAGTTGTTCGTCTGATGGCCGAGGTAGCGCGAATGGGCCTTGAGGACCTCGCCGTCGGCACCGGTGATGTACACGCCCAAACCGGAGGGACCGGGGTTCCCGCGCGCGCCGCCATCGGTGTGGATGATGAGTTTCATGGAGAGAGGTGAGAGCTGAGAGGTTCAAAGTTTGAAAGACGACCGGCTCTCAAACTTTCAAACTCTAAACCTTTGAGCTGTTCCCGCGTGCAGCGGCTGCGGTCGAGGCGGTACTCTCCGCCGATGCGGCCGGCCGCACATCGACGAGCTTCAGCTGGATCTCCTTGCGTCCGTTCCAGGCGTTCACGCCGAGCTCGACGACCGCGTCGACGCGCATGCCCGGGCAGATGCCTTCGGCCTTCTGCACGAAATTGAAGCCGATGAGCTTCGCCTCCTTCGGCAGGTCGCCGCGCGCGGCGATGCGGACGGTGTTGCGGTTCTTGCCGATGACGTCGACGGCCGAGACGGCGAGATCGGGGAGCAGGAACTTCGGCCGCGGATTGCCTTCGCCGAACGGCTCGAGCTTCTCCATCCATTCTACCAGCTCCCACGACACCTGGCTCATGCGCAGCTCGGCGTCGATGTCGAGCGCGGGGCGGAGGTCCGCGCCCGCGAGCATCTCCTCAGCGTACGCGTCCGCCTCGCGGCAGAACGCCGCGTAGTTCGCGTCGCCTTCTATCGTGAGGCCGCAGGCCTGCGGGTGGCCGCCGAAACGGGCGAGGTACGCCTTGGCGCGCTCCATCGTCGCGACGACGTTGAAGCCCGGGATGCTGCGGCCGGAACCGACGATGCGCTCCCCTTCCTTGCCGAAGACGAACACCGGGCGGCCGACCTCGCTCACGAGCTTTCCGGCGACGAGGCCGACGATCCCCGCGGACCAGCCGTCGCCGCACAGGCAGTAGATCTTCCTGTCGCCCATCTCCGCCATCATCGCTCGCGCCGCGGCCATGATCTGCTCGGTATACTTCTGGCGGTCGCGGTTGGCCTGGTTCAGCCGCTCGGCGTAGAGCACCGCGTCCTCTTCGGTCTCGGCCATCAGGCATTTGAAAGCCAGCTCGGCATGCTCCATGCGCGAGGCGGCGTTGATGCGCGGCCCGATGGAGAAGCCGACCGACATCGTGTCCATGGAGCCGTACTCGAGCCCGGCTCCCTCAATGAGCTTGCGCAGGCCGATGCGCCTCGTCTTGTTGAGCACGATGAGGCCGTAACGCTCGAGCGTGCGGTTCTCGCCGACGAGCGGCATGACGTCCGTGACCGTCGCGATGGAGACGAGGTCCATCAGCCATTTCTCGTAGCCCGGCTCGAACGGGGAGCCCTTCTTCGCGCAGTGCGCGATGAAGCCGCAGGCGAACTTGAACGACACGCCGACGGCGGCGAGCTTCTTGAAAGGATAGGTCTCTCCGTCGACGAGCGGGTGCAGGATGATGCACTCCGGGATCTTTTCGGGGATCTGATGGTGATCGACGACGATCGTGTCCATCCCCTTCTCGGCGGCGAGCGCGATCTCGGCGCGGCAGGAGATGCCGCAGTCCACGGTGATCATGAGCGTCGCGCCCTCGGCGGCGAGCCGCTCGACCGTCTCGGGACGCACGCCGTAGCCGTCCTTCTCGCGGTGCGGGAGGTAGCTCGCGAACAGGCCCGGGTCCTTGCCAAGGCGCTTGGCCGCGTCGCGGAACGTGGTCATGAGCACGGTCGATCCGGTGATGCCGTCGGCATCGTAGTCGCCGTGGATGACGACCTTCTCCCCGTTCTCGATCGCGCGCCAGACGCGCTCGCAGGCGCGCTCCATGTCGCGGAACATGAACGGGTCGTGCAGGTCCTCGTAGTCGGGCTGGACGAACTCGTCGATCGCCTCCTGCGACGTGGCGATGCCGCGGTTGGCGAGCAGACGCAGCGCCACCGGATGCGCCTCGGGGAAACGCAGGCGGACCTCGTCGGAAAGTTCGGGCGCGACGCGCCATCGGGATTGCATCGGGGAAGGGTGACAGGGATCAGGTGGCAGGTAACAGGTGGCAGGTATCAGGGATCAGGGTGTAGATCATGCTTGCGGTGGCATCCGCGCCTCGACCTGATAGCTGTTACCTGATACCTCGTAACCTCGCCAAGATAGCATTTCCACGTGGAACAAAAAACGGCCAAGGGCCGCATTTTTCCGGGGACGTCAAGACGACGGAACTTCCGGCGCGCTTTCGCGTCCTGGCGCCTACTGCAGCGCGGGCGCGACGATGCCGATGACCGTCACGATGGCGACGAACGCGTAGACCGCGATGAGCAGTCCGCGCCGCAGATGGCGCCTGCGCAGCTTCATTTTCGGCTTGCCCTTGGTCTTGTCCTTGGTCCAGAAGGCCATAAGAAAGACACTATATCAGTCCCGTCGCAAAACGGCCAGATACGCCTCCGGCGGAATGTCCACCCGGCCCTTGCCGGCCATCCGCTTCTTCCCCTTCTTCTGCTTCTCGAGCAGCTTCGCCTTACGGGTCCAGTCGCCGCCGGAGATGTCGCTCACGTCCTTGCGGTACGGGGCGATGCGTTCGGAAGCGATGATCTTGCTGCCGATGGAGGCCTGGATCTTCACCTCGAACTGCTGGCGCGGCAGGGTCTCCTTGAGGCGCTCGCAGATGCGCCTGCCTTCGCGCGGCGCGGCGTCGCGATAGATGATGGTGGCGAACGCCTCGACGGGGTCCTCGGCCACGAGGATGTCCATGCGCACGACGTCGGCCTGGCGGTAGCCCGCGAACTCGTAGTTGAGCGAGGCGTAGCCCGACGACGCGGACTTCAGCTTGTCGTAGAAATCGACGAGGATGGACGACAGCGGCACGTCGTAGTGCAGGATGACGCGCCCTTCGCCCGACGTCGCTGCCAGGTATTCGGTGTCGCGGTAGAGGCCGCGCTTCTCCTGCACGAGGGCCATGATGTTGCCGATGTAGTCGCGCGGCGCGACGATGTCGGCCCGCATCCACGGTTCGGCGATGCTGCGGATGGCGGAAGGGTCCGGCAGGTCCATCGGGCTCTTGGCGATGAGCTGCGTGCCGTCGGTCTTCTCCACCTCGTACGCGACCGAGGGCGACGTGACGATGACGTCGAGCGCGTGCTCGCGCCGCAGGCGCTCCTGCACGATCTCGAGATGCAGCAGGCCGAGGAAGCCGCAGCGGAAACCGAAGCCGAGCGCGGACGAATGCTCCGGCTCGAAGGCCAGCGCCGCGTCCGAGAGCTTCAGTTTCAGCATGCCCTCGCGCAGCTTCTCGTAGGCGTCGCCTTCCTTCGGGAACAGGCCGGCGAAGACCATCGGCGTGATCTCCTTGTAGCCTTCGAGCGGCACGACGCCGCGCTCCTTGAAGTCGGGAACGGTGACGGTGTCGCCCACGCGGCAGCCTTCGATCTGCTTGAAGCCGGTGACGATGTAGCCGATCTCGCCCGCGCCGACGCGCTCCGAGGGCGCGAACTTCGGCTTGAACCAGCCGACCTCGATGGTCGTGCTGGCCATCGCGGTGGCGGCGAGCTTCATCGGTTCTCCCCTGGCGATGGAGCCGTCGAACACGCGCACGAAGGCGACCACGCCTTTGTAGGCGTCGTAGACCGAATCGAACACCAGCGCGCGCAGCGGCTTGTCCGGCTCGCCCTGCGGCGGCGGGACGCGCTCGACGATGGCCTCGAGGATCTCGGGCACGCCGGCGCCGGTCTTGCCCGACGCGAAGATGACGTCCTCCGGCTTGCAGCCGATAAGGTGCACGAGCTCCGCGCGCGCCTTCTCGGGGTCGGCGTTCGGCAGGTCGATCTTGTTGACGACCGGGATGATGGTCAGGTCCTGCTCGATGGCGAGGTACAGGTTGCCGATGGTCTGCGCCTGCACGCCCTGCGTCGCGTCGACGAGCAGGATCGCGCCCTCGACGGCGGCGAGGGAGCGCGAGACCTCGTAGGTGAAGTCGACGTGGCCCGGCGTGTCGATGAGGTTCAGGACGTAGGCGTCGCCCGCGCGCGACACGTAGTCCATGCGCACGGGCTGGAGCTTGATGGTGATGCCGCGCTCGCGCTCAAGGTCCATCTGGTCGAGCAGCTGGCTGCGCATCTCGCGCTGCGAGACGGTGTGCGTGATCTCCAAAAGGCGGTCGGCGAGCGTCGACTTCCCATGGTCGATATGGGCGATGATGCAGAAATTCCGGAGCTTCGGCAGTTCCATAGGATCATTCGGCGATGATGGTCTCCCCTTCCTGGCCGATCTGCGCCTCGGCGGGCTCGGGCACGAACTTGCGGCGGTACATGCGCACGACGTCGCGCGCCTCCTCGCTGCCCATGAGGTACGCGGCCGCGACGTAGACGCCGATGCCGGCGCACCCCGCGATCGCGCCCTGGGCGAAGATGCCCGCGAAGGTCTGCATGTTCACGACCGGCGCGACCGCGATCTTCAGGCCCTGGATGGCGGCGGCCATGGCCACGCCGGCGACGCTCGTGAGCGCGAGCGTGCGCAGCACGGCCTTCTCGCCGAGGTCGCCGATGCGGTGGCGGAGCGCCACCCACATGAAGACGATGTTGGCGACGCTGCCGACGGAGAACGCGAACGCGAGTCCCGGCGTGCCCATGCCGCGGCCGACGAGCACCCAGGCGATGCTCCGCTCGAGCACGACCGACGCGGCCGCGAGGACGAGCGGCGTCTTCACGTCATGGAAGGCGAAGAAGGCGCGCGCGAAGAGCGGCAGGAGCGCCTGCGCGAAGAGCGACAGCGAGAAGTACGCGAGCGTGTCGGCCGTGTCGATGGTGTCCTTCCAGTCGAAGCGGCCCGTGCCGAGGACGACGCGAACGATCTGCGCGCGCAGGAGCAGCAGCGCGACCGTCGCGGGCACGACGAGGAACAGGATGGTGCGGACGGTCTTCGAAAGCTGCTCGACGAAAGCCTTCCGGTCGCCTTTGGCCGCGAGCTCGGCGATGAGCGGGAAGGCGGCCACCGCGAACGACACGCCGATGATGCCGACCGGGAACGACTGCAGGTTATTCGCGAGGTTGAAGACGGCGATGCCGCCCGCGCCGACGGTCGAAGCGATGCCGGTGAGCACCCAGACGTTGAACTGCGAGACCGCGAGGCTCGCCATGCGCGGCCCCGTCATCTTCGCGACCTGCACCACGCCTTCGTGCCTCGCGCTCCATGCCGGGCGGAAACGCCAGCCCATGGCGCGGCAGGCGACGAGCTGCGCCAGGAAATGGAGGAACGCGCCGATGGTCACGCCGACCGCCGCGCCCATGATGCCCATCGTCGGCGAGAGCAGCACGACGCCGGCCATGATGCCGAAGTTGTAGAGGATCGGCGCGAGCGCGTAGATGAAGAAGCGCCGGCGCGTCTGGAGCATGCCGCCGAGCACGCCGGAGAGGCCCAGGAACAGCGGCGACAGGAACATCACGCGCGTCAGCTTCACGGTCAGGTCGCGGCCGGCCTCGTCGAAACCCGGCGCGAGCGCGCGCACGAACCATCGCGCGGTGAGCGCCCCGAGCACGCCGAGGACGAGCAGGATGACCCCGAGCATCGTGAAGAGCAGCGAGCCGAGCTCGCTCGCCTCTTCGTTCATCGCCTCCTCGCCGACGTCCTTCTTGGCGAGGTACCGCGTGAACACGGGGATGAAGCCCGCGGTGACGGCGCCGAGCACGAAGAGGTTGTAGATGAGGTCGGGCGCGCGGAAGGCGGCGTAGTAGGCGTCGAGCTCGCGGCCCGCGCCGAACGTGCCGGAAAGCAGCCTGTCGCGCAGGACGCCGACGAAACGGCTGGCCATCGAAGCGATGCCGAGCACCGCGGCCGCGGCCGTGACGGAACCGGAGGCTTTCGTGAGGAGTTTCCGTACCATAAAAACGTCCCGCGCGGGACGGAATATGCGTGAGTATAGGGCGCGGACCCGCCGAAAGCAAGGGTCCGGGAGCGAAAAACGCCCGCTTCCGGCGGGCGCGTCATTCGGGGCTGTTCAGCCCTTCTTCTCGGTCTTGTCGCCCGGCATCCAGCCCGACTTCTTGCACTCCGGACAGTTCCGCCAATCCTCGCCGTGCGGGCAGATGCTTTCTTTGATGGCCTCGAGCACCTCGCTCTTGTCGCGATCGAGATCGCATTGCTTGCACCGTTCGCCTTTGGGCAGGCCGTGCGGACATCGCTCCCCCATCCCGAACATCTCTCCGAAGAATCCCATGGGATCGTTCGTTACGCGCGCAGCACGCGCTTGGTCTCTTTGGCGATCATCAGTTCTTCGTTCGTCGGCACGACCAGCACTTTCGGACGGCCCGCGAGCTTCAGCATGGACATCACCCGGTCGCGCACGTGATCGCTCCGCTCGCCTATGCCGGCGGTGAAGACGACGGCATCCGCGCCGCCCATGAGCGCGGCGTAGGAACCGACGTAACGGGCGACGTCGTAGCAGAACATCTCGATGGCGAGCTTGGCGCGATACTTCCCTTCCTTCGTGACCTTGTCCTTGAAGACGTACCCCGGCGTCTTCATGCCCGCCGCGGCCATGACGTCGCGCAGGTCCTTGTAGCCGGACACGCCGAGGAGCCCCGACTTCTTGTTGAGGACGTCATCCACCTGCTGCTCGGTCATGTTGAACGTCCGGATCATGTAGAGCGGGATGGCCGGATCGATGTCGCCGCAGCGCGTGGACATGGTCAGCCCTTCGAGCGGCGTGAAGCCCATGGTCGTGTCGAAGGCCTTGCCGTGCATCACCGCCGTGACCGACGAGCCGCTGCCGAGATGGCAGGAGACGATCTTCGTCTTGGCGTAGGCCTTCTTCAGGATCTTCGCGGCCTGCTCGGTGACGTAGCGGTGCGAGATGCCGTGGAACCCGTACTTCCGGATCTTGTGCTTCTCGTAGTACTCCCACGGCAGCGCGTACATGAAGGCGTAATCCGGCACGGTCTTGTAGAAGGCCGTGTCGAAGACGGCGACGTTCGCCGCCTTGGGGAGGAGCTTGCGGCACGAATCGATGCCCGCGAGGTTCGGCGGGTTGTGGAGCGGCGCGAGGCGGTTGTACTCGCGGAGCTTCGCGAGGTTCGCGTCGGTGATGACCGTCGGCTCGGTGAACTCCTCCCCGCCGTGCACGACGCGATGCCCGAACGCGCGGACCTTCGTGACGTCGACGCCGGCGGCCTTCAGCGCATCAAGCACCTTGGAGAGCGCGACCGCGTGGTCGGCGATGCCCTCGGGGAACTCCACCTTCTTCTCGTCCTTGCCGACCGCGACCTTCATGAACGGCGCGTCGAGCCCGATGCGCTCGACAAGGCCGCCCGCCAGCTCTTTGAGCGCCGGCGAATAGAGCTTGAACTTGAGGCTGCTGCTGCCGGAGTTGATGACGAAAAACATAGATGAGGTTGTAGGGGGTAGGTGGTAGGTTGTAGCCCTTTTTCGGCGCTCTACAACCTACCACCTACAACCTAATCGCTGATCTCTCCCTTCGCGCCGG
>Ga0310810_10009326_pt1 | contig 11335 bp, 11 predicted proteins | sample NCmetagenome_FD_207641 | JGI IMG/M metagenome (GOLD analysis project Ga0310810, IMG submission 207641) | Soil microbial communities from experimental microcosm in Duke University, North Carolina, United States - NC | ecosystem: Engineered > Artificial ecosystem > Soil microcosm > Unclassified ... | reverse complement strand
AGGCCGGGCAATGCGGCTATTGCCTTCCCGGCATCCTGGTCTCGGCCTCGGCGTTGCTGGCGAGCAATCCTCGGCCCAGCCGTGATGAGATTGTCGCCGCGCTCGATCCGCATCTTTGCCGCTGCGGCATCCACAACCGCGTCATCCACGCGGTGCAGAAGGTGGCCGGAACCTAACCGATGATTTCCAACACCCTGCCACAGAGTCTGGTCGACAATCCGCTGCTGTCGCAATGGATCGCGTTCGAAGCCACCGGTCGGGTCCGGGTCGGCAGCGGCAAAGTCGAAATCGGCCAGGGTATCCTCACCGCACTCACCCAGATCGCCGCCGAAGAGCTCGACCTACGGCCCGATCAAGTCGATCTCGTCTCCGGGCAGACCGACGTGAGCCCGGCCGAAGGCTTCACCTCCGGCAGCTATTCGATCGCAATCGGCGGAGCCTCGATCCGCTTGGTTTGCGCCGAGGTGCGCGCGCTGTTTCTCGACCGCGTTGCCGAGGCGCTGCGCTGCCCGGTCGGCGAACTGTCGGTCGAAGACGGCAAGTTTCTGCGCGGCGGCCGCGACACCGGGCGCGACTACTGGTCGATGGCGAACGCGATCGCGCTCGACCGCCAGGTCACCGGCGGCGCGCCGACCAAGCGCCCGCAATCCTACAAGATCGTCGGCAAGCATTGGCCGCGGCTCGACCTGCCTGCCAAGGTCGCGGGCCAGGGCTTCATCCACGACATCATCCCGCAAAACGTGCTGCACGCCCGCGTGCTGCGGCAGCCGTGGCGTGGGGCGCAACTGGCGGCGCTTGACGAGACGGCCGTGCGCAAAGCCGCCAAGACTCCGATCGAAATCGTGCGCGATGGCGAGTTTGTTGCTTTCACCGCCGACAGCGAGATCGCGGTGATGCGCGCCGCCGAAGCGGCGCGAACGCTGGCGCGCTGGCAGGGCGGCACGCCGCCGCCTGCCGACATCGGCTCGCCGGCGTGGCTGAAGGCGCAGCCCGCCAAGAGCCGCACCACCGACACCGGCAAGCCAGGCTGCGCGCAAGGGCGCGTGATCGAAGCGTCCTACTCGCGTCCATTCCTGACCTACGGCTCGATCGGGCCGGCCTGCGCGCTCGCCGAGTGGCGCGATGGCGCGCTCAAGGTCTGGTCGCACAGCCAGGGCCCGGCGGTGCTGCGCATCTGGCTCGCCCGCGCGCTCGGGCTCGACGTCGCGCAGGTCACGGTGCTGCACCGCCACGGCTCGGGCGCCTATGGCCACAACACCGCCGACGACGCCGCGTTCGACGCATCATGGCTGGCATTGCGCCATCCCGGCCGGGTCGTCCGCGTGCAATGGTCGCGCGAGGACGAATTCGCCGCGGCGCCGATCAGCACCGCGATGGCGGTCAAGCTGTCGGCCACGCTCGACGCCGACAGCAAACCCGCACAATGGACGATCGAAATCTGGAGCCCGCCGCACGCCCAGCGGCCTGGCATGAACGGGAATTCCAACCTGCTCGGCGCGGCCGCGCTGCCGAATGCCCCGCCGCTCAATCCGCTGGACGACGTCCCGGACGAGCGCGGCGGCGGCGCGACCCGCAACGCAGTCGCGATCTACGACCTGCCCCGCCATCGGCTGATCCATCATCTGCTGCCGCAGGTGCCGCTGCGAACGTCGTCGCTGCGCGGGCTCGGCGCGTGGGTCAATGTGTTCGCCATCGAATCGTTCGTCGACGAGCTCGCCGCCAGCGCCGGCGTCGACCCGGTGCACTATCGGCTGTCGCTGTTGTCCGACCCGCGCGCGCAAGCCGTGGTCGAAACCGCGGCGCGGCTGAGCGGCTGGTTCGAGCAGGGCAAGCCAACCGAGGGCCGCGCCCGCGGTTTCGGTTTTGCCCGCTACAAGAACATCGCCTCGTTCGCCGCAGTGGTGGTCGAGGTCGAGGTGCACGACGAAGTGCGCCTGAAGCAAATCTGGTGCGCCGCCGACGCCGGCCTGGTGATCGCGCCCGATGGCGCCAGGAACCAGATCGAGGGCGGCATCATCCAGGGCGCGAGCTTCGTGCTGCGCGAACAGATCCGCTTCGATGACGGCCGTGTCACCGCCAAGAGCTGGCAGGATTATCCGATCCTGCGCTTCAGCGACGTGCCGGAGATCGCGATCGAGCTGATCGACAATCCGAACCAGCCAGCGCTCGGCCTGGGCGAAGCCTCAGTCGGGCCGACCGGCGCCGCCATCGGCAATGCGGTGGCGCGGGCGCTCGGCCGGCGCGTGCGCGATTTGCCGCTGACGCGCGAACGGATCATGACTACGCTGTTGTCGGAATAGAACGGGGAGGCTGCCATGCGGTCGACGTTGACAGGCGCCGCACTGACGCTCGCAGGCGCACTGGCGCTGGCGATGCCGGCCCAGTCGCAGGAGCTACAGGTCGGCAAGCCGATACGGCTGATCGTCGGCCTCACCGCCGGCGGCGGCACCGACGTCACCGCCCGCCTGGTCGCGCAGAAGATGAGCGCCAGCATGGGCATGACCGTGCTGGTCGAAAACAAGGCCGGCGGCAATTTCATCCCGGCGGGCAAAGAGGTCGCAAACGCACCGCCCGACGGTCACACGCTCTATTTCATTTCAACCAGCTCGCTGATCACACAGCCGCTGCACCTGGACTACCCGCTCGACATCATGAAGTTCACGCCGGTGACCGAGGTCGCGACCGGGCCGCTGATCCTGGTGGCGCGCAACGGCCTTGGCGTCAAAAGCCTGCGCGAGCTGATCGAGCTGTGCAACAAGGAGCCGGGCAAGATCAAGTTTGGCCTTGGCGGCGGCAGCGGCAGCTCGCTTGGCGTCGCCACCGAGCTGCTCAAGGCCCGCACTGGCATCAAGATCACCGGCGTCCCCTACCGTGGCGCCGGTCCCGCGCTCAACGATCTGCTCGGCGGGCACATCGACGCGATGTTCGACGCCATGCCGGTGATGGCTGTGCAGGCCAAGGAGGGAAAGGTGACGCCGCTGGCGGTGACGGGCGCCAAGCGCTCGTTCGCACTGCCTGACGTGCCGACCATCCAGGAGTCGGGCTTGGATTACCTGATCAACGGCTGGTACGGCATCCTGGCGCCGCCGGATACACCGCCGGCGATCGTCCAGAAACTGCGCGACGAGGTGGCGAAGGCGGTGGCGCCGAAGGAGGTCGTCGATACGCTGGCGCAGCAAGGCATGGAGCCGCGCGGAACGCCGCCCGCCGAATGGGCGAAATACCTGCGGTCGGAGATGGCGTTCTACTCCAAGCTGATCAAGGACGCGGGCATCAAACCGGACTAGCCGCCGACCAGCGGGTGGAATTCAACATGCCCAATCCCATTGCGATCCGAATGGGCGGCTACGGGCCGCCGACCACGGGCTTTTCCCGCGCACTGAAATTCATCGGCGACCGGCTCGTCACGCAATTTGGCGACCGCGTCGATATCAAGTACGCCTGGAACATCATGGATTTCGGCTACAAGGCCGAGGAAATCTGGTGGCTGGTCGAGAGCGGCGTGCTCACGCTCGGCTATCAGTCGTCGAGCTATCTTACCGACCGGGTACCGGAACTCTCCGTCGTCGACTTGCCGTTTCTGTTCCGCGACAACGACCACGCCCGCGGCGCGATGGACGGTGCGCTTGGCCAGCAGCTCGCCCAGGCTATCGAGCGTGAATGCAACTACCGCATCCTCGGCTGGTACGAGAACGGTTTCCGCCAGATTTCAAACCGCGTTCGCACCGTACGGACGCCGGCCGACCTCAAGGGCATCCATATTCGCGTGCTGCCGAGCCAGATTCAAAAGCGCACGTTCGAGCTGCTCGGCGCGCGACCGCAGATCATGGACCTCACCGACGCCATCCGCATGGTCAAGGCCGGCGAGATCGACGCCCAGGAAAACCCACTGAGCAACACGGTCACGTACGGCGTGCACAAGTTCCACCGATTCCACACCATCAGCAATCACTTCTACATTTCGCGACCGATCTTCCTGCATCGGCCGACCTACGATGCCTGGCCCGGCGATCTGAAAGCCGCCATGCAACAGGCGGTCACGGACTCGGTCGCGTTCCAGCGCGACCTGCACGTCAACGAGGAGGACGACGCCGAGCAGGCGATCAAGGCCGAAGGCGGGGAGATCGTCACGCTCGATGCGAGCCAGCACGAGGCCTTCGCGGCCGCGGTGCGGCCGATCGCCGCCGAGGCCCGCAAGCAGCTCGGCGACGCACTGTTCAAGCTCATCTAACGCTTGATCGGACGCTTGTGCGGAGCGGTGCAGGCTTCCTACAATCCCAGCAGCAAAATGCGGCGGCCCAAAAACTCGCCGAAAATCCCCGGAGGCAAGATGCGTCGCTTTGGCTGCATGGTGCTCGCGTGGCTCGCGCTCGGCGTTGCCGCGGCCACAGCGCAGGGTACCTACCCCAACAAGCCGATCCGCATTCTGATCCCCTACGCGCCCGGCGGTCTCACCGACGTCGTGGCGCGGCAGTACGCCGAGCATTTGCGCAAGGCCTTGGGCCAGAACGTGCTGGTCGAGAACAAGCCTGGCGCCTCCGGCATCATCGCCATCGAGGAAATGGCCCGCGCCAAGCCCGACGGCTATACGCTGGAGATCGGCAACATCTCGACCAATTGCCTCACACCGGTGCTGCTCAAGAAGCGTATGACCATCGACTACGACCGCGACGTGCAGATCATCGCGCGGACTGCGGATGCACCGGTGTTCTTCCTCGCCACCACCACGAACTTTCCGGTGACGACGTTCGCCGAATTCATCGCCTATGCGAAGGCGCATCCGGGCGACGTGCGCTATGCCTCGGGCGGCATCGGTGCCTATCAGCACGTCAATACGGAGATATTGGCAAAGCGCGCCGGCGGTCTTCAGATGGTGCACATTCCGTTCAAGGACGGCGGATCAGGCATTCTCAAGGACATCGCCAGCGGCGACACCCATGTGTCGTGGTTCAACGTCACCAACCCGGTCGGCATGATCAAGGCCGGCAAGGTGCGGCCGCTCGCGGTCGCGGCGCCGCAGCGGCTGGCCGCTTGGCCCGACGTGCCGACGCTGGACGAGCTGGGCTTCCCGGGCTTCCGGCCGTCGCAATGGAACGCGGCGTTCGCGCCTGCTGGCGTGCCGCGTGACATCATCGACAAGCTGCATGACGCCATCATCGCGGCCGCCAACACGCCGGAGATGAAGGCGGCGTTCGAGCGAGGCGGCATGACTGGACCGACCGACAAGTCCGCCGACGAGGCACGGGCCTGGCTGAAGAAGGAAATGGAAACCTGGCGACGCGACATCGCCGACGCCGGCATCAAGGTCGACGAATAGGGGCACGTACATTGAAGATCGGCATCCTGCTCGGCGACGACATCGGCCTCGAGGTCGTTCCGGAATGCGTCAAGGTCATGAAGGCGGCGGCGGCCAAGACCGGGCTGCCGATCGACTGGCATCCGTTTCCGATCGGCAAGGCCGGCCATGAGGCGCACGGCAACACCCTGCCCAAGGTGACCGAAGACGGCCTGCGCGCCATGGACGGCTGGATCATGGGACCGATCGGCCACAACGCCTATCCGCGCGGCGACGCCACCTGGGTCATGCCGCCGGTGCGCAAGAAGTTCGACCTGTTCGCGGCGTTGCGGCCATCGCTGTCGCACCCGAATATCCCGTCGGTCCACAAGAACGTCGATATCGCGTTCTTCCGCGAACTGACCGAGGGCATGCTTTATTCCGAAACCGTGGTGGCCGGGCTGCCGGAATTCCGGCCGAACGACGACATCACGGTGGCGATGCGCGTCATCACCCGCAAAGGCTCGAACCGCGTGGCGCGCGAAGCGTTCGAGCTGGCGCGTACGCGCCCACGCAAGAAGGTCACCGCCGCCCATAAGGAGCCGGTTTATCGGCTGGCCTGCGGCATGTTCGCCGAAGAATGCCGCAAGGTGGCGAAGGACTATCCCGACGTTGCATTTGACGAGATGATGATCGACTCGATCGCCATGAAGCTTGTGGTCGAGCCGCAGCGTTTCGACGTCGTGGTCACCACCAACCAGTTCGGCGACATCCTGACCGACATCGGCGCTGGCCTAGTCGGCGGGCTCGGGCTCGCGCCCGGCCTTTGCGTCGGCGAGCGCCAGGCCATGGCGCAAGCCACTCATGGCTCGGCGCCGGATATTTCCGGGCGCAACATCGCCAATCCCTATGCCATGATCATGTCCGGACAGATGCTGATGGCCTGGCTCGGCCGCCGGCATGACGAACCGAAGGCCAGCGCCGCCGCCGAGCGGATGCAGAAGGCGGTGACGCAGGTGATCGCCGAAGGCAAGCACCTGACCCGCGATCTTGGCGGCAAGGCCAGCACCACAGAAATGGGCGACGCCATCGCCGCCGCGGTCTGAGCCGGCCGCACAAACAAAGAACAAGGAGAACGAACCATGCGACGCAGTTTGACCTGGGCGGCTTGGGCCTTGGCCATGTTCGGCCTCGTTGGTCTCGCACCGAGGGCCAGCAGCGCAGACGACTGGAAGCCGACGCGGCCGATCAAATTGATCTGCCCGTTCCCGGCCGGCGGTGGCACCGACCAGATCGCGCGCATCGTCGCCATGCAGCTCACCAACCGGCTCGGCCAGCAGGTCTATGTGGAAAATCGCGGCGGCGCCAACGGCGGCCTCGGTGCCCAGGAGGTAATGCGGGCAGAGCCCGATGGCTACACTTTAGGCGCGATCTCCGACTCGCCGATGACGGTCAACCCGTCGATGTACGAAAAGCTCGCCTACCGTCCGCTGCAGGATTTCGTTGCGGTGGCGCGGATCAATCATTTCCCATCGCTCCTGGTCGCGCATCCTTCGACCGGCATCAAGATCGTCGCCGATCTGATCCGTGTCGCCAAGGAAAAGCCCGGCAGCTTGAACTATTCGTCCGGCGGTGTCGGCAATTTCAGCCATCTCGGTCTCGCTGTGCTGGCGTTCAAGACCGGCATTAACATCGTGCACGTGCCCTACCGCGGCGTCGGTCCTGCCACGCAGGCCGTCGTCGCCGGCGACGTGCAGCTCATGTACAACAACGTCGCGACCGCGCAGCCCCATGTGGAGGCTGGCAAGCTCAACGGGCTCGCCGTCGGCGGCACCTCGCGCCTGCCGGCGCTGCCCAACGTGCCGACCGTGGCCGAGACCGTGGCGGGCTTCGACGTCACCCCGTGGGTCGGGCTGTTCGCGCCGGCCAAGACCCCAAAGGAGACCACGACGCGGCTAAGCAAGGAGGTCGACGCGCTGCTGAAAGACCCCGAGGTCATCAAGATCTTTGACGCCAATCAGATCAGAGCGGCCTTTCTCGACAGCGAGCCATTCACGGCGCAGATCAAGAAAGAAACCGACGACTGGGAGAAGGTGATCAAGACCTTGGGCATCAAAGCCGAATAGGAGTTTCATGTACAACCTTGGTCTGACCGCGGAGCAGATCGAATTCCGCGACACGGTGCGCGATTTCGTCAACGACGAGATCAAGCCGGTCACATTGAACGCGCAACGTCTCGATGCCGGCGATCGCCGCCTGCCGACCGAGGTGCTGCGCAAGGCCTCGCAGATCGGCCTGCGCACCTTGGCATTGCCGGAAGAACTCGGCGGCGTCGGCGCCGACGGCCTGACGTGCTGCCTCGTCGTCGAAGAGCTCGCGGTCGGCGATGCCGACATCTCCGCGGTGCTGGCGGAAACTTGCGCGCTCGGCCGGCTGCTCTTTGCCAGGATGACGGCGGAACAGCGCGAGCGCTTCAAAGCCTTCCTCGACGACGACGACTTCCACCTGGCCCTGGCCTGCCGCGAGCCGGGCGACGATTCCACGCTCGGCGTCAACTATCACCGCAGCACCCCCACCATGGTGCTCGCCACCAAGGCGGCCCGCAGTAGCGACCACTGGATCATCGACGGCGCCAAGGACTGCGTCGCAAACGCGCCGGTCGCCAAGCTGATCGCAGTCGAGGCCCAGACCGATCAAGGCCCGGCGCTGTTCCTGGTGCCGACGGCGACGGACGGGCTGACCATCGCCGAGCAGCCAGAGCCGCGCTGGTATCACGGCACTTGCGGCCGCGTGTCGTTGAAGGGCGTGCGGGTGCCGGAACAAAACCGGCTGAGCGGGCCGCTCGATAGCGGCTGGGCCATGCCGCTCGCGCTGGCGCGCAATCTCGGCATCGGCCGCGCCGCCACCGAGGCGGCGCTGGAATACGCCGGTTTGCGCGTCCAGGGTGGTCGCCGGCTGATCGAGCACCAGGCGATCGGCAGCAAGCTCGCCGATTGCGCGATCCGCCTCGACCTCGTTCGCACCGCGGTCTGGCGGGCGGCCTGGGCCGCCGACCATCCCGAGGCCGTTGCCGACCGCAGCCTGCCCGATCTGCCGATCGCCGCGATGGCGCGGGTCTACGTCTCGGAAACGATCCATCGTGTCGCCAAGGACGCCGCCGAATGCTTCGGCGCCATGGGCGTGATGCGCGACATGCCTTTGCAAAAATACATTCACGACGCATTGATCTGCCTGCACAGCGGCGATGGCAACGGCGACGCGCGGCTGCGGATCGCCGAGGCGCTTGCGGGTTACCGGCGGGGCCCCTCGATGCTGGCCGCGGAATAGGAGACCGCCATGGACTTCTCACTGAGCAACGAGCAGCGCTCCTGGCAGATGACGGCACGCAAATTCGCCGAAGAGGAGATCAAGCCGATATCGCTCGAGCTCGACGAAAAGCCCGACGCGCTCGGCAGCTTCGATTGGGACATCATCGAGAAGGGCAGCCGGCTCGGCTTTCGAACGCTCGCGGTGCCCAAGGAGTACGGCGGCGAAGGCACCGATTTCGTGACCCAGGCGCTGGTGATGGCAGAGCTGGCGCGCGGCGACAGCGCGATCTGCAAGACCTTCAGTCAGAACTGGAAATGGAGCCATCTCATTTCTCAGGCCTGCAACGACGAGCAGAAGGACCGCTTCCTGCGGCCATTCGTGGCCGATCATCGCTTTCTGCTCGGCAAGGGCATCACCGAGCCGACGGCGGGCTCCGATAACCGCCTGCCGCCGAAGGACGATCCCAAGGCCGGATTGAAGCTGCGCGCGGAACGCCAGGGCGATGATTGGATCCTGAACGGCGAGAAATGCTTTATCGCCAACGCACCGGTTGGAAAATTGTTTTTCATCGACGCCCGCACCGATCCGAACGCGCCGCTGCGCCAAGGCACCACCATGTTCCTGGTGCCTTACGATACGCCGGGCTTCCGCATCGGCAAGGTGTTCAACAAAAGCGGCTGGCGGTTCTATCGCAACGGCGAGATGATCTTCGAGAACGCGCGCGTGCCGCACCGCAACGTGGTCGGCCAGGTCGGCACCTCCGACATGAAGACCAGCGCGGCCGGAGACCGCACCGGTGGCGACATCTTTGGCGACCTCGAATTGGCCGCCAATGCACTCGGCGTCTGCGACGACGCCTGCGAGCAAGCGATGAAGCACGCCCGCACCGCGACGCAAGGCCGCCGGCCATTGTTCGAGCAGCAGATGGTGCAGCTCAAGATCAACAAGATGCACATGCTGACCGAGGCGCTGCGCTCGTTCGTGATGCGCATCGCCTGGGAGCACGATCACAAGCTGCATTCGGCCAACGCCGGGCTGGCGATGAATTTCTCCACCGACGTGATCCAGGAGGTAACCGAGCTCAACCTGGAAATCCATGGCGGCGCCGGCTGCCAAGTGTCGCGCCACGCCGAGAAGCTGGTGCGCGACGCCTTCATCTGGAGCCACCTGGCCGGCGACACCGTGCAGCGGCTCAAGGTCGCCGGCCGGCTCGCCCGCATGGCGGCGACGCATTAGAACTCCGGGGCAGGCTTTTTCGGATCACGCTCTGATGGACACCAAGGACCTCGCTGAAAAGGGGCTCAAACTTCGCAAGGAGCTGTTTGGCGACGCCGCGGTCGAACGGCGCATGCAGTCGTTCGGCGACTTCGGCGAGCCGCTCCAGCACATCATCAATGCCTATGCCTACGGCGATATTTGGAGTCGGCCGGGGCTATCGCTTGGGGTCAAAAGCCTCGCCATGATCGCCATGATGGCGGCGGCCAACCGGCCGGCCGAGCTGCGCGTGCACCTCGCCGGCGCGCTCAACAATGGCTGCACGCCCGAGGAGATCCGCGAGGTGCTGTTGCTGGTCGCGCTCTATTGCGGCATCCCGGCCGCCAACGAGGCCCACCGCGCCGCGATCGAGGTGCTGAGCGAACAGCGCCAGGGCTGATCGGGCCCTTGGGCGCGGCACCCTCCGCCGGCTAGGATGGGGCGCACGCGAATGCGCGCCAATTCAACACCGGGAGAATCACATGGCGAAGAAAGCAAAGGGCGGCGTCTACCGGATCGTCGACGTGGTCGGCGTCAGCCGGGTATCGTGGGAGGACGCCGGCAAGCGCGCCGTCGAAACCGCGGCGTCGTCGATACGCGACCTGCGCATCGCCGAAGTGACCAAGATGGACATGACGGTCGAGAACGGCAAGGTTTCGTCGTATCGAACCCGCGTCGCGCTCTCGTTCAAATACGAATCCTGAATGATATCCAGCGATGGGCGCACAATTCACGCGTGCGCCCGCCGTTGATCGCAACGTCCTCAAACCTTGATCTTCTCGTCCTCCAGCACGCGCTGAGTGGCCGGCCGCTTGGTCATGCGGTCCTTGAACGCGGTGTAGTTCTTCAGCTCGCCCATCGGCAGCTCGCGGCGCACGCCCCAGGTGTAGAACACGAAACCATAGGGATCGAGCACCGAGTACTTGTCGCCGAACCATTCGCGGCCGGCCAGCATGCCGTCGATCTGCTTCAGGTAGCCATGGAAGGTCTTCAGCCCCTGCTCCTTGATGCCGGGGTGCGCTGACTGGTCGGCGGTGTAGCGCTCCGGACGACCGACGTGAGCGTGCGCGGGATGCACGCTCGAGGCAAAGAAGCCAATCAGCGATAACGCCTTGGCTTCGGCCTCCGGGCCGGATGGCCAGAGATTAAACCGCTTGCCCAGATAGGGCAGGATCGCGGTGTTCTCGGCTAGCGGGTCGCCGTTGTCGAGTTGCAGCAGCGGCACGCGGCCGAGCGGATTCATCTTCAGATAGGCTTCGGTGCGCTGCTCGCCCTTGGCGAGATCCATGCGCTTTGGCTGATACTTCTCGCCGCTTTCCTCGAGCACGATATGCGAGGCCATCGAGCAGGCACCGGGACCGTAATACAGCGTCAACATGACAACACCTCTTTCACTGACGACAAACCGAGCCGGGATCAAACGCGGCTGGGGCGACCGGGTCAAGGTGTCGGTCGCCGCCGCCTTCTGACCTCCTCGACCACGATGCTGTTGTCGCG
>Ga0310810_10009324_pt1 | contig 11336 bp, 9 predicted proteins | sample NCmetagenome_FD_207641 | JGI IMG/M metagenome (GOLD analysis project Ga0310810, IMG submission 207641) | Soil microbial communities from experimental microcosm in Duke University, North Carolina, United States - NC | ecosystem: Engineered > Artificial ecosystem > Soil microcosm > Unclassified ... | reverse complement strand
TCGGCCGCGGCGCTCCCAGCGCTCCGCGGCCGCTGCCGCCAGTGAAACACCTTTAGGGGAAGTCCATGTCCGTCAACACCAAGAACTGGCAGGAACTCAAGAAACCCAACAGCCTCGAAGTCAGGGAAGGCGGCGACAAGCGGCGCAAGGCGACGTTCGTCGCCGAGCCGCTCGAGCGCGGTTACGGCCTGACGCTCGGCAACGCTTTGCGCCGCGTGCTGCTGTCGAGCCTGCAGGGCGCCGCGATCACCTCGATCAAGATCGAGAACGTGCTGCACGAGTTCTCGAGCCTCGCGGGCGTCCGCGAGGACGTCACCGACATCGTGCTTAACGTGAAGCAGATCGCGCTGAAGATGGAAGGCGAAGGCCCCAAGCGCCTGCAGCTGTCCGCCACCGGCCCGGGCGAAGTCACCGCCGGCGATATTGCCGTCTCGGGCGACATCGAGGTGATGAACAAGGACCTCGTGATCTGCCACCTCGACGACGGCGCGACGCTCAACATGGAGCTCACCGCCGACACGGGGAAGGGTTACGTCCCCGCGGTCAGCAACCGCCCGGTCGACGCGCCGATCGGCCTGATTCCGGTCGACAGCCTGTACTCGCCCGTGCGCCAGGTGAGCTACAAGGTCGAGAACGCCCGCGTCGGGCAGGAGCTCGACTACGACAAGCTCAGCCTGACGGTCGAGACCGACGGCACGGTCACGCCGGAAGATGCGGTGGCCTATGCCGCGCGCATCCTGCAGGACCAGCTGACGCTGTTCGTCCACTTCGAGGACGGCGTGCCGCAGGCGGTGCCGACGATGATTGGGATGGCCGCGAAGCCCGAAGAGAGCGACGCCAATCAGCTCAATCGTTACCTCCTCAAGAAGGTCGACGAGCTCGAGCTGTCGGTCCGTTCGGCGAATTGCCTGAAGAACGACAACATCATCTATATCGGCGACCTGGTGCAGAAGACCGAGGCCGAGATGCTGCGCACCCCGAACTTCGGCCGCAAGTCGCTCAACGAGATCAAGGAAGTGCTGTCCAGCATGGGCTTGCGCCTGGGCATGGATATCCCCGGCTGGCCGCCGGAGAATATCGAGGAGATGGCCAAGAAGCTGGAGCAGGAACTGCTCGGCTGATCGGCCTCGCGGGTGATGGGTGGCGACCCTTGATGGCCGCCAGGACCGGGCTACCTGACACGGGCCCCTTACGAACGGAGTACTTGGACCATGAAGCACGGCATTTCCGGCCGCAAGCTGCAACGCAAGTCCGGCCACCGGGCCGCGCTCCTGCGCAATCTCGCCGCGGCGCTGATCAAGCACGAGCAGATCCTCACCACCACGGCCAAGGCCAAGGAACTGCGGCCTTACGTCGAGAAGCTGGTGACGCTGGCCAAGCGCGGCGGCCTCTCGAACCGCCGCCTGGCCCACAGCCGCCTCATGGATGAGGCGCAAGAGAAGAAGTTGTTCGAAGTCCTTGCCGAGCGTTATGCGGGCCGGGAGGGCGGTTACACCCGCATTATCAAGGCCGGTATTCGCGCCAGCGACGCGGCGCCGATCGCCTATATCGAGCTCGTCGACCGTGATCCCGAGGCCAAGGGCCAGGACAGCGGCCCGGTGCTCACCGAGGATGAGTACGCCGAGGCCTGAGGGCGCTCTTGCGCCTGCGCACCGCGCAACGGAATTCAGCACCAATGACGAGGGGCCGCCGGTTGGCGGCCCTTTTCGTGGCCGGGCAACGCGTCCCCTCAGGCGCGCGATTTGGCCTCGCGCGCGTCAGGCAGGATCCAGGCCTTCCTGAGCTGCAAGGGCGCGCGGGGACGCCTTCTGAGAAGCTTGCCGTTGCGCCCGAAGTGGTCGGGCCGGCGTTCGACAGTCCTGTTCATGTCTAGAGCATAGACCCGGTTCGGCTGAGCGAGCGTTGAGAAGCGTCGTTAAGTTCGGGTGTGCGCCGGGGCCCGCCTCAAGCCGGGCAGTGCGGATTCTTCGGTGGACACGGCGTCGGTGACGGCGAGGGGCTGGGTGAGGGACTCGGTGCCGGTGAGGGACTGGGTGTCGGTGAGGGACTGGGTGTCGGTGAGGGACTGGGTGTTGGTGAGGGACTCGGTGTCGGCTTCGGAGTGGGAGTGGGCGAGGGACCTGGCGCAGGTGCCGGTGCCGGCGATGGCGCCGGCACGGAAACCGAGTCCGCCCCGATCGCATTGACCTGGTTCGACATCTGCGAACGCAGGACGAGGCTCATCGCCGCGTTGCCGGCAACGATCGTCAGGCCGAGGGCACCGATGATCAGCGCATATTCGGATGCGGAGTTGCCGAGCTCGTTACGGATGAAACGCCCTACCAGGTGAAATCCCCCCGTCTTGTCCCTCGGCCGAATAGACCCCTCGCCAATCGCGCATAAGATGCCGAAAGTTAGGTCCGGCACTTTCAAGCAAATTCAATAACCTGGCTTCAAGACCGGCGGCGCATGGCCTGCGGAGTCCCCGAGCTGGGACACGGTCGACATCGTTCATATAACTATGCGAGTCTATGAACGAAGGCTGTCACGAAAGTTCAGCCTCGCCTCACTGACGGTCGTTCATAACCGCGGTTGCAAAGGGCGATGTCGCCCTGGAACACGAAAGGCATGGACCATGAAGACCCTTACGAAAGCCCTGGTCGGAACAGTTGCCGCCGGTGCCGTGGCAATGGCTTCTGCCGCCCCCGCCATGGCGCGGGACTACGACCGCCACGACGGGATTTCGACCGGCGACGTGGTCGCCGGCGCGCTGGTGCTCGGAGGCATTGCCGCCGTGGCATCGGCCGCGAGCCACGACAATTACCGCGTCGCCGACTATCGCTATCGTGGATACGATCGCTTCGGCGATCCCAGAAGCGCCGTCGAGCAGTGCGTCTATGCGGCGGAGCGGTCGGCAAACCGCTATTCCTACGGCGGCAATGCAAAAGTGACCGATATCCGCGACATCGATCGCAAGGCCACCGGTTACAAGGTCGAAGGCCGTATCGCGGTGAACACCCGCAATCCTTACTGGAACCGCGGGTGGAACAACGACTGGCGAGGATGGAACAACCGTTATCGCGGTTATGATGCCGGCAAGTTCACCTGCCAGGTGCGCTACGGCCGGGTCGTCGATCTCCGCTTCAGCGGAATTCGCGGACTGCGCTGACAGATCTGTGCATTAAGCAAGGCGGTTCAGGCTCATGCAAGCCTGGGCCGCCTAGCTTGTTCCTCGGAGGGGTGCGGCAGGGGCCGTGCCGCAAATGAGGACGCCTGGAATGGGCCGGATCAATCGCTTTGCCGCAGCGAGCGCGCTCGCCGCGGCTTTTTCCATGGCCGCGATGCCCGCTGCGGCGCGCGAGCACCGCTGGCATCATTGGCGGCATTATGACCGGATCGACGCCGGAGATGTCATCGCCGGAGCGGTCATTCTCGGCGGGATTGCCGCCGTTGCGAGTGCCGCCAGCAAGCGCGATCGCGATGAACCGGCGCCGCCAACCGTGCCGGTCGACCGCCAAGGCTACAGCTACGATCAAGCGGACCCGGACGTCGCCCTCGACCGCACCGCGGATACCTGCGTCGATGCCGTCGAACGCGGGCGTGACCGGGTGGATTCGGTTGACGAGGTGACGCGCGGACGCGACGGCTGGACCGTTTCCGGCGTGCTCGCGAACGGTCGCGACTTTGCCTGCCTCATCGGTAACGATGGGCGTGTCGAGAACGTGCGCGTCGCGGGTTCTCGGGCCGACGCTGCTTCACCGAATGACCGTTCCCATGACAGGCCACGGCAAGTTCCGGATGACGGGGCGACGCCGTCCGGCGGGGGCGACGATCCGCCGTTGCCGGCCGACGCTCGTCCGCAATGGCATGGCGACAATTCACAGTCCCACGCGCCTGACAACGCCCCGGCCCGGGGGCAGGATGACGGGCGTTACGACACCTCGCAGGCGCCGGACTTCGGCCAAGCCGTCTAGCGGCTAGGGCTCTCGCGAATAGGGCGGCAGCTCGAGCTGCCAGGTCAGGGCCGCGCCGCGCAACGCAAACGCCGCGAGCGCGGCCACGGCCCAGACGAGACCTTGCGGAAGGGGCAGGAGACTGCCGCTGGCACACAGCACCGCGCCAAGCGCGGCAGCCGTGACGTAGAGCTCCGGTCGCATCAGGATCGACGGCACCCCGGCCAGGACGTCGCGGATGATGCCCCCGACGCAGCCGCTGATCACGCCGAGAATCGCGGCCGGCAGCGGTTCGACTCCGAACGCCAGCGCTTTGGCGGTGCCGAGCACGGAATAGGCCGCGAGCCCGGCCGCATCGGCCCATTCGAGCAGGCGGCGGTCCCACCATCTGCGCGGCGTGAACCAGGCGAGCAGCGCGACGCCGAGGATCACCGCGGCGACCCATTGGTCGGCCAGCCAGAACGGCCGCACGCCGATCAGCAGGTCGCGCACCGTGCCTCCGCCAACGCCCGTGACGAGGGCAAAGAAGCACACTGTGACGAAAGTGAACCGGAGCCGCGCGGCGACAAGCGCGCCGGTGAGCGCGAATACGGCCGTGCCGGCAAGATCGAGCAGCGGAGGCAGGGCGGGGACGGCCGCGCCCATCGTCAATCCGTCGCGAACAGCTGCGCGAGGTCGGCGAAGGCTTTCATTTCGATCGCGTTGCCGGAGGGGTCGCGAAAGAACATCGTCGCCTGCTCGCCAGGATGTCCCCTGAAACGCACGTGCGGTTCGATGACGAATTCGGTTCCGGCTGCGGTGAGGCGCTCGGCGAGGGCCTGCCAGTCAGCCATCTCCAGGACGATGCCGAAGTGTGGCACGGGCACGTCGTGGCCGTCGACCGGGTTGCGCGATTCGGCCGCCGGCGCGTCGACGTGGTGCGCGACGATCTGGTGGCCGTAGAAGTCGAAATCGACCCAACCCTCGGCGCTGCGTCCTTCCGGACAGCCTATTATTCCGCCCCAGAACGCTCGCGCCTCTGCCAGGTCGCGCACCGGGAAGGCGAGATGGAACGGGCGCAGGGTCATTGGCCGTCCCTAGGCATGACGCCCAACCACGTCATCCCCGTGCAAGCGGGGATCCAGGGCAATTGAGCGCGGCGAACCCCTTTCCTTCCGCTGGGTGGCCGCGCGCGCGAGGATGACGAATATTCGGGGGGCAACCCTAGACATGAATCGGCTTGCCCTGCACGGCCATCGCGGCTTCCTTGATCGCTTCGGAATGCGTCGGGTGGGCGTGGCAGGTGTAGGCGATGTCCTCGCTGGTGGCGCCGAATTCCATCGCCAGCGCGGCTTCGGCGACCATCGTCCCGGCGACCGTAGCGATGATCCAGACGCCGAGCACGCGGTCGCTCCTGGCGTCGGCGATCACCTTCACGAAGCCGTCGGGCTCGTGGTTGGTCTTGGCGCGGCTGTTGGCGAGCATCGGGAACTTGCCCACCTTGATCTCGCCACGCTCCTTAGCCTGCTCTTCGGTCAGGCCGACACCAGCGATCTCGGGCATGGTGTAAACGACGCTGGGGATCACCGCGTGGTTCACGATGCCGGTCTCGCCGGCGATGTTCTCGGCGACGGCGATGCCTTCGTCCTCGGCCTTGTGGGCGAGCATCGGGCCGGGGATCACGTCGCCGATCGCCCACACGCCGTCGACCTTCGTGCGGAAATCTTCGTCAGTCTCGATCTGGCCGCGTTTGTTGGGTTCGAGGCCGATCGCTTCGAGGCCCAGCCCGTCGGTGTTCGGACGACGTCCGATCGAGACCAGCACGCAGTCGGCCTCGAGGGTCTCGCTCTTTCCGCCCGCCGCCGGTTCGAGCGTCAGCGTCGCCTTCTTGCCCTTGACCGTCACGCCGGTGACCTTGGTGGAGAGGCGGAACTCGAAACCCTGCTTCTTGAAGATCCTGTTCGCTTCCTTGCGCACGTCGGCATCCATGCCGGGGAGGATCTGGTCGAGGAACTCGACGCACACGACTTCTGCGCCGAGCCGCCGCCAGACGCTGCCGAGCTCGAGCCCGATCACGCCGCCGCCGATGACCACCAGCTTCTTCGGCACACTCGCGAGTTCCAGCGCGCCGGTCGAATCAACGACCACGCCTTTCGCATTATCGACTTCGACGCCGGGCAGAGGAGTGACCGACGAGCCTGTCGCGATGACGACGTTCCTCGCGCTGACGCTCTGGTCGCCGACCTTGACGACGTGGGCATCGGTGAAGCTGGCGCGGCCCTTGAGCCAGGTGACCTTGTTCTTCTTGAACAGGAACTCGATCCCGCCGGTGAGTTGCTTGACCGCGTCGACCCGCTGGCCGTGCATCGCCTCCAGGTTGAGCTTCGGCGTGACCTCGACCCCCATCTTCGCCATCGCCCCGCCGGCCGCCGCCTCGAAGTATTCCGACGCGTGCAGCATCGCTTTCGAGGGGATGCAGCCGACATTGAGGCACGTGCCGCCGAGCGTCTCGCGGCTCTCGGCGCAGGCGGTCTTCAGCCCGAGCTGCGCCGCGCGGATCGCCGCTACGTATCCGCCGGGACCGGCGCCGATGACGAGGACGTCGTAGTCGTAAGTTCGATCAGTCATGAACCCTCACAGGTCGATCAGCATCCGCATCGGATCCTCGACCGCTTCCTTGATGATCTTGAGCGCCGTCACCGCCTCGCGGCCGTCGATCAGGCGGTGGTCGTAGGTCAGCGCGACGTACATCATCGGGCGAATGACGACTTGGCCATCGCGAGCGACGGGGCGATCCTCGATCCGGTGCAGGCCGAGCACGGCGGCTTGCGGCGGATTGACGATCGGCGTCGACATCAGGCTGCCGAACACCCCGCCGTTGGAGATCGTGAAGGTCCCGCCCTTCATGTCGTCCATCGTCAGCGTCCCTTCCTTGGCGCGCGCGCCGAAGTCGGCGATGTCGAGTTCGATCTGGGCGAAACTCTTCTTGTCGGCATCGCGCACCACCGGGACGACGAGTCCGTTCGGCGCGCTGACCGCGACCGAGATGTCGACGAAGTCGTGATAGACGATCTCGTCGCCCTCGATCTGCGCATTGACCGAGGGCACGTCCTTCAGCGCCAGGCAACTGGCCTTGGCGAAGAAGCTCATGAAGCCGAGCTTGATACCGTGCTTCTTGGCGAACAGATCCTTGTAGGCTTCGCGCGCCTCAATCACCGCGCTCATGTCGCAGTCGTTGAAGGTGGTCAGCAGCGCCGCCTCTTCCTGCGCGCCCTTGAGACGGCGGGCGATCGTCTGGCGCAGGCGGGTCATCTTCACCCGCTCGGTCTTGCGCTCGCCGGTTGTTGCCTGCGTGGGCGAAGGCGCGGGTGCCGAGACAGACGGCGCCGGCGACACCTTCTTGGCCGCGGCGGCGGCGAGCACGTCCTCCTTGGTCAGGCGGCCGTCCTTGCCGGTGCCCTTGACCTGGGTCGGATCGATGCCGTGCTCGATGACAGCCCGGCGAACCGACGGAGACAAGGTGGCGGCAAGATCGCCCGGCTCGGCCTTGGGCAGCTCGTCGAGCTCGCGGTCGATATCAGCCGCCTGTTCGGTTTCCTTCGGGCCGCCAGCGGGCGCTGGAGCTGGAGCCGCAGGCGATGCCGTCGCGGCCTCGCGAGGCGCGACTTGCGTCGTCTCGCCGGCAGCGACACCGTTCTCGATCGTCGCAATGACCGTGCCGACTTGTACGGTGTCGCCCACTTTGACGCTTTGGGCGCCCATCACGCCGGCGACGGGCGAGGGCACCTCCACCGCCACCTTGTCGGTCTCGAGGCTGGCGATCGGCTCGTCCACTTTCACCGGATCGCCGGGTTGCTTCAGCCATTCGCCGATTGTCGCCTCGGTGACCGATTCGCCGAGAGTGGGGACTTTGACTTCGGTGGCCATTTCTCAGCCCTTCTTCCTGGTCTTGAGCGTGCGCCGCGCTTCGTCCTTGTCGCCGACCCCGAGCGCCAGGGAAACAAGCGCCTGTTGCTGCTCGACATGTCTCTTCGCAAGTCCCGTCGCCGGAGAGGCCGCAACGTCGCGACCGGCATAGCTCGGGCGCATGCCCTCGTGCCCCGCTTCGCTCAGCGCATCCTCGATACGGCTTTCGACGAAGAACCATGCGCCGTTGTTCTTCGGCTCTTCCTGGCACCAGACGACCGATTCGAGATTGGTCATGCGTTCGAGGCGCACTGCCAGCGGCTCTCCGGGAAACGGATAGAGCTGCTCCAGGCGCACGATCGAGACATCTTCGAGCCCCTCGTCGACGCGCTTTTCCATCAGGTCGTAGGCAACCTTGCCTGAGCACAGCACGAGGCGGCGAACCTTGTCGTCCGGAATGTCCATCCGGTCGGACAGGATGCGCTTGAAATGGCTCTCCTGGATGAACTCCGAGGCGCTCGACTTCGCCATCGGATGTCGCAGCAGGCTCTTGGGCGTCATGATGATGAGCGGCTTCCTGAACGGCCGCAGCATCTGCCGGCGCAGGCAGTGGAAGTAGTTCGCCGGGCTGGTGATGTTGCACACCTGGATATTGTCGTTGGCGCACAGCTGCAGGAAACGTTCGAGACGCGCGCTGGAGTGCTCCGGACCCTGGCCCTCGTATCCGTGCGGCAGGAGCAGGACGAGGCCGTTCGCCCGAAGCCATTTCACCTCGCCCGCGGCGATGAACTGGTCGATGATAATCTGCGCACCGTTGGCGAAATCGCCGAACTGGGCTTCCCACATCACCAGCGTCTTCGGGTCGGCGCCCGCAAAGCCGTATTCGAAGCCCAGCACGCCGTATTCGGAGAGCGGGCTGTCATAGACCTCGAACTTGCCGTGCGGCAGTTCGCACAAGGGGATGAACTTGTGCTCGTCGACCTGGTCGATCCAGATCGCGTGTCGCTGGCTGAAGGTGCCGCGGGCTGAGTCCTGGCCGGACAAGCGTACGCCGAAGCCCTCGGTCAGCAGGCTGCCGAAGGCGAGCGCTTCGGCTGTTGCCCAATCGAACCCTTCCCCGGTTTCGAACATATGCCGCTTCGCGTCGATCACCCGGCCGAGCGTCTTGTGGATGTTGAGGTCCCCGGGGACCGTCGTCAGCGTGCGGCCGAGGCTTTCGAACAGCTTCTTGTCAACCGCGGTGTGGACGTTGCGGCGCGCGGTCTCGGGATCGGCGGGTTTGTTGAGCCCACTCCATCGACCGCCGAACCAGTCGGCCTCGTTGGGCTTGTAGCTGGCGGCGCCCGCGAACTCCTGGTCGAGCAAGGCGTTGAACTCGTAGCGCATGTGCTCGGCTGCCTGGTCGTCGATCACGCCTTCATCGATCAGGCGCTGGGCATAGATCTCGCTGACCCGCGCGTGCTCACGGATCCGGTCGTACATCAGCGGCTGGGTGAAGCTCGGCTCGTCGCCTTCGTTGTGACCGAAGCGGCGGTAGCACCACATGTCGATGACGATGTCGCGCTTGAAGGTCTGGCGGAACTCGATGGCGAGCTTGCAGGCGAAGGTAACCGCTTCCGGGTCGTCGCCGTTGACGTGCAGGATGGGCGCCTGGACGCCTTTGGCCACGTCGGACGGGTAGGGCGAGGAACGCGCGAACTGCGGGCTGGTGGTGAAGCCGATCTGGTTGTTGATGATGAAGTGGATGGTGCCGCCGATGTTGTAGCCGCGCACGCCGGAGAGGCTGAAGCACTCCCACACGATGCCCTGACCGGCGAAGGCGGCGTCGCCGTGGATCAGCACCGGCAGCACTTCCTGGTGCTTCGCGAGGTCCTCGCGGAATGCCTGTGTCGCCCGCACCTTGCCGAGCACCACGGGATCGACCGCCTCGAGATGGCTCGGATTCGAGACCAGGCTCATGTGCACCTTGATCCCGTCGAACTCGCGGTCGGTGCTGGTGCCGAGGTGGTACTTGACGTCGCCCGAGCCGCCGACGTCCTCGGGATTGGCGCTGCCGCCGGAGAATTCGTGGAAGATCACCCGGTAAGGCTTGGCCATCACATTGGCGAGAACGTTGAGGCGGCCGCGGTGCGACATGCCGTAGACGATCTCGCGCACGCCGAAGGCGCCGCCATACTTGATTACCGCCTCGAGCGCCGGGATCATCGCTTCGCCGCCGTCGAGCCCGAAACGCTTGGTGCCGACATACTTCTTGCCGAGGAACTTCTCGTATTCCTCCCCGCGGATGACGGCCGAAAGGATCGCCTTCTTGCCCTCGGGCGTGAAGGTGATGACCTTGTCGGGTCCCTCGATGCGCTCCTGCAGGAAGCGGCGCTCCTCGACGTCCGAGATGTGCATGTATTCGACGCCGACGTGGCCGCAGTAGTTCTTGCGCAAGATGGCGACGAGTTCGTTGATGCTCGTCCATTGCAGCCCCAGCACGCCGCCGAGGAAGACAGGGCGATCGAGCGCTTCGCCGGTGAAGCCGTAGTATTCGGGCGTCAGGTCGGCCGGCAGCTCGTGCTTGGTGAGATGCAGCGGGTCGAGGTCGGCCGCGAGGTGCCCGCGCACGCGGTAGGTGCGGATCAGGAGCATCGCGCGGATCGAATCCCCGGCGGCCTGCTCGATCGCAGAGGCATCGATCGTCTTGCCCGCTTTGGCCGCGGCTTCCCTAATCGCGACCTTGAGCATGGTCGGATCGAGCGCCTGTGTGAGGTCGTCTTCGGCCTCGCCGCCGAGGATCGGCCAGCGGGCGTTCTGCCAGCTAGGCCCGGGTTGCGGGCCGTCCTGGCCGGTCAGCTCGGGGAGGAAATTCTGCGCTTCGTTACCCATCGGGTCGTTCCTTGAAGCCTAATGGGAGAGGGTCAGGCCAGTTCCTTGAGCAGTGCGTCGAGCGTCGTGCCGAGCTCGCTCGGCGATGGGCTGACGCGAATGCCCGCGGCTTCCATGGCGGCGATCTTGTCCTCGGCGCCCCCCTGCCCGCCGCTGACGATCGCGCCGGCGTGGCCCATGCGCCGGTTGCGTCGTCGGCGAGGAACAGCTCGAGCACGTCGATGAAATTGGTGCCGTTGACCGGATCGCCGCCGATGCCGACCGCGGTGGTCTGGCCGAGGCCGACCATCGTCGTCTGGTGCACCGCCTCGTAGGTCAGCGTGCCGGAGCGCGAAACGATGCCGACCGAGCCCTTCTTGAAGATGTTCGCCGGCATGATGCCGATCTTGCATTCCTCTGGCGTCAGCACGCCGGGACAGTTCGGCCCGATGAGGCGCGACTTCGAGCCCGACAGCGCGCGCTTCACCCGCACCATGTCGAGCACCGGAATCCCTTCCGTGATGGCGACGATCAGCTCGACTTCGGCATCGATCGCCTCGAGGATCGAATCCGCCGCGAACGGCGGCGGCACGTAGATCACGCTCGCGCTGGCGCCGGTCGCGCGCCTGGCCTCGGCGACGGTGTCGAACACCGGCAATCCGAGATGCG
>Ga0310810_10009323_pt1 | contig 11337 bp, 9 predicted proteins | sample NCmetagenome_FD_207641 | JGI IMG/M metagenome (GOLD analysis project Ga0310810, IMG submission 207641) | Soil microbial communities from experimental microcosm in Duke University, North Carolina, United States - NC | ecosystem: Engineered > Artificial ecosystem > Soil microcosm > Unclassified ... | reverse complement strand
TCCGCGGCGGCGAGCGCGGCGCGCGCGCCGGACGAGAGGGTTCCATCGAGCCGGAGCGCACGCAGGCCCGCGGCGAGCGGCAGCGCACAACACTCGCGAGCGAGCATGATGCGCCACGCATCGGCCGAGGCGCGGTGCAGCTCGTCGAGCCCCGCCGCGTCCGGCGCGCGTCCGGCGAGCACGGGCAGCGCGACGCCGCGCAGTCGCAGCGCGTCGCGGATCGATCGCGGCTCAGCGTCGACGCGTTTCACGCACGTTGACCACGTGTCGGCGAGGGTCTAGGTTGGCCGCCCATGGGTCTCTCACTCTCTCGCGAGCGCCTCGTCGAGCTGCTCGATCGCGGCCGGCGCGCGCGCATTCTCGTGGTGGGAGACGCCATGCTCGACGTCTACCTCGCGGGCGACGTGGACCGCATCTCGCCGGAGGCGCCCGTGCCGGTCGTGCGTGTTCGGGAGCGGCGCTACGCGCTCGGCGGCGCGGCCAACGTGGCGCAGAACGTGACGGCGGTGGGAGCCTCGTGCCGTCTCGTCGCCGCGATCGGGCGCGATGGCGCCGGCGAGGTGCTCTCGCGGATGCTCGCGACGATCGGCGCGGGGGAGACGCTGCTGCACGTCGAGCGGTGCACGACGCAGAAGTCGCGCGTCCTCGCGAGGTCGCAGCAGCTGGTGCGGATCGACGAGGAGGACGACGATCCGCTCGGCGACGCGGAGATCGAGCGACTGCTGGCGCTGATTCGAGACGCGGTCGCGACCGCCGATGCGGTGGTGCTCGAGGACTACAACAAGGGCCTCCTCGTGCCCGAGGTCATCCGCGCGACGATCGACGCCGCGACGGAGCGGGCGCTGCCGATCGTCGTCGATCCGAAGTACCGCAACTTCTTCAGCTTTGCCGGCGCGACCATCTTCAAGCCGAATCGGCGCGAGCTGGAGTCGGCGGTCGGCGCCACGATCGACCTGGATGACCCGAGCGCGCTGCCCGGCTTGCTGGAGCACCTCGGCACGCGGCATCTGCTGTTGACGCTCGGAGAGCGCGGCATGCTGCTCGCCTCGGCCGACGGGGCGCTCGAGCGGATCATGGCGGTCGCGCGCGAGGTGTACGACGTCGTCGGCGCGGGGGACACCGTGACTGCCTATCTCGCGACGATGCTGGCGGCCGGCGCGACGCCCGCCGAAGCGGCGGTGATCGCCAACGTGGCCGCGGGCATCGAAGTGGGAAAGCTCGGCGCCGCGAGCGTGTCGCGGGACGAACTGCTCGACTACGTCGACGCGCACGCCCTGCACGTGTAGCCCGCCGCGATCGCTCAGGCGACGCGGCGCGGCGGCGCGCGGCGCAGATCGTCGCGCAACGCGACCAGAACGGCCAGGGCACCCGCGACGAAGAGGGCGAACGCGAGCGCGCCGAGCATCTTGAGCGGCAGCCGCCGCGCGTCACGGATGGGGGGCGGCGCCGGCGGCTCGATGATCGACAGCACGGGCGTGTCGCGCACCTCGTCGATCCGCGCCTGCTCGAGCGCGGAGGAGAGCGTCTGGAAGACCTGCTGCTTCAACTGCACGTCGCGCTGCAGCCGGTCCGCCTCGAAACGCAGCATGGGGGAGTTCTCGAAGTCCCGGTTCCGCTGCAGGAACTGCACCTGCCGCTGCTCCGCCGCGTTGAGCTCCGCCCGGGTCTCGTCGAAGCGGCGCTCGGTGAACCGGCGCTCGGCGGACGCCTGCGAGCGGCGCGCGTCCTGATTGAAGCGCTCGAGCTCCGCGAGAATGCGCTGGAGGATCGACGCGCTCACCAAGGGATCCTTCGTCTTCGCCGTGATCTCCACGAGCCCCGTCTTCTGCACGACGTTGGTCGAGACGCGGGCGCGGAGCGCCGAGACGATGCGGGCCCGCGTCACGGCGGGGGCGTCGTCGGGCAGATCGAAGAAGCTCGCGAGCGGGATGCGCCGCCGCGCCGCATCCGTCACGCCGGAGTCCGCGACCGCTTCGAGGACGAGATTCGACGTCGCGAGGTCGGCGTAGAAGTTCGGCGACTGCGTCTGGTCCTGCCCCGGGATCGCGAGGCCGAGCTGCGCCGCGAATCCGGCAGCCATCGAGGAGTTGCGGCGCGACTGCGGCACGAAGGAAGTGCGCGAGGTGAAGGTGGGTCCCCGCAGCAGCGTCACCGCGAGCGTCGCGGCCATGCAGAACCCGCACCAGAGCAGGACCGCGACGCGATGGCGCCGCAGGAGACGGGTCACCTGGTCGATGCTCAGCTCGGACCGCTCGTCGTCAGGCATCCGACATCGGGAGAGAGGGAGAAGACCCGCCGCCGGCCGCGATCGGCTCGCGGCGGGTGCAGAAGAGAAGCAGCACGAGCGTGGGAAGCAACAGCTCCAGGAGGCCCACGGTCACGGCGAAGTCCCCGCGCACGTAGTGGGCGGCCATGGCGACGAACAACGCGTACACGAGCACGCGCGTCGGATCGTGGGGCGCCGCCGCCTGGCGCGCCAGCAGCGTACGCCCCAGCCGCGCGAAGAGGAACGAGCCGAGCGCGACCCCGATCCAGCCGAAGTTCAGGTAGAACTCGCCGAACAGGCCCGGGGGCAGCGTCGTGCCGGCGAGGAGCCAGCTGTCCGGCCAGAACGCGAGCGTGAAGACGCCCGTGGACGGCAGCGGCTTGTTCGGCCAGAGACCGCGCGGGACCACCATCGTCGCCGTGGCGAGATAGGTCCGGCCCCACTGGAACGGGAGCTCCTGCGGCACGCGGCCCACGAGCACCATCATCGTCTGGAGCTGGATGAAGTTCCCGAAGAACTCCACCCGCAGCACGTTCAGCATCGACGCCACGTCGAACGTCTCGAGCGTGACGAGACGACCGAGCGCGAGGAACTCGCGCGCGAACAGCGCATACGCGGTGAGCGCGACGAAGGTGATGGCCCCGCCCGCGAACGCGAGCGCACCGCGGATGCGAGCGCGCAGCCGATCGTGCAGCACGGCCAGCGCGAGGAGGAAGACGAAGAGGATCGACTTGGACCCCTGGAGCGCGCTCACGCCGAAGGCGAGCAGCGTGTACGACCAGAACGCGACGGAGCGGGTCGAGCGTCCGGTGGTGAGGAGCCAGCAATACCAGGCGAGCGACACGACGACGAGCAGCACGGTCGCCTGGAGGAGATAGTTGAGGCCCTGCGTCACGCGCAGGCGGTCGCCCAGGCCCGCGAGCAGCACCGAGGGCCCGCCGAGCAGCGCCACGCCGACGACGAAGAAGGCGAGGCCCACGATCGTGTACACGATGCCGAAGAACCGCAGCGCGGGCAGTCGCCACCGAACGCGGTACGCGACGGGCGATCCCACCGGCGGACGCCAGTACCACCCGATCGCGAACGCGGCGATCGCCAGCAGCGCCACCTCGAGCGCCACCTCCATCGAATCGTGCAGGGAGTGCACGCCGGACGGGTAGCGAAGGAAGAACAGATCGGTCTGCTGCAGCACGTCGTACGCCGGACCGACGTAGCCGAGCACCACGACGATCGCGACGATCACGGGGATGCCGAGCCAGTCGCCTCCCCCGCGCCTGAACGCCTCGCGCAGCACGAGACCGAGCGCGACGAGGACGATGGCGACGCACAGGGCGCCGATCATGCGCGGCGCGCGCCGGTGGTCGGCCGACGAGCGCTCACCGCGCGCCGACCTCCTCGAGCAGCGCGGCGATCGCCGAACGCCGGCGCGCGTGCGAGTACGTCTCCACCGCGCGCGCGCGGCCACGGCTCCTGAGCTCCGCGCGGCGCGCGTCGTCGCCCAGGACGTCGAGCACCGCGCGGGCGACGTCTTCAGGGCGCATCCCGTCGATCAGCTGCGCGGCGTCCCCCACGACCTCGCCGACCGCGCCGACGGCGCGCGTGACCACCGGCGCACCGCAGCTCAGCGCCTCGAGGATCGCCACGCCGAACCCCTCGTGCCGCGTCGGCTGCAGGTAAACGGCGCAGCGCTGCATGAGGCGGATCTTCTCCTCCGCGCTGATGGCGCCGGGGAACTCCACGTAGCGGTCGGCGCCAAGCGATTGCGCGAGCGCGAGCAGCTCCGGATAGCCGGTGCCGTGCTCTCCGGCGATGATGAAGCGGACGTCGGGATGCATGGCGTGAATGAGCGGCGCCGCGCGGACGATGTCGTACATTCCCTTGCGTTCCGCGTTCCCCGCCTGGAGCCAGCCGACGCTCACCACGATCCGCTCCTCGGGCTGGCCGTTCGGCGCGTAGCGGTCCGTGTCGACCGAGAGCGGCACGTACCGGGGCTCACGCGTCGGCAGCCGGGCCGGCACCTCGCGGAACTCCATCTCCGAGCAGAAGACGTTCGTGTCGGCGGCGCGGAGGGCCGCTCGCATCAGGAGCTTCTGGTGCCGCGGCCGCGGATCCCACCACGGCAGGTCGAAGACGCCGGTGACGACCGCCGGCCGCCCGAGCAGCTTCGCGACGCCGACGGGCGCGAACGCCCACGTCCACCACCAGACGAAGTACACGTCGGCGGGGCGGAGATCGCGGAGCCGCGTCACGATGCGAACGTCGAAGCCCAGCTCGCGGAGGATGCGGATGTCCTGCACGTAGAACTCCACGCGCGCGAGCACGTCGGGATCGGGGACCCTGGCGAAGAAGCATGCTCGGCGCGCGGCACGCGGCACGCGACGGCGCTGGACTGAAGTCGAGGTCACGGCTGGACGATCGGCGGGACGGAGCGGGTCGGCGGCGGCCGCGTGCTCGGATCAGCGTTCGGCCCGACGCGTGGCGGGAAGGCGGCGAAGGGCCCGCGTGGACCACGCGGTGTAACATAGCGTCGAGAAGAGCTCCATGAGCACCGTGGCGTGGGCGGCGCCGATCGCCGCGCCCCGCGGGATCAACACCCCGAGCGCCAGCGCGCCGACGCAGAGCGTGGCCACGTTGATCACGAGGGTGCTGTGCACGCGCCCGGTGGCGAGGAGCACGGCGCCCGCGATCGACGTCGTGACGCGCAGCGGCACCGCGAGCAGGAGGATGCGGATGATCGGCACGCCCGGCAGGTACGCCGGCGCGAAGACCCGCGCGAGCCAGGGCGCGGTCCACAGCAGGATCGCCACCGGGGGCAGCGACAGCGCCATGGCGGCGGCGAGCAGTCGCCCGCTCGTCCGCTCCGCCTCCACCCTGGAGCGCAGGGCTTCGATGATCGCCGGCAACGAGAGGTTCGCGAGGGCGCCGGGAATGAGCAACAGCGCCGACGCGAGCAGCGCGGCGATCGCGAAGTAGCCGACGTCGGACTTCGGGACGCCCGTTACCCCCATCCCCAGCACGCCGATGTTGTCGATCCCCGTTCTGACGAGCAGCGACGAGGCGATCGCCATTCCCAGATGCAGCAGCGTGCGCGGGGCGAACTCCGGACTCGCGCTGCCGCGCGCGCGGAGCACGTCGGCGACGGTCCACAGCATCGTGCCGGCGAGGAGCGATTCGGCGACGTACCGCGCCGCGACCCACCCCGGCATCGCCCAGCGCGCGACGAGCAGGACCGTCGCGAGCAGGCTGACGACCGACATCACCGCCGCCACGATCGACACGCGGTGCACCGACTTCACGCCCTGGTGGTAGTTGAGCGCCGTGCGCGCGATGGCGGAGATCGGGACCACCCAGACGAGCAGCCGCGTGTAGCTGGCGGTCACCGGATCGAAGACCAGCCAGTCGAGCGCGGCCACGACGGCGCACGTCACGAGACTCACGCCAACGGCGAGCGCGAGGAGGCGGACGAGCACCCGTCCCCGCTCGGCGGCGCTGCCGGCCTCGGCGATTGACTTGATGGCGAGCGACGGCATGCCCGCCGCGCCGAACACGAGGACGATGGCGATCACCGCCTCGACGCTGCGCACGATGCCGAAGTCGCCCGGCCCGAGCATGCGCGCCAGCACGAGCTGCGTGATGTACGCCGTGCCCTGGATCGCCAGCACCGAGACCAGATAGTGCGGCAGTCCGAGGGTCAGCGCCCGCGAAACGGTGCGGCGCATCGCACGAGCAATCACGATCGATCCGGCTGCGCTGAAGGGTGGGTCGCGGCCTGCGCGCGCGCGTGGTGAGCGCGCACCGGCCGTCGTTGATGGAGGGAACGCGAACGCCGTCGATGACGGAACACGTGGTCCGCGCGTCCGACAAGTTGCCTGGCACGGTGTCGCCGTGCTTTTTTTCAGGCTTCGCAGTCTACCGACTCGTCACATTCGCAACCACCGTCCGTCAATGGTTTCTCATATGGGCACCGCCGTCGTTACCGGAGGTTCGGGCGCGATCGGCTCGCGCCTGGTTCGCCGCCTGCTCGACGACCACGCCGAGCGCGTCGTCGTGATCGACGACCTGTCGTCCGGCTATCGATGGCTGCTCCCCGACGATCCACGCGTCGAGCTGATCACGCGCGACGTGAGCGAGATCCTCGACATGGGTCTCGACGTCCGTGCGCCGCTCGTCTTCCACCTCGCTGCGTTCTTCGCCAATCAGAACAGCGTCGACCATCCGGACGCCGACCTCCATACCAACGGCCTGGGAACGCTGAACGTGCTGCGGTGGGCGGCCTCCGCCGGCGCGCGCCGGGTCGTCTACGCCTCCGCCGGCTGCTCCATCGCCGGACACGGCGTCGACGCGCCGATCCGCGAGGACATGCCGGTCAGTCTCCATCTCGACACGCCCTACCAGATCACCAAGGCGCTGGGGGAGTTCTACTGCAACTACTTCCTGTCGCAGGTGAGCTCCGTACGCTGCCGGTTCTTCAATTCGTTCGGGCCCGGCGAGGTCCCCGGCCCCTACCGCAACGTGATCCCGAACTTCATCTGGCGCGCCCTCCACGACGAGCCGCTCGTGATCACGGGGACCGGCGAGGAAACCCGCGACTTCATCTTCGTCGACGATCTCGTGGACGGCCTGGTGCGGGCGGGCGTCACGCCGCAGGCGCACGGCGAGGCGGTCAACCTGGGCACGGGGCGCCAGACACGAGTCATCGACATGGCTCGCGCGGTCATCCGCCTCTGCGAGTCCGACAGCGAGATCGTGTACGCGCCGCGCCGCGCGTGGGATCACAGCCTCCGCCGCCAGGCGGACAACGCCAAGGCCCGCGAGCTGCTCGGACTCTCCCCGTCGGTGGAGTTCCTCGACGGCCTCGAGCGCACCATCGCCTGGTTCCGCGAGCATCGCGAGCGGCTGGAGCCGATGCTCACCTCCACGGGCGATCTGGTGGCGACCGCCGAGGCCCTGCGATGAAAGTCCTCGTCACGGGCGGCGCCGGATTCATCGGCTCGCACATCGTCGATGCGCTGCGCGACCGAGGGGACTCGGTCATCGTCATCGACAGCCTCGATCCCGACGTGCATCATGGCGCGCCCGACTACCTGCGCGACGACGTCGACTACTGCTTCACCGACCTGCGCCACTGGCGCCCCGACGCGCGCTTCTCGGACGTCGAGGCGGTGATCCATCTCGCGGCGCTGGGCGGTGTCTCGCGCGCCGCGCGCGAACCCGAGAACGTCATCGGGGCGAACGTCACCGGCACGGCCAAGCTCGTGGAGGCGGCTCGCACCTGGTCCACGCTGCGCGCCGTGGTGCTCGCCAGCAGCTTCAGCATCTACGGATCGGGCTACAGCTACCGGTGCGTCGACTGTGGGGCGGTGCGACAGGGAACCCGCGACGCGTCACGGCTGCAGGCCGGAGACTTCGACGTCCGATGCGAGGTGTGCGGCGGCGAGACGGCGATCGTGCCGATCACCACCGAGGCGACCCCTGCGCCCCTCGAGACGTACGGCGCCTCGAAGTACATGCAGGAGCTCTGCTTCCGCGGGTTCGACGCGGCGCCCGTGCACATCATGCGCTTCTCGTCCGTCTACGGGACGCGGCTGCGCCTGCACGACGGCGAAGCGACGATCATCGCGAAGCTCGCCGGCTGGATCGGCGACGGCCGCACCCCGACGCTGTTCGAGGACGGACAGCAGATCCGCGACTGGGTGTACGTCGGCGACGTGGTCGCGACGGCACTCGCGCTCACGACGCTGCCGGCCCCAGCGCGGGTGGTGAACGTCTGCTCGGGAGTTCCGACGACGCTCGAGCAGGCATGCGAGATCCTCGCCGACTGCCTCGGCACGGGGGTGCGTCCGGAGGTGGTGGGCGGCTTCCGCCCGGGCGACATGCGACACTGCCTCGGCGACGCCGCACCGCTCGCTGCGCTGCTCGGTCGCGCGCCAGTGCCGTTCGCCGACGGCGCTCGTCTGACGTTCGGCACGGCGCCCGTCGCGTCTCGATCGTAACAGCAAGCAAGCTCATGTGTGGCATTCTCGTAACGAGCGGCCTCAACAGGTCGTTTCACCATCGTTTGCTCCGCAGCCTCCGGCGGCGCGGCCCGGACGAGATCGGTTTCTGGTCGGACGAGCGCGTGCAGATGGCGCACGCACGGCTGAGCATCATCGGGCTCGACGAACGCGGCACGGAGCCGCTCGAGAACGACACGCACGTCCTCATCTACAACGGCGAGATCTACAACTTCAACCAGCTGGCGGACCGCCTGCGGGAGGAAGGGGTCTCGCTCCAGGCATCGACCGACGCCGAGGTGCTGCTCCACGCCTGGAGCCACTGGGGCGAAGCCGTGCTCAAGGAGCTGCACGGCTTCTGGGCGTTCGTGATCTACGACAAGGTGCGCGGCACGCTGACGCTCGTGCGCGACCAGTTCGGGATCAAGCCGCTGTACTACTGGAAGCAGGGTGATGCGCTCTGCGTCGCCTCCATGATCCGCACCGTGCTGGACAACGTCCCGGGCGCGCGCGAGCTCGACTTCGAGGCGTTGTCGGAATACTGCCGGTATCAGTTCACCTTTGGCGACAAGACCTTTCTGAAGCACGTGCGCAAGGTGGAGCCGGGCCATCTGGTGGAGATCGAGCTGGGAAGCGGGCGGGTGACGACGCGCGGCTACGAGGACATCCTCGCCTCGGCGCCGATGCGCCGCGAGATCGATCACGCGTGGATCGAGGAGACGCGGGCGCTGTTCAAGGAGTGCGTCCTCGCGTCGACGATCAGCGACACGTCGTTCACGACGTTCTGCAGCGGCGGGCTGGATTCGAGCCTCATCACGCGGATCGCCGAGCCGGAGATCGCGTACCACTGCAACTACTCGGATCCCGACTGCAACGAGACGTTCTTCGCGCAGCAGGTCGTGGCGGGCCAGCACGAGCGGCTGTTCGTCGTGAACGCCCAGGAAGAGTTCGACCTGGTGCAGCGGCTGTCGGACATCGTCAAGGACTTCGACGAGCTGACGATCGGGTCGGTGATCCTGCCGCTCGACGACCTGCTCGCGCAGGTGAAGCGCCGCTACAAGGTGATCCTCACCGGCACCGGGGGCGACGAGCTGTTCGCCGGCTACGTGCGGTACCAGCTCGTGCTCGGCGAGTGCTACCAGGATTCGTATCGCGCTCTGTTCGCGCGCATGGAGGCGCTCCAGTCGCCGGCCGCGCGGTTCGAGATGACGCACAGCAAGGGCGACGTGCACCTGTACAAGTTCTACCAGCCCACGGCGGAGCAGCGCTTTCACGAGGCGTTCGGCCAGTGTCTCGACGGCAGCACCCCGCTGGAAGCGATGCTGCGCTTCGACCGCCGCTACTTTCTCAGCGGGCTGCTGAACATCGACGACAAGATGTGCGGGCGGCACTCCCTCGAGAGCCGGCCGAGCTTCCTGCACCAGCGGTTCGTCCGCCACGTCAACGCCGTGCATCCCGGGGCGCTGCTGTGCGAGGGGGAGCTCAAGCCCGTGCTCCGCCGCGTCGGCGCGGGCATCCTCCCGAAGTCCGTGCTGCATCGAACCGACAAGATGGGATTCACGACCCCGATCGGCACCTTCGTCAACAACTCCGCGGGGCGCATTCGCGAGTACATCATGAGCTCGCCCTTCCGCCACCTGTACGATCTGCGGAAGTTGAACCTGACGGCGGAGACGAAATTCTCGCGCGAGGTGTTCGGGCTCGTGATGCTCGACCTGTGGCTGAACGAGTATGCGGCGGCATGACGACCAGTCTCGATCCCGCGACTGACGTCGCGCCGCGGCCGGCGCGTCCGCCGGCACGCCGGCGCACCCGCCTGCTCTTCGTCACCATCACGTTCCACCCCGAGCCCGGCGCGCTCCGCGGCCTGCCGCTCGCCAGGCGACTCGTCGAGAGCGGCGAGTTCGACGTCACGGTGCTGACGGCGGTGCCCTGGTATCCGCTGGGGCGCACGTATCCCGGGTACCGGCAGCGTCTCTGGCAGTGGGAGACGATCGATGGCGTGCGCGTGCTCCGCGTGCCGATCTACCCGAGCCACGACTCGTCGGCCGCACGCCGCATCGCGACGTACGCGAGCTTCATGCTCTCGGCCCTGTGCGTCGGCCTGCCGCTCGTGGGGCGTGCCGACGCGGTCTATCACGTCGACAACCTGCCCACGACGGGACTGGTCACCCTGCTCTATGCGCGGCTTCGCGGCGTGCCCGTCGTACAACACGTCGGGGATCTCTGGCCGGAATCCGTCACCGAGTCCGGCATGCTTCCGCGTGGCATCGCCGCGCGCGTGGTCGGCGGGCTTCTCGGCCGCCTCTGCGACTTCGTGTACCGGCACGACGATCGGCTCACCGTCCTCTCGCCGGGCTTCGAGCGTGCGCTTCTGGCGCGCGGCGTCTCTCCGTCACGGATCGAGGTGCTTCCCAACTGGGCCGAAGAGGATCGGTTCTTCCCCGTCGCGTACGACGCGGCGCTCGCCGAGGAGCTCGGCTTCGCCGGCAAGTTCAACGTCGTGTACGCGGGCAACATCGGGCCGCTGCAATCGCTCGAGACGGTCGTGCGCGCCGCCGCGGCGGTGCGGGATCTCACGGACCTGCAGATCGTGATCGTCGGGAGCGGCCCGCGGGAGGGCGGCGTGCGGGCGCTCGCCGCATCGCTGGACGCGCACAACGTGCGCTTCCTCGGCCGCCGGCCGATCGACGCGATGAACGGCATCAATGCGCTCGCCGACGTGCTGCTCGTCCATCTCGCCGATCGCCCCTTCCTCCACAGCACGATCCCGAGCAAGGTCCAGGTGGCGCTCGTCTCGGCGAAGCCGGTCCTGCTCGGCGTGCGCGGCGATGCGGCCGATCTGATTCGTGCGTCGGCGGGCGGCGTCACCTTCGCGCCGGGCGATGCCGACGATCTGGCCGCGCGGCTTCGCGAGCTGCATGCGATGCCGCGCGCGGCGCTCGCCGCGATGGGGGCGCGCGGGCGGGCGTACTACCACGATCATCTCTCGCTGGACATCGGGCATCGCCGGATGGCGCAGCTCTTCGCCGACGTCGCCCATGCCGGCTGACCTCGAGACGATCCCCGTGAGCGCCC
>Ga0310810_10009320_pt1 | contig 11338 bp, 8 predicted proteins | sample NCmetagenome_FD_207641 | JGI IMG/M metagenome (GOLD analysis project Ga0310810, IMG submission 207641) | Soil microbial communities from experimental microcosm in Duke University, North Carolina, United States - NC | ecosystem: Engineered > Artificial ecosystem > Soil microcosm > Unclassified ... | reverse complement strand
AGACCCTCGCGAGCCTGGAATCGCGAGGCGTCGAGCGCCGCTTCGTCACCCTCGACGTCGGTCCGGGGACGTTTCTTCCCGTGCGCGGCGACGACGAATCCACCCACCGGATGCACGCCGAGCGGTACCGGGTTCCCGAGGGCACGGCGGAGGCGGTCAATCGCGCGCGCGCCGCGGGACGCCGCGTCGTGGCGGTGGGGACGACGGTCGTGCGGACGCTGGAGAGCGCCGCCGAGGAGGGGAGGGTGCCCGCCGGGTCGGGGGTGTCCCGTCTGTTCATCCGGCCCCCGTACCGGTTCCAGGTGGTCGACGCTCTGCTCACCAACTTCCATCTGCCGCGCTCGACGCTGCTGATGCTCGTCTCGGCCTTCGCCGGCCGGGAGCACGTCCTGGACGCGTACCGGGCCGCCGTGGCCGAGCGGTACCGCTTCTTCAGCTACGGGGACGCGATGTTCATCGCCGCCGGAGCCGCGCGGTGACCGTCCGCTTCGAGCGACTCCACGCCGACGCGGGCACCCACGCCCGCCGCGGGCGGCTGCACACCCCCCACGGCGCGGTGGAGACGCCGGTGTTCATGCCGGTCGGCACCCAGGCCACGGTGAAGGCAGTGGGGCAGGACGACCTGCGGACCCTCGGCGCGGAGATCCTCCTCGGGAACACCTACCACCTGATGCTCCGGCCGGGGGAAGAGCTGGTCGGCGCGCTCGGGGGCCTGCACCGGTTCATGGCCTGGGACCGGGCGCTCCTCACCGACTCGGGCGGGTTCCAGGTCTACAGCCTCGCCCAGAACAGGAAGATCTCCGAGGAGGGCGCGAGCTTCCAGTCGCACCTCGACGGCAGCCGGTGGCTCCTGACGCCGGAGCGCTCGGTGCAGATCCAGGAGACCCTCGGCGCGGACGTCATCATGGCGTTCGACGAGTGCCCGCCCTCGAAGTCCGCCCGGCGCTACATGGAGGAGAGCCTCGCTCGCACCACCCGCTGGCTGCAGCGCTGCGCGGCTGCGTGGACCCGGGGCAAGAGCGCCCTCTTCGGCATCGTCCAGGGAGGGCTGGACCTCGAGCTTCGGCGCCGTCACATCGAGGAGGTCTGCGCCGTCGAGCTGCCCGGCTATGCGCTCGGCGGCTACTCCGTCGGCGAGCGCCCCGAGGAGATGCACGCCTCGGTCGCGGACGTCGCACCGCTGCTGCCGGCCGACCGGCCCCGCTACCTCATGGGCGTGGGCACGCCGGTGGACCTGGTGCTCGCCGTCGGCGCGGGCGTGGACATGTTCGACTGCGTCCTCCCCACCCGCTGTGCGCGCAACGGCCTGCTCTTCACCCACCAGGGCCGGCTGAACCTCCGGAACGCCACCCACGCCCGGGACGAGCGGGCGCCCGATCCGGACTGCGGCTGCTACACCTGCCGCACCCACTCGCGCGCCTATCTCCGCCACCTCTTCGCCGCGGACGAGCTCCTCGCGCTGCGCCTGGCGACGCTGCACAACCTCCACCACTACCTCGAGCTGATGCGCGGAGCGCGCGCCGCCATCGAGGAGGACCGGTTCGCGGCCTACGCCGAGGACGTCCGGCGTCGGGAGAGCGGACGCGTTCCGACGGACCGTGCACCCTGAGCGGCGGCGAGCGCGACGGGACGGCTCTCCTGGTGGACGACGGTGGCCGAGACGAGCGGGCACAGGAAGGATGACCGGCCTGCGCGGTCCCGGGCGCTCTGGCGGGAAGTTGCCCGGGCCGCGGCGGAGGCCGCTCGCCGCAGCGGCGCGGTGACGGCCTCCTGACCCGAGAAGGGCCAGGTCAGTCCCGCGACGACAGCTCTCCAGCTCGGCAGCGGAGGCCGGAGTCGCTGGCGTTGCACAGTGTGGTCTCGCCGGTCCTACGACCGACCGACCAGCCGGGTGAGACCCGAGCTCGGAGGCGCGGGGCGGCCTCGAGAGCGAGGGGTTCCTGCGCGGGCGCGCACCTGATCAGGCCGCTGGACGGCGCGGCCAGCGGTCCTGAAGCCCAAGAAGCAATAGCAACCAGGGAACGACCCAGCGTGAAGTGCTGACGTGGCCTCGCAGGTTTGGAGGGACAGGAGACGCACTGCCAGTCGCCGAAATTGCTATTGCACCTCGGGGAGGCTCGCGAGGAGCGGTCGAGGATCAGGCGCTGATCGGCTGCGCGATTCGCGCCGGCCGTTCCCCGGTGCGCGTCAGAGGCGCGCGTCCCCCCTCATCGTCGAAGTCGAAGCCTCGTTCACGCGGGATCGCGGCAACCGACGGTGGGCTCCCCCCGAACGAAGCGACTGCGACAACCTGCAGCGGGCGCGAGAAGGCCAGCGAGTTCCCGGTCCGGGCGTCCTCCGCTCGCGCATCACGCCGCTCATCAGGGCAGCCGGCAGCCTGGTGACCCAGGGCGAGATCGCTCTCCCGGGCCCATCGGCTGATCCGCGGACGGCGCGTGAACACGCCCGGACGCCCCGCCGTCTCCCCACTCGACAGAAACTCCCCAGGAATCTCGCCGTCGTCGCCACTGTTGAACGCCCGTTCAGAGGGCCATTTCTGATCCGGTTCTGATCCGGACGGCCGCTCGTGCCCGCTCGCTCAGCCGGGGAGCGACGCACCTTGTCGTCCGGGGCGCCCTCTTGCTAAGGATGCGCGCCCTCTCACGATTCCCCTGTTTCGAGAGGCCCTGACGGAGTCGATCCCCTTGCTCACCCATCAAGTCCTGCTGGCCCAGGTGGCCGGCGGAAGCCCATCGTCTCTCTTCATCTTCATCGCCGGGATGTTCGCGATCATGTACTTCCTCATGATCCGGCCTCAGCAGAAGCAGCTGAAGGAGCACCGGGCACTCCTCGCCAACCTCAAGAAGGGCGACCAGGTGGTGACCCAGGGCGGCATCATCGGCCGCATCTTCCTGATCGACGACAAGGTCGTGCAGATCGAGGTCGCGAGCAACGTGAAGCTTCGGGTGCTGAAGACCTCCGTGCAGTCGGTGATCAAGGACCCCGCGGAGGCCAAGTCCGACGAGGCCAAGGCCGAGAAGGAGTCCAAGTAAATGGGTCGTGGCAACTGGGGCCGGTGGGTCATCATCCTCGCCGTCGCTCTCGGCTCGGTCTGGTACCTCATCCCCACCTACTACTCGTTCTTCGTCCTGCCCAAGGCGCAGCGGAACGACGAGAAGGTGCTCCAGGCGCGACTTCCTCGCTGGGCGCCCAGCGCGAGGCACCGCCTGAACCTCGGGCTGGACCTGCAGGGCGGCATCCACATGGTGATGCGGGTCGACACCCAGACCGCGCTGCAGAAGCGGGTCGAGCGGCGCGGCCTGCAGATCGTGAACTACCTCCGGGACCAGCACATCGAGGGCGTCACCTACACCGCCAATCCCGAGAAGCTCGAGCTCACTCTCAAGGCCCCTGACGCCGCCACCCTGGACAAGGTGGAGAAGGAGCTGAAGGGCTTCGAGGACTTCACCCGGGTGGGCCGGGGCCCCGACGCGCTGACCTACCAGCTGAAGGACACCCAGGTGTCCCGGTTCCGCGAGGACGCGGTGGATCAGGCGATGCTCGTGATTCGCCGTCGCATCGACAAATGGGGCGTGGCCGAGGTCGACGTCCGCAAGATGGGCACCGACTCCATCCAGATCTCGCTCCCCGGCCAGCAGGATCCCGAGGAGGCGAAGAAGCTCATCGGAACGACCGCGCAGCTCGAGTTCCGGATGGTCGACGAGAAGAGTAATTACTTCAGCCAGCTGGTGGCCGGTCATCCGCCGCCGGCGGACTCGGGCATCCGGCTCGTCCGCACCAGCGGGTACGAACAGCTCGAGGGGAAGGACCGCGAGCAGCTGCTCGCCTACGCCCGCCAGAGCGTCGCCGACAATCGCCAGGTCCTGCTCCAGTGCGTGACTGCCCAGGCCCAGGGCGCCAGCTGTGACAGCTACCTCGCGTACCTGGTGGACAAGGCGGTCCCCTTGACCGGCGAGAGCCTGGCCGGCGCGGACGCCAGCCGCAGCCAGACCACGAACGACTTCGAGGTCAACCTCTCCTTCGACACCCAGGGCGGCGTCGAGTTCGGGAAGCTCACCGGAGACAACGTGGGCCGGTACATGGCCATCGTCCTCGACGACAATGTGAACTCGGCTCCCCGCATCAACGAGCGGATTCCCAACGGCCGGGCCCGCATCACGATGGGCCGCGGCGCCGGGAAGACCGACGAGCAGGCGTACCAGGAGGCGAAGAACCTCGAGCTGGTCCTCCGCGCCGGTGCGCTCCCCGCGCCGGTCACCGTCGGGGAGATCCGCCAGGTGGGCGCGAGCCTCGGCGACGAGCTGGTCCGTAAGGGCAGCCTGGCGGCGATCGTCGGGCTGGCCCTGGTGGTCGCCTTCATGGCGGTCTACTACCGGAAGTCCGGGCTGATCGCCGACGTGGCGCTCATCCTCAACGGCCTCCTGATCCTCGCCGGCCTCGCCCTGTTCAACGCGACGCTCACGCTTCCGGGCATCGCCGGCTTCGTCCTCACGCTGGGCATCGCGGTGGACGCCAACGTCCTCATCAACGAGCGGGTTCGCGAGGAGCTGGCGGCCGGCAAGAGCCCCCGCGCCGCGGTGGACCAGGGGTACGACCGGGCGTTCTGGACCATCTTCGACGCCCACGTCACCACCCTGATCGCGGGGTTCATCCTCCTCTCCACGGGGACCGGTCCGGTGCGCGGGTTCGCCACGTCCCTGATCATCGGTCTGGTGGCCTCGCTCTTCACCTCGATCGTCGTGACCCGGGCGATCACCACCTATTTCGTCCACGGGCGCGGCGCCCAGGTCTCGGTCTGACGATGCAGATCCTCAAGCACAAGACGAACATCGACTTCATCGGAAAGCGGAAGCCCGCGCTGTTCATCAGCACGGTGCTCAACCTCGCGATCCTGGTGGGCATCGCCATCTTTGGCTTCAACTTCGGCGTCGACTTCGCCGGCGGCACCGTGGTCGAGCTCAAGTTCGACCACCCCATCCGCGCCGACGAGGTCCGCGCGCGCGCCGAGAAGGCACAGCTGCACGACGTCAGCGTCCAGGGCATCGGCAGCTCGAGCGACAACAGCTACCTCCTCCGCCTCGGCGGCGTGACCCAGCTGACGCAGGAAAGCGCCGTCACCGCCAAGCAGGCCCTGGAGGCGCTGGGGGGCGTCACCGCCTTCCACGCCGACGTCCAGAACGGCCTCATCAACTTTCGCACCGCGAAGAAGGTGGACACCGAGAAGGTGAAGGAGGTCGTCTCGGGCGCCGGCACCGGGGTGAAGGAGGTCCGCTCCCTCGGCACCGCTCAGGGCGGCGGCGAGGACTACCAGGTGGTGGCCTCGGGCATGGCCGACCGGATCACCTCCGCCATGGCGAAGGGGCTGGCGAAGCCGGACTTCAGGGTGCAGCGGATCGACTACGTCGGTCCCCAGGTCGGAAACCAGCTGCGGAACAAGGGCATCGCTGCGCTGCTCTACGCGATGCTCGCCATCCTCGTGTACGTGGCGTTCCGCTTCGATTTCAAGTTCGGACCGGGGGCGCTGCTGGCCATGGTCCACGACGTCATCATGGTGAGCGGCTACTACCTCGTGTCTCGCCGCGAGTTCAATCTCACGTCGATCGCGGTGCTCCTGACCATCACCGGCTACTCGATCAACGACACCATCGTCATCTACGACCGGATCCGCGAGGAGATGGCCCGGTACAAGGGCAAGCCGCTCCCGGAGATCATCAACATCGCGGTCAACGACACGCTGTCCCGCACCATCCTCACCTCCGGCGTCACGGCGCTCTCCCTCGTCGGTCTGCTCATCTTCGGGGTGGGGGAGATCTGGGACTTCGCGATGGCGATGCTGGTGGGCATCATCGTCGGCACCTACTCCAGCGTGTACATCGCGAGCCCCCTGACCATCTGGCTCGACGAGCGCGCCGCGCGAAAGAAGGCGCACGGCAGCGCGATGAAGGTCCGCCCCGCCTGAGACGACCCCCGGCGGTGTGCCGGTCTCCCGTGCGCGGCCGGCATCCGCGGCCTCCCGCTTGACCGCAGGCCCCGGTCCCGGAAACGCTTCGGTTCATGCCGGACGGCGGCCGCCCCATGATCGTCGCCGGGCTCTTCGCCCGGTTGCTCGACGTCGCGAATCGCTGCGGTCTGGATCGGTCACAGATCCTGGGTGAGCTCGGCATCGAGGGAGCGGCGCTCGAGGACCGGGACAACCGCCTGCCGGTGGAGACCTTCGCCCGCTTCTGGAACCTGATCGCTGCGCGCTGTCCCGACCGCGCCCTGGCCCTCGACTGGATCGCGACCTTCAGGATCACCGACGCGGGGTTGATGGGCTACCTCATCTCCCATCTCAGGACGGTGCGTGAGGCCGCGGAGACCATGGGACGGTTCGGGCGCGTGGTGAACGAGGCAGCCGCCCCGGCGCTGGTGGAGGAGCCGGTCACCTCGCGCATCCGCTACGGCCTAGCGCCCGTGTTCCTCGCGACCCAGCAAGCTCCGGAGGCGATGCTGGTCAGTCTGACCGCGTTCCTTCGCGGGGTGGCGGGGTCGGAGTTTGCGCCGGTCGCGGTCCGCGTGCCCTATCCGGCGACGAGGCGGACCCCGGCCCTGGAGAAGTTCTTCGGGAGCACCGTCCATCACGAGGCCGGTGAAGTTTCGCTGGAGTTCGCGACCGAGGTCCTCGATCGCCCCCTCCCGGGCGCGGACCCCGTGCTGGCCGCCTACCTCCGCCGGCAGGTCCAGGAGGTGGTGCAGCAGATCCACGCACCCAACGCCGTCAGCCAGGAGTGTGCGCGGCGCGTCGCCGAGCGTCTCGGCTCGGGCGAGCCCTCCCAGGCGCTCATCGCCAAGCAGATGGGGATGAGCGAGCGCACCCTGCAGCGGAGGCTGCAGGCGGAGGGGACCAGCTTCAACGAGCTGCTGGAGCAGGCCCGGCGCACCATCGCCTGCTCCTACCTCGCCGACCGCAAGCTGGCCGCGTACGAGGTGTCCTTCCTCCTCGGGTACGCGGAGCCTGCGACCTTCTTCCGCGCGTTCAAGCGATGGACCGGGAAGACCCCGCTCGAGTACCGGGCCTCTCTCGCCTGATTCCGAAGCGAGGCGCCTTGACCCGGGCCCCCCGGCTCCGGGAACGTTGGAGCATGGCCGACGCGGGGCACCTCACCGTCGTCGCGGGTCTGGTCGCCCGTGCAATCCACACCGCGGTGTCCTGCGGGCTGGATCGGAACTCCCTCCTCGCCGAGCTGGGGGTCGATCCCGGAGCCTTCGAGGACCGCGACGGGCGGCTTCCAGCGGAGACCTTCGCCCGGACCTGGCATCTCATGGCGAGCCAGCTGCCGGGCCGCGTGCTGGCTCTCGACTGGATCACCTCCTGGAAGGTCACCGACACCGGGATCCTCGGCTACGTCCTCCTGCAGCTGGAGACGGTGGAGGAGGCGATGCAGGCGGCCATCCGCTACTCGCACCTCGTCAACCAGGGCGCGCAGGCGAGGCTCCGGCGGGCCTCGCCCACCTCGCGGATGGGATTCGAGCTGGCGCCGATGTTCCTCCCCACCCAGCTGCCCGAGGCGATGCTGGCCGGGATGGTGCTGCTCCTCCGCACCGCCGTGGATCCGGCGTTCAAGCCAGTCGCCGTCCGGTTCCTGCATCCGGCGACTGCGCGAACCCCGGCGCTGGAGAGGTACTTCGGCGCCCCCATCCTGCACGACGCCGGGGAGACCTCGATCGAGGTCCAGACCGAGCTGCTCGATCGACCGCTGCCGAATGCCGACCCGGTCCTGGCCGGGTACCTCCGAAAGCAAGCGGATCTGGTCCTGGAGCGGCTGGCCACACCCAAGGCGGTGAGCCGCGAGTGCGCGCGGCACATCGCCGAGCGCCTGGGCTCCGGAGAGCCGTCGCAGACCAGCATCGCCAAGCAGATGGGGATGAGCGAGCGAACGCTCCAGCGGCGACTGGCGGCCGAGGGCTCCACCTTCAACGAGCTCCTCGAGGACGCCCGCCGGACCATCGCCTGTGCCTACCTGGCCGACCGGAAGCTCGCCGCCTACGAGGTATCGTTCCTGCTCGGGTACCGTGAGCCGGCGACCTTCTTCCGCGCCTTCAAGCGCTGGACCGGAAAGACTCCCCAGCAGTATCGCGCCACGGCGCTCACCGCCTGATCGCCCCCGTGGCGCCGGAAGCCACTCAACTGGCGGACGCTGCCACTGTGCCGGCCGCACCCGCCGCACATCCTTCCTCCTGCCCGCCATCGTCGGCGGATCGAAAGGAGAGCGTCGTGGATCTGTCGGGTCAGTCCGCCGAAGCGAGCCTCACCGTCCAGCAGAGCGACACCGCGGAGGCGATCGGCCTCGGCGAGCAGGACGCGTTCCCCGCGGTCCTTGCCACCTCGCGCATGGTGGCCCTCATGGAGATCGCCGCTGCCCGGCTGATGCGTCCCCTCCTGAACGAGGGCGAGCTCTCCGTCGGGGTCTCGATCGACGTGCGCCACGGAGCGGCCACGCCCGTGGGCTACCGGGTCCGGGCCGTCGCGGCCTACCTCGGTCGGGAAGGAAAGCTCCACCGGTTCAAGGTGGAGGCCTTCGACGGCGCCGGGCCCATCGGCTCGGGTGAGCACCTCCGCGCCATCGTGAGCACCGAGCGGCTCCTGGGCGGCGCCCGCCGCCGTCTCGAGGGGTCCCGCGGCTGAGGCTCAGGCGGCGAGATCCATCGCCGCCGAGCCCTCGCTCACCGTCGAGGGCCCCCGCGTCCGGACGACGGGGGTCGCTGCGGAGAGCGCCAGGTAGCGGCGGTGAATCATCAGCGCAACGCCGATCCAGACGACGCAGAGGACCAGGTCCACCCGGGTGAAGACCCGCGTGCTCCAGCCGAGATGGCTGCCCGCCCAGATCGCCCCGGCGGCGAGTGCATCCCCTGCGCGCATCAGGAAGGCGTCGATGAAGGCCTTCGCCTTGTACTTCGCCTCGCGGGAGGTCACGAGGTACAGCGCGTTCCCCGCCGTGTTCTGCAGCGAGTAGTCGACCCCGTTCTCCACCACCTTCGCGCCCCGGACCAGCGCCAGCACGGGAAGGCACGCCATGAAGAGGTTGCCCCCGAGCGCGACGACGGGCAGCACCAGGAGCGCCCGGCCGACCCCCAGATGGCGGATGATCCGCGAGGCCACGAAGAGCTGGCAGAGGACGCCGAGCACGTTCACGGCGCCGAAGTACTCGGCCTTGAACTCCGAGATGTACCGGGCGGCCGACATGCCGGCCGCCGCCGCCAGCTGAGGCGCCGAGGCGACCAGGGTGCGGTCGAGGACGTACTCGCCGGTGCTGTTCACCCAGTTGCGGAGCAAGGACAGCACGCCGATGAGCAGGAGATAGCGGTCGCGCAGCAGCAGCTGCAGGCCGCTCTCGTCTCCCAGCGGGCCAGCGCTCCCCTCCGTTCCGGCGTCGGCCTGGACCGAGGGGAGCCGGCCGTTGACCCAGGCGAAGAGCCCGAGACAGACCATGAGCAGCCCCGCGGCGCAGAGCATCAGCTCGCCCGGCCCGAGGAGCCGCGCCAGCGCCCGGCCCAGGCCGGCCCCGGCGACGGCGCCCAGCGAGCTTCCGGCTCCGAGGACGGCGAAGAGACGCTTGCCCTGCTCCGGCCGGTAGACGTCGTTGGCGAAGCTCCAGAACGACGCCAGGACGGTGACGCTGAAGATGCCCACCCAGAGGTAGAAGGGAACGCCCACCGCGAGGCCACCCCGCACCGCGAGGGAGAACAGCACCAGGTTCGCGGCGAAGAAGCCGAGCACCGCCGCGAGGAGCGCCATCCGTCCCAGCCGGGTGGCGAGCGCGTCGTATCCCTTCAAGACGGCGATCAGGAGCACGGCCTGGCCGGCGGCCGCGTACGCCTTCACCTCGGCTCCGCCGCCGAGCAGGATGAGTGGCTCCCGCGCGACCTTGAGCAGGTAGTACGCGGTCAGCAGGAGGAAGACGGTCAGGGCGAGGGTCAAGGCCATCCCGGCCTCTCCGGGGCGGACCTCGGCCACGGCAGACAGCCAGCTCCCCGAGGGGCGCAGCCGGTTCGAGCCGCCACGACGGCTGAAGGGGAGAAGGGAAGCGGTGGTGGAGCGCATGATGGGCGCGAGGATGCGTCGCGCGCCCCGCGCGGACGATGACCGCCGGCGCCGGAGAAGTGGCTTCGGACGCCAGCGCGGGTGACGTCTCGATCGGACTCGCTGCGTCATCGACCGGCGTGGCGCTCGAGGTCACTCCGGTGGCGTCCAAGGTCACGCCGCGGTGCGGCTGTCGGGCGGGAACAGTTTTCTGTCGTCCGCCGTCATCGTGCGCCGCCGCGTGCGCAGGCACCTTGCGCGCGCCGTGAGACCTGCATCCTCCACAGCGCTCCGCTTCACCGCCGCCCAGGCCTCGCTGGTCGCGGCATCGGTCGTGCTCGAGTGCAGCCGCGACTGTCTGCTCCTCGCGCGCTTCGCTCCCACCGGTCTGCCCGCGATGTACCTGGCCATCACCGGCCTCGTGCTCCTGACCGGCCTGCTCCAGTCGCGAGTGGGAGCGTTCGCTTCCCGGCGCCTTCCCTTGCTGCTCGCCGGCGCAGGCGTGGTGACCCTCGTCCTCTGGCGCATGCCTTCCGGCGGAGTCGGCCTGATCGCCGCCCTGTCCAGCTTCAGCGCGCTCTTCTCGGCTCTCCTCTTCGTCCAGCTCTCGCTCCGCGCCGATGCCAGCGGCTGGAGCGAACGCCCGAGGACCTTCTCCCTCCTCGCCGCGGGAGGTCCCATCGGGGCGATGCTCGGGGCGGGAGCCGCGCGCCTCGTCCTGCTCGTCGGCTCACCCCACGCGTTGATGCCCCTCTCCGCCGGGCTGTCCTTCACCGCGGCGATCCTGGTGGCCGGGTTGCCCGCGAACGCGGCCCGCGCGGCGGAGCTCTCGCCCGGGAACTCGGCGCTCGTGGGTCGGGACGAGCTCCGCTCGGTGGGCAAGGCGCTCGCCCGGGACCGGGCGGTCCGTCCACTCCTGGCGCTGGTCATGCTCACCGCGATGGCCGGAGCGCTGGCCGACTTCCTCTTCAAGCAGCGGCTCGTGTCCGAGCTCCCGTTCCGGTCCATCCCACCGCTGCTGGTGACTGCACGGATGGGTCAGGCCGTGCTCGCCCTGGTCCTGCAGATCGTCGCGACCCGCTGGCTGCTCCGGACGTCGGGCGTGGTCCGGGGACTGGTGCTGCTCCCGGCAGGCTTGTTTCTCGTCTCACAGGGGATGAGCGTCGGAGCAGAGCTCTCGATCTGTCTGCTCGCGCGGGTGCTGGAGGGAGGCCTCCGGCGATCGCTGGAGGTGGGGAGCGCCGGAGCCATCCTGAAGCGTGACCAGGGTGCCCGCCG
>Ga0310810_10009319_pt1 | contig 11338 bp, 24 predicted proteins | sample NCmetagenome_FD_207641 | JGI IMG/M metagenome (GOLD analysis project Ga0310810, IMG submission 207641) | Soil microbial communities from experimental microcosm in Duke University, North Carolina, United States - NC | ecosystem: Engineered > Artificial ecosystem > Soil microcosm > Unclassified ... | reverse complement strand
AGGAAGGGGGATTTAAATGGGTGGCTTAACAGATGTTATCGAAACTAAAATACTGCCTGTGGTATCTAAAGTTGCGCCTCTACTCGGAAGCGTCTTGGGTACTCCTCTCGCTGGGGTTGCTATTAGTCTTATGTCACAGGCTTTTGGCGTCAATCCTAGTGACCTTAACGCACTTAATAATGCGATTTCAGAATCACCAGAGGCGGCTATTAAACTTAAAACTCTTGAGTATGAACACGCCGAAACCCTCGCCAAAATAGCATCAACCGACTATGACACTGAGGTAGAAGATCGCAAAGACGCTCGCGAGCTTGCCAAGACGGTTGACTACAAAGATTTCCTGCGTCATATGGCCTACATTGTCACCGCTGGTTTCTTTTGTGCGTTGCTACTTCTCTTTTGTCCAATCCCTATCAACCCGCAAGGACGAGAACTATTATCAATGCTGGTCGGTATGTTAGTATCAAAATGGCAAACGATAATTGACTTTTTCTATGGTTCTTCACGGAGTAGGCAAGGAGGCTTAAAATGAACGAATATGGAGGTATCAACATGATGTTAAGTAACTCAAACGGCAAGATGGGAAACAAAGCGTCACCTAGACAGGGCGCGGCAAAAGGTCAAGGGGCTGGAATGGGCGGCTGCAATATGGGGTCGGTTAATAAAGCACTTGGTCAAATCAAAGGGGCTGCTAAGGCTTCTTACTCAATGGGTGCTGGTTCTCAGCGCGGTAAAAAGTGAAACCAGGGGCTTTAAGCCCCTAGTTTGTATGGAAACACTGCACCGTTTATTTTGTTTTCCTCACTAATGTAGTAAACGGTGTATGTGAAATTTTCTTTGTTCTTGATGATGATGTGATGTACTTCAATCTTGCCATTTATGCCGCTTTCCCTTGCGCGGGTCACGGCTTTGTTAACTTCCATAAACCCTTTGAAGCTTAACTTAATGGCATCATTTTTTTGAATATATGTGATTTCCTTCATTCTCCTAGTCCTTTTCTTCATGGTTAAGCCCGTGTAAACACGTGGTAATCGCCGTTGACTTCAAAATCAATGAAATCATCAATGAATAAATCGCGGGCTACAGCTTCCCAATCGGTGTGATACAGGATGATTTGCGGCACATTTGATAAGTCGTGAGTTTCTTCAATGAATGATTGTGCGAAGTCGGCTAAACTACGATGCGAGCCGTGATAATTGTCCTCTAACATTTCCTTTGCTTGGTCGAGATCATTACCGTAATAACTCAGAACCTCGGTACCAAGCTCGCCGTGTTCCTCTACAAACTCGGCCAATTCTGCGACTTTTTCGATGTTTTCCATTTCTGAGATGGAGATAGAACCGAAATTTTCGTAGTCGTGAATTGCCCATTCTTCGGCGTTTTTAATAGGTGAGGTGGCTAATACTTTCTTGATACCATCCCAAATATGCTCAACACCTTTGTTTGCTTCGATATAATCGCCGTGCAATTTACCATTGTTGTAAGCTGCTAAACAAGCGACATAGATTTTTGGTGATTCAGTCATGATAATTTTCCTTAGTGAGTGCTTTAAGACAAATCAAGTCTAACACTATGAGAAATCAAAGTCAACACTCAGAGAAATAATAATTAACGGGCTAACTTGTTACATTTAGAGTGATTTAGCCCCATGACTAAATTTAGAGATTTGTGATAGGGGACTCGATGCGACATACTAGATACAAATTTGCAAAGGAATTGCAGAATGAATAAGCCCAAGAAGGGAAAACCTTTTGAGTACACACAAGAGAAGCACGATAAAATCATTGCTTCTATTAAGCGAAACTTGCCTTACGAGGCCGCGGCGTGGTCTGCGCGTATTTGTGAAAGAACCCTCTATTATTGGATTGAGAGTGGTAGAAATGACTTTAAAGAGGGAAACGATACAGTTTTTGCACAATTATTGCAGGATATACTAGAAACTGAGGCCGAGAAGATGGGGGAACACTTAGACGCGATCGAAGGTGGTCACATTGCTTGGCGTGGTAGGCTTGCAATTCTTGAGCGAAGATGGCGAAAATTCTTTGGTGCTGACGCTGGCATCATTCAAGAACTACTGGAATTGATTACAAAATTGAAGGAAGATATTGCTAATCTAAAAGCCAACCAAGGAAAGGGGATTGTCAATGGCTGAAAAATGGATTCAAAAGGCTATCAAGAAACCTGGCGCACTCCGTAAGGAGTTAGGCGTTAAGAAAGGCAAGAAAATACCCGCTAAGAAATTAAATGCTGCTGCCAAGAAAGGCGGCAAGATCGGTCAACGCGCACGTTTAGCAAAGACGCTAAAGAAGATGCGAAAGAAGAAATAAGGATTTTTCAACTGTAAAAACTAAGGAGCTACAATGTCAGAGGTAAATGAGAACGCAGCCGTTAACGATTTTGCACAAGAACCACAAGCGGAAGCGCAGCAAGAAGCACCACAACAACCCGCTCAACCCACTCAAGCCGACATTATGAATTTCTTGCAAGCCAAGAATCAGATGATTCAACAATTGAATATCAACTACAAAGCTTTCATTGATTCCTTGCGTACATTCCCTGTGATGCAAGGTGCGTTGCAATTAGCAATGCAACACATGGAAACTGGCCTAGTCTGGATGGAAAAAGGAATTAGCCTTGTGCCATTCCAAAACATCCCCCAACCGCCGGTGTCTCCTAGTCAACCGCAAGCAGCGGAAAGCGCACCAGAAAGCCAACCAGAAAGCGATCAAGCTAATCCAGAAACGAATTGCGACCAGTCAAAAGAAGTTGCTTAAGGCTCTCAATGATTCCGCATGAGTATTTTGAGAAGGTGAAGAAGTATTTTAACGGTGATGACGCTAAAACTTGGGATTGGTTCAAGACAACTAACCCAAGATTAGGTATGTTGTCACCGCTAAATGCTATCAAACTCGGCAAAGAAAAAAGAGTCATGCAGATTATAGACGGTGGTTTATCAGGGTATTTCCCTTAAGGATTTAAAATGTCAGGCTGTCACGTTCCTTTCGAATGTCACTGTAAGTGTCATGTCAATAGAGTTGATCATTGTGAAAACTGTTTAGCTATCCAAAATATTTATAGGGCAATAGAAACGCTTAACACAAAGGTCAATGCTACTCAGCATCATCTAGGCGTGATTGAGAATTGGTATCATTGCTTAGAGCGAGATCAAACTATTCCGAATCTTTCCAGCCGATTAATGGCGCTTGAGCAATATACTCAGTATTTGCGTCATTCAATTGATGAAACAAAAGAATCAATAGTTCAGGTAGAAATTACCTCTAAGCTTCCGTCAATTGCTCAATTGAATAAAATCACCTTTGATGAGCTTGAAAAGGTTAGTAAGTTTATGGCTGAGAATGGCAAGGCAGCCGAAGAATTGCTAGGTGCTGGCAAGATTCTAGTTGTGGGGCAATCAAACCCAAACTTAAACGGTATCTATGAGCGTCCTAAACAAGAACATCCCTCACGTCAACATCTTGAGAAGTGTCTACACGAAAAGAATCTGCGTATTAAATCCCTTGAGGAAGAAATACAACGCTGTAAGAACGAGATAAACGGGGCGATTATCAATGATCGTATGTCGCGTTCTGAGAACACAAAACTAAAACGCCAGGTAGAAAGCTTGCTTGATCAGCTAAAAAGTTATGGAACGGCTAACGCTGGCGCTATCAATAAATGCTGTCCAGACGCTCCGCATGTAGGGGGTTGCAATGACCGTCAAAAGACTAACTACTAAAGATGGTGACGCTTACATCATTATGATTATTTATCGTGAGGCTAAGAAACATCCTCATGATGGACAGTGGCGAAAGTTTGATGGGAATATCCGCTACAAAGATCGTGAGTATCATATCACCGCTGATTTTGTGTTGCGTGATGCGTTCTTTACGTATCGTAATCTCGAAGTCACAGCCGTTGAGCGCAGCATCATAACTTTGAATTAAGGTATGAAACAATTGGAACTACAAGGCGTCAGGATGTTTGAGTTTGACGGCACTAGACGTGGCTTTGATTTGATGATGCTTAGAATGTTTCCGTATCACAATTGGGCGTTCATGGTGTCATGGGTGGATGAGAAATTTAATCAATGTCATACGTTTAAAGGGATTGTTATGTTAAACGAATCGGGATTGATATTGCGAAAGGGTGACTGGTATCACGTTTAATTAATGGAGAAAATTGTAATGGAATATAATTTTAGTTCGATAAGTGTTGACGCTATTGCTGACGTTGAAAAGAAAATGAATAAGGCTTGTATTAATGTTGTTGACGACATTAATAACTTTCTGTTGATACTGAATAGCAAACAAATCTCAGACAAGAAAGGCGAATTAAATACCGTGATCATGGATATATTCAGAGATCAAATTAAAACTACGTTGCTTCAATTCACCGAGACAATGAATAAGGTTCAAAGGGCATTAGCACAATACCTATGACTAAGACTTATCACATTGCGGCCTATGGAATATTTTATTGTCATAAGTGTAAGCGGACGATGAAGAAACCCGTTGCTATAAACTTCCATTATAAATCCGTTTGGTGGCACGCAGAGTCAGGTAGCTACAGTCATAAGCATGGCAAGGTTAGTTATTTATTGCAGAGGTTGGAATGAATGATCAGGAAATGATTTATGGTTGTGACCATTGCCGAGCGCCTTTGTTTGCTGTCAAGTTGCCGGTGAGAGCGATCACAATACCAGTTAAGAATTTGTGTGAGACATGCTATCAAGAGTTATACGAAGCAGCGTGGCGTTATAAGGAACTATCAAAGTGACAGATGAACCAGAATATGTTTCAACGCATGATCGTGTGAAAGAAAAAGCAATGTCAGAGTTTGCCGAAACAATGGGTGGTGCGAAGATTGCGCCGGTCAAGGTTCGCGAACAACCAAAGACAACCGAGCTTGAGGATATACGAAGGTCGCAAAAGTATATTCTCGATAAGTTGTCGAGCATGGATAGGTTCTTGCGTGGTTCACAATTTCGTTATGGTCACAAGATCATGGACGGAGAAGCTTATAAACACGAAGTTATTAAGCAATTCCTTCAAGATATGCGAGCAGGGAAATACACGCAAGACGATATTAAACTATTAGAGCAGGATAATTTCACAGCTAAGGAAAGCGAATGAAAAACGTTTTGATCATCGACACAGAAACCACCGGCTTACATCCAGACAAGGGCGATAAGATCATTGAGATTGGGGCAATGTTATTTAACGTTGAGCATCGAGTAGTATTGCAAAACTTTTCAACCTTCTTGCCTTGTGAAACAAATCCCGTGGAACATATCAATAATATTAAAGCCGAATGGACAAAGTGCAGCCCTAACACTCATTCAGCATTGAGCTTTTTAAAAGATATGGCTAAGAACGCTCAAGCGTTTGTCGCTCACAATGCAGAGTTTGATAAGAAGTTTTTGCAGACGGTGAAAGAGTTAGACGGGGAATTTTGGTCTAAGCGTTGGATATGTACTAAGGCTGACTTTAAATGGCCGGTAGCATTGTTTCGTAATCGACTACAAGACGTTTGTTTTGCAATGGGTGTGCCTTATGCTGACGCTCATCGAGCATTGATTGATTGTCATTTCCTAGCGTTGTGCTTCTCAAAGGTTGATGACTTGGAGCATAGATTGATCTCGGCTAATCGTACTCAATTTGGCGCAGGGAAAAATTATCGCTAATGTCAATATGGAGAGGTGATGTTTTTCAAGCGCAGTCACTTGCGGAAGCAATATTTATGTACGCACACATTGATTGTGAGGCTACATTTTATTGGGTGCCGCATCTTGATCAATGGCATTTTTATTTCAAGACGAGATTTAAATACCTGAGTATCAATGAGAAGTTTGACTTTGATAATAAATTTTGTCGAGACTTTGAAGAATTGGCGACTATATTTAAAGAGATGCGAGAGACAATTGCCAGAGAATATAATTATTACTTTAATGCGATATGGTGCTAAATGAGAATATCAGTATTACGTTCTGATAACTTGGTGTTTATGGATTTGACGCCTGAGAATCAAGCCGAGGTGTTTCACTTGGAAGGAATTAAAAAGGCTTGCGAAGGTGCTAAAGTCATCCATAGTGAAAGCAGACAGTGGAGTATTGAGGGGTTGAGAATATTGCTTATGCCACAGGTGAAGAATGAGGCGTGATACTAAATGCTTAGGCACATTGCCGGAAGGTTACGAGTACAAGGCTTTCAATGTGGATGGCGTCATTAAGATATTGGGCATACATCCCGATAAGAAACCGATAGGCGCAATCGTAAACGGTGATAAGCTAGACTTTAAAGAGTTAGAACCAGAGTATATGGCCGACAATACTAGGTTGCCGGATAATAGACCCGAATGAGCGGAGCTACGCAAGAGGTCGGGAGTAAAACCGTATATCACTGCGGGAAGATAGGCCACCAATTTAAGGTGATTAATGTTTATGCAAGAGCTAGAAGATTTGATTGACGAGCATTGTAGAGAGATAGACGAATTTGCCAAGGTAGAGTTAACGCCAGGAACGCCGATACATACCTTTCAGCAATCAATGATTGCCAATGTGAAACGATACCGAGCCGCTAAGCTTAAGGACGAGCATGATAGCGATATTCCTTTTTTACAACCAGTCGAACGGGGTGCAAGCGAGGTTAGCTTTTAGCAAAACCTTCAAGCATTGTAATATAATTACCTACGATGGCGATTATTGGGTAAACTATGAACTAGATTCTTATGGTGTCCACACCAGAGTATTGGAAGTCAAGGAGGGTGTGGCACTGATTCGCGGCCTAAAGATCATCAAGGAATTGGTGGCGATGGTCGTAGTGTGGATTGACAAGCGAGCGCGTTTCGGTTGGAAACCTTGGTGGGTTCGTTCGTGTAATGAGTATAATAGGTACGTAGGAGCCGTTGACATTGGCTTTACGTTCAACCCTCGTCATTTATTTAGCAAGCTGCTAAAGTATGACAAGAAAAGGAATTTCGAGATATTACAGCTATGGAGGCGGTGATATGGGTTTATTCGGTGGGGATGATAACGACAATCCCGCGCAAGATAGAGCTAATCAGTTAGTTGAAGAACAGATAAACCAAAACAAAGCCGAGCTTGAGCAAAAGCGTCAGAGCTTGGTTTCTCAACGTATGAACATTATTAAATCCCAAGGTGCTGAAACCTGGTCGCCTGATCGTGGAGCCGCGTATAGTGGCAACGATGCGACGACAAAACCCTCGTTTCCTCAAGGTGGAGGATGGTTTGGTGGTTTTGCAAGGTCGGCAATGGGCGCTGTGACAGGTGATCAAAAGAAATAGTTTAACGTCAAGGATGGCGATAAATGGAAATGGAAACTAAAGCGCAATTGCAAGAAAGATTCCTGGAAGCACGGGCTTATAAAGACCGATGGCTTGCTCTATACAAAGAGCTATATTTCTATGTCATCCCCGACCGTGATGCCTTCAATATCAAATTCAATTATACCGATACGGGTAAACCTGTTACCAATCAGATTTGGGATAACACGGCGATGCTTGCCGCGTATCAGAGAGCGAATGATTTACATGGGTTGTTATTGCCGAAAGACCGAGTGTGGGGCAAACTAGTCCTTGACCCACATCTATATCCAAAGAAGTTGATCGAACAAGCTCAAGTTTTAATGGATGAAATCAATGATCGAATTTTCTTCTATCTTAACGAGTCTAACATTTCGCGTGTCGTTAGCTCTAGTAATCTTGACCTCGTGGGCGGTACTGGTGCTATATGGGTCGAGTCTATTGACGATGAAACGCCTTTATATTTTCGTTCTATTCCTGCTGTTGCTTTGTATATTGAATATAGCACTGATGATCTTATCAATACCTGTTGGTATGCATCAAAGAAAACAGGTCGAGCAATCTTGCAAGACTTTCCCATGTACCAAGGAAAGCAATTACAAAACCTAAAAGATAATCCTAACGATACTTACATTGTTAACTATGGTCAGATTCGACTAGGCCAAGATCAATATTATATTTATGCGTTCCTCGATGATGACCCATTGGTCGTATTGTGGGAGCGTTACTCTACCTATCAACAAATCATTGTGTACCGTGATCGTGTTAGACCAGGTGAAGCGGAAGGTCGTGGGGTAGGCACAGACTTACTACCGACAATTCGTGATCTCAATAGGCTGTGTGAGTACAGCATGAAGAACATGGCGTTCAAAGCGAACCCACCAATGTTCTACGATGCGGGTACATACTTCAATCCATACTCAATACGCCAATGGTCGGGCGCGATGATAGCTCGACAACCTGGTGGACGCAATCCACTAGAAGCATTGCAGATGCCAGACCATCCCGATGTACTGCAACGTATCATGCACATGCAGGAAGTTATTATGAAAGGCTTTCAAGTTGACCCATTAGGTGAAATCAATTCGCCTGTGAAGTCAGCTACCGAAGTCTCGATACGTGAGAACCGCGCTCAACGAACTAGCGCCACTGATATTAGTCGTTTGATAAACGAACTGCCGAAGCAAATCTTCGATATTGCCGCTAAGATTCTAAACGAGCGTGGATTGCTCACCGAGAAACGCCAGCAAATACCAGGCTTCTCAACCAAGAAATTAAAATTCGATTACGTGTCACCTCTGTACGATCTTCAAAACCAAGAGGACATCAATCACTTCGTAGGAAACCTACAGATCAAGCAACAATTCTTTGGAGAAGGTGCGGCCATTGCAACTGTTGATTTGTTCCAGGCTAATAAATTCTTAACGAAGAAATTTAATTTACCCACCAACCTATTTGCTACAGATGATCAGTTACGAGAGTTCATGCAAGGATTAATGCAGAAATCTCAAGAGGGTCAGTTACCGGCTCCGTCTACTGGTGCATCACCTGTCAAATTACCAGAAGCACCAGGAGTCACAATTTAATATGAGAGTCGAAGAACTATTAGCCTCAAAGCGTATTTCAAAAGAGATGTATGACGACTACGTTTTATTTGGTTGCTCAGATTTGGGCAAGCAATGGGTTGATAGAATGGTTCTCATGACGTTTATGGACGAGCCTAGCCCTGACAATTGTAAGGGTACGGCATTTGCCTACATGGATGGTAGGCGTTCATTGTTAAGAAACATCAAGCAGCTAATACATGACATTAACCAGATGATTAAGGAAATTCCCGATGACGAGCGAAACTCCGAACCCGAATGAGGGCGGCGAAAAGTTATATGCTGGAAAGTTTAAGACCGTAGAAGAATTGGAAGCAGGATATAAAAACTCTCTGCCTACATTTCAAGAAAACGAAACCCTTAAAAAGAAATTGGAAGATGTGACCAAAGTGCCTGATGAGTATATGACGCCGAGTGATGTTGCCTTGCATGAGGCTGACATTGCTCAGATTAAATTACTTGCCAAGAATAGCGGCTTGACTCAAGCGCAATATGACAAGCTTGCTCGTGAAACCAATGCGAGAACACAGGCTAACGTTCAATCGTTTGAAGCTGCCAAGAAGGAATTAGGGGCTGACAAACTAAACATGATTCAAGATTTCGTTAAGAAGCAATACGGTGACAAGGTGAGCGATGCGTTAATGAAAAGCGTTATCACCAACAAAGAATTGCGTGAGGAAATTTTAAACCAACGCCAAGCAGCATTGAACAGTGCGGCACCTGGTATGGGTCGTGCGGGTGGGGCTGGTACTTATGCCGTAACTCAGAAAGATGTGATGACCGCTCGTGATGAGATGAACAAGTGCCGAGGTAAGGCGCGAGTCGAAGCTCAGAAACGTTATATCGCTATGCAGCACCAATACGCTCACCAGAATAAGGGTTGACGAACGAAGCGGGCTAGGACTAGAATTAATCTATCTTAGGACAAGCCCGCTATCTGCGATAACCTTCGTCCTCAAGGTCAAGAACAATGTCAGCCGGTCATTAGGCCATAACCTGATAGTTGATCAATAGACGTTTTGCGTCCGCGCAAAACATGTTGAACACTATCGGGAGATGTCAGGATGACAGACCAAATAGATTTGGCAACGGCGTCACAATTGTTTGACACCGAAGTCACAATTAAATATCAGAACAAACAATTCTTAGCCAACACCATTGAAGAACGCCACGGCACCACTGGTGAGGCTACCAACGTACCCGTTTCAGACATCATCGAAATGGAGTCACAAACTTTCGCACCGGCTGACATTCCAGTCACGCCAGTAAATCCAACTAACGTCATGATCGTGCCTTACAACTACGCACTCAAGACCGTTATTGGTGGTGGCGAAAAAACCCTATTCGCGTATGACAAGATCGTAGATCACGCCAAGCTGCACGGTTTAGCCGCTGCACGTATGGTGGACTACATCAAAATCAATGCGCTTTTCAGCTACAGTGGTTTCGGCAGTATCTTTACTGTTGACGCTACCGTAGGGGCTAACACAGGGATGAATGAGGGGAAACTCGCTCAGGCATTGAGCTACCTTGAGGATCAAGGCGTGGACGTTATGGAAAACTCCACCTCTCTTTGGCTTCCTGCTATCACCAAGCAGTCAATGTTAGCAGACGACCGTGTGGTCAATCTGTTCTACAACGACAAGCGACCATTGGTTGATAACCGTTTAGCTTCCTACTTGGGAGTAGACATTCGCACTTTAGGCAGTAACGGTATCAACACGATTCCGTTCACAACTGCTGGAAGCCCTGCGATTGATACATACCTGGTGCCATTAGTGCATCAAGATGCAATGGTGCAAATCTTCAACCGAGATGTGTCTACCTCTATCACATGGGTGCCACAAAACGACCGTTGGGAATTGCTGACTGTATTGACTTCTGGCGCGCAAGTTATCCAAGGAAACGGAATTGCGCTGATCACAGTCGAAAATCCATACGCGTCTAACCCATAATCAAGGAGGATTATAGATATGGCTACTCAAGTCGTTTGGGGAACGTTAGCAAAGGTAACAGGTGGCTTAAGTGGAACCGCCCCTGAAATCTTTGTAGGTTCTACTGATCAAACCGAAGCCGTCATTACGACTGCTGGTGCGATCTCTGTGCAATATGGTTATGGTGTTTTCAAAGTCGGCGATATTCTCTGGATTAACGGCGACCAAGATGGAACCCCATTCCAAAACGTTTATACCGTTACCGATACAAGCGGTGGGTCATTAGTTGTTTACACGGAAGCGTTAGGCGGTGCGTTACTTGCTGCTAACAACCTTTCAGACGTAAACAGCGTATCGACCTCACGTACAAACCTCGGTTTAGGCATATTGGATAACGTCCGATTTGCTCGAATTGATGGTGGTGCGTCTGGCTCGGCTGGCTCACTCCGTTCATATCCTTCGGCTGCCACCTCTGGCTAC
>Ga0310810_10009318_pt1 | contig 11339 bp, 8 predicted proteins | sample NCmetagenome_FD_207641 | JGI IMG/M metagenome (GOLD analysis project Ga0310810, IMG submission 207641) | Soil microbial communities from experimental microcosm in Duke University, North Carolina, United States - NC | ecosystem: Engineered > Artificial ecosystem > Soil microcosm > Unclassified ... | reverse complement strand
CCGCCGCTCCGCTCGGCGTCGAGCATCAGCTCGCGGCTGCCCTGCCGATCGAGAAAACTGGCGTGCAGTGAGAACGACGGCTTCCAGCGGTATTCGTAGGTCACGTCCCACGTGGCCGCTCTCGCCGTCCGCAGGCTCGGCGACGTCACGTGGACGAACGGGACCGGCGGGCCGAGCGGTGTGATGCCGTTGTCGGCGAACCGCGTATCGGTGAACGTTTCGAACTGCCCGAACTTGAACGCACCGGCGGCCGAAGGCGTCCGCTCGAAGAAGAGCCCGTACCCGCCGCGCAGCACCGAGCTGCCCGATTCGTTCAGCAGCAGCGCCGCGCCGACTCGCGGCGTCACGTTCCAGCGGCCGACGACGCCGTCCCGATCGAGGCGCGCGCCGAACTCGACGAACCAGCGGGAGCTGGGCTGCACGCGATCCTGCGCGTAGAGCGCCACGTCGTTGGTCGGCAGGTCCTGCAGCGACGGTCCGGAGAAGTCGAAGCGGCGCGCGAGCGTGCCGTTCGACCGCTCGACGAGCAACGGCCGGCTCTCGCTCGTGCCGTCGTAGGTGTTGACCAGCAGATCGAGGCCGGCCTTGAACAGATGCAGGCCGGTGCGTCCCTTGGCCGAGCCCGAAACGGTCTGGATGAACTGAAACGTCGTCGGCGATCGGTACTGCGTGTTGAAAAAGTTACCCAGCGTCGTTTCGGGAAGCAGTTGCATCGGCGCGGTGCCCTGCGGCTGCACCGACGCCCGGTAGCCGCGCACCTGGACGGTGGACTCCGAGACGAGCGCGTCGCTCCACAGCGCGCGCTCGGTGACGGTGCCGAGCAGCACCCGCTCGTGCACGTCGACCGTGGCATCGGGCGGGGTGAAGGTGCCGAGCGACGCGAGCGTGGTGACGCTCGGAAAAAAACCGCCGGTGCCGACCAGCGAGTGCTTCGGCGTCAGGTTGGCGTCGAGGCGCGTGAACGAGCTGATCCAATGCGTCGTCCGGCGCTCGTCTTCCGGACGGCTCGGCACGTCGTCGCTGCTGAAGCGGTACTGCGCCGTCTGCTCGAGAAAGATCCGGTTCTTCACGATCGGCCCGCCGAGCTCGAAGTTCGGGCCGAACCCGGCAATGCCGTTGATGTTGTAGAGATCCTGATGGCGCTTGCTGCGGAAGGTCGGGCTCAGGTTGTTGAGGCGCACGTGCCACGCGTCACCGCCGCGCCGCGTCTGAATCACGACCAGCCCGGAGGAGAATCGCCCGAACTCGACGGCGTACGGATTCGGCATCACCGCCACCGAATCGATCGCGTCGTCGGGCAGCGTGAAGTGGACGAGGCCGAGCACCGGATCGGTGAGCGTGCTCGCGCCGATCTGGACACCGGCCTGCGTCGGCCGGCCGCCTTTGATGCTGACGCCGCCGGGCACTTCGATCACGCTCGCGAGCAGGCGCAGCGCGCCGCCGAGCCCGGTGCCGCTGGCGAACTCGTCGGTCTCGTGGCTGGCGATCGATTCCGCCGACCCGAGCGTGTCGGCCGCCGAGACGATCGACGCGGGAGCCATCACTTCGACGGTTTGCGTAAGCGTCGCCAGCGGCAGATCGAGCGATCGCTCGGTCGTCGAGTCAGCGCCGACCACGACGGCCGCGCGGCCGATGGCAAAACCTTCGAGCGACGCGGTCAGCGTGTACTTGCCTTCCTGGAGCGCGGTGAACCGGAACCGGCCGTCACCCTCCGAGAGGATCGACCCCACTTCCTGGTTCGAGGAGTTGTGCAGCGTGACCTGCGCTCCGCCGAGACGGATCGTGCCGCTTTGCGTCGTCACGAAGCCTTCGAGCACGCCGCCGCCCGGCTGCTGCGCGTACGCGGGCACGACACACAAGACACACGCAATGAGCACGCCGATGAATCTGGATCCGGGAGCCACCCGATCTCATTGTGGTCCATCCACGACGGGCGATCAATTCGCCAGCCAGAGCGCCGCCGCGACGGCGGCGCCGGCGACGACATCGACGATGTAGTGATAACGGCCGACGACACAGGCGACGCAGATCGCGATCGCCAGCGCCAGCAGCACTGCCCCGGGCCCGGGCAGCGCGCCGCCGACCGCCAGGGCCACGGCCAGGGATCCCGCGGCGTGCCCGCTGGGAAACGTGTTCACGCGAATCGTCAGATGCTGCACCATCTGCGACGCCAGCCGATGGATCGCGGGGTCGGCCAGTTCCGGTTTCCGCTCCAGCGCCCACGGCGGACGGGTCTGAATGAACGCCAGCGGCGCGAACGCCGCGAACTCCGCGCCCATCACCATCGTCCAGTAGCGATCCACGAGCGCGGCGTGTCCGGCGTACTCCAGGATCGCGAGACCGGCCGGAATCAGCAGGAAGCAGCCCATGTAGATCAGTTCGAGCGACGCGACCAGCACGCGCGGCCAGCCAACGAACCGCGTCGCCGGATCGCCAAGCAGACGCCGATCCCAACGCGTCAGCCACGCTTCGATTTCGAGGGACGGTGACGCGAACAGGAACCCGCTGAGAAAGTAACCGGCGAGGATGTACGCCAGCGGCGCCCAATCGCGCACAACCGCCGCTGCCGCGTGAGCGATCAACCAGACCGCTCCGCCGCACAGGGCAGCGGCGGCGATGACGAGCGCGCGCCGCCCCGCGTCCAACGGCGGCCACCAGCACGCGACGATGAGATACGCGAAATAAAGAGACGCGATCCACTCGAACGAACGCACCAACGAACGATACCTCATCGTTTACCATTACTGGACAGATGAGCGAATCCATCGACGTCCGTGCCGTCGCGAGCCGTCGCGACCGCCGCCGGTTCGTCGACTACATGTACGAGCGCAACGCCTCGGATCCCCATTGGGTCGCGCCGCTGCGGCTCGGTGAAGACGACCGGCTCAATCCCCGGAAGAACCCGTTCTTCGAACACGCGGAGGTCGAGCTGCTGCTCGCCTGGCGCCGCGATCGTGTCGTCGGCCGCGTCGCGGCCATCGACGATCGCCTGCATCGCGAGACGCACGCGGACAACACCGCGATGTTCGGATTATTCGAGGCCGCCGATGGCGCGGTCGCGGCTGCGCTGCTCGCGGCCGTCGAACGGTGGGCGAAGGCGCGCGGACGCGCGCGCGTTCGCGGACCGATCAGCCCCTCGATGAACGACATGTGCGGCCTGCTGGTCGACGGCTTCGACACCGACCCGATGCTCCTCATGCCGCACAACCCGCCGGAGTACGGCGCCCAGATCGAATCGGCCGGTTACGCGAAGGTCAAGGATCTGTTCGCCTGGATGCACGTCCTCCAGCGCGACCTGCCGCCCGCCTTCGTCCGCGGGGCGCGCCGCCTGCGCGAGAGGCATGGCATCACCATCCGTCCGCTGAACCTCGGCGAGTTCACGCGCGAGGTCGAACAGCTGCGGGCGCTCTATTGCACGGCGTGGGACCGCAACTGGGGCTTCGTGCCGCCGACGATCGCCGAATTCCGGCGCATCGCCAGGGAGATGAAGCCGATCTTCGATCCGCGCTGTACCGTCTGCGCCGAAGTGGACGGACGGATGATCGCGTGCGTCGTCGCCGTCCCCGACATCAATCAGGCGTTGAAGGGGACCAACGGCAGGCTCTTCCCGCTCGGCCTGATCCGGTTGCTGCTGCGAAAACGCTACATCTCGCAGGTGCGGTTGCTGCTGCTCGGCATCGACGAGCGCCATCGCAGCCTCGGTCTGTTTCCGCTGCTGCTCGCCGCCTGGCACCGGCAGATGCAGCAGACGCCGTACGCGCGCGCCGAGTTCTCCTGGGTGCTCGAGGACAACCGCGACATCAACCATCCCGCTGAAATCGCCGGCTCGGTGCGTTACAAGACGTACCGCATCTACGAGAAGCCGCTGTGACGCGGCGGATCGCGGTCACCGGTGCGTCGGGATTCATCGGTCGCCACCTCGTCGAGCATCTGGGCGCGCGGGGCACCGACGTCGTCGCCGTGCGCCGTCCGTTCCAAATCGACACGCTGCGGGAGGCGCTGCGCGGTGCGGATGCGGTGGTGCACCTCGCCGGTGTGGTGTCGGCCGTGCACGAGCGGGACTACGTCTCCGCCAACGTCGACGGCACGCGCGCGGTCGCCGAGGCGGCGCGTGCGGCCGGCGTCCCGATGATCCACGTGTCGAGTCTCGCCGCCGCCGGCCCGGCGTCGCCACGAGATCCGCGGTCGGAAGACGACGTGCCGGCGCCGATCAATGCGTACGGCCGCAGCAAGCTCGCCGGCGAGCGGGTGGTCGCCGCGGCGGACGGCCTGCGATGGACCATTCTGCGCCCGGGCGTCGTCTACGGTCCGCGCGATCGGGCGCTGCTGCCGGTGTTCCGGCTCGCCGGGCGCGGGATCCTGCCGCTCGTCGGGCGGACGGATGCCGCCTACACGTTCATCCATGTCGCCGATCTCGTGCGCGTCATCACCGCCGCCGTGGATCGTCCGGCGGAGCGCGACATTCTGTTCGTCGGGCATCCGGTCCCTGTGACGACACGGGATCTCCTCGAAGGCGTGCGCGCGGCGTCGAGCGTGCGCGGAAGGATCGTGCGCATCCCGCTTGCGATCACGCGACTGGCAGCCTTCGGCGGCGACGCCATGGGCATCCTCTTCGGGAAGCGCGCGCTGATCAACAGCCGGCGCTACGCCGAGCTTGCGTCAGAAGGCTTCGTCTGCCGCGTCGATCGCCTCCGCGATCGTCTGGGGATCGTCGCGGAGATCGGGTTGAAAGAAGGCCTGGCGGACGCCTGCGCGTGGTACCGGCGCGAGGGGTGGTTGTAGAGGGCCTCAGCCGAGCGACCCGGCAACCCGGGTGACGCCCATCTCGGCGCCGACGCGGCCGAGGATGTCGAGCGCGCGGGTGAGCTGTTCGGACGTGTGCGCGGCAGAGCAGCTGGCGCGAAGCACGCACGCATCCACGGGACAACCGGGCGGCACAATCACGTTCACGTACAGCCCTTCACTCAGCAGCCGCTGCCACAGCGCGATCGTCCGATCTTCGTCGCCGGTCAGGATCGGCACGATCGGCGATTCGATGTCGCCAATCACGTAGCCCAGCTCGCCGAGCCCCTGGCGCAGCCGGCGGACGTTCGCCCACAGCTGATCGCGCAGCTCCGGATGCGCGCGCACGACTTTGATCGCGGCGCTCACGCTCGCGACGTTCGACGGCGATCCCGACGCGGTGAACACGTAGGCGCGCGCCAGGAAATGCAGCGCGCGCAGTTCCGGATGGTTCGACACGCACACGCCGCCGATGCCCGCCAGCGACTTCGAGAAGGTGCCGACGACGAAATCGATCTCGTCGAGGACGCCCTGATCTTCAGCACAGCCGAGGCCGGTGCGCCCGTAGGTACCCAGCGAATGCGCCTCGTCGACCATGATGTACGCGCCGAAGGCACGGCAGACGTCGACGATCTCGCGCAGCGGCGCGACGTCGCCGCGGATCGAGTACAGCCCTTCGACCACGACCAGCCGGTTGCGTCCCGGCGGCAGGCGCTCCAGCTTCCTGCGCAGGCTGCTCGCCGAGTTGTGCCGGAAGCCAATCACCTGGGCGGCCGTCTGCCGCGTCGCGTCGTAAATGCTGGCGTGGCTGTCGCCGTCGATCAACACGACGTCGCCCGCGCCGCACAGGCCGCCGATCAGCGACAGGTTGGCCTGGTATCCGGTACTGAAGATCATCGCGTGACGCTTGCCGAACCAGTCGGCGAACTCCTGCTCGAGATGCTCGTGCAGCGCCAGCGTGCCGTTGGCGGTGCGCGAGCCGGTCGTGCCGGTGCCGTACTCGAGCACCGCGCGGCGGGCCGCGTCGGTCACGTCAGGATGGAGCGTCAGGCCGAGATAGTTGTTGGAGCCGAACATCAGCGTCGGCCGTCCATCGACGACGACTTCGCCCGGGCTGAGCACGCGATCGATGATCGTCTGGCCGGGCACGGAGGCGCCGGCCGCGAACGTCGCGCGGCGCTGCTCGATCGCGCGCAGTTTGTCCAGTAGATCCATCAGTCCCAGCTCTCGGCCATCAGCGTTCCGCCCGCAAGCCGCCGGCGCCCAGCTCGCCGCGCTCGTAGCGCGCCTTGGTCGCTGCCCGCTGCACTTTCCCGCTCGTCGTGCGTCCGACGGTCCCGCTCCGCACGATCGCGACCTCGTCGACATACAGGCCGAACAGGTCGCTGATCTCGCGGCGGATCGCGCCGGTCAGCACGTCGGCGGCCACCGTGCCGCTCGGTTCGGCGACGATGACCACGCGATCCGGATGGCCGCTCGCGGTCGCGCCGAAGGCGACGACCCGGCCACGCCGCACCCCGGCGAGCGCGTCGACGGCCCACTCCAGATCCTGCGGATGAAACTTCCGCCCGTTGACGATGATGATGTCCTTCGCGCGGCCACAGACGAACAGCTCGCCTCCGGACAGGTAACCGAGGTCGCCCGTATGCAGCCAGCCGCCGCGAATTGTCTGGGCCGTGAGCGCGTCCTGCTTATAGTAGCCCAGCATGACCGATGGTCCGGCGAGAAGGATCTCGCCGACGTGGCGTTCCGCCAGTGCGACCCCATCGGGACCGACGATCTGCAGCCGGTGTCCGGGCAACGCCGATCCGCAGCTGACGAGCGCCACCGACGGACCGGCGCCGTCGTGAGCCAGCGCCACGCGGCGTCCCGTCAACGCGTCCGCCGACACCGTCTCGGTGCGCGGGCGGCGGCCGCGCGGCGGAAAGGTCGCAGCGAGGACATGCTCGGCGAGGCCGTAACAGGGCAGGAAGCTCGTGTCGCGGAACCCGACCGGCGCAAACTTTTCGGCGAACGCGGCGAGCGTCGGCGGATGCACCGGCTCGGCGCCGCAGCCGGCGACGCGCCAGTTCGACAGATCGAGGCCGGCCAGATCCTTGACCCGGCGGACGCAGAGATCGTACGCGAAGTTGGGCGCGAAGCTGACGGTGGCCCGGTGACGGGTCATCGCGCGCAGCCACTCGGCAGGCCGGCGCACGAACATCTCCGGCGGCATGAGCACGCAGGTCCGGCGCGTGTACAAGGCGCCGAGCGCCATGCCGACGAGCCCCATGTCGTGGTTCAGCGGCAGCCAGCTGACACCGACGTCCGACGCGGAGGCCGCCACCGCCGACGGCCCGAGGAACGCGTCGATGTTCGCCGAGACGTTGGCGTGGGTGAGCGCCACGCCCTTGGGAGCCGAGCTGGACCCGGACGTGAACTGGACGAAGGCGATGTCGTCGAGCGATGGTTGGCGGTCCGCCTCGAGCGCCGGCGCTTCGAGGCTGTCGGCGCACAGGATCAGCGACAGATCCGGACAGGTTCGGCGCGCGTCCTCGAACGACGGCAGCAGCGCGCGGTTCGTCACCACCGCCCGCGCGCCCGAGGCGCGAAGGATCGAGGCGGTCAGCTCGAAGTAGCGCGGCAGATCGCTGGTAGCCGACGGTGGGTGGATCGAGGCCGGAATCAGCCCCGCGATCGACGCGCCAAAGAGCGTCGTCAGAAACTCCTCGGCGTCGGGCAGCACCAGGCCGACCAGATCGCCCCGTCGCAGCCCGGCGGCGCGCAGCGCGGCGGCGATGCGCAGCGACGTCGCCTGAAGCTCCGCGTACGAGCGCAGCCGATCGCCGTCGTTGGCGACGAAACAATAGCCCGCGTCGGCGCCCGCGGCGTGCGCCAGCGCCCCCGGCAGCGTCCGTAATGCCATCAGCTCTTCGACTGCTCCTCGACGAGGCGTGCGACCTGGGCCACCACCTGCGCAACCGTGCGGGTGGAGGGCACATCGTTGAGCGGTATCGAGATGTCGAAGCGATCCTCGAGCTCGGCGATCACCTCGAGAATCTGCAGCGAGTCGAAGCCCAGATCGGCCACCAGATCGCTGGCGAGCGACGGTTCGATCGGACGCCGGCTCACATTTTTCAGAACGTCGAGCACGCTGTCTTCGATGAGGGCGGAGGCCGGCTGAGGCATCACAAGGAGATTGTAAGGTTAGCATCGGGCCATGAGGAAACGATAAAACGATGGCATGATGATGGCCTCCCAATGAGGGCATCCGACTGTTGCCGTTCGGGCGGCAAGCGATCGACGGTAAGTAATCATTGATGCTGCTTTCGCGCAAATCGGTCGTCGCGAGCCTTACGATGGCGGTCCTGACCGTGCTCGGCGCAGCTCGCGGCGCCGATTTGTACTGGCGGCGCTCGGAGGTGATCCGCACCGCCGAAGCCCGCGCCGCAAACCTGGCGACCATCCTGTCGGAATACCTGGGCGGCACCTTCAGCGCCGGCGACGCGTCGCTGCGGCAGCTCTCGCTGCACAGCCAGCGCATCGGCGGGCCTGGGGCGCCCGATGATGAATGGGGACCGAGCCTGGCGTCCGCCCGAGCCGGCCTCGCCGGCGTCGGATCCATCTCGATCGTGGACAGGGACGGCGTGATCCGCCACTCGACGGCGGCGGTCATCGTCGGGCAGTCGCGGCGCGACCAGTACGTCTTCCGCCGCCTGTCGGCGGACGCCACGGACGCCTTCGTCGTCGATACGCCGTTTGTCACGATCACGGAGCCGAGGCATTTCGTGATTCCCGTCGGCCGCCGGCTGACGACGAGGGCGGGCGCGTTCGACGGCATCGTCGCGATCACCTTCACACCGGAGGCGCTGCGCACGTTCCTCAGGACGATCGATGTCGGCACGAGTGGTGCGGTCTGGGTGCTCCACCCGGGCGGATTCGTCCTGGTTCGCGAGCCGTCGGCCACCGACCCGATCGGCCAATCGTCGCTGACGAACCCGATCTTCAATGCGGCGCAGCGTTCGAAGGCCGGCGTCGTCGAGGGCCCGCTCGTGCCGAACGGCCCGTCGATGCTGAGCGCGTTTCACGTGAGCGAGAGCCCGCCGCTCGTCGTCGCGGTCTCCCTCGACCGCCGCGAGATGCTCGCCGACTGGCGGCGTCAGGTCGTCGGCTGGACGATCGGGTTTCTCGTGCTCGTGGCGACGATGGCGGCGACGCTGGCAGCGCTGTTCCGGCAAATGGATGCCAAAGCCGCGGCCGAACAGGAGCTGGCGCGCGCGCAGGAGGCCGAGGCGTGGCTGCTCAAGGCCTCCAACCAACGGCTGGAGAAGACGCTGGAGATCGAACAGGTCGCGCGCCGCGAAATCGAGGAAGCGGCGCGCCTGAAGGACGAGTTCGTGATGACGGTGTCGCACGAGCTCCGCACACCGCTGACGTCGATCGCCGGCTGGGTCCAGATTCTCGAAACAGGCAAGCTCGACGCCCGACAGGCCAAGACCGCGATCGAGACCATCTCACGCAACGCGCGCGTCCAGGCCCGCCTGATTGACGACCTGCTGGACGTGTCGCGCCTCATCAGCGGCAAGCTGCGGCTCGAGGTGCGTGAGGTCGACGTCGCCCGCCTCGTACGCGATGCCGTCTCGATCGTGCAGCCGGCCGCGGACGCGAAGTCCCTCCGGCTCGAGGCCGCGCTGGATCCCGAGGCAGGCACCATCGCCGCGGATCCGGATCGCCTGCAGCAGATCTTGTGGAACCTGCTGGCCAACGCGATCAAGTTCACGCCGTTCGGCGGACGGGTGGTCGTGAGCGTCAGGCGGCGCGGGCGCACGATCGAGATCACCGTCCGCGATTCCGGTTCCGGCATCGCGACCGACTTCCTCCCCCACGTCTTCGACCGGTTCCGCCAGGGGGACGCCAGCGCGCAGCGCAGCCACGGCGGGTTGGGTCTGGGGCTCGCGATCGTCCGTCACCTGGTGGAGCTGCACGGCGGGACGGTCACGGCCGAGAGCGCCGGCGCGGGCCAGGGTGCGACATTCCGGATCACGCTGCCGATCAAGCAGCCGGCGGCGTCCGGCGATCCTGCCGGTGCGGCGCGCATCGAAACGGCGCTGAGTTAGACTGACGGCATGTCCGCTCAAGCCGCCGGAGACACGATCGTTTCGGCCGCGCGCGAGCTGCGCGGCCTGCTCGGATCGCGCGCCAACGACGCGGCCTCGGTCCGCGAGCATCACAGCCACGGCGAGTCGTACCACACACCGGCCGCCCCCGACATCGTCTGCTTCCCGCACACGTCCGACGAGGTCGCCGCCATCGTGCGGGTTGCCGCGGCGCATCGGCTGCCGATCATCCCGTTCGGCGCCGGCACGTCGCTCGAAGGGCACGTCAACGCCATCCGGGGCGGCGTGTCGATCGATCTGCGTGAGATGAACCGCATCGTGCGCGTCAGCATCGAGGATCTCGACACGACGGTCGAAGCGGGCGTCACGCGGCTGCAGTTGAACAAGGCGCTCAACAACACGGGGCTCACCTTCCCGGTCGATCCCGGCGCCGACGCGACCATCGGCGGCATGACCGCCACGCGGGCGTCCGGCACAACCGCCGTCCGCTACGGGACGATGCGAGAAAACGTGCTCGGGCTGACGGTCGTCCTGGCCGACGGGACGCTGATTCGCACCGGTACGCGCGCGCGCAAATCGTCGGCCGGTTACGATCTGACGCGGCTCTTTGTCGGATCGGAGGGCACGCTGGGCGTGATCACGGAGGTCACGCTACGCTTGCATCCGCTGCCCGAAGCGGTATCGGCGGCCGTGTGCTCGTTCGGGTCGATCCAGGGCGCCGTCGAGACGGTCATCGCGACGATTCAACTCGGCATCCCGGTAGCGCGCATCGAATTACTGGACGAGATCCAGCTCGACGCGGTCAACCGCTATTCGAAGACGAGCTATCCCGTTGCGCCGACGTTGTTCTTCGAGTTCCACAGCGACAGCGCGCGCCATGTCGCCGATCAGGCGGAGGCCGTCCAGGCACTGGCGGCCGAACGCGGCGGACGCGGCTTCCAGTGGGCCACCCATCTCGAGGATCGCGCGCGCCTCTGGCAGGCGAGACACGATGCGCTGTACGCCGCCCTCGCCTTGCGCCCCGGGTCACGCGGGTGGACGACCGACGTCTGCGTCCCCATCTCGCGTCTCGCCGAATGCGTCGTCGAGACGAAGCAGGACAACGCGGGCGCGCCGTTCCCCATCTGTCTCGTCGGCCATGCCGGCGACGGCAACTTCCACCTGATTTACGTGCTCGATCCGGCGAATCCCGCCGAACTCGAGGAGGCACGCCGGCTGAACGAACGGATGGTGCTGCGCGCGCTGGCCATGGACGGCACCTGCAGCGGCGAGCACGGCGTCGGCATCGGCAAGATGAAGTTTCTCGAGCGCGAGCATGGCGCCGGGTTGGGCGTGATGCGCACGATCAAACGGGCGCTCGACCCGGACAATCGCATGAATCCGGGGAAGATGGTTGAGATCTAAAAGTTCAAACTGAAACTGAGAACTGAGAACTGAGAACTTACTTCTCTTTCTCCGGAT